>Ga0207690_10000913_pt1 | contig 18868 bp, 25 predicted proteins | sample KBSC23metaG_FD_184315 | JGI IMG/M metagenome (GOLD analysis project Ga0207690, IMG submission 184315) | Corn rhizosphere microbial communities from Kellogg Biological Station, Michigan, USA - KBS C2-3 metaG (SPAdes) (version 2) | ecosystem: Host-associated > Plants > Roots > Rhizosphere > Soil ...
TGCTCTTGCCTAGAGTAAACCCCACACCCAGATTTAATTCACCATCGTCATTCCGGGGCCGGCCACAGCCGGAACCCGGAACCCAGTGACTTCCGGACCAGAGAGCTAAAGTCACTGGGTAGACTCGCCACATTCTGTGGCTCGCCCTTCGGACCATCGCCTGCGGCGATGTTCGCTCCGGCGATCCGGCCTCCGCAGTCGGATCGCCGCTGCGCGGCGTCCGGACTGCGTTTGCAGGATCCAAACGCGAACGCGGAACGCGGCCCGAAGAGCGGAGCGAAGCGAACGCGCCCGAGGGCGAGCGCCATGGATGGCGCGAGTAATGACGGAGTTTGGAATGTCTCGCTAAACTTTGATCATGACCTCCAAAATCCTCAAAGTCGCCCTGCTGCAGGAACGCGACCGCGGCAGCGTCAACGCCAACCTCGACGCGATCGAAGCGGGCCTGCGCGAAGCGGCCAAGGCCGGCGCGCAATTGGTTCTGCTGCAGGAAATCCACAACGGTCCGTACTTCTGCCAACACGAATCGGTGGCGGAGTTCGATCGTGCCGAACCAATTCCCGGCCCGTCCACCGAACGCCTCGGCAAACTTGCCGCCGAATTGAAGCTCGTGGTCGTGGCCTCGCTGTTCGAACGCCGCACCGCCGGGCTGTACCACAACACGGCGGTGGTGTTCGATCGCTCCGAAGCAATCGCCGGCAAGTACCGCAAGATGCACATTCCCGATGATCCGGCGTATTACGAGAAGTTCTATTTCACGCCGGGGGACCTGGGCTTCCATCCGATCGACACCTCAGTCGGCAAACTCGGCGTACTGGTGTGTTGGGACCAGTGGTATCCGGAAGCCGCGCGCCTGATGGCACTGGCCGGCGCGGAATTGCTGTTGTATCCCACCGCGATCGGCTGGGATCCGGCCGACCCGCAGGACGAAAAGGACCGCCAGCGCAACGCCTGGGTCACGGTGCAACGCGGCCACGCGGTCGCCAATGGCGTGCCATTGCTCGCATGCAATCGCGTCGGCTTCGAACCCGCGCCCGACGACGGCCGCGGCGCGCAATTCTGGGGTTCCAGCTTCGTGGCCGGCCCGCAAGGCGAAATCCTCGCGCAAGCGGGCGACGACGGGCGCGAACTGCTGCTCGCCGACATCGACATGGCCCGCAGCGAGAACGTGCGCCGCATCTGGCCGTTCCTGCGCGATCGCCGTATCGACGCCTACGGCGATCTGACCAAACGCTTCCGCGACTGATCGCGACGCCCACCGCACCCCGGCCCCGTCGCGCCGCTGACGCTGTCATGTGCCGACGCGCATGTCTCGGCCGGTCCACCCTTGTCGACGCGCGTTGCCGCACCCATGCTTGGCGCTTCGATCGACCATCGTTGAACCCATGAACGCATCGGAATCACCGGACATCGCCCTGCCGGACGCCCTCGCCGACCAACCGCTTGCGCGCATCGAACGCGACGGCGTGGAATACGTTTTGCTTGGCACCGCGCACGTTTCGCGCGCTTCCGTGGAGGCGGTGAAGGCACTTATTGAACGCGAACCGTTCGACGCGATCGCCGTGGAACTTTGCGAATCGCGTGCGCGCGGCATCCGCGATCCGGAAGCCTTCGCGAAGATGGACCTGTTCCAGGTTATCCGCACCGGCAAGGCGGGCATGGTGTTCGCATCGCTGGCGTTGTCGTCGTTCCAGCAGCGCATCGCCGAGCAGTACGGCATCGAGCCGGGTGCGGAAATGAAGGCCGCGATGCGCGAGGCCGACACGCGCGGCCTGCCGCTTTGGCTGGTCGATCGCGAGATCGGCACCACGCTCAACCACGCCTATCGCGGCGTGCGTTTCCGCGACCGCCTGGGCATCATCGGCGGCCTGATCGCCAGCGTGTTTTCCAGCGACGAGATCGACGAAGCCGAGATCGAAAAGCTGAAACAGGGCGACATCCTGGAAGGTGCCTTCGGCGAATTCGCGCGCGAATCGAAACCGTTGTACGAGGCGTTGATCGGCGAGCGCGACCGCTTCATGGCGGCGCGACTGCGCGAGGAATCCTCGAACGCACCCGCCATCAAGCGCGTGCTGGTGGTGATCGGCGCGGGACATCTTGCGGGCATCCAGCGCGAACTCGACGCGCAGCAAGAGGCGCCACGCGCGATCATCGAACCGCTGGCAGCCAAATTGCCGGCGCCGAAATGGCCGAAGTTCCTCACCATCGGCATCATGCTTGCCATCTTCGCGGCAATCGGATTCCTGTTTTACCGCAATGCGGCGATGGGCTGGCACGCGCTGCGCGACTGGGTGATCTATACCGCCGTGCTGAGCGGCATCGGCGCCGCCGTCGCGGGCGGGCATCCATTGTCGGTGCTAACGGCTGCAGTGATGGGCCCGCTGAAACCGCTGCGGCCGCCGGGACTTTCGTCCGGCGTGTTCTCGGGGATGGTCGAGGCGTGGCTGCGCAAGCCGCGCGTCGCCGATTTCCAGTCGCTGCGCAAGGATCTGCTGCACGTCTCCGGCTGGTGGCGCAATCGCGTGGCGCGCACGCTGCTGGTGTTCATGCTCACCAATCTCGGCACCATCGCGGGCGAATACCTTGCCGGCATCCGCATCTTCAGCCGGCTGCTGTAATCGGATCGACCATGGCAACCGAACTGTCCTTCATCGAGTACATCGCCGATCAATCAGGGCTGCAGGACCGCCTGACGCACAAAAAGATGTTCGGCGAGTACGCGTTTTATCTGGATGGCAAGGTCGTCGCATTCGCGTGCGACAACAGCCTGTTCGTCAAACCGGCCGATGCCACTCGCCATCTGACGGCAGACCTGCCGCAGCGCCCGCCCTATTCCTGCGCGAAGCTCTATCCCGTCGCCGATGAATTGCTCGACGAACCGGATCGCTTGCACGAGCTGCTGCTGGCGACCGAACGAGCCATGCCCGCGCCGAAACCCAAGGCGCCCCGGAAACGCGCTGCCAGATGAACTTGCAACTCGACGCCAGCACAACCGCACCTTCATCCGGCATGGGGTTGCTTCAAGCCGAAGCACCCGGACACGTGGAGATCATCCGTGCATTGTTTCGCGAATACGCGGAGGCCATCGACACGGATCTCGAATACCAGGGATTCTCGGCCGAACTCGCCGCGCTGCCGGATCCGTACGTTCCACCGAACGGTGCGCTGCTGATCGCGCAGGTCGGCGACGAAGTCGCGGGTTGCGTCGGCCTGCGGCCGATCGGCGACGGCGTGGGCGAAATGAAACGCCTGTACGTGCGGCCTGCCTATCGAAAATTCGGTCTTGGACAACAGCTCGTGCAAGCGGTGATCGATGCCGCACGCCGCGCCGGACATCGCGAGTTGCGCCTGGACACCCTCCCGAGCATGGCAGCGGCGCAAGCACTTTACCGCCGCTTGGGCTTCGCTGAAATCCCGCCTTACAACGACACGCATCTGCCGGGCACGCGTTTTTATGCGATCAAGTTGTCGGGATAGCCCTGCAGGTGCTGGCAGCATGCCGCGCCCCGATTGATCCGGCCGCTGCCTGAGGGTGGCCATGAGTTCGTACAAGCCTGCCGCACACAACGCCGTCTTTCCGTACCTGCTGGTTTCGGATGTGGCACGAATGCTGGTGTTCCTGCGAACAACGTTCGATGCCTTCGAGTTGCACAGGCAAGCATTGCCAGACGGCACGGTCAAGCATGCCGAAGTGCGGATCGACGATTCGGTGGTGATGATGGGCGAACGACGGGACGGCCGCGATCCGGTGCACTGCTCGACGCACGTGTAGGTTCCCGATGGGGATGTGGCTGACCAACGCGCGCTGGCTGCCGGCGCAACTGCAATCGCGGAACCGTAGGACCAGCCCTGCGGCGATCGCACCTCGGACGTACGCGACAGTGAGGACAGCATCCGGTGGATCGGCACGCCCTCGAAGGGTGACCTTCCAAAGTCTTTACCGGTTTGCGCCCTGCTCTGGCCAGTAGGCGCTGTCGGCGACTCTGCGTGCGCCGAAGATCGCCTGCCCCACGCGCACGATCGTCGAACCTTCCTCGATCGCCAATTCGTAGTCACCCGACATCCCCATCGAAAGTTCGTCCATCGCGACGCCGGCTGGCGCAGACTGTCGCAGGCGATCGCGCAATGCGCGCAGGCGCACGAAGCATGGCCGCACCTTCACCGCGTCGTCCGAAAACAGCGCCAGCGTCATCAGGCCGCGCACGCGCAGTGATGAAAACGCCGGCAGCTGTTTCACGAACGCTTCCACTTCATCGGGCGGCAGTCCGAACTTGCTTTCCTCGTTGGAGGTATTGACCTGTACCAATACGTCCAGCGAACGCCCGAGCGCCTGCAAGCGTTTGTCCAGCGCTTCGGCCACGCGCAGGTTGTCCAGCGCCTGGAATTCGGACGCGAATTCGGCGACCTGTTTCGCCTTGTTGGTTTGCAGATGACCGATGATCGACCAGCGCAGATCCGGCAGATCCGACATCGCCTGCCATTTGCCGTGCGCTTCCTGCACCTTGTTCTCGCCCAACGTGTTGCAGCCCGCGGCGTAGGCATTGCGAATGCGCTCCTCCGGCACCGTCTTGCTGACCGGTAGCAGGCGCACGCCCGCGGGATCGCGGCCGACCTCGGCACATGCCGCCGTGATGCGCCCGTATACGTCGGCGAGGTGCTGGCGGAATTCGTCGACGGTGTTGGCGGTGGTGTATGCGCTCATCGCGTCAGTATAGATACGCGACAGCGTGCATTCCTGTCCGCGCGCGTATGCTGGCCAGATGGGTGCAGGCAAGAAATCCGGTGAAAACCCTTGGCCCGAAACGCTCTGGACCATCGGTCATTCCACTCGCGACCTCGATGAATTCATCGCATTGCTGAAGAACAACAGGGTCGAAGTACTGGCGGACGTGCGTCACTATCCCGGCTCGCGCAAGTATCCGCATTTCAACGTGGAACCTTTGCGAGAGGGATTGCGCGATGCTGGCATTCGCTACGAACCCTTCACAGAACTCGGCGGACGTCGCAAGGTGCAGCCCGATTCGCCCAATACGGCGTGGCGACATCCGGCATTTCGCGGCTACGCGGACTACATGCAGACCAAGGCGTTCCACGAAGGCATCGAACGGCTGAAGGCGCTGGCCTTGAAACAACGTGCCGCGATCATGTGCTCGGAGGCCGTCTGGTGGCGCTGCCATCGCGGGCTGATCTCGGACGTGTTCAAACTCCACGGCACGCGCGTGTTGCACATCATGGGGCCGGCACCGCCGCAGGAACATCCGTACACCTCGGCCGCGCGCGTGGTGGATGGGCACCTTGATTATTCAGGCGACCAGCACCAACTGCCTTTGCCATGATCCCGTTTTCCTTCCTCGACCTGTGCCCGGTGACCGAAGGTGGTTCGGTGGCCGAATCGCTGGCGCACACGGTGGACATCGCGCAACACACCGAGCGCTGGGGCTTCAAACGCTTCTGGATGGCCGAACACCACGGCATGCCGGGCATCGCCAGCGCCGCCACCGCGGTGCTGATTGGCCACGTCGCCGGCGCCACGTCGCGTATCCGCGTGGGTGCGGGCGGCATCATGCTGCCGAACCACTCGCCACTGGTGATCGCCGAACAGTTCGGCACGCTGGAGGCGCTATATCCCGGCCGGATCGACCTGGGACTCGGCCGCGCGCCCGGTTCGGACCAAGCCACCGCACGCGCGTTGCGCCGCAATCTCGATACCGACCCGGATGCATTCCCGCGCGACGTGCTGGAATTGATCGCGTACTTCGAAGGGCGTACCCCCGTGCGCGCGGTGCCCGGCGAAGGCCACGAGGTGCCGATCTGGATCCTGGGTTCCAGCCTGTTCGGCGCGCAGCTCGCCGCGATGCTGGGATTGCCCTACGCGTTCGCTTCGCACTTCGCGCCGGCACAGATGGTGGATGCGATCGCGGTGTATCGCGCGCAGTTCAAGCCGTCGCGATTCCTGCAACGACCGCACGTGATGCTCGGCTACAACGTGTTCGCCGCGGATACCGATGACGAGGCGCACTACCTCGCGACCTCGTGGCAGCAATCATTCGTGAACCTCCGCTCGGGCCATCCGGGGCGATTGCCACCGCCGATCGAAGGCTACGTTGAAGCGCTGGCGCCGCAGGGCCGCAAGTTGCTCGAACACGTGTTGTCATGCTCAGCGATTGGCGCGCCCGGCAAGGTGGCCGACCGAATCAAGGCATTTGTCGAACAGACCGGCGCCGATGAGTTGATCCTCACCAGCAACATGCACGACCATGCGGCACGCCTGCGTTCGATCGAAATCGTCGCCGGATTGATCGAGTCGACGGCCGGCGCATAAGTTTCGCGCGGGGTTACCCGAAGGGCTGTTCGATCGACGGGCTCTGCGGCGTAAACCAGCGCGCGCCCGCTTCAGTGACGTGCATGTCATCTTCCAGCCGCACGCCGAACTCGCCGGGAATGTAGATACCGGGCTCGTCGCTGAAGGTCATGCCGACCTCGATCTTCCGCGTATTGCCGCCCACGAGGTAATACCACTCGTGCATGTCCATGCCGATGCCGTGGCCGAGCCGGTGCGAGAAATACTCGTAGCCGGGGCCGTAACCGGCATCCACGATCACCTTGCGCGCGGCGGCGTCCACCGATTCCATCGTCGCGCCCGGATGCGCCGCCGCGAGCGCCGCCCGCTGTGCCTTGCGCACGATGTCGAACACGCGTTTCATCTTGTCGCTGGCCTTGCCCAGCGTGAAGGTACGGGTGAGGTCGCTCTGGTAGCCCTCGACGTAGCATCCGTCGTCCAGCATCACCGGCGTGCCTTCCACGATGTGTTGCGGCTGGTTGGAACCGTGCGGCTGCGCGGTGTACTTGCCGACGTTGATGCTGGCCTCGCCGCGCAAACCCATGTGCTGGTACGCGGCATCGATCCAGGCCGACACCTGGTGCTGGGTCATGCCAGGTTCCAGGCCTTCCCAAATCGCGTGGTACACGGAAAGCGTGGCGTCGCAGGCGATCTGCATCAGCGCGAGTTCCGCCGGGCTCTTGATCGCGCGGCACCCCGCCGTAACCGGCGTGGCTTCCACCAACTTTCCCTGCGGCAGCGCCTTGCCGATTTCGGTCGCGCGATAGAACGGCACGCGATCGTCGATGCCGAGCACGCCGGTGCCGGCATGATGTTCGCGCATCACGCTCGCGATCAACGCGTAGGGACTTTCGTTTTCCTGCCACGTGCGCACATCTGACCCGATCCGGATTTGTCCCTGCGTGCGGGTGCGTTCGAACGCGGGAACGATGTAGACGGGATCGCCCGACCTCGACAGCAACATGCCCATCGTGCGCTCGCTGTTCCACCAGCGCAGGCCGGCGAAGTAATCGAGCGTGGTGCCGGCATCGACGAAGATTGCATCCATGCCGTTCTTGTCCATCAACTGCTGCGCCCGTGCCACCCGCGCGCGACGTTCGTCGTCGCTGATCGGAACGACTTTCGACGCGACCGGCTGCAATGCCAGGATCGACTTCGGCAGCTTCAGGTCATGGCCGGGCGCGTCCGCAGCACCCGCGTTGCCAGCCAGCATCATCGCGGGCAGGGCCGCCGCGCCGAGCGCCGAGGTCTGCAGGAAACGGCGTCGCGCCGAGCGCATGCTGTCGTCGTTCGTCTGCATCGGGCTGGCTCCGGCGGCGTGGGAGAGGCGATGGTAACCGTTGCCACGCATCAGCGGAGAAAGGCGCCGGACAACCCATACCGGCCAGCGCCGGCACTTGTCCGACCCGCAGCAAAAGCGTAGCGTGAAATCCGACCGGGGCGTCGTCCCACGGCGCCCTTGGCCACGTTCCTCACTGCAAGGAGGTGGCTCATGACGTCGATGGCAGTCTCCCGTTCGTTCGAATGCGCGCCGCACGCGACCCGTTCCTTCGCGATGGCGCTGACCCTGAGCTTGAACCTGGCGATCGTGCTGTTCGCGCTGCTGCCGAGCACGCCGTACACGTTCCATGCTCCACCGCCGCAAGCGTTGTTCGCGGTGTTGCAGCCACCTGCGCCGGTCCCGCCACCCGCCGTACCGACGCTGCATGTCGTGAAGCAGGTTGCGGCGCCGAGCATCCATGTCGCGACGACGCACGCGACCTCGATCGTCGTCCCCGCATTGCAAACCCTCGCACCGCTCGCACCGGTGACAACCGCGATCTCGACGGGAACGAACACGGCTCCGGCCGCCAGCGACAGCAACGCCACCATCGCCTACGAAACCGCCACGCCCCCTGCTTACCCGGTGCAAGCGCTGCGTGCCGGTTTCCAGGGTACGGTGCTGTTGAAAGTGCGGGTCGACCCGACCGGCAAACCGGTACAGGCGATGATCGAACGCAGCAGCGGATCACGCGTGCTGGACGATGCAGCGCGCGGGCACGTACTCGCCGCGTGGCGCTTCCATCCGGCCATCCGCGACGGCCATGCGATCGAAGCCTGGGTGATCGTGCCGGTGCGCTTCAATCTCGATCGGGGCTGATGCCACTGCCCTTACCGCGCGGCATCCATGACGGATGCCGCGCGTGCGTCAATGCGCGGTCGGCGCCGCCTGCGGTGGGCTGGCATGCGGCCGCGACGCACGCACGATCAGCCATACCAGCGCGGCGATGCACAGCGCCGGCAGCATCAACGGCAGCAGCGCGAACAATACGATTGGCACCACCAGCAGCGCGGCGAAACCTACGGCGAACAATGCGAACACGCCGCCGAACAATGCGCCGATCAAGCCGAAGGTCAGCTTGAACAGTCCGGCGATCAGCGCACCGAACAACCAGCACGCACCGACCGCCACCAGTACCAGAATTCCGAGTTCGAACATTGGACCTCCTCGCCGTCCGACGACGGCCACCGCGAATCCATACCGCGCATCCAGTATGCGCCGCTTCGGCATCGCGGGGAGCATGACTCACGACCCATGACTTCCGACGCATGCCGCTATTGTCAACTGCGCTATAGTGTACTCGCCTATACACGCGCTGCAAGCGGCTCGCGATGTCGGAAACAGACGTCCACCTGAAAAAATTCGAGAAGGAACTGGCCGCCGGCACGGTGTCGCTGGTGCTGCTGGCCGTACTCGCGGCCACGCGCGAACCACTGTACGGCTACCAGATCGCCAAACGGCTGGAACGCGAAGCCGGCGGCGTGCTGGTCGGCAAGCAGAGCGCGCTGTATCCGGTGTTGCGCAACCTGAGCGCGGCGGAATTGCTGGACACGTTTGTTGAACCTTCCGAAGCCGGACCGCCGCGACGCTATTACCGCATCACCCCGCTCGGCCGGAAAGTCCTGCGCGAATGGACGGGCGCCTGGACTTCCACCCGCAGTTTCGTCGATTCCGTGCTTGCCGATCGTTGAAGGGAAAGACATGCATTCGTCCACAACCACACCCGCGGACCGTCACAACGACATGCCTCGTCCGAAGCCGATCCGCAGCGCGAGAGGAGCAACGCCATGACCACGCCGCAAACCATCAAGCAATACCTCGCGCAACTGCGGGCAGCGCTTGCGGGCGCCGACCCGGCGATGATCCAGGACGCGCTGTACGACGCCGAGGAACACCTGCGTTCGGAACTGGCCGAAAATCCCGGCATGAGCGAGGCCGAGCTTCTCGCGAAGATCGCCACCACGTATGGCGCGCCGGAAGAAGTCGCGGACATCTACCGCACCACCGAGAAGACCGTGGCACGCGCATTGCGTTCTCCACCACCGCGACCGCGACGTTCGGCACTCGGCCGCTTCTTCGGCGTGCTGGCGGACCCGCACACGTACGGCGCCATGTTTTACATGCTGCTGGCGCTTGCCACCGGCATCTTCTATTTCACCTGGGCGGTCACCGGACTGGCGCTGTCGGGCGGATTTGCGGTGATGATCTTCGGCCTGCCCTTCTTCCTGCTGTTCATGGCGTCGGTGCGCGGGCTATCGCTGCTGGAAAGCCGCATCGTGGAAGGCATGCTGGGCGTCCGGATGCCGCGACGGCCGCCCTACACCGAACGCGAACGGCCGTGGCGCGAACGCATCGTCGAGATGCTGACCGACCCGCGCACCTGGGCGACGCTGTTCTACATGATCCTGATGCTGCCGCTCGGCATCGCCTACTTCGTGACCGTGGTGGTGCTTTCGGCCGTGTCGCTGGCGCTGATGTTCACGCCGATCGCGATGGCGTTCGACTTCTTCGGCTGGGGCCGCGATTTCGTCAACGGCTACGTGACGATAAATTGGGGCTTCGGGGCGCACATCCCGGGCTGGGCCGACGCAGCAGGGATGTTCCTGGTCGGCTTCTTCCTGCTGTTCGGCATGCTGCATCTCGTGCGCGCGATCGGTTACGTGCACGGCGCGCTGGCCAAGCACCTGTTGGTGAAGTCCGCGCGCGTTTGAACGCGCCGCGCCGTGATCACGGCGCGGGCGGCGTATCCCCGGCCGACTTGCGCAGTTTCCCGAGCAAAGGCTCAAGCAGGTCCAGCGGCAGCGGAAACACGATGGTGGTGGTCTTGTCGCCCGCGACTTCGACCAGTGTCTGCAGGTAGCGCAACTGAATCGATTGCGGCTGCCCCATGAGCGTCTGCGCCGCCTGCATCAGCTTCTCGGACGCCTGCAGTTCGCCCTCGGCGTTGATGATCTTGGCGCGCCGCTGGCGCTCGGCCTCGGCTTGGCGCGAGATCGCGCGGTACATGCTTTCTTCGAGATCCACCTGCTTGATTTCGACGTTGGAAACCTTAATGCCCCAGGCGTCGGTGTGCTGGTCGAGGATGCCCTGGATGTCAGCGTTGAGCTTCTCGCGCTCGCTCAGCATTTCGTCCAGTTCATGCCGGCCGAGCACCGAGCGCAGCGTGGTCTGGGCGAGCTGGCTGGTGGCCTCGCGTGCATCTTCCACCTGGATCACCGCCTTTTCCGGATCGATCACGCGATACAGGATCATCGCGTTGACCTTCACCGGCACGTTGTCGCGCGAGATCACGTCTTGCGGCGGCACCTCCACCACCATCGTGCGCAGGTCGACCCGAACCATCTGCTGCATGATCGGAACCAGGATGATGATGCCCGGCCCCTTCACCGCCTGGAACCGGCCGAAAAGGAATACGACGCCACGGTCGTACTCGCGCAGGATCTTGATCGACGACAGCAGGATGATCAGAACGATGATGACGATCACCGCGATGACGGGATACATGCTCACGGGGGTGCCTCCTTCGGAATAGCCAAGGGTTTCACATCCAGAACCAGGCCATGCATGGCGGTGACCGAGATGGCTTGACCGCGCGCCAGCGGCACCTCGGACTGCGCCTGCCAGCGCTCGCCGTGCACGTGCACCGCACCGCGGCCTTCGAAATCGGCCACCACTTCGCCGATCGCTCCGATCATTTCCTCGCGACCGCTGACCACCGGGCGTTTGTGCGAACGCATCGCCATCCACACGATACCGACCAAAATGGCCGCCGCCGCGATCGCGATGCCGACCACCACCGGCAGCGCGATGCCGTAGCCCGGCACGCCCGTGTCCATCAGGATCACCGAGCCGATCACGAACGAAACCACGCCGCCGGTGCCGAGTACGCCGTACGCCGGCACGAAGGCTTCAGAAACGATCAGGATCACGCCCAGCACGATAAGCCCCAATCCGGCGAAGTTCACCGGCAGCAACTGGAATGCGTACAACGCCAGCAACAGGCAGATCGCCCCGACCACGCCCGGCAGCACGCCGCCCGGGTGCATGCCTTCCATCACCAGCCCGCCGAGTCCGAGCAACAGCAGGATGTAGGCGACGGATGGATTGGCGATGACGCCGAGGAACTGGCTGCGCGCGCCGGGCGTGACGGTTTCGAGGCTCGCGCCACGCGTCTGCAGTACCCGCGAGCCCGCCGCGGTTTCGACCTTCCGCCCATCCACGTCGGCCAGCAGCGTCGGAATGTCCGGCGCCATCAGGTCGATCACGTGCAGTTTCAGCGCCTCGTCCGCCGACACGCTCACCGCGTCGCGCACCGCCTTCTCCGCCCAGTCCGCGTTGCGGCCGCGTCGCTCGGCGAGCGCACGGATGTAGGCGACGGCATCGTTGGTGACCTTGCGCATTTCGGTGCTTTCGCCGGACGCTGCGGGCTTGCCGCTGCTGGACCCCGGCAGCGGCACGCTGCCGCCACCCGTCAACGAAACCGGTGTCGCTGCACCCATGTTGGTGGCGGGCGCCATCGCCGCGACATGACACGCGTACAGGATGTAGGTGCCGGCGCTGGCCGCGCGTGCACCCGACGGCGCAACGTAACCGATCACGGGAACCGGCGAGGCGAGAATCGCCTTGATGATGTCGCGCATGGAACTCGAAAGCCCGCCGGGCGTGTCGAGTTCCAGCACGACCGCCGCCGCGTGCATCGCATCGGCCTGCTCGATGCCACGTACCACGTAATCGGCGCTGGCCGGACTGATCGGGCCGTCGACGCGCAGCACGATGGCGGCCGGATGCGCCATCGGCGATCGGGGCGCGGCCACGCAAGTCGCTGTCATCAGCAACGCGATCACACCCCACAGCATGGAGCGCCACGTCCTCATGTCGCCATCAGACCATTACCCGCACGACTTGGCAAACTGCCCCAGTATCCGCGTTGGCCGTGATCGCGCCTTGACCACCGACAACGCTTGCGCGGGTGATCGGCGTAAAGTGTTTGTTTTGCATTGCGAGGACACCAACATGGACCATCCGATGTATCCCGAATCCAGCGTGGACATTGCGCGCAAACGCCACGAACTGGCGCCCGCTCCACTCGAAGCTTTCCAGAATTTCAGCCGCGCGGTGTTCGCGGACGGCGCCTTGCCGGGCGTGACCAAGCAGTTGATCGCGGTGGCCGTCGCGCACACTACCCAATGCCCGTATTGCATCAAGGGCCACACGAAAGCTGCATTGAAAGCAGGCGCGACCGAGCAGCAGATCATGGAAGCGATATGGGTTGCCGCCGAAATGCGCGCGGGTGGCGCTTACGCGCATTCGGCGCTTGCGATCGACACGATGCAGCAGGCGCATGCGGCGTCGCATTCGGGCTGACGGTGTACCACTGACGCGCGCAGGCTTGCCCCCGGCGGCGGGGCACAAGCTATACTTCCGGCTTTGCCACGCGGCGCGAGCCGCCTGCAGGGAACCACAGAAACATGATCCGATCGATGCTGACCGTCGTCCTGATGGCGGGTTTCGTATGTTTCGCGTCCAGCGCTTTCGCCAAGGGCGATCCCGCCCAGGGCAAGGTCGAGGTGTACACCTGTCACGGCTGCCACGGCATCACCGGATACGAATCGGTGAACCCCGAATACCACGTGCCGCGCATCGCGGGACAGAACGAGCAGTACCTCATCGACGCGCTCAATGAGTACAGGAACGACGCGCGCAAATACCCCACGATGAATGCGCAAGCGCACAGCCTGACCGAGCAGCAGATCGCGGACATCGCGGCTTATCTGTCCAGCCTTGCGCCCAAGCAACTGCACAAGAACTGAGGGGACCGACCATGCAGCAACGCACCATTCTCGTTTCCCTCGTGGCCGCAGCGCTGGCGCTTAGCTCCGGCACGGCGTCGGCGGCCAACGGCAACGCCGCCGACGGCAAGACCAAGTCCGCGGCTTGCGCAGCCTGCCACGGCACCGATGGCAACGGCATCGCGCCGAACTATCCCGCGCTTGCCGGCCAGTATCAGGATTACCTCGCGCAAGTCCTGCACGAATACAAGGACGGCCAGCGCACCAACGCCATCATGAATGGCATGGCCGCGCCGCTGAGCGATCAGGACATCAAGGACCTGGCCGCGTACTTCTCCAGCCTGCCGAGCAAGCTGTCCGACCTGCACGGCAAGATCCAGGGCGGCAACTGAGCGCACCGACATGGACCTCGCCGAGCTGGCCGCGCTGCACTGCGAACCTCGCAAAGGCAAGGAGCATGCGCTGAGCGAAGCGCGCGTGCGCGAGTTGCTGGCGCTGCTGCCGGAATGGCAACTGGCCTTCGACGGCAAGTCGATCGCGAAAACCTTCGGTTTCAGGAATTTCCACGAAACGCTGGGTTTCGTCAACGCGATCGGCTGGATGGCCAATCGGCAGGATCACCATCCCGATCTCGAAGTCGGCTACAACCGCTGCGTGGTGCATTGGTCCACGCACGATGTCGGCGGCCTGTCGATGAATGATTTCATCTGCGCCGCGCGCGTCGAGGCGATTGCGCACGGGTAAAGGCAGTAAAGAGTAAAGGTAAAGGGAAAAAGCAGCGCCCTCGCGCATCCCGCTCCTACGTTTTACGTTTTACGTTTTACGTTTTACGTTTTACGTTTTACGTTTTACGTTTTACGTTTTACGTTTTACGTTTTACGTTTTACGTTTTACGTTTACTCCCTCGCTTCGACAACCGCACAACAAAAAACGCGGCCCGAAGGCCGCGTTTTTTGTTGTCACTGGATCGCCGCAATCACTGCGCGCCGATCTTCACCAGCGTGACGTCGAAGACCAGCGTTTCGTTCGGCGGGAAGCCGTTCTTCGGTTCGGAGCCGTAGGCGAGATCGGACGGGATCACGAACTTGTAGTGGCTGCCGGTCGGCATCAGCATCAACGCTTCCTTGAAACCGGGGAACACGTTGGAGAGGTCGAGCTTGGCCGGGCCGGAGCCGTGCTTGGCCGAAGAATCGAATTCCTGACCGTTGACGAATGAACCGGTGTAGTTCACCTGCACCGTGTCGGTGGCCTTCGGCTTGGCGCCGGTGCCTTGCGTGACTACCTGATACTGCAAGCCATCGGACGTGACGTGCACGCCGGGCTGCGATTTGTTCTTGGCGAGGAAGGCATCACCCGCCTGCTTGTTCTGCGCGGCCACCTGGTCGTAATGCTGCTTGGCGCGTGCAGCAAATTGTTCGCCGAACGCCTTCGCGACGCTCTGTGCTTCGGTTTCGCTCATGCTGGGCTTCTGGCCCTGCAACGCGCGGGTCACGGCCTGGCCGACCTGCTGCGGATTCACCAGATCACGCGCCCAGTCCGGATACCGGCCGGCGAGTTCGTAACCGACGATCTCACTCGCCTTGGCCTTGTCGACCGTCGCCGTCGCCGTCGATTTGGTTTGTGCCTGCGAAATACCTGCGACGCCAAGTGCGGCGATCACGGCAACGGCGGCCAGGCTCGGCCGCATGATCTGCTTCATCGGTGTTGTCCTCTGATGTTGGATGGCTGGCGCGCTGATGGCGCGGTGATGCGTCACTGAACGCACCATTCTGCGTGTTTCGCCGCGGAATGGCAACGAGCAACGCTATGGACCACGGCGTCACGACAGGGTTCATTCATGCGCTCGCGCAGTTTTCTGGCCGCCCGACGAACCAATCATCGTCACCCCACGGAAGCCGCTGCGCCGCGGCTTGAACCATGACTGATGGCAGGGGGTATTGACGGGCCGAAAACTGGTGTTATAGTTCACTACAACACTGGTCAACGAGGTCACTAAGGAGGCCTATCATGAACGCCCGCAAATCCATCGCCGTCGCCGCCGCCATGCTGATCACCGCCGCCGGGATGGCCGGTATCGCCAACTACAGCAATGCCGCCGCCGATGCTTCGCGCGCGGCCATCAACGCCACAGCCACGACCGTGATCACCACGCTGCCCACCATCGAGGTGACGCCTTCCAGCGCCCAGCTTCGCGAACTGCACATGCAGGGTCAGAAGAGCGGCTCGGCTTCGGGTTCATCGGCCCGCGCCGATGCGGCCATGCCTTACTACTCGTTCGCGTCCAGCGAAGCCGGTGCGTGATGCGATCCTGCAGGGGCCTCGCGAATGTGATGCGGGGACGGAAACATCACCGCCGGGATTGAAGCCATGAGCGTAACCTGGAACGACAACGTCCCGATCTACCGCCAGCTCCGCGAACGCGTAGTGGCGATGATCCTGGACGGCGCGCTGAACGAGGGCGACGCCCTGCCCTCGGTTCGCCAGGTCGCGGCCGACTACCAGATCAACCCGCTCACCGTTTCCAAGGCGTACCAGGAACTGGTGGACGAGCAGCTGGTGGAGAAACGCCGCGGCCTCGGCATGTTCGTCACCGATGGCGCGCGCGACGCGCTGCTCCGGAGCGAACGCGAACATTTCCTGCGTGAAGAATGGCCGCGCCTGCGCGCGCGCATCGAACGCATGGGCCTGGACACCCAGAAATTGCTGGCCACGCCAGCGCAAGAATCACACAAGAGGGAATCGTGATGAACGCAGCAGCCGAAGCCATCGCGGAACGACCCGCCACCCCGCCGGCGGCCGGATCCGAAATCGTGGTCCACGCGCGTGGACTCACCAAGCGCTACAAGAATGCCGTGGCGCTGGACGGTGCCGATTTCGAGGTGGGCAACGGCCGCATCGTCGGTCTGATCGGACCCAACGGCGCGGGCAAGACCACTGCGTTGAAGGCGATTCTCGGGCTGACCGACTTCGAAGGCGACCTCAAGGTGCTGGGCATGGACCCGCGCCGCGAACGCCCGCAGCTGATGCGCGAGGTGTGCTTCATCGCGGACGTCGCGACCCTGCCCCGCTGGATTCGCGTCCACGAAGCCATCGATTTCGTGGCCGGCGTGCATCCGCGCTTCGATCGCGCCAAGTGCGAGCGCTTCCTCAGCCGCACCAAGCTGCACGCCAACCAGAAAGTGCGCGAGATGTCCAAGGGCATGATCGTGCAGCTGCACCTCGCCATCGTGATGGCCATCGATGCACGACTTCTGGTACTGGACGAACCCACGCTGGGGCTGGATATCCTCTACCGCAAGCAGTTCTACCAGAGCCTTCTGGAGGACTACTTCGACGAGAACAAGACCATCCTCATCACCACCCACCAGGTGGAAGAAGTGGAACACATCCTCACCGACCTGTTGTTCATCCGCGATGGCAAGGTCGCGTTGGGCGCCACCATGGAAGAAATGGGCGCACGCTTCGCCGAAGTGCTGGTGAACGCCGACAAGATCGAGGCCGCGCGCGCGCTGAAACCCATCGACGAGCGCGCCGCGGTATTCGGCAAGAGCATCTTCGTGTACGACAGTGCCGATCCCGAACGACTGGCACAACTGGGCGAGGTCAAGCGGCCTTCGGTGTCCGACTTGTTCGTCGCCATCATGAAAGGAACCTACGCATGAACGCGATTTTGAAATCGCCGTTTGCCTGGTTGCTGAAACGCGAGTACTGGGAATCGCGGCGAGGATTCCTGTGGGCGCAGGTCACTGCGGCCGGGGTGATCCTGGGCATCACCATCCTTGGCATCATCGCCGGGGAAGTGTTCCGGGCCCGCATGGGCGTCAACATGTCCGTGCACATGGGTGCCGCCAATCTCAGCGAAATGCTGCGCAGCGCCTCCGCCCACGACATCGGCCAACTGGTCAAGGCGCTCGACGCCACGATGTTGCTGTTCGCCTTCATCACCGGGGTGGTGCAGTTCTTCGTGGTGTTCTTCTACCTGCTGGGCGCGCTGTACGACGACCGCCGCGATCGCAGCATCCTGTTCTGGAAATCATTGCCGGTTTCCGACACCTCGACGGTGCTCTCCAAGGTGATCGCCGCGATCTTCATCGCGCCGGTGATCGCGATGCTGGTGACGCTGGCCGGCTACATCGGCGCCCAGATCATCGTCAGTGGATGGTTCCTGGCGCACGGCGTGAATCCGTTCGGGCTGCTGTGGGCGCACACCGAGCCCTTCGCGTTGTGGGTGCATCTGTTGGCCATGATCCCGGTGGATGCGGTGTGGGCGCTGCCTACGGTCGGCTGGCTGCTGATGTGGTCGGCGGCGGTGCGCAGCAAGCCGTTCCTGTGGGCGGTGGTGATCCCGATCGTGGCCGGCGTGCTGAACTTCTGGGTCGGCCTGCTCGGCCTGCCGAACATCGACACCCGGTTTTTCTGGGGCGACCTGGTCGGGCGCGCCTTGCTCAGCGTGGTTCCGGCAAGCTGGATCGCGCCCGACGCGATTTCGCACGGCGTGAACTTCATCGACGGCGACCAACTGGGCGCGATCAGCTACGGGTCCATGGGGCGCGCGTTCGCAATGCCCGAAATGTGGATCGGCGCCGCGGTGGGCATCGCCTTGATCGCCGCCGCGATCTGGTTCCGCCGCTGGCGCGATGAAGCCTGATCACCCCTCGCTCGGGAGAAAGTCATGAAGACAACACTGACCCTCGCAGGCGCCATTCTGATCACCGCGGCACTGGCCGCCTGCTCGCCCGGCGTCAACACGCTCGGCAACAGCATCACCTTCGATTCGAACGGCATCGTGGTGCACGCATTGGGGCATCCCGATGCCCACATTGGTCGCGATGGCGGCCTCAGCATCGATGGCAACGCCGTCACGGTCACGCCCGCACAACGGCAAATGCTCAAACATTACTACCTGCAGGCACGCGACGTCATGGACTCCGGCAAGGCGGTGGGAAAACAAGGCGTGCAAATGGCCACGCACAGCATCGGGGCAGCGGTCCGTGCGATCTTCCATGGCGACTCGTCCACGGCCGACAAACAACTGGACACCCAATCGCAGAGCATCGAAGCCGCAGCCGATGCGCTGTGCGACGACGTCAACGCACTGGGCGCCACCCAGAAGACGCTCGCGGATCAGATTCCCGCGTTCAAGCCCTATGCATCCAGTGACCAAGTGCAGTGCAAGATAACCCGCACCACGACCTACGCGGCCGGCCGCAAAGTCACATCGACGTCACGCAGTTACTCAATGCAGGCAGACGCCGGCTCCGACGCCTCGATGCGCCACGAAGCGTCACGACAAACCGGCAAGACCAACGATTCCGACTCCTCCACATCGAGCCAGCCATGATCTTGCGCAAACTTTCCGTCTTCTGCGTCGCATCGAGTCTCGCCCTGCTGAGCGCCTGCAGCGCGGGACAAGCACCG
>Ga0207690_10000922_pt1 | contig 18771 bp, 17 predicted proteins | sample KBSC23metaG_FD_184315 | JGI IMG/M metagenome (GOLD analysis project Ga0207690, IMG submission 184315) | Corn rhizosphere microbial communities from Kellogg Biological Station, Michigan, USA - KBS C2-3 metaG (SPAdes) (version 2) | ecosystem: Host-associated > Plants > Roots > Rhizosphere > Soil ...
ACCTCGGCACGGTGAACGCCGAATCCATCGGCCTGCTCGCCTTCCGCGCCGGCGGCGCAGAGCGCTTCCGCGAAGCGATCGAGCATGCGCTGCGCACGCCCGAGGGCACGACCATCTGGTACCTGCGCGTCATCCACCACCTCGCCCAGAGCAGCGAGGTGTGGACGCTGAACATCAACGGCGAGGAATGGGGCGAAGTCGACTTTCCGCCGGACGTCGAGGCGGCGAGAGAACTGACCGCGCGGTGGGACGCGGCGGAGAAGGCTGCGGCTTAGGCTGACATTCGCAATGGGTGGGAAGTAGAGATATCAACGACGTAGGACGCTTTGGTCCAGTTCTACAGAGACGCGCCTAGTGGAGTGGGATGCCCACTGGCGCGGACAGGACCACGCTTCGTCCGTCTCACCCGGTGCGTGTAACGTCAAAACCGGATGACCGTTCGCCTCCCTGTGCAGTCGGTAAACACGAGTGTCCGCGCGGCAAGCCGCAAGAGCTTCGTCGACGGGCCATTGAGCGCAACGCCTCTGCAGCTTCGCATTGATGTTCTGACCGATCAAAGCCAAACCGAACCCGACTGCCGGGAGAGCCAAGGCGATGAGGAAGGGGCGCAGTCGAGGCTGGTATCTAAGGCGTCCCATCCAGACGGAACTTGTGACAAGCGATGCCAGGAAGAGGACGGCGGCTACCGGGTAGAACCAACTGCCTGCGGGACACGGTGGGAGACCATAGCTGAAGAGCGAGACAACAGTGATTGCTATGGCGGCGAGCAATAATGCGAAATGCAGGATCGTCGCCAAAGTGGGCACGGCCCAACGCTCAAACATGACTGACGAGTAACAGTGACTGCCTCAGCGTCAATGTCCGCATTGGTCAAAGCAGACACTAGATCACGCTACGCACTAGGCGGCAGAAACCGCCCCACAATCTCCCGCGCCAGCCGCGCCGGGCGCTTGGTCGCGGCGTCGAGGCAGCACCAGCAGCTGGAGATCTCGCTCAGCACCTCGTCGCCGCGGCGGAGGACGGTGCGGAAGAAGGCGCGGGCGCCTTCCACCTTTTCGGCGATCACCTCGGCGACGACATTGTCCTGGAGGAAAGTGGGCCTGAGGTAGGTGATCTCATGCTTGAGCGCGACCCACAGGTGCCCGGCGACCGCCGCCGGCGGGGCGACGCTGCTCCAATAATCGATCACCGCCTCCTGCACCCATTTGAGGTACACGGCATTGTTCACATGACCCATGTGGTCGATGTCGGCCGGTTCGATCGCAATCGGGTGGCGGAAGGTGGCCAATGGATTCGGTCCTTTGCAGCGCAATTCTACGCTCTCATTCACTTACAGCGGTGTCAATAAGAAGAGTGAATCGTCGGGTCACGTTTTCATTTGAGCGGCATTCGATCTGTGCTACCATTGTAATACACTAATGCGCCGAAAGGCGGCCGCGCGGGGGAAGCAGCGATGATGATCGGCCTCTACCTTCTGCTCAATCTCCTCGTACTGTGGGTTGTCGCGCGAGCATCTCTGACGGGCGGCGGACGGCTGGTCATGATGCTGTTTCTGCTCGGTTTTGTCGCAGGCTCTGCCAACAATCTGATCGAGGCGATGTTCTTCGGAGTACTGCCGCCGCGCGCGATTGCGGCCGCAGCGCTGCCCGCCGTAATCATCTTCGCGATCCTGTCGCCCGCCGCGGTGCTATTCTCGGGCCGCTGGCGAGCGGCAGACAATGCCGCGCCGGTTGAGGGAGGCTTCACGCCACTGACGCTGCTGGGCGTCGTGGTCGCCTATGAGCTGCTCTACTGGACGGCGGGAACGCTGGTTTACCCGTACATTGCCGATTTCTACGCGACGCGCACGATCCCGCCGGCCTACCTGGTGGCGGCGGTGCAGATCGTCCGGTCGCTGATCTTCGTCGGCGCCGCCTATCCGCTGCTCAAGACCGGCCTGCGCGGAGCGCCGCTCGTCTTGGCGCTCGTCTATTCGGTAATTGGCGGAGTGGCGCCACTGCTCCCCGACAACCCCTATATGCCGCCCGACATCCGCTTCTATCATGCGATCGAAACGAGCACGTCGAACTTCCTGTTTGGACTCGTGGTCGGTTCCCTGTTCAGGCGCCGGCGGCCTGCGGTTCCTCCCCGGGACGGGGAGGTGGCAGCCGCAGGCTGACGGAGGGGCGTTGGAACATGGCACAACCGCCCCTCCACCACCCTCCGGATGGTCCCCCTCCCCGTTCCGGGGAGGAGTTCAGGCGTAGGGAGGTCTGTCGAGTCCCGCCGGGCTCTTCGTAAAGATCTCGCAGCCGGTGTCGGTGATTCCGATCGAATGTTCGAACTGGACCGAGAGTGAGCGGTCGCGGGTGACGGCGGTCCAGCCGTCGTCGAGCACTTTCACGTCAGCGCGGCCGATGTTGATCATCGGCTCGACGGTGAAGATCATTCCCGGCTTGAGCTCGGGGCCAGTGCCTGGCCGTCCAGCATGGACGACCTCTGGGCTATCGTGAAAGACGCGGCCGACGCCGTGGCCGCAGAAATCGCGGACAACGCTGTAGCGGTTGCTCTCCGCGTGGCGCTGGATGGCGTTGGCGATGTCGCCGAGATGATTGCCGGGCTTCGCCTGCTCGAGGCCAAGCATCAGGCATTCGTAGGTGACGTCGACCAGCTTGCGCGCCTTCAGCGGCACCTCGCCGACGAGGTACATGCGGCTGGTGTCGCCGTGCCAGCCGTCGACGATCGGGGTGACGTCGATGTTGACGATGTCGCCGTCCTTGAGCGTCTTCTCGCTCGGGATGCCGTGGCAGACGACGTGGTTGATCGAGATGCAGCTGCTCTTGGTATAGCCGCGATAGCCGAGCGTCGCAGGCAGTGCACCGGCGTCGAGCGTCAGCTTGTGGACGATGTCGTCCAGCTCCTGAGTCGAAACGCCGGGCACCACGTGCGGCACGAGCGCGTCGAGGATCTGGGCGGCGAGCCGGCCTGCGCGGCGCATGCCTTCGAACCCTTCGGGGCCATGCAGCTTGATGATTCCGTTCTTAGCCTCGGCCCGGTCGTCGGCCGCGACGGTGATGTATTGAGTCATGCGCCATAGATAGGCATTGGCCGACGCCATGGCCAGCGAGACCTTGGAAGGCGGCTGCGGTTGCGGCGCTGTCCGCTACCGGCTCAACGACGAGCCGATCTTCGTCAACAACTGCCACTGTCGCCTTTGCCAGCGACAGACCGGGACGGGGTCAGCGGTCAACGCCTTCATCGAGATGGATCGGCTGGATCACCTGTCGGGCGAGCTCACCGAGCACGACTTCAAGACCGGAAGCGGGGCGACGCAGATCATCGTCCGCTGCGCCAAATGCGGCACGCCCGTCTGGAGCCACTATCGGCTCGGGCGGAAGGCGGCGGCGGTCCGTGTGGGCACGCTCGACGATCCGTCGGCGGTTCGGCCGGATGCGGCGATCTTCGTGGTCGACCGGCCGGCGTGGGCGCCGCTGCCGGACGGCGTTCCGCAGTTCGAGACCTATTACAATCCCGCGGAGCTGCTTCCGCCGCAACGGTTCGCGCGGCTCAAGGCGCTCCTGGACCAATGACGCGCGAGCGGACCTGGACCGCCGCGCTGGCAGTCATCGGGGATGAGATCCTGTCGGGCCGGACGCAGGACCTGAACGTCGCCCAGGTCGCGCAATGGCTGAACGAGCAGGGGATCAGGCTCGCTGAAGTGCGGATCGTGCCCGACGACATCGGCCGGATCGCGGAAACGGTGAATGCTCTGCGCACGAGCCACGACTATCTGTTCACGACGGGCGGCATCGGGCCGACACATGACGACATCACGGTCGACTCCATCGCGGCGGCGTTTGGTGTGTCGGTGGTCCTGCATCCCGAGGCCCGGAAAATCCTCGAAGATTATTACCGCGATCGGCCCGGCGGGCTAACCGAGGCGCGTCTTCGGATGGCCCGCGTGCCTGAAGGCGCGGAGCTGATCCCCAATCCCTATTCCGGTGCTCCCGGCGTGAAGATGGGCAATGTCTACATCCTCGCCGGCGTGCCCAATATCGCCGCGAGCATGCTGGAGGCGCTCAACGGCAAGCTGGAGGGCGGCCGTCCGGTCGTGTCGGTCACGGTCGGTGCAAGAGCAGCGGAGAGCGAGGTCGCCGACCTGCTGCGCGAAACCGAAGACTCCAACCCCGGCGTCGCGATCGGCAGCTATCCCTTCTTCAAGGACGGCCGCTACGGCGCCAATTTCGTGATCCGCTCCGAGGATGGCGAGCTGGCGCGGCGGACCGGCGACGAGCTCGCGACTCGTCTGCGCCAAGCGGGATACGAGCCCTTCGACGGCGGGATCTAGAGTCGGGTCGACGAGGTGGGGTTAACTTTCGGGAGGGCGAGTGCATGGATCAACCAAACCGGAAAGGCAAATTGGAAGAAAATGCTCATCTAAGAGCGAATGGTAGTGGAATATGGCATATGTGCACGCGTCTGAACGGAGATTGCGCATTTTTCGTCTAGAACTTGGCACTTCGCTTCAGCGCCAAAGCGCCGCGTTTCTGCGCCGAAATGATGCGCTGCACTATTCCCTAGTCAAGTACTAGAGAATAGGAGTCGCCGCCTCGAAAGAGGGAGTCGATTCATGTCCATTCTTCGCAAGATGACGCTTGCGATCGCGCTCAGCGCGGCGCTGCTTCCGACGTCCGCGCCTGCGGCGCCGACCCAACTCTTGAACGTCTCGTATGATCCCACGCGCGAGCTGTACGAGCAGGTCAATGCGGCCTTCGCGAAGCGGTGGCAGGCGGCGACGAAGCAGCCGATCGCGATCAAGCAAAGCCACGGCGGCTCGGGCAAGCAGGCGCGCGCGGTCATTGACGGTTTGCCTGCGGAGGTCGTCACGCTGGCGCTCGCGTACGACGTCGACGCAATTGCTCAGAAAGGGCTGATCGCACCCGGCTGGCAAAAGCGGCTGCCGGACAACAGCACTCCTTATTATTCGACGATCGTCTTCCTCGTCCGGCACGGGAATCCGAAAAACATCAAGGATTGGGACGACCTCATCCGGCCGGGTGTGTCGGTGATCACGCCGAACCCGAAGACGAGCGGCGGCGCACGGTGGAATTATCTCGCCGCCTGGGGCTATGCGCAGCGCAAATATGGCTCGCCGCAGCAGGCGAAGCTATTCCTCGCCAAGCTGTTCCGCAATGTTCCGGTACTCGACTCCGGCGCTCGGGGATCGACCACGACGTTCGTCGAGCGAGGGCAGGGCGATGTGCTGATCGCCTGGGAGAATGAGGCGCTGCTGGCGGCGAACAAGCTCGGCCGCGGCAAGTTCGACGTGGTGGTTCCGTCGGTTTCGATCCTTGCCGAACCGCCGGTCGCCGTGGTCGACAAGAATGTCGACAAGAAGGGCACGCGCAAGGCGGCGGAGGAATATCTGAAGTTCCTCTACACTCCTGAGGCGCAGCAGATCATCGCGCGAAACTACTTCCGGCCGCGCAACGCGCAGATTCGGGCGAAGTACCAGGGGCAGTTCAAGAACGTGCCGCTGCTTACCATCGATCGAAACTTTGGCGGTTGGGCGAAAACGCAGGCAACGCACTTCAACGACGGCGGCCTGTTCGACCAGATCTACGAAGCAGCGAAACGCTGACCGGCCCGCTCTAACAAAAGGACAGACGAAAATGCGTATCCTGCTTCTCGCAGGCGGCTCCCTGCTCGCGCTCGCTTCACCGGCTCTCGCGCAAGAGGCGCAGCAGCCGCAGACCAGTGACGATACGGGTGAGCAGCTCGTTCCGGCCGACGATCAGCCGGCCGAGGCGGTGGCGCCCAAGCCGACCGGCGATGCGGTCCTCGACCGGCTCAATGCGCTGGAGGCGCGGGTAAAACAGCTCGAAGCACGCAACGCCGAGCTCGAGAAGCAAGCCGAACTGAGCCAGGGACGCATTGAAACGGTCGAGAACCGTGCGGCGAAAGCTGCGCAGTTCAACGGCATTGTGCCGACTGTTTCCGACGCGAACGGCAACTTCACCTTCAAGCCGCGCGGCGTGGTCGAGGCGGACGCCGCGGCCTTCAACGAACGCAAGGGCGGTTACGACTATAACGACGGAACCGCGTTCCGCCGCGCCAGGCTAGGCGTCGAAGGCACCGCCTTCAAATGGTTCAACTACCGCTTCGAGGTCGATTTCGCCGGCAATGCGGTGAACATCACCGACGCCTATCTGCAGTACACCAAGATCCCGAAGACGATCCTGACGATCGGCCAGCACAAGGCGCCGTTCGGGCTCGAGTCCAACAACAGCGACAATTACAACATCTTCCTCGAGCGGGGGATGTTCACCAACGCGTTCGGCAACGTGGGCGCGGAGCGGCGCATCGGCATTTCGGCGGCTTATGCGCCGAAGGAGAACCTAAACTTCGCAGCGGGGTTCTTCGGCGACAATGAGAGCATCAGCCGGTCGACTTCGACGCCCGTCACTAACACCCCCGATGAAAGCTGGGGCGTGAACGCGCGGGCAACCTGGGAGCCGGTGTTCGACACGGGCAAGATCATCCACCTGGGCCTGTCCGGCTATTATCGCTCGTCGCTCAAGTCCGGCGACGTTGCCGACGCGGTCCGCCTCAGCGATCGGCCCAACATCCGGATCGACAACGGCAATATCGCCGACAGCGGAGTCATCACGAACACGCATTCGCTTCGTTACGGCGGTGTGGAAGCGGCGGGCGTTCTCGGGCCGTTGACGGTAGCGGGCGAGGCGGGGCGGCTATGGCTCGACCGGACCGGCGTCCCAAACGAGCATTTCACCGGCTATTACGGCTACGCAGCGTACATGCTGACCGGCGAGACGCGCCCGTTCAAGGGCGGCAACTTCGACAGGATCAAGCCGTTCCGCAATCTCGGAGACGGAGGACTGGGGGCATTCGAGGTGGCGCTTCGTTACGATCATCTCGATCTGTCGAACACGCCGGTGCTGGCGCGCGCCGGGAATGAGGCGACCAGCCTGACGCTTGGCCTCAACTGGTACTTCAATCCTTACGCCAAGCTCATGTTCAACTGGGTCCGGTTCGAAGGCGACAACACGCCGCTCGATCCGATCGGATCGAAGACGGAAGGCGACGCCTTTGCGACCCGACTCCACTTGGACTTCTGAGGGGGCCGTGATGCCTAGCAGAGTCCGACGCTCCCGACTCCCTGGCTTCGGCCTCTCGCTGGGCATCACGATCCTGTGGCTTTCACTGATCGTGCTCATTCCGATTTCGTCGGTGTTCGTCAAAAGCGTGAGCCAGGGGTGGGGGGCCTTCTGGGCTGCGGCCGGATCGCCGCGAGCGCTTGCCGCCTATCGGCTGTCGTTCGGAGCGGCAGCGATCGCGGCGGCGGTCAATTGCGTCTTTGGATTGCTGGTCGCCTGGGTGCTGGTGCGCTACCGCTTTGCGGGCCGCCGGTTGCTTGGTGCGCTGATCGATTTGCCGCTCGCGCTGCCGACCGCCGTCGCCGGAATCGCGCTTACCGCAATCTATGCCGACACGGGTCCGCTCGGGCGGCTGCTGGAGCCTCTCGGTCTGCCGATCGCCTATCGCCCGGCCGGTGTCGTCGTCGCTCTGACCTTCATCGGGCTGCCGTTCGTGGTGCGTACGGTTGAGCCGGTGCTCGCGGAGGTGTCGAGCGAGATGGAGGAAGCTGCGTTGACCCTTGGGGCGACGCGGTTGCAGACATTTTCGAAGGTCATTCTGCCGACGATCGCGCCGACGCTGGCCACGGGCTTCGCGCTGGCGTTCGCGCGTGGGGCCGGCGAGTATGGATCGGTGATCTTCATCGCCGGCAACATGCCGTTCAAGTCGGAGATTGCGCCGCTGCTGATCATTACGCAGCTGGAGGAATATAATTACGCCGGCGCGGCGGCGATCGCCTGCGTGATGCTGGTGATTTCCTTCGCCGTCCTGTTGCTCCTGAACCTGTTGCAGCATTGGCAAGCGCGGAGGCACGGCTGATGGCTCCCGCGGGGCTGCGCGAGCGGCCGTTCGTCAAGGCGCTACTGATCGCCGGAGCGGTCGGCTATGTTGGGCTGTTGCTTCTGCTGCCGCTGGGCGCGGTGTTGACCGAAGCGCTCAAGAAGGGCCTGGATGTCTGGCTGGCGGCGATCAGCACGCCCGACGCGCGCGCCTCGATCAAGCTGACGCTGATCGTCTCGGCCATTTCGGTCGTCCTGAACACGATTTTCGGGATCGCCGCGGCCTGGGCCATCGCGAAGTTCGATTTTCCCGGAAAAGCGCCGCTGATCGCGCTGATCGAGCTGCCTTTCTCGGTTTCGCCCGTGGTCTCGGGCCTGGTCTTTGTGCTGATCTTCGGGGCGCAGGGTTGGCTGGGGCCATGGCTCGAAGCGCACGACATTCACATCATCTTCGCGCTTCCGGGGCTGGTGCTGGCGACCCTGTTCGTCACATTTCCGTTCGTCGCGCGCCAGTTGATCCCGCTGATGACCAGCCAGGGCCGCACCGACGAGGAAGCCGCGCTGACTCTCGGAGCCTCAGGCTGGCAGACCTTCTGGCACGTTACCCTGCCAAATATTCGCTTTGCACTCCTCTACGGCGTTCTCCTGTGCAACGCGCGGGCGATGGGGGAGTTTGGAGCAGTCAGCGTCGTTTCCGGACACATTCGCGGCGAAACCAACACCATGCCGCTGCAAGTTGAGGCTCTTTACAATGACTACGACTTTGTCGCCGCCTTTGCCGTCGCTTCCCTCCTTACGCTCCTCGCCCTCGTTACTCTTGGGCTCAAAACCGCGATCGAGTGGCGACACCGCGATCAGCTCGCCGCTCAGCACTGAGGCGGGCATGTCGATCCGGATCGAGGGCGTTTCGAAGAGCTTTTCCGCGTACCCGGCGCTCGACGACGTTTCGCTGACCATCCGCGACGGCGAGTTCGTGGCGCTGCTCGGGCCGTCGGGCTCGGGCAAGACCACGCTTCTGCGGATCCTCGCCGGCCTCGAAGTGCCGGAGCAGGGAAGGGTATGCTTTGGCAACCGTGATGTGACGAACGACAAGCCGGCGTCGCGCGGCATCGGCTTCGTGTTTCAGCACTACGCGCTGTTCGGTCACATGACGGTCGCACAGAATATTGCGTTCGGTCTGAACGTCATGCGGCGCGGAGTTCGGCCCCAGCGCAAGGAGATTGCCGCGCGGGTTGAGGAGCTGCTCGGGCTGGTTCAGCTGCCAGGCCTCGGATCGCGTTATCCGAGCCAGCTGTCGGGCGGGCAACGGCAGCGTGTTGCGCTTGCGCGCGCGCTCGCGCGCAACCCGCGCATCCTGCTTCTGGATGAGCCGTTCGGAGCGCTCGACGCGAAGGTCCGCCGCGAGCTTCGCGACGCGCTGCGCACGATTCATGACGAGCTTGGGCTGACGTCGATCTTCGTCACGCACGATCATGAGGAGGCGTTCACGCTGGCCGATCGCGTGGCGCTGCTCAATCACGGCAAGATCGAGCAGTTCGACACGCCGCAGCAGGTGGAGTCGAGCCCTGCGACGGACTTCGTCCGGGCGTTTCTCGCCTAGCCCGAGTTCCTAAGGGCGGTGGCGATCGCGTTGATCGTCAGGTGGATGCCGTCGCGCACTTCCTGGTTCGTGTCCCCTGAGCGGAAGCGCCGGAGAAGCTCGATCTGGAGGTGGTTGAGCGGCTCGATATAGGGGAGCCGCAGGCGGATTGAGTTTTCCAGCTTCGGATTGTTCTCGACGAGGCGGCTCTCGCCCGTGATCTCGAGCAGCCGGTCATGGGTTCGGTGCCATTCGTCCCGGATTCGGCCGAACAGCTGGCGTGCCGTTTCCTTGTCCTCGACCAGATTGGCGTAGCGTGCAGCAATTCCCATGTCCGACTTGGCGAGGACCATCGCCATATTGTCGAGCGTGGTCCGGAAGAACGGCCACGCGGCAAGCATGTCTTGCAGCAGCGGCAGGTCGTCGTGACCAGCGAGGGCGGTGCCTACGCCGTACCAGCCAGGGAGCATGACGCGCGCCTGCGACCAGCTGAACACCCACGGGATCGCGCGAAGGTCTTCGATCCGCTGCGAGCTGGTGCGGCTGGCAGGGCGTGAGCCGATCTTCAGCGTGGCGATCTCCGACACCGGCGTCATCTGGCGGAAGAAGGGAACGAAGCCCGGCGACCCGTAGACGAGATCCCGATAGGCGCCGAATGCCCTTTGCGAGAGATCATCCATTGCCGCGTCGAAGCGTTCGGCCTCTCGCGGCCGCAGCTCGTCCCGCTCCAGCGAGGCGAGAACGGTAGCCGCCGCGGTCGCTTCGAGGTTCGCGGCAGCGACGTCGGGCGTCGAGAATTTGGCGGCGATCACTTCGCCTTGTTCGGTGAGGCGGATTCGCCCGCCGACAGTCCGCTGCGGCTGGGCGCGAATGGCGGCGAAGCTGGAGCCTCCGCCGCGTCCGACGGCGCCGCCGCGGCCGTGGAAGAGCTGGATCCGGGTCCCGGCTGCCTCGAACACGTCGGCCAGCGCTTCGCTCGCCTTGTTGAGGTTCCAGACGGAGGTGAGGTAACCGCCGTCCTTGTTCGAGTCCGAATAGCCGATCATCACCTCTGCATGGTGGCGAGAGCCGAGCGCCGCCTCGATCTCCGGCAGCGACAGCCATTGCTTCATAACCTCCGGAGCGCGCTCGAGGTCGGCGATGGTCTCGAACAGCGGAACGGCCATGATCGCCGCAGTGGGCGGATGGCCGGCCCTCCAGAGGCCCGCTTCCTTGAGCAGGATATAAACTTCCAGGAGGTCCGAGACCTGCTCGGACTTCGAGATGACATAATATTGAATCGAGTCCGGGCCGTAGCGCGCATGAGCCTCGGCTGCGGCGGCTACGATCGCGAGCTCCGACTTGGTCTCGTCGGAATAGACTGCGTAAGGCGAAGATAGCAGCCGTCCCGATGCGAGCTCACGCCGCAGCAGCTCTACGCGCTGCTCCTCGTCGAGCGCACGATAATCCGCCTCGACGCCCGCTGTGGCGAGCAGCTCCGCGACCACGCGCTCGTGGACCTCCGCATTTTGCCGAAGGTCCAGCGTTGCGAGATGGAAGCCGAAGGTTTCGACGGCGCGGATCAGGCGGTTTAGCGGGCCGAGCGAGGACAGAAGACCGTTGCCGCCTTTAGCGAGCGCGCTGACGAGCACGTTCAGTTCGGCGATGAAAGAAGCAGGGTCAGGATAGGGTTTGGCCGACAGCCGCGACGGCCGGGGCGGCGCGCGCCCGGTGATCGCCTCGAACGTCGCTGCAAGCCGCGCGTAGATGCCGCTGATCGCGCGGCGGTAGGGCTCGTCGGCGCGGGCGGGCGAGGGGTCATGTGCACGGTCGGCCAGCTCGACCAGCTCCGGCGCCACATCGGCCAGCTCGGAGGAGATGGAGAGTTCGGCGCCGAGGCCATGAACCTCGTCGAGATAATGGAGGAGGACCGTCTCGGAAGACCTGCCGAGCGCAAGGCGGAGCGTCTCGGCGGTGACGTTCGGATTGCCGTCGCGGTCGCCGCCGATCCAGCTGCCGATGCGGAGGAAGCTCGGCGGCCGCTCGCCCAACAGGCGTTCCCATGAGTTGTACAGGCGCGGCAGCACCGGAAGGAAGATGTCGCGGAGATAGGAGAGGGCGATCTCGATTTCGTCGGCGACGAACAGCCGTTCGCGCCGAAGCGGGCGGGTCAGCCATAGCAGCGCTACCTGCCGGCGGATCGCCTCTTCAACAGGTTCCCCGTCCGGAGTCTCGTCGCGGCCCCGGTCGCGCATGCGCATAAGCTCGGCGACGCGGTTGCGGTGATCGATCATGCTCTTCCGCCGCACCTCGGTCGGGTGCGCCGTGAGGACCGGCATGATCAGTGCGTGATTGAGGAGTTCGGCGACCTTTGCCGGCTCGATTTCCTGCTTCTCGAGAATCTCAATCGCTTCGGCCAGATTGTCGCCGAGCTCGGTCGCGCCGCCTTGCCGGTCTTCGGCGAGGTTCGCGAGCATCGAGAAGAGCATGAAGCCGCGGACGAAATCGAGCGCTTCGTCCTGAGTTAGCGCGCTGAGGCCGGGGTCGACCGCCTCATCGGTAATGACGCCGCGGTAGCGGTCGACCGACGTCGAACGGATATATTCGATGCGGCGGAACAGGGTATCGCCGCCATATTGGCGGATCACGTCGCCGAGGATGCGCCCAAGAAAGCGGATGTCGGGATTCTGCTCGACCGCGCGGCGCGATCGATGCGGCTTGGCCTCGGCTTCGGCTACCGACTGGTCCACGATGTGCAAATACTCCCTTCTTCTCAGACGGGAAACGGGCCGGAGCGCAAGCTCCGACCCGTCCCGCCCCAGTCTGACAACAGGTCAGAGGTTGTAGGCGCGTTCTCCGTGCTCGTTGATGTCGAGACCCTCACGCTCTGCCTCAGCCGTCGGACGAAGACCGATCGTCTTGTCGATGACGAAGAAGAGGATCAGCGACACACCGCCGGACCAGACCAGTGTCGTTCCGATCGCCCAGAGCTGCGAGATGATCTGCGCGCTGAGGTCGAAGGCGCCTGGCTTGGCCGGAGAGACGGTATAGTCGATCCAGCCCTGACCGCCCCACGCCGGATTGGCGCAGAAGGCGGTGCCGAGCGCACCGACGATGCCGCCCACGCAGTGCACGCCGAACACGTCGAGCGAGTCGTCGTAGCCGAGCGCGTTCTTCACCTTCGTGACGAAGAGGAAGCAGATGACCGAGGCAACGGCGCCGAGGATGATCGAGGTCACTGGCGCGGCAAAACCCGACGCAGGAGTGATCGCGACCAGGCCGACGACTGCACCGGTTGCTGCGCCCAGGAGCGACGGCTTCTTGTGCACAATCTGCTCGAGCACCGCCCAGGCGAGGGCCGCAGCGGCGGTAGCGACATAGGTGTTGATGAACGCGACCGCGGTCACGCCATTGGCTTCAAGGTTGGAGCCGGCGTTGAAGCCGAACCAGCCGACCCAAAGGAGGCAGGCGCCGATGTAGGTCATCGGCAGCGAGTGCGGAGCGATCAGCTCGGACTTGTAGCCGATGCGCTTGCCGAGGACGAGGCAGCCCATCAGGCCGGCGATGCCGGAGTTGATGTGGACGACGGTGCCGCCGGCGAAGTCCAGCGCGCCCTTGCCGAAGAGGAAACCATGGTCGTTCGGATTGGCCGGCAGGAAGTCTGGGCCGGCCCAGTACCATACCATGTGCGCGATCGGATAATAAACGATCGTCGACCACAGGACGATGAAGAGCATCAGCGGCCAGAACTTCACGCGTTCGGCGAAGCCGCCGACGATCAGCGCCGGAGTGATGCAGGCGAAGGTCATCTGGAAGATGACGTAGGCATATTCCGGCAGGTAGACGTGGTTGGAGAAAGTCGCCGCGAGCGTCGTCGCGTCGACGCCCTTCAGGAAAGCCTTGCTGAGTCCGCCGACGAACTCGTTGCCGCCGGTGAAGGCCATGGAATAGCCCCAGCCGACCCACATGAGAGTCGTGATGCAGACGATCGCGAGGACCTGCATCAGGACCGACAGCATGTTCTTCGCTCGGACGAGGCCGCCATAGAACAGGGCGAGGGCCGGAACCGACATGAGAAGCACCAGCGCCGAGCTGGTCAGCATCCAGGCGGTGTCGCCCTTGTTGACCATGTCCGGCGTCGGAGTGAACGGCGCCGCGGGGGCGGCCGTTTGGGCGAGCGCGGGCGCAGCGGCGAAAAGCGCCGCAACGCCGGCTAGCCCGGCATATTTCCAGTTTCTGCTAAGCATCAATCCCACCCCTCAAAGAGCGTCATTGTTCTGTTCGCCGGTGCGGATTCGGACCGCCCGTTCGACATCGAGGACGAAGATCTTGCCGTCGCCGATCGAGCCCGTTTTCGCGGCATTCTCGATCGTTTCGACGACGCGGTCGGCGTAATCGGCGGTGACGACCACCTCGAGCCGGATCTTCGGCACGAGGCTCGTTTCATATTCGGCGCCGCGATAGATTTCGGTGTGGCCCTTTTGCCGGCCGTAACCGCGCGCCTCGCTGACCGTCAGGCCCTGGACGTCGATGCCGCCCAGTGCCTCACGAACCTCGTCGAGCTTGTGCGGCTTGATGATTGCAATCACCAGTTTCATGCAGCCTCCCCTCTCAGAATGTGACGCCAAGCGACGCCACGACGCCGCCCTTGCTGATGTTCCGTCCGCTCGGGCTGAACAGCGACTTGTTCGTGTCGACGTACTGGAGACCCGCAGTCAGGTTTTTCACCGTCACCGTCGCGCCGAGACCCCAGTCAGAATAGTCCTTGCCGATGGTCAGGTAGCTCGGGCCGAAGCTGTGGCCGAAGTGGCCGGTCAGGCTGACCGGAGTTTTCGCAATTGCGTAAGCGACGTCGCCGGCAAGGTAGAGATTGTCTTCCTTGTGGATGCCGTCGACGGTCAACGCCTTCTGCTTCGGAGCATAAGCCACCGTGCCAGTCGCCGAGAGCGGGCCGAAAGCCTGCGTCACCTTGACGTAAGGCTCGGCAAAATCGGTGTTCGCGCCGTGCGAGCCCGGATAGTAATAATAGAGGAATCCGCCGTCGATCGTGGTCGAGCCGAAGGTCTTCTTGTAGCCGACGATTAGGTCATTTTCGGCGTCGCTGCCCGCGGCGATGTAGTCGTCAATCGAAGAGCCCCACCAGGTGGCGTAGAAGCCAGACGAATGGCTGAGCGTGAACGTGCCCTGCACGGCAAAGCGCTTGTCTGTCTGCGAAATGCCGCGGAAGCGATAGTCTGACACCAGCGTGGCACCACCGCCAACGCTGAATCCGTTGCCCAAATCAGCGGCGACGGCCGGAGCCGCAGCGAGCAGAGTGACCAACGGAGCAGCGCGCAACAAAAACTTTGAAAAACGAGTCATTTGAGGAACCCTCCGATTGTGGCCGGCGTCCTCTCCCCCGAGCCCAGCCCCTGTGTTTTCGATCCGGCCAAAAGCCGTAACGAAATGGACACATTCTTGCTGCGCTGCACAATGCGAAATGTTAACGCTACCTCAACGGTGGACCGCAAACGCAGCGTGAATTATCGGCAAATGGGATCCATTCGGGATCAGAGCCCTGAGAATCCCCGCTCCAGATCGGCAATCAAATCGTCGCTGTCTTCAAGTCCGACCGAGAGGCGCAGTAGGTCGGGTGCGATGCCTGCTGCCCTCTGTGCTTCGGGCGGCATTCCGCGGTGGGTCATGGTCGAAGGCGTGCAGACGAGTGTCGAAAAGCCGCCAAGCGACGAGGCCAGGGTGATCAGCTCGAGAGCACCGACGAACCGGTCGGCCGCCGCCTTTCCTCCGGTGAGCTGGAAGCTCAGCATGAAGCCTGGTCCAGATTGCTGCATTGCAGCAATTTCATGACCGTTTGACGATTTAAGTCCCGGGAAATGCACGGCTTGCACCTCGCTGCGGCCGCTCAGCCAGTCGGCGATTCGGATCGCATTTGCTTCCTGCCGATCGATCCGCAGGGGGAGGGTTCTGAGACCGCGGATGACCTGCGATGCGTCGAAGGCCGAACCGTTCAGACCGGCCGCGTTGGACCACCACTCTAGCTCCTCGACCAGCGCCGGATCGCTGGCGAGCAGCGCGCCGCCGAACAGGTCGGAATGCCCGTTGAGGATCTTGGTCGTCGAATGGAGTACGAGATCGCAGCCGAGATCGAGCGGCCGCTGCCGGCACGGCGAGAGCAGAGTGTTGTCGGCGAGTACAAGTGCGCCGCGCTGCTTGGCCGCGGCAGCGCGTTTGCGGATGTCGGTGATCCGGAGCAGCGGATTGCTGGGGGTCTCCAGCCACAGCAGCGCGATATCTTTGCTTAACGAGGATTCGAACGCTTCATCATTTGTCTGATCGACGAAAGCGCAGCGAATCTTGCCCTGCTTCTCCAAGGCCTGAAGCAACCGATAGCTACCACCGTAGCAATCGTGCGGCGCGACGACGTGTGCTCCGAGCGGCAGACGCAGAAGAGCGAGCAGCGCAGCCGATTGGCCGCTATTCGTGACGACTCCACCGGCCGCACCCTCAAGTTCCGAAAGCGTCCGCGCAAGCATCGCACGATTGGGATTGACCGTGCGCGAGTAGTCGAATGACGGCTTGTCGTCCGGGTTCGGCCAGCGAAAGGTATCGCTCGTCCAGATTGCCGGCCCGACGCTTCCATAGGCGGGATCGAGATCCGGATGGGCACCCGCGACGATCGTCGAGGGCCTCTTCGACCTGCCCATCAAACGGCGGCCAGGAACGGAGCTACGATGCGCCCGACGCGCTCGGCTTCCTTCAGGAACATGTCGTGGCCGAAGAGCGTGTCGAGCAAGTGGAGCTCGGACGGTCCGCTCAGCTTCTCTGCGAGCCGCGCCAGCTGATCGGGAAACACCAGCTGGTCGCTGTCGGCGCCAATGATCAGGCAAGGGGTGCCGACATCTTCAGGCCTCACGAGATGGCGATCGATAGACGCCGAAAGACTCAAGAAACGACCCGGCGACATGACGGACCGGAAGGCCTGACCGCGAGCGCGAAGATAGGCGCCGGGCGCGGAGCAGCTGAGCGGTGCGTCCTCGGCGATTCCGCCGTCGAAGCGGACCTGGAACTCCTGTGGCGTGCGGTAGGTGAGCATCGCCATTCCGCGGGCGATAGCGAGTGCTTCGTCGCCGCGGCCAGCGAGCAGGCCGAGCGAGACGACGCGGCGCTGAAGCTCGCGCGCGGCCGTGCTGGCGGGGTGCGGCTCGGCGCCGGCTGAGATGACCACGAGGCGATCGATCCGGGCGGGCTCAGCGGCGGCGAGCGTGAGGCCGACCATCCCGCCATAGGAGGCGCCGACAATCGTCACCGGGCGGTCAATGCCAATCGTATCGAGCGCGGCCGCAAGGACCCTCGCCTGGTCGGCGGTCGACGGAGCGCAGACGCCGGACTCGTCCGCCGCGAAGTCGAGGCCGATGATGAAGTGATGCTCGGGATCGATCGCCTGGCCCTCACCGGCTAGGCCGGACCACCAGCCGGGAGTGCCGTCGGGCTGTAATGCGGGAAAGCAGTTGGCCGAAATGCCGCCGAGGACGACCACCGGCGGGTTTAATGGATCGCCGAGGGCAGAAGCGCGAACCCGTTCACCGAATTGCCTCAGATCCTCCGGAACGGGGACGTCGAACAGTTTCAGCCCGGGCGCGACCGGACATCGCTCATCGGACGACGCTTGTTCCAGCTCAGGGCGCGGCAACGTAGACAGCTCCATAATCCTTCCTTTTGGAGCCGGATCGATACTGCCGTGAATGGCCCGCTTCGTTGCCCTCTCGGCCGCATCGTCCCCGCTCGGAGACCGCCACCTTGCCCGGGCGGGCAGGTTGGCGTGGGACGACGGCGAACCGCCAACCCACTCTTGATGCTTCCCGCGTCCCCGAAGGCACGCGTTGGATCCCAAATATGCTGCAGCGCAGCTTAACGTCAAGTTATTCCTGATGCTCCCGCCGCGCGACCGCCCTCCAGGCCGAGGCTGCGCCGCGCGGGGCTCGAATGTCCGCGCATGAGGGATTCGGCAAGATCGCTCTGGCCGGCCTCGATCGCGTCGACGATCGCGTGGTGCTGATGATTGCCGGACGTGAGGATCGGATAGATTTCGTCCAGCGGAATGCGTTTGAATGCGACGACGTTCGGCGCGACGAACGGAACAGAATAGACGCGGTGGACGAGATCGCTGAGGAGCGGATCGCGAGCGCCGCCCACGATGAGATCGTGGAAACGTCCGTTCATGTCGGCGTAGGCGCTCTCGTCATCCTTGACGACATAGCCTTTGGCGAAAATCGCATCGCCTTCGCGCAGCGTTTCGCGGAGGTCACGGACCACGTCAGCGCGATCATCGCGCGCAGCAAGCTCCCGCGCCGCATAGCCTTCAAGCACGCAGCGGATCTCGGTCGCGCGGTAGCTGTCCTCAACCGTGAAGTTACGCACCGCATAGCCGCGCTTTCCCGCGGGTTCGAGCAAGCCTTCGCCGGCAAGCGCTGGCAGCGCACTGCGCACTGGTGTGCGCGACACTCCCAGCCTTTCGGCGATTGCTGCTTCGGCGACGCGCGTTCCTGGTGGAAGCGCGCCCTCGACGATCAGCTCTCGAATGCGTTGGGCTATGCGGTTGTCCACGCGCCGCCCGTAACCGGTTTCATGATCCACTTCCCCTCTCCCGCGGCCTCATAGCCGCAAGCGGGAAGCTCAGTCTACGGGTGGGATCCCGAATCCTCTCAGGAGCCAGTCCGGCCGAAGTCCGGCGCCGCCACGTCCTGCCCCTCGTAGACAATCGCGCGGCGGATGGCGCGGGTGCGGCTGAACCAGTCGAGCAGCTCGGCGCCCTTGCCTTGACGGATGGCTTGCTCGAGCTGACCGAGGTCGCCGAGAAACCGCCCGAGCACGTCGAGCACAGCTTCGCGGTTCGACAGGAAAATGTCGCGCCACATCACCGGATCCGACGCTGCAATGCGCGTGAAATCCCGGAATCCGCCGGCCGAATATTTGATCACTTCCCCTTCGGTTACCGCTTCCAGGTGCGATGCCGTGCCGACGATCGTGAAAGCGATCAGGTGCGGAAGATGGCTGGTAACGGCAAGCACGAGGTCGTGGCGACCTGCATCCATGACCTCCACGCGCGCTCCGAGCTTGCCCCAGAAGTCGGAGAGTCGAGCGACGGCGCCGCGGTCAACGGCCTGATCTGGCGTCAAAATGCACCAGCGATTGACGAAGAGTTCGGGGAATCCCGATTCAGGCCCTGACTGCTCGGTGCCCGCTACCGGATGGCCCGGCACGAAATGGACGTTCGCCGGCAGATGCGGCGAGACATCG
>Ga0207690_10000926_pt1 | contig 18753 bp, 15 predicted proteins | sample KBSC23metaG_FD_184315 | JGI IMG/M metagenome (GOLD analysis project Ga0207690, IMG submission 184315) | Corn rhizosphere microbial communities from Kellogg Biological Station, Michigan, USA - KBS C2-3 metaG (SPAdes) (version 2) | ecosystem: Host-associated > Plants > Roots > Rhizosphere > Soil ...
GCCATCAAGGCGATCGACGTGATCGACGAGGCGGGCGCGCGCCAGCGGCTGCTGCCGGAAGACCAGCGCACCGGCAAGGTCGACGTCAGCGAGGTCGAGTACATCGTCGCCAAGATGGCGCGGATTCCCGAAAAGCAGGTTTCCGCCTCCGACCGCGACGTGCTGCGCAACCTCGAGCGCAACCTGAAGATGGTGGTGTTCGGCCAGGATCCGGCGATCGAGGCGCTGGCCGCATCGATCAAGATGGCGCGCTCCGGCTTGGCCGATCCGTCCAAGCCGATCGGCTGCTTCCTGCTCGCCGGCCCCACCGGCGTGGGCAAGACCGAGGTGACCAAGCAGTTGGCGATGCAGTTGGGCATCGAGATGATCCGCTTCGACATGTCCGAGTACATGGAGGGCCACTCGGTGTCGCGGCTGGTCGGCGCGCCTCCGGGCTACGTCGGCTTCGACCAGGGCGGCCTGCTGACCGAGGCGGTGACCAAGCACCCGCATGCGGTGTTGCTGCTGGACGAAATCGAGAAAGCGCATCCGGACGTGTTCAACATCCTGCTGCAGGTGATGGATCGCGGCGTGCTGACCGACACCAATGGTCGCGAGGCGAACTTCAAGAACGTGGTGGTGGTGATGACCACCAACGCGGGTGCCGCCATGGCCTCGCGCCGCACGATGGGTTTCGTCGAACAGAAGCACGAGACCGACGCCATGGAAGTGATCCGGCGCATCTTCAGCCCGGAGTTCCGCAACCGGCTGGACGCGATCATCCAGTTCGGCGCGCTGGATTTCGAGCACATCCTGCGCGTGGTGGACAAGTTCCTGATCGAACTGGAAAGCCAGCTGACCGACAAGAAGGTGAGCCTGGATGTGGACGCCGACGCCCGCCGCTGGCTGGCCGAGCACGGTTTCGACCCGCAGATGGGCGCGCGGCCGATGGCGCGGGTGATTCAGGAGAAGGTGAAGCGCGCGCTGGCCGACGAACTGCTGTTCGGCAAGCTGGCCGAGGGCGGCGTGGTTCGGCTCAGCGTCGCCGACGGTGAGCTGAAGGTCGATTGCAAGGCCGCGGCGAAGTTGCCGGCCATCGTTGAATGAGTCAGGTTGAATGAACCAGGTCGAGTGGCCGGTGTGAGGCCGGTCGCCAGGCAAAGCAAAAGCGGCGCACTGCGCCGCTTTTGCACTTCAGGCCCATCACGGCGCGAACCTCGCGCCGGCCGCTCTATTTCATGCGGTAGGTGATGCGTCCCTTGCTCAGGTCGTACGGGGTCATTTCGATCTTGACCTTGTCGCCCGTGAGAATGCGGATGTAGTGCTTGCGCATGCGCCCGGAGATGTGGGCGATCACCACGTGACCGTTCTCCAGCTGCACGCGAAACATGGTGTTGGGCAGGGTCTCCTGAACCGTGCCCTCCATTTCGATGACGTCGTCTTTGGCCATATGTCCCGGGCTTCACGCGCAGCCGAGGTGGCCGCGTAAGCCGTCGAGTATGCCACGAATGACGGGATGGTTAAAGAATCATCAAGGCGCCCGAGGCCTTCAAGTGAACAACTCGTCCAGCTTGCGCCGGATCTCCTGCTCGATCACGCCCTTCAGCGGCGTCAGCATCATGCCCAGCCGTGCCTGCACCCGGATCGTGTCGCTCTCGACCGCGATGGATCCGCTGACGCCCGGACGGGAGAAACCCAGGGTGTCGCCCTGCCACTGCCCGGACAGGCCGAACTTCTCGTTCATGCGCGCGGCCACCTGATCGACCCGCGCGCGGGCATCGGCGATCGGCAGCTGGTGCGGGCGGTGGATATCAATGCTCGGCATGGGCGCATCCCCGATCAAAGCGCTCATCTTAGCCGCCACGCACCCGCATGGTAGAGTTTTGCGATTCATTCGTCTGGCAGGTCATGCGCATCGAATTCCCCAACGCGGCTCGTGAGGATTTTCATTGGGCGCAGGCGCGATTGCGCATCGGCAGCGCGGCCGACAACGACCTGGTGCTGGCCGCCAGCCAGGCCGCGCCGCGGCACCTGCGCATCGATCAGGATCGCCGCGGCTGGGTGCTTCAGGTGTTGCCGTCGGCGGATCGGGTTTACGTCAATGCGCGGCCGGTGCGCGAGCGGGCCGTGGTACGCGCGGGCGACGTGGTGAGTGTCGGCGAATGCCGCATGCTGCTGCGCGACGACGACGATCCCGCGTTGCGCGTGGCGCACCCGGTGCCGGCGCAGGATCGCTGCATCGTGGCCTTGCGCGCCGTGGCCGGGCCGCTGTCCGGTCGCATGTTGCCGGTGCAGGACGGCCTCGAGCTGGGCTCCGGGGGGCGCTGCCTGCCCGGCCTGGCGCAGGGCGAGCCGGTGGGCCTGCGCATCGGGTGGGGAGAGGGCCGGCTGATGCTGGAGTCCACCTGCGCTTCGGCCCGGCATCCGCTGCGCGTCAACGGCGTCACCGTGCAGAGGGTGGCCCTGCAATGCGGCGACCAGATCGGCGTGGCCATGCATCGCTTCGTGCTCGAAGCTCCCGGGATGGAACCCGAGCCGGAGATCGCCGAGCCGGTACCGCGGCCGGCGGATCTGCCGGAGGCGGCCGCCGGCCCCTCCGGTGAAGTCTGGTGGCTGATCGCCACGGCGGCGGCGCTGGCCCTGGCCATTGCGCTGGTGCTGCTGATTCGTTTCTGAGCGCTCGCGTGCGACAGTTGACTAGCGCATGCTGCGCCGCGGCATAATGCCGGAACCACCCTGGTCGGGAAGCAAACCCACGTGAGCAGAGTCTGGAACTTCAGCGCCGGTCCGGCCGCGTTGCCGCTGGCCGTGCTCGAGCGCGCCCGGGACGAGTTGACGAACTGGCAGGGCAGCGGCGCTTCGGTGATGGAGCAGTCCCATCGCGGCAAGCGATTCATTGCCATGGCGGCGCAGGCCGAAGCCGACTTGCGTGCGCTGCTGACGATCCCGGACGACTACGCCGTGCTGTTCCTGCAGGGCGGCGCCACCCAGCATTTCGCCCAGATTCCGATGAACCTCGCCGGCGACGGCGACAGCGCCGACTATATCGACAGCGGGCACTGGAGCACCAAGGCGATCAACGAAGCCGCGCCATACGTGCGCGTCAACGTGGCCGCGAGCGCCAGGGCCGACGAATACCGACGGCTGCCGCCGCGTGCGGAGTGGCGACTCGATCCGCGCGCCGCGTACGTGCACTACACGCCGAACGAAACGATCCACGGTGTCGAGTTCCACGCCATCCCCGACGTGGGCGAGGTGCCGCTGGTCGCCGACATGTCCTCCAACATCCTGTCCGAGCCGCTGGACATCCGCCGCTTCGGGCTGGTCTATGCCGGCGCGCAGAAGAACATCGGGCCATCCGGCCTGGTGGTGATGATCGTGCGCCGCGACCTGCTGCAACGCCCAGGCCGGCCGATGGCGCGGATCTTCCGCTACGCCGAGCACGCCGCCGCCGATTCGATGCTCAACACACCGAATACCTGGGGCTGGTACGTGGCCGGGCTGACCTTCCAGTGGCTGCTGGCGCAGGGCGGACTCACCGCGATGGCGGCGCGCAACCGGGCCAAGGCCGAGATGCTGTACCGGGCCATCGACGACTCCGCGGGCTATTACCGCAACCCGATCGAGCCTGCGGCACGCTCGCGCATGAACGTGCCGTTTACCCTGCACGACAGCGCGCTGGATCCGCTCTTCCTGCAGGAGTCCGAGGCGGCCGGCCTGCTTGCGCTTAAGGGCCACAAGGCGGTCGGCGGGATGCGCGCCTCGCTGTACAACGCGGTGCCGCCGGAGGCTGTCGAGGCGCTGGTGGGCTTCATGCGGGACTTCGCTCAGCGACATGGTTGATCCCGCATCGGCAGCGAACTCCAGTTTGCAGGAGTGAAACCTCACCCGTTAATCCGTCCACCTTGAGCGCAGGCCGCAAGGCCGAAGTCGAAAGGCGCGCCTGAGACAGCGCTTCGACTTCGCCCGCTGAAGCGGACTACGCTCAGCGTGAACGGGAAAGGTCGGTCGAGGTTCAGGTCGGCCAGATGCAACATTTTCAGGCATGATCCCAGTCCATCATTTGGACATCTATCCATCCAGGCGGCTAAGAGCATGACCGATCCGAAGACCCCGTTGAGCGAGATGCGCGAGCGCATCGACAGCATCGATCGGCAGATCCAGCAGCTGATTTCCGAACGCGCCAACCACGCGCAGACGGTGGCGAAGGTGAAGGGGGCGGGGCTCTCGGCGATCGATTATTACCGTCCCGAACGCGAGGCCCACGTGCTGCGCATGGTGGTCGACCGCAACCAGGGGCCGCTGTCCGACGCCGAGATGGTGCGGCTGTTCCGTGAGATCATGTCGTCCTGCCTCGCCCAGGAGGATCCGCTGAAGATCGGCTTCCTCGGCCCGGAAGGCACCTTCAGCGAGCAGGCCGTGCGCAAGCACTTCGGCCATGCCGCCTACGGCCTGCCGCTGGGCAGCATCGAGGAGGTGTTCCAGGAAGTCGCCGCCGGTCATGCCGATTTCGGCGTGGTGCCGGTGGAAAACTCGGGGCAGGGCATGATCCAGGTCACCCTGGACATGTTCCTCACTTCCGAGGCGACCATCTGCGGCGAAGTGGAACTGCGCGTGCATCAGTGCCTGCATTCGCTGACCGGCAAGCTGGAGGACGTCAAGCGCGTCTACGCGCATGCGCAATCGCTGCAGCAGTGCAAGACCTGGTTGCGCATCAACCTGCCCAACGTCGAGTGCAACGCGGTCGGCAGCAATGCCGAAGCCGCGCGACTGGCCCGGCATGCCGATGACGCAGCCGCGATCGCCGGCGAAACGGCGGGCAAGATCTACGGCTTGAAGACGGTGGCCTCGGGCATCGAGGATCGCGCCGACAACACCACCCGCTTCCTGGTGATCGGCCGCTCGCTGTTTCCGCCATCGGGCAACGACCGCACCTCGCTGCTGATTACGGTGAACGACAAGCCGGGCGCGCTGTACGACGTGCTCAGCCCGTTTGCGAAGCACGGCGTCAGCCTGAACCGGATCGAGTCGCGCCCGGCGCACACCGGCAAGTGGCAGTACGCGTTCTTCATCGACGTCTCTGGCCACATCGACGACCAGACCCTGCAGGCAGCCGTGCACGATATCGGCGAGTCCGCCGCGACGATCCGCGTGCTGGGATCCTACCCGGTGGCCCTGCCTTGAGCGCACGGCTGGATTGGAGCAGTTGCGCCGCCGGCCCGCTGCGCGGCAGCGTACGCGTTCCGGGCGACAAGTCGATCTCTCACCGTGCCTTGATGCTGGCCGCCATCGCCACCGGCGATTCGCATATTCGCGGCTTTCTCGAGGGCGAGGACACCCGCGCCACCGCCGCCGTGCTGGCGCAACTGGGCGTACGCATCGAGGCGCCATCGGCAGGCGAGCGCGTCGTGCACGGCGTCGGATTGCACGGTTTGCGGGGGTCGACGCAACCGCTGGATTGCGGCAATGCCGGCACCGGCATGCGCCTGCTCGCGGGCCTGCTCGCCGGACAGGCGTTCGACAGCGTGCTGGTGGGCGACGCCTCGCTGTCGAAGCGGCCGATGCGCCGGGTGACCGAGCCGCTGGCACAGATGGGTGCCCGTATCGACACGTGCGATGGCCTGCCGCCGCTGCGGCTTCACGGCGGCTCGGCGTTGCGCGGCATCCGCTACGAACTGCCGGTCGCCAGCGCCCAGGTGAAATCCGCGCTGTTGCTGGCCGGCCTGTACGCCGACGGCACCACTGAAGTGGTCGAGCCGCATCCGACCCGCGACTACACCGAGCGCATGCTGGCCGCCTTCGGCTGGCCGATCGCGTTCGAACCGGGCCGTGCCTGGCTCGACGGTGGCCATGCCTTGCGCGCCGCCGACGTCGACGTGCCGGCGGATTTCTCCTCGGCGGCGTTCTTCCTGGTCGCCGCGAGCATCGCGCCGGGCTCGCAGCTGCGCCTGCCGTCGGTGGGCCTCAACCCGCGCCGCACCGGCCTGTTACAGGCGCTGCGCCTGATGGGTGCGGATATCGTGGTGGAGCGACAGCGCGAGGCAGGCGGCGAACCGGTGGGCGATCTGGTCGTCCGCCATGCTCCGTTGCACGGCATCGAGCTGCCGACAGCGCTGGTAGCCGACATGATCGACGAGTTTCCGGTCCTGTTCATCGCGGCCGCCGCTGCGGCCGGGCGCACCGTCATCCGCGGTGCGGCCGAGTTGCGGGTGAAGGAGTCCGACCGCATTGCCACGATGGCGGCGGGACTGCGCGCGCTGGGCGTGGCCATCGAGGAAACCCCGGACGGCGCCATCATCGACGGCGGGCCGATCGGCGCCGGCACGGTGGAAAGCCTCACCGACCACCGCATCGCGATGAGTTTCGCGGTGGCCGGGCTGCGCGCCGCCGGCCCGGTGCGGATCAACGACTGCCGCCATGTGGCAACCTCGTTTCCCGGCTTCCACGAGTTGGCCAACGGCTGCGGTTTCGCCTTGCAGGAAGCCGGCTGAACCCCGCCGCGGCACTCGTTGTATGGTGGCCATCCGATTCCGCAATGTGCCAAGGGACCGAAAGATGTCGCTCGTCGCACCCCCGTTTATCGTGGCGATCCCGGCTCGCCATGGCTCGACCCGCCTGCCGGCCAAGCCGCTGCGCGAGATCGGTGGCGTGCCCATGGTGGTGCGGGTGGCGCAGCGCGCGCTGCAGGCCGGCGCCAGCCAGGTCGTGGTGGCGGTGGACGATGCGCGCATCGCCGAGGCGCTGGCCGGGCAGGCCGACGTGGACATCTGCATGACCCGCCGCGATCACGCCTCGGGCAGCGACCGCCTGGCCGAATGCGCGCAGCACTACGGCTGGGCCGACGACAGCATCGTGGTGAACCTGCAGGGCGACGAGCCGTTTGCGCCGGCCGCCGGCATCCGCGCGGTGGCGCAGGCGCTGGCCGGCGACGATGCACCGATGGCCACGCTCGCCACGCCGATCATCGACGCCGAGGAACTGTTCGATCCGAACGTGGTGAAGCTGGTGCGCACCACCAACGGGCGCGCCCTGTACTTCAGCCGCGCCCCCTTGCCGTGGGCGCGCGATGCTTTCGCCGTCGATCGCGAGGCGCTGCCGTCCGGCACGCCGTTTCTTCGCCACATCGGCATCTACGCCTATCGCGCCGGTTTCCTGGGCAGCTACGCGCGCCTGCCGCGCACGCCGCTGGAGCAGACCGAGTCGCTGGAGCAGTTGCGCGTACTCGAGCACGGCTACGCGATCGCGGTGCGGCTGACCCCCGAACCGTTTCCGCCGGGCATCGATACCGAGGCGGATCTGGAACGCGCCGAGCTGTGGTTGCGCGCGCACGCGTGAGCCTCCATATCGGGAGCGTCGCCATCCGCAGCCGCTAGAATGCCGCCATGCAGTCCGCACAACCGCTCCCCTTCGACGGCAAGGCTTTCGTCCGCACGCTCACTTCCTCGCCCGGCGTCTACCGTCACTTCGACGCGGCCGGCGAGCTGCTCTACGTGGGCAAGGCGGGCAATCTCAGGAAGCGCGTCGGCAGCTATTTCCTGAAGCCGCGGATGGAGCCGCGCATCGCCGCGATGGTGGCGCAGATCGCCCGCGTCGAGATCACCGTGACGCGCACCGAGGGCGAGGCGCTGCTGCTGGAGTCGCAGCTGATCAAGTCGCTCAAGCCGCGCTACAACATCCTGCTGCGCGACGACAAGAGCTACCCGTACATCTACCTGTCCAGCGGCGAGGACTACCCGCGGCTGGCCTTCCATCGCGGTGCGAAGAACCTGCCGGGCCGCTACTTCGGGCCGTATCCGAGCACCTACGCGGTGCGTGAAAGCCTCAGCCTGATGCAGAAGCTGTTCAAGGTTCGCCAGTGCGAGGACAGCTACTTCCGCAACCGCACGCGGCCCTGCCTGCAATACCAGATCGGCCGCTGCAGCGCGCCTTGCGTGGGGCTGATCAGCGTGGAGGATTACCGCAGCGACGTGCGTCACGCCGAGATGTTCCTGGAAGGGCGCAGCAATGCGGTGATCGACGAACTGGCCGAGGCGATGGAGCAGGCCAGCAAGGCGCTGCAGTTCGAGCGCGCGGCAAAGCTGCGCGATCAGGTGGCCGCCCTGCGCCAGTTGCAGGCGCAGCATCACGTGCAGGGCGCCAGCGCCGACATGGACGTGATCGCCTGCCGCATCGAGGCGGGGATGGCCTGCGTCAGCGTGCTGTTCTTCCGCAACGGCATCAGCCTGGGCACGCGCGATTTCTTTCCGAAGCTGCCGCTGGATGCCGAACCGGCCGACGTGCTGGCGCAGTTCATCGCGCAGTACTACCTGGATCGCCCGGTGCCGCGCGAGCTGATCCTGGGCGAGGCGCTGGCCGACCAGGCGATCCTCGCCGAACTGCTCGGCCAGCACGCCGGTCATGCGGTGGAGTTGAAATCCAGCGTGCGCGGCGAACGCGCCCAGTTCCTGCAGATGGCCGGGCGCAATGCGCAGGCCTCGCTGACCGCGCGGCTGGCCAGCCGGCAGACCCTGGGCACGCGTTTCGACGACCTGCAGAAAGTACTGGGGCTGGCGGCTTTGCCGCGGCGCATCGAGTGTTTCGACATCAGTCACACCATGGGCGAGCTGACGGTCGCCTCCTGCGTGGTCTACGGGCCGGAAGGGCCGGAGAAATCCCACTACCGCCGCTTCAACATCGCCGGGATCATCCCCGGTGACGACTACGCCGCGATGCACCAGGCGCTGACCCGGCGCTTCCGCAAGCTGGCCGAGGGCGAGGGCGCGCGACCGGACGTGCTGCTGATCGATGGCGGCGGCGGCCAGGTGGCGCAGGCGCTGGAAGTGCTGCGCGAACTGGGCGTCGAGGGCATCGAGGTAGTGGGCGTGGCGAAGGGGCCGGGCCGGCGCGCCGGCGAGGAAACGTTGGTGCTTGCCGACTCGGGGCGCGAACTGCATCCGGGCTCGTCGTCGCCGGCCTTGCACCTGGTCGCGGCGGTACGCGACGAGGCCCACCGCTTCGCCATCAGCGGCCACCGCAAGCGGCGCGAAAAGGCCCGCGAGCGCAGCGTGCTGGAGGACATCCCGGGCATCGGCGCGCGCCGCCGCTCGGCCCTGCTGAAAGCCTTCGGCGGCATGCAGGGGGTGGAGACCGCCGGCGTCGAGGAGCTGATGCAGGTGAAGGGCATCGACCGCGGCCTGGCCGAGAAGATCTATGCAAGCCTGCATGGCTGAATGACGATGAACGCCATCACGTGGCCGTGGCGTGGCGACGTGCGACACTTGGGGAAATCTTCGGGACACATCATGCGCATCAACCTGCCGACCTGGCTGACCCTTTTCCGCATTGCCCTGTTGCCGGTCATGGTGGTGGTCTTCTACCTGCCGTTTCGCGGCCACAACATCACCGCCGCGATCGTCTTCGTGCTGGCGGCGGTCACCGACTGGCTCGATGGCTTCCTGGCCCGAAAGATGAACCTCACCTCGGCCTTCGGCGCCTTCCTGGACCCGGTCGCCGACAAGCTGATGGTGGCGGTGACGCTGTTCCTGCTGGTGCAATCGCATCCCAGCAGCGGCTGGTCGGGCATCCTGATGGCGGTGACCGCGGCGGTGATCGTCGGGCGCGAGATCAGCGTCTCCGCCCTGCGCGAATGGATGGCCAAGATCGGCATGAGTGCCACCGTGAAGGTGGCCATGGTCGGCAAGCTGAAAACGGTGATGCAGATGGTGGCCCTGGTGGTGCTGATCGTGCAGCACGAGAAGGAAGCCACCGCGCTGCGCCTGTACCACATCGGTGAAGGCCTGCTGGTGATCGCGGGCATCCTGACCATCTGGTCGGGCCTGTATTACCTGCGCGCGGCCTGGCCGATGCTGCGTGACGACGCCTCCGCCGGGCCTGCGGCGGGTGACCGTTCCTGAGGGGCGCGAGGCCGCCGAACATCACGCGTTGCGGCGACTTGACGACACCGATTCACGTATTAGAATGCGCGGCTCCGATGCGGGAATAGCTCAGTTGGTAGAGCACGACCTTGCCAAGGTCGGGGTCGCGAGTTCGAGTCTCGTTTCCCGCTCCAGATTTCGCGAGTTGCACGCCAGGCCCCGATCCGTTCGGGGCCTTGTCGTTTTCGCGGTTTGGCGTGGCGCGTGCGGATCCGAAGCGGCGCCGGGGAAGCGGTTCGCGCTATTCACAAAGTATGCGGTTCTGCTATCATTCGCGGCTCTGATGCGGGAATAGCTCAGTTGGTAGAGCACGACCTTGCCAAGGTCGGGGTCGCGAGTTCGAGTCTCGTTTCCCGCTCCAGGATCTGCGCAGAACCTCGGTTGCCCGGGGTTTTGTTTTATGAGAAGTTTCGGTCATCGCCCCGACATGACGATGGTGGCGCAGCAAGCAACGGCCTGGTGGCAGAGTGGTCATGCAGCGGACTGCAAATCCGCGTACGCCGGTTCGATTCCGACCTAGGCCTCCATTGCATCGCGGCTGCAAGCCAGCCCGACGAAAAGCCCGCCACTGGCGGGCTTTTTGCTGCGTGATGGTCGCTTGGTGCCTGGGGCGGGGGTCGAACCCGCATGGCCTTGCGGCCGAGGGATTTTAAGTCCCTTGCGTATACCAGTTTCGCCACCCAGGCGCGGGATCGGCGCGTGCGGCGGGTATGGGCCGCGGCGGCGCGCATCCTAGCACGCGCGTCAGATCAGGCTCTTCACGATGTGGAAGCCGGCGCCGTATTCGCCGATCAGGGTGCCCACGCTGACCAGGATGAAGTTGAGCAGGGTGCGGGCCACGCGGTTCTTCCACCAGCCGCTCCAGTGCACGATGTCGTCGCGCAGGCTGTCGAAATCGGCCACGCGGGGGCGGCGTACCCAGGCTTCGGCCATGGCGCTGATGCCGCCGGCGGGGATGCCGGGGCGAAACGGCTTGATCGGCGCGGCGATGAAGGCCGCGGCGATGCTCAGCGGATGGCCGCCCGCCACCAGCGCACCGAGTGCGGCGAAGCCACCGGTGAACAGCACCCAGGCCAGCAACGCCTGCGTACCCAGGGCGGTGTTGCGATGAAATGCCCAGGCGATCGCGGCGAACACCAGCAACACGAGGCCGGCAGCGAGCCATTTGGGCCAACGCGGCTTGGGCGGGGTTTGTGCCAGTTTGGCGACCGTTTGCGCCGGGTCGTCCTGCTGCTCGCGCAACAAGGTGCACAAGCCTTTCAGATGGCCGGCACCGATCACCACCAGCACGCGTCGCGGCTCGCCGGTGATGCCGGCGGCAGCTTCCTCGCGCAGGCGTGCGGCCATGAAGGCGTCGCGCTCGCCGATCAGGCTGGCGTACAGCGGCTGCGATCCGCTGGCGAACTCGCTGAAGGCGCTTTCCAGCAGGTCGCTCTGTTTGAGTTTCTCGACTTCGTCCTGCGCGATGTCTTCGCGTTCGAACATGCTGGCCAGCAGGCCGCCGAGCAGGCCGAAGCGCTGCCAGAAGCCCACGCTGCGCCAGGCGCGTTTGAGCGTGGTGCCGACTTCGCGATCGATCAGCCACAGCGGCAGGCCGCGCTGCGCGGCGCCATCCATCGCGGCCTTCATCTCGGCGCCCGGCAGGATGCCCGACTGGTCGGCCAGGCGCTTCTGGAAGGTCGACAGCACCAGGCTGGCGGCAACCATGCCGGCCTTGCCCTGGCGGATCACCTGGAACAGATCCATCTGCTTGAACGCTTCAGGGTCGCGCATGCCCTGCGCCCGGCTTTCGCACAGTTCGACCGCCACCGCATCGAAGTGCTCGTGTGCCAGCAGGGCCTCGACCGCCTCCATGCTGCTGCGCGAGACGTGGGCGGTGCCCAGCACCACGTATTCGACGCCATCGCGCCGGACGCGCTCCAGCGGTTGTCCCGCGAGGGCCGGCAACGGGGCGACTTCGGTTTCGGGAACACTCATGCGGTCGGCGTGCCGGTCAGCGGGGGAGAATCCATGGATGGGGGCGCACCCCGGGTGGGGCAAGCGAGCGCCCGGGAGTAGTCAGTCACGGAAGCGCTTGAGCAGGTCAGCGTAGGCGTCGATGCGCCGGTCGCGCAGGAACGGCCAGATCCGGCGTACCTGTTCGCTGCGGGCAAGGTCGATCTCGGCCAGCAGCAGCTCGCGCCGGTCGGTACCGGCCCGGGCCAGGAATTCGCCTTGCGGGCCGGCGACGAAGCTCGACCCCCAGAACTGGATGCCCGCCCCCGCGCCCGCGGGATCGGCTTCGAACCCGGTGCGGTTGCAGGCCAGCAGGGGCAGGCCGTTGGCGACCGCATGGCCGCGCTGCACGGTGATCCAGGCGTCGCGCTGGCGATCCTTTTCGGCCTGTTCGTCGGCCGGATCCCAGCCGATCGCGGTGGGGTAGAGCAGCAGTTCGGCGCCGGCCAGCGCCATCAGGCGCGCCGCCTCCGGATACCACTGATCCCAGCACACCAGCACGCCGAGGCGGCCGACCGAGGTGTCGATCGGCTCGAAACCCAGGTCGCCGGGGGTGAAGTAGAACTTTTCGTAGAAGCCCGGATCGTCCGGGATGTGCATCTTGCGGTAGACCCCTGCGATCGCCGCCGAGCGGTCGAACACCACGGCGGTGTTGTGATACAGCCCGGCCGCGCGGCGCTCGAACAGCGAGGCAATCACGACCAAATTCAGCAGCTCGGCCAGCTTGCCGATGCGCGCGGTACCCGGGCCGGGGATGCTCTCGGCCTGGTCGAACACCTCGACCGATTCGTGCTGGCAGAAGTACGGGCCGTTGTGCAGCTCCTGCAGCAACACCAGTTCGGCACCGGCAGCGGCTGCTTCGCGCAGGCCAGCCTCGATCGCGTCCAGGTTGGCGTCGCGGCTGCCGCGGTCGGTCTCCTGCAGCAGTGCGACCTTGAGGGTCTTGCGGGTCATGGGGCGAATCCTGCCGCTCGTGGCGTAATCCCGTAGTGTAGCGAACGGCTTCGGGCGGGTTGTGTACGAACCCGCAACGGGGCGGCACGCTGCCGGCCGATGGGCACCCGAAATGACCTGATAACCGCCAGCCATTGGGCTAACCTGATCGACGCGGGGGCATCGGCTTGACGGGCAAGGGGATCGTGCAGCATGGGCAGGATCAGACACTACCTTGGGCGCACCTACCAGCGCTGGAAGCAGGACACCCTCAGCCAGAGCGATTTCCGGCCCAGCGTCAGCATCCTCAAGTTGTCGCTGATGGCGGTGTTTCTCGGTGTCGCCGCGGCGATCGTGGCGTTGGTGCTGTACAAGATGATCGCCCTGGTCACCAACTTATCGTTCCGGCAGCAGTGGTCGCTCGATTTCGTGGCGCCAGGGTGGGAAACGTCGACCTGGGCGATCCTGCTGGCGCCGCTGGTCGGCGGGTTGCTGGTGGGGCTGATGGCCCGCTACGGCAGCGAGCGCATCCGTGGCCACGGCATCCCCGAGGCGCTGGAGGCGATCCTGTTCCGCAAGAGCAAGATGATGCTGAAGGTGGCGGTGCTCAAGCCGCTGTCGGCGGCCATCGCGATCGGCACCGGCGGGCCATTCGGCGCCGAAGGGCCGATCATCGTGACCGGCGGCGCGGTGGGGTCGCTGTTCGGCCAGATGTTCTACCTCACCTCGATGGAACGGCGCACGTTGCTGGTCGCCGGTGCCTGCGCCGGCATGTCGGCGACGTTCGGCACGCCGATTGCCGCGACCTTGCTGGCGGTGGAACTGCTGCTGTTCGAGCTGCGTCCGCGCAGCACGATCCCGGTCGCCATCGCCTGTTTCGTGGCCGACGCCTTGCGTGCCATCTGGATGGGGCCGGGCGCACTGTTTCCAGTCGATGTGGCGTTCCAGCTCACCCCGTCGGTATTCGCGATGGCGGTGGCGTGCGGCTTCCTCGCGGGCCTGCTGGCTACGCTGTTGACCGCGCTGGTGTATCGCGTCGAGGACGGCTTCCACAAGCTGCCGGTGCACTGGATGTGGTGGCCGCTGCTCGGTGCGGTGGCGGTCAGCATCGGCGGCTGGATCGATCCGCAGACCCTGGGCGTGGGTTACGACGTGATCGACAAGCTGCTGACCGGGCGGATGGTCGGCATGGCGGTGCTGATATTCATGCTGGTGAAGTCGGTGATGTGGATCATCTACCTCGGCTCGGGCACCTCCGGCGGCGTGCTGGCCCCATTACTGGCCCTGGGCGCGGGGCTGGGCGCACTGGAATCGCTGGTGTTTCCCGGCCACGGCTCGCTGCTGTGGCCGCTGCTCGGCATGGGCGCGATCCTGGCCGGGGTCATGCGCCTGCCGTTCACCTCGATCCTGTTCACCCTGGAACTCACCCACAACGCCAGCGCGCTGCCGGCGCTGCTGATCACCTGCACCACGGCCTATGGCGTCAGCGTGTTCCTGATGAAGCGCTCGATCCTGACCGAGAAGGTCGCCCGCCGCGGCTTCGACGTCTATCGCGAATATTCGGTGGATCGGCTGGAGCACATCCCGGTCAAGGACGTGATGACCACCGACATGCTGACCGTGTCCGGCGACCTCACCGTACGCGAGCTGGCCGACCGCTATTTCGGGCCGGAGCAGAAATACCGTGCGTTTCCGGTGGTCGACAACGATGGCGGCCTGCTCAACGTGGTCAACCGGCAGGATGTGGCACAGTGGTTGAAGGACGATCCCGCCGGCACGAGCCGGCTGGCCGACGTGGTCGGCAAGGAACCAGTGATCGCGCTGCCGGGTGAGAGCTGCCAGAGCGTGGCGGTGCGCGCGGCGGTGGAGAAGCTGGACCGTGTGCCGGTGGTCGCCGCGGATCGCCGCACCCTGCTGGGCATGGTCACCCGCTACGACCTGCTCAAGCCGTACACGCACTACCACGACGAGGAAAAGGTGCGCGAGCGGTTTTTCCGCAACAAGCCGGTGACTTGAGGCAACGAGCCTGCGGCTCAGGCAACGCCGGCCGGCAGCTGCATCGTGATGCAGTGCAGGCTGCCGTTCTGCCAGATCAGCGGGCGGCAAGGCACCTGCACGATCTCACGGCCGGGATGCGCTTCGCCGATGACGCGGGCGGCCTCGTCGTCCGCCGGGTCGCCGTAGGCCGGCACCAGCACGGCGCCGTTGACGATCAGGTAGTTGGCGTAGGAGGCGGCCAGGCGGCGGCCATCGTCCAGAATCGGCCGCGGCCATGGCAGCGGATGCAATTGATAGGGGCGGCCGTCGCGGGTGCGCAGTGCGGCCAGTTCGACGGCCATCCGCTGCAGTTCGTCGTGGTGGTGGTCGTCGCGGTCGTCGCAGGCCTGGAACACGATGCGATCGCCCGGCGCGAAGCGGGCGAGGGTGTCGATGTGCGCATCGGTGTCGTCGCCCTCGAGGTAGCCGTGATCGAGCCACAGCACGCGGTCGGCGTGCAGGCTGCTGCGCAGGATCGCGCTCATTTCTTCGCGCGACTGTTGCGGATGCCGCTGCACCAGGCAGCGCCAAGTGGTGAGGATGGTGCCGTCGCCGTCGCTCTCGATGCCGCCGCCTTCCAGCGCCCAGTCGATGCGCTGGTGCGCGGCATGCCCGAACACGCCGGCGTTGGCCAGGCCGGCGACCAGGGCGTCGTCCTGCGCGGCGTCGAACTTGCCGCCCCAGCCGGTGAAGCGGAAGTCGGTGAGCTGGAAGCCGGCGCTACCGCCCTTGAGCGTGATCGGGCCGGAGTCGCGCAGCCAGGTGTCGTCGTAGGGCAGGGTGACGAAACGCACGCGGCCGGGATCGACGCCCGCCCGATCCAGCAGCTCCGCGACATGCTGCTGCAGGGCGCCGTCGGCCACCACGACGATCAGGGGCTGGAAGCGCGTCACCGCGGCGGCCAGCGCCGCGTAAGTGGTTTCCACCGAGGCCAGCCGTTCGGCCCAGTCGGTGCCTGCATGCGGCCAGGCGATCAACACCGCGGCTTGCGGCTCCCATTCCGCCGGCAGGCGCAAGATGGGATCGGTCATGGGGGAGGTTCTCGTGCGGGGCGGGCCGCCCATTGTAAAGCGCCCGCAAACGCGTCGCCACGAGCCGCGCTGTCGTGAAGGCGGATCAGTGGGCGGCGGAGGGGTCGGTGTTGTTGCCCGCCGGCGTGTTCAGCACCGAATGGATCACGTGGTTGTGCTCGAAATACACGATGAACTTCGCGTAATCCCAACGGTTGATCACCGGATGCTTCGGGGTATCGCCACCGCGCGGCGCCAGCTTGCGCTGCGGTGCGCCCCAGGTTTTCTCGACCTGGCTCATGGTCAGGCCGCGGCGGGGCAGGTTCATCGTTTCTTCCTGCTGCACGCGATGGATCAGCAGGTTGTCGCCCCGGGTCGACTGGGCGGCGTGCGCCGCGGGCGACAGCGCAAAACCGGTGGCGATCATCACGGCGACGATCGGCAAGGCGTTGGTGAACTTGACCATGGCTCCCCTCTCCATACAAGGCTGTATGCGGCGTCGTTGTAGCAGACCCGACCATGTTACGCCATGCCGGCTTGCGACGATTGCGATGGATTGGGCATTCGCCGCCCCTGCGGATTGCAGGCGTCGGAGCATCGGTGGCAGGGCCATCGACGTTATGATGGGCGGCTGCGATGTCTGCTTGCCCGACCCGGATATGTTCATTCCATGATTTCCTTTCGACATTTTGCCCTGCGCCGCGGCAGCCGGCTGCTGCTGTCGGACATCGACCTGGTGATCCAGAGCGGCTGGCGGCTGGGCGTGATCGGGCGCAACGGTTGCGGCAAATCCAGCCTGTTCGCGGCGCTGCAGGGCAAGCTGGAAGGCGACGCCGGCGACCTGGAGATGTCCGGCAAGCTGCGCCTCGCCTCGGTGGCGCAGGAAACCCCAGCCCTGCCGGATGCTGCGATCGACTATGTGCTGGGCGGCGACGAGGAACTGGCCGCCGCCATCAACGACGAAGCGGAAGCCGGCGAGCGCGGCGACATGGAGGCGATGGCGAAGGCGCATCACCGCATCGAGGAACTGAACGGCTACGACGGTCGCGCCCGCGCCGGCCGCCTGCTGCACGGCCTCGGGTTCCCGCCGGAAACGCACGAGCGCGCGGTGAAGGAATTCTCCGGCGGCTGGCGCGGACGGCTGAACCTGGCGCGCGCGCTGATGTGCCCGTCCGACCTGTTGCTGCTGGACGAGCCGACCAACCATCTCGACCTCGACGCCGTGCTGTGGCTGGAGGAATGGCTGCGCCGCTACCAAGGCACCTTGCTGATCATCTCGCACGACCGCGAATTCCTCGACGGCGTGATCACCCACACGCTGCATCTCAACGACGGCAAGGCCAAGCTGTACACCGGCAACTACAGCGCGTTCGAGCGCCTGCGCGCCGAGCAGTTGCGCCAGCAACAGATTTCGCATGAGCGCGAGCAGGCCGAGCGCGCGCACCTGCAGTCCTTCGTCGACCGCTTCAAGGCCAAGGCCAGCAAGGCCAAGCAGGCGCAGTCGCGGATGAAGCGGCTGGAAAAGCTGGCCGGCACCGAGGCGGTGCGCGCCGAGCGGCCCTTCAGCTTCCAGTTTCCAGTGCCGGGGCGGCTGCCCGATTCGATGCTGCAACTGGAGGACATCATCGCTGGCTACGCATTGCTCCCTCTCCCTACGGGGGAGAGGGCTGGGGTGAGGGGCCACGCTGAGAAGGGGCTTCCGGCAAGCCCCGGCCCCTCACCTCAATCCTCTCCCCCGAGGGGAGAGGAGGCCATGGTCGTCCTTGCAGACGTGCGTTTCTCCATTGAAGCGGGCGAGCGGATCGGCCTGCTCGGCCCGAACGGCGCGGGCAAGTCCACCCTGGTGAAGACCCTGGTCGGCGAACTCGAACCGTTCGGCGGCGAGCGCAAGGCGCACAAGGACCTGAAGATCGGCTACTTCGCCCAGCACACGGTGGAGAGCCTGCGCGAAGGCGCCAGCCCGCTCGATCACCTGATGGACAAGGCACCGGGCGTGGCCACCCAGGTCATGCGCGATTTCCTCGGCACCTGGAATTTCGCCGGCGATCGTGCGTTCGAGTCAGTCGATGGCTTCTCGGGCGGCGAGCGGGCGCGTTTGGCGCTGGCCCTGATCGCCTGGGACAAGCCGAACCTGCTGCTGCTCGACGAGCCGACCAACCATCTCGACCTCGACATGCGCGAGGCGCTGGCCGATGCACTGGCCGACTTCGACGGCGCGCTGGTGCTGGTCTCGCACGATCGCCATTTGCTGGGCATGGTCTGCGACAGTTTCTGGCGCGTCGCCGACGGCGAGGTGGCGAGTTTCGATGGTGACCTGGACGACTACGCACGCTGGCTGAAGGCGCGCGGCAGCGCAGCGAAGAAGAACGCGAAAAAAATGGAAGAGTGCGGGCAGGGAAGCCCGCTTCCTGATCCTCGCGTGCAGGACGCGCACACAAGTACCGCCCGCCGCCAAGCCGTTGCCCAGCGCGGCAACGAAAAGGCCGCACGGCAGCGGGTGAAGAAGATCGAAACCCGCACGGCCACGATCGATGTCGAACTGGCCGCGCTGGAAACCAGGCTGGCCGATCCGGCGACCTACAACGGCCCCACCCAGGAACTGATGCAACTGGGCCAGCGCCAGGCCGAACTGCGCGGGGAGAAGGAAATGCTGGAGACGGAATGGCTGGAACTGGTCGGCCAACTGGAGGCCTAGGCATGCTGACACCGGAGCCGTCATTGCAACTGTGGCTGCCTGCGCTGGCGCATGTCGAGCCAGATCATCCGTTGCGCGAATGGCTGCCGCGCGCCGACCGATTGAGTGCCGGCGGCAGCGGATACCTGGGCGGGCTCGGCGACTATTTCAGCGGCGTCGATGCCAGCGTGCCCGCGGCGGCGATCAAGCG
>Ga0207690_10000928_pt1 | contig 18739 bp, 17 predicted proteins | sample KBSC23metaG_FD_184315 | JGI IMG/M metagenome (GOLD analysis project Ga0207690, IMG submission 184315) | Corn rhizosphere microbial communities from Kellogg Biological Station, Michigan, USA - KBS C2-3 metaG (SPAdes) (version 2) | ecosystem: Host-associated > Plants > Roots > Rhizosphere > Soil ...
ATGTCCACGATGCTGCCGATGAAGCCGAACAGCGATACCTCGACGATCGCCACCACGAAACCCACCGCGATCGCCACCGCGAACACCGGCCACACCTGGCGAAGGTAGAACGCGTAGAAGCGCCACACCGACGGCGGCGGCATGCCGTCGACCGGCTCTTTGAACGCGTCGATGAGTGATTCGAACCAGCGGAAGATCATCAACGTGCGCAGGCAGCGGGGAAGTGGATAGCGTGGATGTCGCCCGGCCTCGACGCAAGCGTCGAGGCCGGGCGCGGTTGGACCATCGAACCCGACAGGCTACCGGTTCTTCCGCTCTCGTTTCCTGCATGCGTAGTCGCGATCTGACAGCGCAACGAACAAGACAATGAAAATGGCAATGATGGCAGCCGACATGGGAACGCTCCTCGCAGGACGCGGAAACAACGATCAAGGTTGGCGCGGCGCGCGCAGATCCTGGCCGTTCTGATGCAGCACCAGCGCCACGACCTTGCCGCCGGCATCGCGCTCGAAATCCAGCTGGGCATCGACCACGGTGTAGAAGAAGCGATCCTTCGCCTTCGCGTGGACGGGGTACGCGGCCTGGCCGGTCAGCTGGACGAACAGCTGGCCGTGTTCGACGGTGACCTCGAACTGCGCGCCGTTGCCGAGCGCGTAGCGCCCGACGTACTCGCGCAACAGTGTCGGATCCAGCGAAACGCTGCGCGTGCCGTCCGCCGCGATGGCGCCCTCCGTACGCGGCGCGTGCTGGTCATGCCCGCCCTGATGCAGGGTCAGCGCACCGACCTTGCCGTCGGCGGCGCGTTCGAAGTCGATGGTGATCGGCGCGAGCTTGGCGAAGAAAGCATCCGGCGCACTGGCAAACAGCGGGATAGCGCCCTGCCCGGTGGCCTGGACGAACAGCTGGCCCTCGCGGCGGAACACGGTCAACACGAAGCCCGGCGCCAGCGTGTAACTGCCGACATAGGCATCGAGCTGCGCCGCCGGCATCGCGATCGCCTTATGCACCACCGGCAACGGCGCGGACGGCAGCAAGGCCGCAAAGCCCAGCTCCTGCGGCGCGCCGGTGGCATTGGTCAGGATCACCACGCCGCGCCGGCCATCCGGGGTGAAGCCGATGAAGCTGCTATAGCCGCCGGTTTCGCCGTTGTGCCAGATCACGTCGCCCTGCGGCGTGTGGTGCGTCATCCAGGCCAGGCCGATGCGGTCGCCGCCGCCGATGTCGCGCCGTGGTGCATGGGCCAGTTGCATGGCCGCCGCCAGCGGCGTCTTCCATTCACCCATGTTGGCCTGCAGGTAGCGCAGCATGTCGTCGCCGTCGCTGAGCAAGGCGCCGGCACCGCCGAGTGCGCCGAACGTCCAGTGCTGCGCCGACCGGCCCTGTTCGTCATGGCCCGGGGCAAGCCGTGCATGCATCGCGGGGGTCAGCTCGACGCCGCTGGAATGCATGCCCAGCGGCTCCAGCACCACGCGTCGCAGCAGTTCGCCGTAGGGCAGTTTTGCCTGCTCGGCCAGGGCTTCGCCGAGCAGGCCGAAACCCAGGTTGGAATACTCGTAGGCGGCGCCGGGATCGCGCGGCAGCTTGAAGCCGGCAAGGAAGGCCTTGAGCCTGTCGCGCCCGTAGTCGGCATAAGGATTGCCCAGATCTGCCGGCTGCAGGTTGCCCGGCAGCTTCGGCAGTCCGGAAAACTGCTCGGCCAGCAGGCCCAGCGTGATCGGCTTGCCGCTACGCAAAGGCATCTTGAAATCCGGCAGCAGCTGCGCCACCGGTGTATCCAGGTTGACCGCTTTCGTCCTCACCGCGTGCGCCAGCAGCAAGGCGGTGAATGTCTTGGTCACCGAGCCGAGCTCGAACACGGTGCCGCCATCCGGCGCGCGGCCGTCGGCAAGTTTGCCGAAGCCGGCGACCTGGGCATGGCCATCGTCGACCATCACCACCACCATCGCCGGGTAGACGCCGGCGTCGGTGTATTGCTGCGCCACCTTGGCGATGCGCGCCGGCAGCACTGCCGCGTCAGCAGCAACGGCGGAGGTCGCCAGGGCCACCGACAACGCGGCGCCCAGCATCAGTTTCAAGGAGGGTTTCATCGGGGATCATCTCCGTTTCGGGGTGGCGGCCGGGTCGGGCAGTTCCTGCATGACCGCCGCCAGTTGTTGTCGATAAGCGGCCAAGGCACGGCGACCGGCCGGCGTGATGGCCAGTTCGGTCAGCGGTCGCTTGCCGCGAAAACTCTTCTTCACCGCGATCAGGCCGGCGGCTTCGAGCTTGCTCATGTGGCTGGACAGGTTGCCCTTGCTCAACCCGCTCATGCTTTCGAGGAAGCCGAACTCCACCTCCTTGGCGCCGGCCAGTACGGCCAGGATCAGCAACCGCGCCGGTTCGTGCACCAGCCGATCCAGCGCCATCACCTCACCCAGGTGGCCCGGCGTACTCATGGCTGCCCCAGCGCGGCGCGGCGCTGCTGCTCCAGTTGCAGGCGCAAGGCGCGGAACTGGCGGTGCTCGGCGATGCCGCTGGCGATCATCGCCAGCGCCGCCAGTGGAAACATCAACGCCACCAGCGACATCAGCAGCGCCTGGTCGGTATGCGTGGTGCCGATCAGCGGGTAATAGCTGCCGGCGCTGACCATCGCCGCCTGGCAAAACAGGAACACGCCGACGATGAAATCGAGCGGGCTGCGCAACCAGCGCCACGCCGCCAGCACCATCAGCCATACCAGCGCCAGGTAGCCGAACATGCCCGCCGGCAGCGACCACGGATGTGGCCGTGCGACAAGGCCCAGGCCGAAGGTGATCGCCAGCGCCACCAGCAGCGCCACCGCGACGCAGAACCGGTGCACGCGCCGATCCAGCGGCGTCTCCTGCTCTTCCACATGGCCCAGCCGCTGGTAGTAGCGATGCATCATCCAGCCCTTGGCCAGCAGCCACACGGCGGGGATCGCGATCAGCACCGGCCCGGCCCAGGCCGCCCCGTGCAGCAGCTGCCCGCCGAAATAGGCGATCAGGCAAAGCACGCCGCCAAGCACCGAGGACAGGCCGCCGGCACTGCGCGAATAGCGCGCGTACCTTCGCGTCAATGCTTCCAGTTCTTCGAGCCGGGTCTGGACATCTGCGCTCATCGCGTCGCCTCTCCCAAATATGTGCAAATTAGTTTGCAATACAAACCATTTGATGTCAAGACACCAGCTGCGCGACCGTCCCATGCTTCAGAAAGCCGTTGAGCAAACCGAAAGCCGGCTACGCGCACGAAACCTGCCATCCCATGCCCGGAACCTCACCATGTCCGACGATCTTTGCTTCGAGGGCGCCTGCACCTGCGGTGCGATCCGCTATCGGATGACCAGCGCCCCGCTGTTCGTGCACTGCTGCCATTGCACCTGGTGCCAGCGCGAGACCGGCAGCGCGTTCGCGCTGAATGCCATGATCGAGACCGATCGCCTCCAGCTCCTGCAGGGCCGGCCGGACATGATCGACACCCCCTCGAACAGCAGCAAGGGGCAATGGATCGCGCGCTGTCCGTGCTGCCGGGTGGCCTTGTGGAGCCACTACTCCGGCGCCGGCGAGGCGGTGGCCTTCGTTCGCGTGGGCACCTTGAACGAGCCATGGCGGCTGCCACCGGACATCCACATCTTCACCTCCACCAGGCAGCCCTGGGTGGTGCTGTCGCCCACGATTCCCGTCGAGGCGGAGTACTACGACCGCAACGCCCGCTGGCCCGCCGCCAGCCTGGCGCGGCGCGAGGCACTGCTCGCCGCGACTCGCCGGCCCCGCTGACGCGCGGCCAAGCTGAACAGTCGCCACGCCGCCCGGAGCGGAGGCCGCCAACGCGATTGACCGCCCGCCGCCTCACTCCGATCATGCATGGATGCCCATTCTCTGCCGATCTCTCCTGCTCGTGCTGCTCTGCCTCGGCAGCGCGGCCGCACATGCCCAGCATGACGACGCCGCGCCGGCCTCGGCCATGTCCGCCGCGACACCGGCGCAAGCGCTGGATCAGCTCGACGATCGCCTCGATGCGCTCAAGGCGGCGCTGAAGAGCAAGCACGTCGACACCCCGCTGGCCGATCTGCGCAACACCGCCCTGGGCGTGCAGGATCAGGCGCGACAACTGGCCGGCAACCTGGCCCCTCAACTGGCCGCGCTGCAGGCGCAGCTCGACGTGCTGGGCCCGCCGCCGGCCAAGGGCGCGCCACCGGAAGCACCCGAGGTCGCCGCCCAGCGGCGGCAACTGGACAAGGCGGGTGCTGGCCTGGATGCGCAGATCAAGCAGGCCCAGCTGCTCGGCCAGAACGCGCTGCAACTGGCCGCGCAGATCACCGGCTTGCGCAACGACGAGTTCCAGGCGCGCCTGGCTTCGCGCACGGCGACGCCCTTCAGCAGCGCGTTCTGGAGCGAACCCGCGCGCAATTTTCCCGACGACATGGTGCGGCTTGATCGGCTCGGCGGCCGCGTGGCCGACGCCTGGCAGGCCGCCTGGCAGCCGCCGAACCGGCGGCCGCTGCTGCTGTGCCTGATCGGTGCGGCGTTGTGGCTGGGCCTCGGCCGCTGGCTACTGGATCACCTGCTGCTGCGCCTGGCCACGCGCCACGTGCCGGACGGCCATCTGCGCCGCAGCGCGATGGCGGTGGCGGTGGCGCTCACCGCCCTGCTCACCACCGGCATGGCCGCCCAACTGGCGTATCTGGGCCTGAACTGGAACGACATCCTCGACCCCGACCTCGACGCGCTGGCACGAACCGTGGTGCGCCTGGTGCTGTTCGCGGCCTTCGTCACCGGGCTGGGCCGTGCGCTGTTGTCCGTGCGTCGGCCGAGCTGGCGCCTGCCGCCGCTGTCCGATCTCGCCGCCCAGCGCTTGCGCACGATTCCCTGGCTGCTCGGCGCGGCCGCATTGCTGTTCGGCCTGATCGAGCGCATCAGCCGCATGATTGGTTCCAGCCTGCCGGCGACGGTGGCCACGCGCGGCGCGATGGCGCTGGTGATCAGCGGCCTGATCGGCGCGGCCTGGCTGCGCCTGCGCAGCGCACGCCGGCAGGCCGCCGCCGACGGCACCGTCGAACATCGCCCGCTGTGGGTCGGCGCGCTCGGCGCGGGCGCCGTGATCGGCGTGCTGATCAGCTGGCTGGGCGTGGCCACGGGCTACATCGCGCTGGCTTTTTTTGCCGCGGTGCAGATGCTGTGGGTCGGCGTGGTGGTCGCCAGCGCCTGGCTGCTGGGCCACCTGCTGAGCGACGTGATCCACACCGCGCTGTCGCCGCGCGAGCGCGGCGGCCAGCGCCTGCAGGCCACCTTCCAGCTGGCGCCGCACGCGCTGGATCAGGCGGCCACCCTGCTTGCCGGGATCAGCAAGGTGCTGCTGACCCTGCTGGCACTCGCCACCGTGCTGACCCCGTTCGGTGCCGGCCCGAGCGACCTGCTGGCCAGCGCCGCACGCACCTTCAGCAGCCTGAAACTGGGCGAGTTGCCGATCAACCCCGGCAGCATCTTCAGCGCGGTGCTGGTGCTGGTGGTCGGTGGCTTCCTGCTGCACATGCTCAAGCGCTGGCTGCGCGAACAGTTGCTGCCGAAATCGACCATGGAACCCGGCATGCAGGACTCCATCGTCACCCTGCTCGGCTACCTCGGCGGCCTGCTGGTGCTGGTGCTGACCCTGGCCGCCCTGCACGTGAACCTGACCAGCATCACCTGGATCGTCAGTGCGCTCTCCGTCGGCATCGGCTTCGGCCTGCAGGCGATCGTGCAGAACTTCATCTCCGGCCTGATCCTGCTGGTGGAGCGGCCGGTGAAAGTCGGCGACTGGGTCGGCCTGGACACCGTCGAGGGCGACATCCGCCGCATCAACGTGCGCGCCACCGAAATCCAGCTGTGGGATCGCTCCACCGTGATCGTGCCGAACTCGCAACTGATCACCCAGAACGTGCGCAACGTGACCCAGGCCAACGCGCTGGGCCGCGTGCAGATCAAGCTGCCGATGCCGCTGGACACCGATGCCGACAAGGTGCGCGCGCTGGCGCTGGATATCCTGGGCGCGCACCCGGGCACGCTGGCCGCGCCGGCGCCCTACGTGCAACTGGAGGGGCTCGATGCCGGATCGATGACCTTCAACTGCGTCGCCTACGTCAACAGCCCGCGCGACGCCAGCGGCGTCAAGAGCGACCTGCTGTTCGAACTGCTCCAGCGCCTGCGCGCCGCGCGCCTGCCGCTGGTGCGCACGCAGCTGATCCGTACCCTGCCGCCACTGGCCGAGGACGACGAGCGCACGGGCTGAACCGGCATCGCCGTCCCCTTGATCGACAACGTTCCAACTGACGAACTGACGAAAGTCTGCAAGACGATTCCGCCTCGCGAGTTTAGTCTGGCAGCCTTCCAAACAAGGGAGATACCCATGTCCCAGACCGGCGGCAGCACCATCATTCCCTGCCTGCGCTATCGCGACCCGCACGCGGCCATCGCCTGGCTGTGCCAGGCGTTCGGCTTCACGAAAAACGCCGTGTACGAAAACGACCAGGGCGCGGTCGAGCACGCCCAACTGGTCTACGGCCACGGCATGATCATGCTCGGCGGCGTGCGCCATGACGACTTCGGCCAGCACATCGCCCAGCCCGACGAAATCGGCGGCCGCGAAACCCAGTGCGCCTGCGTGATCGTGACCGACTGCAAGGCGCACTACGAACAGGCCAAGGCGGCCGGCGCGGTGATCGTCAACGAGTATGCCGAGATGGATTACGGCGGAGCCGGCTACAGTTGCCACGACCCGGAAGGCCACCTGTGGTACTTCGGCAGCTACGACCCGTGGCAGCCGGAGTGAGTGCCACGAGGCAAGGACTGAAGTCCGCGGCCTCCCCCCGAAAAGCGGCGTCGCGGTCGATCACCCGCCGGTCGACACCGCGTCATCGGCACGCACCGGCACCAGCCGCAAATCCTGGAAGTCGAAACTGAAATCGGTCAGCGGGGAGATCGGCTGCATGCGCATCTCGCGGATCTTGCCGTCCATGTCCAGCGCGAAGTCGACGAAGGCGTCGGCATCCAGCGAGCGGTCGTCCCAGCGCACAGTGAAGCTGTCGTGCTGCCATGGCGTCATGGTGCCGACCAGCTGTTTCGTCTTGCTGAAGCGCAGGCGCAGCTTGCCGCGCTCTTGGCTGATGACGACATCGCCGTACCACGGGTCGCGATAAGTGCCGGCGTAGTCGGCCAGTGGCAGCGAGGGTTTGCTGTGCTTGTCGCGTGCTTTCCCGTGGGCGGCCACGCTGTCGTCGGCCTTGGCCTCGGCGTGCTGCACGGCCTTCTGGTAGACCGCCACCCAATCGGTCTTGTTCGACGGATTCAGGTACGCATCCAGCACACGGTAAGTCACCGCATTGAAGGCGGCGCCGGACTGCTGGTTGGTCAGCACCACCACGCCCAGCTTCAGCTTCGGCACCATCGTCACGCGCGACACGAAGCCGGGCCAGCCGCCGGTGTGCCAGACCAATTTCTGGCCCATGTAATCGCTGAGAAACCAACCCTCGCCGTAACCGTAGAAGTCCGGGGTCAGCTGGGCCATCTCGGGAATCGACGGCTTCCGGATCGGGATCGGCGTCAGCATCGACCACATCTCGTGGTGGCTCTTCTCGGAGAATACGCGCCGCGGCTTGCCATCCGCATCCTTCGCCGGCAACGCTCCGCCCGCCAGTTGCACGTTCATCCACTTGGCCAGGTCGTGCACGCTGGCATAGATGCCGCCGGCACCCGGATCGTTGAGCCAGGCCATCGGCGGCACCGGCTTGACGTCTTTGAACTCGTACGGCGCATGGCCGGTGGCCGCGTCCATGCCGGGCTTGAGATACGTCATGTCGATCAGCGACTCATCCATGCCCACCGGCTGGAACAGGTGCTCGCGCACGTAGTCGGCGTAGCTCTGGCCGGAGGCTTCCTCGATCACCAGCGTGGCCACTGCGAACAGGATGTTGTCGTAGGCGTAGTGGCTGCGGAAACCGTGCTTTAGCGGCACCTTCGCCAGCCGCTCGACCACCTCCTTCGTGGTATACGAGGTGGGCGGCCAGTACAGCAGGTCGCCCGCGCCCAGGCTCAGGCCGCTGCGATGCGCCAGCAGGTCGCGGATGCGCATTTCGTGGGTCACGTACGGGTCGGACATGCGGAACCACGGCAGGTGGTCGATCACCCGGTCGTCCATCTTCAGCTTGCCGGCATCGGCCAGCTGCTGCAGCGCTGCAGCGGTGAACGCCTTGGTGTTGGAGGCGATCGCGAACAGCGTATGCGCGTCGGCCTTGTCCGGCTTACCCAGCTCGCGCACGCCGTAGCCGCGCTCCATCACCACCTTGCCGTTCTTCACGATGGCGACCGCGATGCCGGGCACCTTGAAGGTTTTCAGCGTGTCGGCCATGTAGGCGTCGAAATCCTGCAACTGCGCGGGCAGCAGCGGCTGCACGAGGTCGCCGGTCGAGACCGGCGGCGGCCGTTGCGCGGCCGGCGCCTGGGCCAGCGCGGCGGTGGCGACCAGCAGCAGCGCGCAACAACCCGCCAGCCGGAACGAAAGCGGGCGCATGGAAAGAAATCGCTGGTACATCGGAGACTCCCCTGACGGCGATCCGCCAACTATCGCGACAAACCGCCCGCAAGGCCAGCACGGCGAGTCACGTGGGTGGATCGCTCGACGCAAAGCGCGCCAACGCGGATCATGCCCGACCATGACGACGCGACGACAGCAGAGGCCCGGATGAACGCCACGGTGGAATGGATCGCTGCCCACGCCCTGCTGCTGTGGGCGCTGCTGCTGATGCTGGCCCTGCTGGCTGGCGACCTCGCCTGGCGGCACAACGCGCGCTGGCAGCGCCGGGCGACGCGACTCGGCCATGCTCCGACGATGTTGCGCTGGCGGATCGGCGTGCTGCTGTGGCTGGCGCTGGCGTTGTTCTTCGCGGGTATCGCGCTATCGATCTCCGGCCAGCAAACGACGGGATTGGGCGGCTTCGATGCCAGCCTGGCCGCGGGCCTGCGCGCACACCTGTCGCTGCCTGCGCTGCGCATGATCGCGGCGATCACCCATCTCGGCGACACGCTGTGGGTGGCCGGCGCCGCCGCCGTGGTGCTGCTGGTTCTGCTGCTGCGCCGATGCTGGCAACTGGCGCTGGCCTGGTGCGTGGCCCTGTGCGGCATCCTGCCGATCAACGGCGGCCTCAAGGCGCTGTTCAAGCGGATGCGCCCGCTGCACGACCACGGCTTCCTGATCGAGCCGGGCTGGAGTTTCCCCAGCGGCCACGCGTTCGGCGCCATGGTGTTCTACGGCATGCTCGCGTATGTGTTGCTGCGCCTGTCGCCGCGCTTCCACCGGGCCATCATCGCCGCCGCGATCCTGCTGACCGGCGTGATCGGCATCAGCCGCATCCTGCTGCAGGTGCATTATTTCAGCGACGTGCTGGCCGGCTACGCGGCTGGCGGGGCATGGCTGGTGCTGTGCATCGGCACGGTCGAGATTCTGCGCCATCCGAGACGAGGGGCCACGCCATGAACGACCGCGACCCCGCCGGACAGATCCGCGTCGGCATCGGCGGCTGGAACTACGCGCCGTGGCGCAACAATTTCTATCCGCCGAAACTGGTGCAGCGGCGCGAACTGGAATTCGCCAGCCGCCAGCTGCGCGCGATCGAGATCAACGGCACATTCTATGGCGCACAGAAGCCCGCCACCTATGCGCGCTGGGCAGCGGAAACGCCGGCCGGCTTCGTCTTCTCGCTGAAGGCGCCGCGCTACATCACCGAAGGCAAGCGGCTGGCCGATACCGGCAGGGGTGTCAGCGGCTTCGTGCACGGCGGCCTGGCCGAAATGGGCGACCGGCTGGGGCCGATCCTGTGGCAGCTGCCGCCGTCGCGGCCCTTCGATGCCCACGACCTCGCCGCCTTCCTCGACCTGCTGCCGCGTGAATTGAATGGCCAGCCGCTGCGCCACGTGCTGGAAGTGCGCCACCCGAGTTTCCTCGACGATCGCTACGTGGAACTGGCGCGCGCCCATCGCGTGCCGACCGTGTTCACCGACTCGCCCGACTATCCCTCGCTGGCCGACCTCAGCGGCGACTTCAGCTACGCCCGGCTGATGCGCAGCGAGGACGCCAATCCCGCCGGCTACCTGCCCGGCGAACTGGATCGCTGGGCCAGCCACGCGCGCACCTGGGCCGCGGGCAACGACGTCGCCGCGCTGCCGCACGTCGCCGCACCGCAGCCGCAAGGCCCGCCGCGTGACGTGTTCGTGTTCTTCATCAGCGCCGCCAAGCACCGCAACCCCGCCGCGGCCATGGCGCTGCAATCGCGCCTCGACGCACCGACCCGACTGTAGGAGCGCACCCTGTGCGCGATGCTCTTCGTCACGTGACGAAAGAGCATCGCGCACAGGGTGCGCTCCTACAGGTGATCGTCAGCCTGGGCGATAGTAGTCCACCTCGCGATAGCGCCGTGCGTACAGCCCGAACGCCAGCGCGGCGAGCAGCGCGAACGCGGCGAAGAAGAACATCTGGAACGCGATGGCGCTGAGCCCGGTACTGGCGATCGAGCCGGTCACTGCCTTGTTGCGCACCGCCGCGTTGGCCAGCAGCACCCACAGGTTGCCGACGGTGGTGGTGAGGTTCCAGAAACTCATCACCACACCCTTCATCGTGGCCGGCGCCTGGCTGTAGGCGAACTCCAGCCCGGTCGCCGAGACCAGCACCTCGCCGAAGGTCAGCAGCGCGTACGGCAACACCTGCCACACGATCGACAGCGGGTCGCCACCGTCGATCACCACCTGCAATCCGCCCACCACGATCCACGCCAGCCCGCTGAAGGCGATGCCCGCGGTCATCCGGCGCAACGCGGTGGGCTCGTAGCCGAGCCGGCGCAGCAGCGGGTACAGCACCAAGTTGTTGAACGGAATCAGCAGCATCACCAGCAGCGGATTCAACGCCTGCATCTGCGCCGAGTGGAACCACGAGGGCATGGTCATCTCGTTGCCCTGCAGTACCCAGGTCGAGGCCTTTTGATCGAACAGCGAGAAGAACGGCGTGGTCAGCGCGAAGATCACCAGCACCCGCAGCACGTTGCGTGCGCCATCCACGGCCACGTCCGGATGCAGGCCGCGGGCGCGTTCCATCTGCAGCCAGGCACCGCCGCCGACGCCGGCGATCAGCACCACCAGGGCGATGCATGCCGCGATCACGAAGCCCAGCGAAGGCACCAGGGCGAACGAAGCCAGCGCCACCGCCACGCCAGCCACCGCCAGCCACAGGCCGGGCCGCGCCTGCCCCGGCCGACGGGTCAGCAGCGCGCTGCGCAGCACCCGCGAGAACGCGTGCTGATCCGGCGGCCCCGGCGGCACCATCACGTACTGCTTGCGACCCAGCCAGAACACCACCGTAGCGACGAACATCAGCCCGCCGGGGATGCCGAACGCCACCGCCGCGCCGAAGTGATGCAGGAACAGCGGCATCAGCAGCGAGGCGAAGAACGAACCGAAGTTGATGATCCAGTAGAACGCGTCGAACACCATCTTCGCCAGGTGCTTGTTCGACTGGTCGAACTGGTCGCCCACGAACGACGCCACCCGCGGCTTGATGCCGCCCGCGCCCAGCGCGATCAGGCCCAGGCCGATGAAGAAGCCGGTGCGGCTGTGCTCGAAGATCGCCAGGCAGGCATGCCCGGCGCAATACACCAGGCTCATCCACAGCACGGTGTTGTACTTGCCGAAGAAGCGGTCGCTGATCCAGCCGCCGAGCAGCGGGAAGAAGTACACGCCGATCACGAAGGTGTGGAAGACGTCCTTCGCCGCCAGCATGCGCTGGCCTTCGGGCAGGTACAGCAGCAGCGTGGTGATCAGGAACGGGGTGAGGATGTTGCGCATCCCGTAGAACGAGAAACGCTCGCAGCCTTCGTTGCCGATGATGTAGGCGATCTGCCGCGGCAAACGGCCCGTGGCGTGGTCGGGGGTGGTGCTCATCTCGACTCCGGAATGGGGACGCGGTGCGCGCGGCGCGAACGCGGGTTGGCGGAGTGTGCGCAATTTTTTGCGATCGCGAAACCCCGGCCGCCGACGCCGACGGCGCACTTTGCTAAGCTCGCGCCGCGCCGCCCCTGCTCCCGCGAGTCCGCATGCGCCTGCTCAAGCCACTGATCGTGCTGGCCCTCGTCACCCTTGCCCTGGCGATGTGGCAGCGCCACGCCGGTACCCTGCCCGGCGCCGACGCGCCCGCCCCCACGGCACGAACCCAGCCGACGGGCGAAGCCCACGCACAGGACGGACTGCCTCCCGAAGCCCGCGCAATGCTGCAACGGATCGCCCGCGGCGGCCCGTTCGAGCACCGCCAGGACGGCGCCGTGTTCGGCAACCATGAAGGCCTGCTGCCGCAACAGCCGCGCGGCTACTACCACGAGTACACGGTGGAAACCCCTGGTGCACGCAACCGCGGCGCGCGGCGCATCGTCACCGGCGGCACGCCGCCAGTGGTCTGGTATTACACCGACGACCACTACCGCAGCTTCCGTCGCATCGCGGGCGCGCGATGAGCACGCCCGGTTTCGATCTCGACCTGAGCCGCCCCGCCATGAACGGCGTGTACTTCGTCGGCACCGACGACCTGGGTCGGCTGGCCCGCGCCGCCGCGCGCGAGGAACTGCGCGTCTGCCGCACCGACCTCGCCGGATGCCGCGACAAGAACGAACTGCTGCGCCGTCTGGCCGCCTCGCTGCAGTTGCCGGCCAGCTTCGGCCACAACTGGGACGCGCTGGCCGACTGCCTGCGCGACCTGGGCTGGATACCCGCCTGGGGCTACGCGCTGCTGTTCGACCACGCCGACGAACTGCGCCAGGCCGCCGAGGCGGACTACGACATCCTGCTCGGCATCCTCGACGACGCCGCCACCTTCGGCGGCGATCACGAGATGCCATGGTTCGCCTTCCTGGCCCTGCCCGACAGCGCCTTCGACGAACACCCCGCCACCTGATCCACGCACCCTGGACACCCATGCAAACCATTCACTTTGAACTGGAAGGCACTTACGTCGAGCTCAACCTGCTGCTGAAGCTGGTCGGCCTGTGCGACAGCGGCGGCGCCGGCAAGCATCTGGTGGCCAGCGGCGCGGTACGTGTCGGCGGCGTCACGGAACTGCGCAAGACCTGCAAGATTCTCGCGGGGCAAGTGGTCAGCCTCGGCGACGTGGAGATCCACGTATTGGCTGATCCCGTGGGGAAGAGAAGTGAGAAGTGAGAAGTGAGAGAAGAGTATCGGTTGCACGCCGGTCTTCTCTCACTCCTCATCCTCTCACTCTTCGCTCTTCGGCAATTGATCCAGCCGCCGTTCCAGACCAGCGTGCGCGGGCAGGCGCAGCAGGAACTCCTCTTCCAGTACGCGCCGGATCGCGGCGCCGTCGCTCAAGTGGTGCCGCTCGGGCTCCTGCCCCAGCCGGCGCACGGTGAACTCGTGGTTGAGCAGGCTCAGGCGCCGGTCGGCGGTGGTGCGGGCCACGATCAGGTTGCTCGGGAAGCGTGACGCCGGATGCGTGGATACGTAGTGGTTGGCCACCACGTAGTCGATCATCTGGCTGGGGCGCAGGTCGAAGTGGTACAGCGACCGCCACTGTCCGTGAACCTGCGACTGCATGCGCCAATCGCCGTCGAGCTGAACCAGGCGGAATGGTTCGTGGCCGGTCGGCTGCTCGATGTCGGCCTGCAGCCGCAGCGCACCGGTCAGCACCTGGCCGCCGAAACCGACGTCGGCCAACCAGCTTTCGCCGTCCAGCTCGACCCGCAGCAACATGTGGGTCTGCGCGGTGACGGCATCTTCCGGATGCTGCCACAGCACCCGCGCGATCAAGCCGGAAACGTCGAAGCCGATCGTGCGCAGCACCGCGGCGAACAGCAGGTTCTGCTCGAAGCAGTAGCCGCCGCGGCCGTCGCGCACCAGTTTCCGCTCCAGCGCCGGCGTATCCAGCGCGACCGGCAAGCCGAGCAGCGGGTTGAGGTTCTCGAACGTGATCGCCGCCACGTGCGCCACCGCCAGGCCGCGCAAGGTGGCCAGGTCGGCGGCGACGTCGCCGTGCCAGCCGATGCGTCGCAGGTAGGCGCCCAAGTCAACTGAATCGTGCATCCCTCGACTCCATCAAAATCGACAGCAGCGATGGTAGCGGGCCTGCCGGCGCCGCACAGGTAACCGCTGGCACATGGCCGGCGAAGAACCGGGGTCAGGCCAACCCATGGCCATTCCAGCGAGGCGCCGCATGATCCGCCCGAGCACACTCCATATCCCGGTTTTGATCGCCCTGCTGATGCTGGGCGTGGGCGCATGCCAGCCGGTGGCCGCCGCCAGCAAAGCGCTTCCGGCGCCGACGGTCGATACCCCGAAAGCCGCCGCCCACGGCGAACAGGTCGCCGTGCTGGCCGGCGGCTGCTTCTGGGGCATCGAGGCCGTGTTCGAACGGGTCAAGGGCGTGCGCGAAGTCACCGCCGGCTACTCCGGCGGCGATGCCGGCACCGCCAACTACCAGGACGTCAGCGACGGCGACAGCGGTCACGCCGAGTCGGTGAGGATCACGTTCGACCCGGCCCAGGTCAGCTATGGCCAACTGCTGCAGGTGTTCTTCTCGGTAGCGCTGGATCCGACCCAGTTGAACCGGCAAGGCCCGGACAGCGGCACGCAATACCGCTCGGTGATCTTCTACGGCGATGCCGGGCAACAGAAGATCGCCGGCGCCTATCTGGCCCAGCTGGCGAAAGCGAAAGCGTTCGCCGCGCCGATCGTGACCCAGCTGGTGCCGCTGCGGGCGTTCTATCCGGCCGAGGCCTACCACCAGCAGTTCTACGACCGGCACCCGCACAATCCGTACATCGTCTTCAACGACGCGCCCAAGGTGCGCCAGCTGGAAAAGCTGTTCCCGACGCTGTACCAGACCCCGGCGCAATTCGTCGAAGTGCAATTGCACTGAGGCACGCCCTTGGCTGAAATCGCCGCCGGCTTGCGTGGGGCGGCACGGCCCCCATGTCGGGAGCTTCGCGTCCCGTCGCGCGCCCTGACCTTTTCACCACGTGCCGCCTCACGCCCCTCTCCCCACCCACGGATCCACCGAACTCACGCGCAGTTTCCTCGGTGTGTTCCGCTACAGCGGACGCGCGCTGGAACTGGTGTGGAGCACCAGCCGCGCACTGACCGTCGCGCTGGCCGCACTTACCCTGATCGCCGGCCTGCTGCCGGCCGGCGTGGCCTATGTCGGTGCACACATCGTCGACGCGGTGGTGGCAGCCAGCCGCCAGTGGGCGGACAGCGGCCAGGCGTCGCTGCGGCCGGTATTCGAATGGGTCGCGCTGGAAGGCGTGCTGGTGGCCGCGCTGGCCGGCAGCCAACGCGGCCTGTCGCTGTGCCAGTCGCTGTTGCGGGCGCAGTTGGGCCAGCGCGTCAACGTGATGATCCTGGAGAAGGCGCTGACCCTGGAGCTGTCGCACTTCGAGGATTCGGAGTTCTACGACAAGCTCACCCGCGCCCGGCGCGAGGCCTCCAGCCGGCCGCTGTCGCTGGTGACGCGCACCTTCGGGCTCGGACAGAACGCGATCTCGCTGCTCAGCTACGGCGGCTTGCTGTTCCAGTTTTCGCCGTGGGCGGTGGCGGTGCTGCTGCTGGCCGGGCTGCCGTCATTCTTCGCCGAAACCAAGTTCTCCGGCGACGCGTTCCGGCTGTTCCGCTGGCGCTCGCCGGAAACGCGCATGCAGCTGTATCTGGAAACCGTGCTGGCGCGCGAGGATCACGCCAAGGAAGTGAAGCTGTTCGGCCTCGGCCCGCTGTTGCTGCAGCGCTACCGCGACATTTTCCATACGCTCTACCGCGCCGATCGCGACCTGGCCGTGCGTCGCGACAGCTGGGGCTTCGTGCTGGGCCTGCTCGGTACGCTGGCGCTGTACGGCGCCTATGCCTGGATCGCCGCCAGCACGGTGGTGGCACGCATCACGCTGGGCCAGATGACGATGTACCTGGCGCTGTTCCGCCAGGGCCAGTCGGCGGTGTCGGCGATGCTCTCGGCGATCGGCGGCATGTACGAGGACAACCTCTACCTGTCGACCCTGTACGAATACCTGGAAACGCCGGTGCCGCCGGCCACCGGCATGGCGCAGCGCGGTGCCAGGCCCGACGACGGCATCCGCTTCGAGCAGGTCAGCTTCACCTACCCCGGCGCCAGCGAGCCGGCGCTGCGCGACATCGACCTGCATATCCGCCCCGGCCAGTCGCTGGCCCTGGTCGGCCAGAACGGCTCGGGCAAGACCACCCTGATCAAGCTGCTGACCCGGCTGTACACGCCGGACAGCGGCCGCATCCTGCTCGACGGCACCGATCTGCGCGAGTGGGACGAGGCTGTGCTGCTGCAGCGCATCGGCGTGATCTTCCAGGACTTCGCCCGCTACCAGATGCGCGTGGGCGAGAACGTCGGCGCCGGCGACGTCACCCATTTCGACGACGAGGCGCGCTGGCGCGAGGCCAGCGACAAGGGCATGGCCAGCGATTTCATCGACAGCCTGCCGGCCGGCTTCGATACCCAGCTCGGCAAGTGGTTCAACGACGGCCGCGAACTCTCCGGCGGCCAGTGGCAGAAGATCGCCCTGGCCCGCGCCTTCATGCGTTCGCGCGCCGACATCCTGGTGCTGGACGAACCCACCGCCGCGATGGATGCGCAAGCCGAAGCCACCATCTTCGAACACTTCCGCGAACTCTCCGGCGGCCGCATCGCGATCCTGATCTCGCACCGCTTCTCCACCGTGCGCATGGCCGACCAGATCATCGTGATCCAGGACGGCCGCATCATCGAGCGCGGCAACCACGGGCAGCTGATGGCGCTGGCCGGCCACTACGCGCATCTGTTTTCGCTGCAGGCGCAGGGGTATCGGTGAGGCTCGCGCCGGCAGCGACTCAGTCGCAATAGCCAGCCACGAACAAGAAAACACTTTCCACCGGGGCTTTGGGACCTTCGCCGCACGACGCAACCTCTCGCCTCTACTGCCGTCAGATCCTGAGAGCCATCTGATATTCCGACCCTGCGCTCGACGACGCAAAGGTCATCATCGCGCGAGTTCGGGGCATCCAAGCCCCGCACAGCCAGGCACCAGAGTCGAGCGGCTGGCTGCCGATCCCGACGCGCGCGCCTGGCAACTGCTCAGATCGGCCGCGGCTACCCGTCGATGCCAGCCCCGTCCGGCTTGACCACCGCCGCCCGCGCGCCCCATGCTTTGCGTCTTGTCTCGCCAGAAACACACGCATGAGCAGTCGCTACAACGCCGTCGACATCGAAGTCCTCTCCGGGCTGGACCCGGTCAAACGCCGCCCGGGCATGTACACCGACACCAGCCGACCGAACCACCTGGTGCAGGAGGTGGTGGACAACTCGGTCGATGAGGCGCTGGCCGGCTACGCGACGTCGATCGAGGTGATCCTGCACCCGGATGGCTCGGTGTCGGTGAGCGACGACGGCCGCGGCATGCCGGTGGACATCCATCCCGAGGAAGGCGTGTCGGGCGTCGAGCTGATCATGACCCGGCTGCACGCTGGCGGTAAGTTCAGCGGCAAGAACTACAGCTTCTCCGGCGGCCTGCACGGCGTGGGCGTGTCGGTGGTCAATGCCCTGTCCGACCGGGTCGAGGTGACCATCCGCCGCGACGGTTCGGAATACGCGATGGCGTTTGCGCATGGCGACAAGGTCGGCCCGCTGGAAGTGATCGGCAGCGTGCCGAAGAAGCGCAGCGGCACCACGCTGCATTTCTGGCCCGAGGCGAAGTATTTCGACTCGCCGAAGATCTCGCTGGGCAAGCTCAAGCATCTGCTGCGCGCCAAGGCGGTACTGTGCGCCGGCCTCAACATGAAGCTGACCGACGAGGCCAGCGGCGAGATCGTCGAGTGGCGCTACGAGGATGGCCTGCGCGACTACCTGCGCGGCGAACTCGACGGCAACGAACTGCTGCCGAACGAGCTGTTCGTGCACCAGATGGCGCGCGATACCGAAGGCGTGGAAGTCGCGCTGGCCTGGCTGCCCGAAGGCGAGCTGGTGCAGGAAAGCTACGTCAACCTGATCCCCACCGCGCAGGGCGGCACCCACGTCAACGGCTTGCGCACCGGCCTGACCACGGCGATCCGCGAGTTCTGCGACATCCGCAACCTGCTGCCGCGCGGCGTGAAGCTGGCGCCGGAAGACGTGTGGGAGCGGCTTGCCTTCGTGCTGTCCGCACGACTGGCGGATCCGCAATTCGCCGGCCAGACCAAGGAGCGCCTTTCTTCGCGCCATGCCGCCGGACTGATCGAGAACGTCATCCACGACGCCTTCAGCCTGTGGCTGAATCAGAACGTGGGCACCGGCGAGCGCATTGCCCAGTTGGCGATCGAGCGCGCCAGTGCGCGCCTGAAAGCCGCCAAGCAGATCGTGCGCAAGAAGATCACCCAGGGCCCGGCCCTGCCCGGCAAGCTGGCCGACTGCACTGCCACCGACCTCACCCGCACCGAGCTGTTCCTGGTCGAGGGCGACTCCGCCGGCGGCAGCGCCAAGCAGGCGCGCGACAAGGAGTTCCAGGCGATCCTGCCGTTGCGCGGCAAGATACTCAATACGTGGGAAGTGGAATCCACTTCGGTGCTGGCGTCCGAGGAAGTGCACAACCTGGCCGTGGCGATCGGCTGCGACCCGGGCAAGGACGATCTGTCCGGCCTGCGCTACGGCAAGGTGATCATCCTGGCCGCCGCCGACTCCGACGGCCTGCACA
>Ga0207690_10000929_pt1 | contig 18720 bp, 18 predicted proteins | sample KBSC23metaG_FD_184315 | JGI IMG/M metagenome (GOLD analysis project Ga0207690, IMG submission 184315) | Corn rhizosphere microbial communities from Kellogg Biological Station, Michigan, USA - KBS C2-3 metaG (SPAdes) (version 2) | ecosystem: Host-associated > Plants > Roots > Rhizosphere > Soil ...
CGATATTCATCTGGGTCGCCGGCTTCGCCGCCGTCGCCGGATCCTGGGCCTGACCCAGCAACAGCTCGCCAGCGCCTGCGGCGTGCGCTTCCAGCAGATTCAGAAGTACGAGTGCGCCGCCAACCGCATGTCGGCCGCCCGCCTGTGGCAGCTGGCCGAGGTCCTGGAAGTGCCGGTGAGCTACTTCTACGACGGCCTGTCGCAGGACCTGTCGAGCGAGGACAGGGAGCCGGAACCGCCGGAACCGACCGCCGGCAAGGAGACCAAGGCGCTGATCCGCGCCTTCTATAACCTCAGCGAACGGCCGCGTCAGCGTCTGCTCGAGCTGGCCAAGTCGCTCAACGAGACCGAGCCGAAGGCCGTAGGCCACGCGTTTCCCTAAAGAACGCGAGGGGGTAAAGCGGTCGCATGGCCGCGCCCCCTGACCATCTTCCGCCCGAACGCCTCGAAGAGCTCGATCGCTTCCTGATCGAGCTCAATCGCGCGTCCGCGGGCGTGATCCTGCCGCTGTTCCGGGCCGACCATGGGCTGACGGACAAGGGCGGCGCGCGTGGCTTCGATCCCGTCACCGACGCCGACCAGGGCGCCGAGCGCGCGATCCGTGCGCTGATTTCCGTGCGCTATCCCGAGCACGGGGTGATCGGCGAGGAGTACGGAGAGGACCGGCCGGACGCCGAGTTCGTCTGGGTGCTCGACCCGGTCGACGGGACACGGGCGTTCATCGCGGGGTTGCCGCTGTGGTGTACGCTGATCGGCCTGCGCTTCCGCGGGAAGCCCGTGCTCGGCTCGATCGGGCAACCGTTCCTGGGCGAGCTCTACATCGGACACGCCGGGGCGTCGCGCCTGATGACGCGCGGCGAGAGCCGGCCGCTGAAGGTGAGGCCCTGCCCACGGCTGGCGCAGGCGCTGATCGCCACGACCGACCCGGCGATCTTCCAGGGCCCGGAGCGGGAGGCCTGGCGCGCGGTGCGAGCGGCGGCGCGGCTCGCACGGCTGGGCTGCGACGCCTACGCCTACGCCATGGTCGCCGCCGGAACCATCGACCTGGTGCTCGAAGCCGGGCTCAAGGCCTGGGACATCGACGCCGCGATCCCGGTGGTCGCGGGCGCGGGTGGGCTCACCACCGACTGGCTTGGACAGCCGGTAGGCGACCACGGCGGCCAGGTCGCCATCGCGGGCGACCGGGCCTGCCTCGACGAAGCCTTGGCCGCCCTGAAGGCGGCCGCAGCCTAGTGTGGCGATTCCGAAATTCGCCTGCTGTCGATAGCGGGCTCAGAGCGAATTTCGGAATCTTTGCGCGACACTAGAAACCTTCGATTCTTCTAGTGTGCTTGTTGGATTTGAAGTTCGCTCAGAGCTCGATCCGGACTGCGGCGAACTCCAAATCCAGCACACTAGGCTTTCTTCGCCGCCGGTTTCTTGGCGGCCGGCTTCTTCGCCGCTGGCTTCTTCACCGCAGCCGGCTTCTTGGCGGCGGCCGCCTTCGCGGCGGGTTTCTTGGCGGCTGGCTTCTTCGCCGGAGCCTTCTTTACGGCCGGCTTCTTGGCGGCTGCCGGCTTCGCGGCGGGTTTCTTCGCCGCCGGCTTCTTGGCCGGGGCTTTCTTCACCGCGGGCTTCTTGGCCGCGGACGCCTTGGCTGCAGGCTTCTTGGCCGCCGGTTTCTTCGCAGCGGGCTTCTTGGCGGCGGCGGGCTTCTTGGCGGCCGCGGGTTTGGCGGCAGCTTTGGACGCTGGCTTTTTCACTGTTGTCCCCTTTTTCGCTGTGGACGGGTTGGCGGCAGGCTTAGGCGCCGAAGACGCGGCGGCTGGCGCGGGAGTGGCCGGGGCGGGCGCAGAGGCGGCCACGGCGGGAGCGGGAGCGGCGGGAGTGGGTGCGGCCGTCGACGGCTCGGCCGGCGTCGGCGCGACCCGGCCAGTGAGGGCGTCGAAGGCTCTCAGGAAGATGTTACGCATCGGGTCGGTCTCCATCAGGATTTCGTGGTAGGCGCCGGGGACGTTGATGAACTTTCCCTGCGGCAGATGCCGGGCGGCGGCGGCCTGGGCGGTGGTGTCGATGAGCTTGTCGTCCTCCGCGGAGACGATCACCACGGGGACGGTGACGTGGCGCAGGGCATCGGGCCGCGCGAGGTAGGCGGTGGCGCGCAGGCCGAAGTCCACCCAGCTCCAGGTCGGCGCGCCCAGCGCCAGCTTCGGCTCGGCGGCGATCAGGCTCCAGGCGCGCGCGTGGCGCACCGCGTCATGGGTCAGCGCATTCCCGTCGAAGGTGGAATCGAACGGCTTGCCCGCGCCGCCCAGGGTGTAGCCGCCGCCCTGGCCCAGCAGCAGGTTGAGGCTGGTCAACGCGCGCGACAGCACCAGCGGGAACGGCGTGCGGATGCCCAGCATCGGCGCCGAAAGGATCGCGCCCGCGAACCTGTCCTCCCCGTGCGCCATGGCGAGCAGGGTCAGGCAACCGCCCATGGAGTGGGCCACCGCCACCCAAGGTTTGGGAAGCCGGTCGGAATAGGCGTCGAGCAGCGCCCGGAAATCATCGAGGTAGGCCTTGTAGCCCCGGGCATGGCCCTTCAGCGGATCGGCCAGGTCGCGCTGCGACAGCCCCTGCCCGCGCCAGTCGTGCGCCAGCACCACGAAGCCGCGGTCGAGGCACTCGCCGATGAACTCGTAATACTTCTCGATCGACTCGGTGCGACCGCCGGAAAGCACGATCGAGCCGCGCGCGCGGCCGGGCGGATTGAACAGCGCCGCCCGCAGCTTCGCCCCGCCGGCGCCGCGGAACCACGCCGCATCACCGCCGGGTGGGGCCTTGGCCTCCGCCGTTTCGATGAGGGGCGCTGCTTCGGCCATGCCCCTGCCTAAGCCACCCTGGAAAACAGAGACTGAATTTTCGGCTGAAGTTGCATGGCGAGAGCCATGTTCGAAAGCCGCAGCCTTCCGGTCATCATCGCGCGCGTCGGATCGAGCTCGCCTTTGCCGAGCGCCGCCAGGTCCTTCAGCGAAACGGTGACCACGAGGTCGGCCGAGCGGTCGTCGTTCGACACCGTCGCGCCGTCGATATGGATGACGCCCTGGCCCTTGAGGTCGAGCTTGATGGAGGCGCCGAGCCCGGCGTCGGAGGCCGCGGCGGCGCGGATCCGATTCGTCAGCTCGTCGAGCGTCGCCATGCCCGTGTTCTCCCAACCGCTGGGGAGCTTCGCCGCAGTCGCAGGGGATGTAAACCGTCAGGCGTGCGGCGTATTGGGCTTGAGGAATTTCAGCGTCATACGGTCGCTTTCGCCGATGGCGTCATACTTCGAATGATCGAATCGCGGATCGGCCGGCTGTCCGCGCGCGGACGAGCGGCGCACAGGCGGTAGAGTCCAGACGCCAAACGGGTGATCCTTGGTGTCCTTGGGGTTCGCGTTGATCTCGCTGGCGTCGGCGAGTGTGAAGCCAACCTCCTGCGCGAGCTGCACGACATAGGCTTGCGGCACATAGCCGCTGGCGGCCAGCACATCGGGCGTCGCGGCCGGATCGGCGCGGTGTTCCTCCACCCCCAGCACGCCGCCCGGCTTCAATGCCGCAAAGGCGTCGCGGAACGCCTTCTCCGCCAGGCCGGCGGCCATCCAGTTGTGCAGGTTGCGCAGGAAGAGCACGAGGTCGGCGCTGGCCGCCGGCGCGAGCGGGCCGCTGGTCGGGCCGAAGGCGGTGATCTCGACCTTGCCGTAGAGCCGGGGCTTGTCGGCGAACTTGCGGCGCAGCGCCTCGATCATCGCGCGCGCATCGGCGTCGGTCGGCTCGAGATTGGCGGTGTAGAGCTTGCCGCCAGTGGCGCTGAGGAACGGGGCCAGGATGTCGGTGTACCAGCCGGCGCCGGGCCAGAGTTCGACGACCGTCTGGCCTGGCTTGAGGCCCCAGAACTTCAGCGACTCGACGGGATGGCGCCACACGTCGCGGGCGCGGTCTGCGGGCAGCCGCCAGGCGCCGGCGACCGCGGCTTCGATGGTGGTCGGCGGCTTGGGCTGGTCGCCCCTTCCGCTGCAGGCGGCCAGCGCGGCCGAGCTCAGCAGGACCGCGCGACGTGAGATGCCAGCACGTGAAATTCCAGAGTGCGCCATGCGACCTCGCCACGCCCCCCGGCCCAGCTCCGCCACCCCTGCGTAGCGCGGCGGGGCGCCTGGGTCAAAGCCGCCGGCGAGAGACCTGGGCGCAAGGTCTTGAACCGGAAAATCGCGCCCCTAACTCATGGCGCGGAGGCGCTGGATGTCCGGGCCTTCCGGGTGTCGCGCGAGGCCTGATGGCTCGCAAAGACGCTCCAACTGAAACCGCAACCTTGCTTGACAAGAAGGATGTGACTGCATGCGAACGATCGATTTCTCCCCCCTCTATCGCTCCGTCGTGGGCTTCGACCGCCTGGCGGACCTGCTGGATTCCGCCGCGGTTGACAGCGCCAGCGGCTATCCGCCGTACAACATCGAGCGCACCGACGAGAACGCCTACCGCGTCGAGATCGCGGTGGCCGGATTCCGTCCGGAAGAACTCTCCATCGAGGTGAAGGAAAACCTGCTCACCGTCACTGGCCGCAAGGCTGCGAATGACGAGCCGCGTCGGTTCCTCCATCGTGGCCTGGCCGAGCGCAACTTCGAGCGCAGGTTCCAGCTCGCCGACTATGTGGTGGTGACCGAGGCGAACCTCGCCGACGGCCTGCTCTCCATCGCGCTGAAGCGCGAACTGCCGGAGGCGCTGAAACCCCGCCGCATCGAGATCGGCGTCGGCCAACCCAGCCTGATCGAAGGCGAAAAGGCGGCGTAAGCGCTTTCCTTTCCCGCGCAGCGGGAGAGGGGAACCGCTCGCCGAGCGCAGCGAAGAGCGAGGGGTGGAGAGGGAAGGCCTCAGGCTCCGGGGTTGCCGCTTGCCCTATCCACCATCGGCTCGGAGCCTGTCCTCGGGCCGACCTGCGGTCGGTCCCGGGGGGGCCGACGGTCCCCCTTTCCTGAAATCGGGAAAGGAAGCCAGTACGAACAAGGGGCGGCGCGAGCGATCGCGTCGCCCTTTTTCGTGACGGCTAGATCGTCTCGTCGAGGCCGCGGGCGCCGTGGCGGGCGACGCCGGTGAAATTGGCCTGGCGCAGCAGGGCGCCGGTGAAGTTCGCGCGGGAAACGTCGGCGTCGATGAAGATCGCCTGGCGCACGTCGGCGCCCGTCAGGTCGGCGCCCTTGAGTTCGGCGCGGCGCAGGTCGCAGGCCAGCACCCGGTCCGCGCCCAGCAGCAGCGGCCCCATCTGCGCCTCGCGCAGGTCGGAGCCCGAGAGCTTGGCGTCGGCGAGCTTGGCGCCGCGCAGGTCGGCGCGCCGCAGGTTGCAGTTGCGCAGGTCGGCGCCCTCCAGGTGCGCGCCCTGGAGCTGCACGCCCTCCATGTCGAGGCCGTAGAACACCGCGCCCTTGCCGGAGAGGGCGGTGAGGTTGTAGCCGCGCACCGTCTCCAGCGCCCGCAGGTCGGCGCCGTCGAACACCGAGGGGGTGCCCTGCTGGCCGTCGGACTCGCACCAGCGGGCGTGGTCCTGGATCATCGTCTTGTAGGGCATGCTGGTGGCGGCGATGCCGGCCGGCTTGTCGGTGAGCGCGCCGGCCATGTTGGCGTTCTGCACGTTCCACGACAGCGTCTTGGCGCCGACCAGGACGGCGTTGCGCAGGTCCGCCCCGTCGAGGTCCGCACCGGAGAGGTCGGCGCCGGAGAGATTGGCGCCCTGCATGGTCGCCTGCTTCAGGTTGGCCCGCACCAGGCGCGCATCCTTCAGCACCGCGTCGGTGAAGTCGGCCTTCACGGCGATCACGCCGGAGAGCTTGGAGCGTTCGAGGTTGGCGCCCACCAGCTTGGCGCCCTGGGCGTCGCCGACGCGGGCCTGGCCCCCGGCCTCGATGCGCCGGAAGCCGAACTTGGGGTCGGCCGCAGCCAGCACGCCCTCGCGCAGGTCGGCCTCGAAGAGGTCGGCGCCCGTCAGGTCGGCGTTGCGCAGGCAGGCGGCGCGCAGGTCCGCGCGGCGCAGCGAGGAGTCGCGCAGATCGCACTCCTGCAGGTCGGCGCCGAACAGGGTCGCGTGGTCGAGCCGCGATCCGCGCAGATTGCAGTTGGCCAGCACCGCGCCGCTGAAATCCGCGTCGCAGAGGTTGCGGCCGGAAAGGTCGAGGCCCGAGAGGTCGGCCCAGGCAAAAACGGCGCGCGCGCCGCCAGGCTTGGAGCTCCACAGCCGGTCGTGCCGGGCGCAGATCCGGTCAGCCTCCGCCTGGCTGATACGGCGCGTGATGTGGGCGGCTTCGGACATAGGACCTGGGACTGGGACCGGCATGGTTACCCCATTCCTATCGCGTGGTGATTAACGGCGTCTTTCCAGACGGTTAGCGAACGGGCGGGGAACGGTCGTAAGGGCGGTAGTTGGCGTAGAGTCCCGACGCCTCGTCGCGCAGCAGCCCCAGCTCGATCCGGACGCCGGCCGCCCGCAGCCGCTCCAGGCCGCGGCCCGCGGCGAAGGCCGAAGGATCGGCGCAGGCCACCACGACGCGGCTGACGCCGGCAGCGACGAGACGCTCGCCGCAGGACGCGTGCCCGGCGCTTCGCTCGCCGCAGGGTTCGAGGGTGACGTAGGCGCTCGCCCCGGACGCGGCGGCGCCGGCGGCGTCCAGCGCCTGTTCCTCCGCGTGTGGCCGGCCGCCCGGCGCGGTCGCCGCCTCGCCGACGACAACGCCGTCCTTGACGATCAGGCAGCCGACGGAAGGGTTGTCGCCCGTCAGGCCCAGGTTGGCGCGCGCCAACTCGATCGCGCGCCGCATGAAGGTTTCGCCGCTCATCGTCCCAGCATAGCGCGCGCCGCCCTGGGACGCTCGCGATCAGAACGCCGGCAGCGGCTGGGCCCGCTCCGCGTCGAGGTAGCGCGCGAAGATCGGCTTCAGGGCGACGTCCAGTTCGAGGAGCAGCGGATTGCCGGTGGGGATCTCGACGCCGACGATGGCCTCGCCGTCCAGGCCGAACAGCAGCTTGACGATGGCGCGCAGGGAATTGCCGTGGGCGGCGATCAGCAGGGTCTCGCCGTCCGCGAGGCGCGGCGCGATCTCGCCTTCCCAATAGGGCTGCACGCGAAAGAGCGTGGTCTCCAGGCTCTCGGTGTCCGGCAGGTCGACGCCGGCGTAGCGGCGGTCGTTGGAGAAATCGAACTCCCCGCCCGGCGGCAGCGGCGGCGGCGGCACGTCATAGGACCTGCGCCAGATCTTCACCTGCTCGGCGCCGTGCCTGGCCGCGGTCTCGGTCTTGTTGAGGCCCGTCAGGCCGCCGTAGTGGCGCTCGTTCAGCCGCCAGTCCTTGACCTCCGGCACGAAGGCCTGGCCGGCGGCCGCCAGGGCCAGCCAGGAGGTGCGGATCGCGCGCGTCAGCACCGAGGTGTAGCAACGGTCGATGGCCACCCCGGCCTCCGCGATGAGCTGGCCACCCTTCTTCGCCTGGGCCTCGCCCTCGGCGGTCAGGTCCACGTCCACCCAACCGGTGAAGCGGTCCTCCAGATTCCACTGGCTCTGGCCGTGGCGCAGCAGGATCAGGGTCGGCAAGGCTTGGGTTCCTCGTGCGGCGGAGCGGTGATGTGCGGCTAGGGGCGAGCGCCCGATCCGTCAAGCGTCCAGCGCCCCAGCAAGCGATTGGTCCGACGCAAGCGAGCGGCTATAGAACCACATGCTCGATCGCCTTTATCTGCCGTTCCTGGCGCTGGCGGCCGTCGCGGCCGTGGCCCTGGCGATGGTCTGGCCGCAGGGGCTGGGCGACCGCTCGCCCGCACCGTTCGGCTCGACGCCAGTGCAGCGCACGCCGGCGATGCAGGCGGCCATGAAGCGCGAAGCCGACGCCGCCCAACGCCATATCGCCACGGCGCGCGACCAGGTGCGCGCCCTGCAGTCGCAATCGCTCGCGCCTTCTCAATGACCGGACGGGCGCTATGAACCGCTTCGACGCGATCGCGGTCGGCCGCCGCGTGCTTACGGCCGAAGCCGGGGCGCTGACCGCGCAGTCGGCGGCGCTCGACGAAGGCTTCACCCGCGCGGTCGACCTGCTGTTCGCCGCGAAGGGCCGGATCGTCTGCACCGGCATGGGCAAGTCGGGCCATGTGGCGCGCAAGATCGCCGCGACCTTCGCCTCCACCGGGGCCGCCGCCTTCTTCGTGCATCCCGCCGAGGCGAGCCACGGCGACCTGGGCATGATCAGCGCCGACGACGTGATCGTGGGCCTGTCGAAGTCGGGCGAGGCGCCGGAGCTGGCCGATGTGCTGGCCTATGCGACGCGGTTCTCGATCCCGCTCATCGCGCTCACGGCCGAACCGGGCAGCGCGCTCGGCCAGGCCGCCGACGTGGTCCTGACGCTCGCCGACGCCAGCGAAGCGACCCTTGAGGTCAGCGCGCCCACCACCTCGACGACCCTGCAGATCGCGCTCGGCGATGCGCTCGCTGTCGCCCTGCTCGAGCGACGCGGGTTCAAGCCGCGGGATTTCCGGGTTTTCCATCCGGGCGGCAAGCTCGGCGCGATGCTGCGCACCGTGGGCGACCTGATGCACGGCGCCGGCGAACTGCCGCTGGTGAGCCTGGCGACGCCGATGAAGGACGCGTTGCTGGTCATGACCGAGAAACGCTGGGGCATCGTCGGCGTGACCGATGCCGACGGGCGGCTGACGGGCGCGATCACCGACGGCGACCTGCGCCGCCACATCGACGGCCTGATGTCGCACACGGCCGCCGAGGTGATGACCGCGGGGCCCAGGAAGACCGTGCCGCCGGCCATGCTGGCGTCCGAGGCGCTGGCGCTGATGAGCGACCCGGCGCCGGCCGTCACCGTGCTGTTCGTCGTCCAGGGCGGGAAACCCGTTGGAATCCTCCACGTTCACGACATCCTGCGGGCCGGCGTGATGTAGCTCCGCGCCGTACACACTCCCGTAGGGCCTTTGCACTAGAGCTCACGCCAGCTCATCGCGTCCGACAGTCCGGAGTCATTATGCTGCCCGCTCCCCGCGCCGATCTCGTCTCCAACACCTTCGACTATGAGAACGCGCCGCTCGTGAAAGCCACGGGGTTCCGGGAATACGACGCGCGCTGGCTGTTCGGGCCTGAAATCAACCTGCTGGGCGTGCAGGCGCTGGGCCTTGGCCTCGGGACCTACATCCACGAACTCGGCCAGAAGCGGATCGTGGTCGGCCACGACTACCGGTCCTATTCGCTGTCCATCAAGCAGGCCCTGACCATCGGGCTCGTGGCCGCCGGCTGCGAGGTGATCGACATCGGGCTCGCGACCTCGCCGATGGCCTATTTCGCGCAGTTCGACCTCGAGGCGCCGTGCGTGGCCATGGTCACCGCCAGCCACAACGAGAATGGCTGGACCGGCGTGAAGATGGGCGCTCAACGGCCACTGACCTTCGGCCCGGACGAGATGGGCCGATTGAAGGAGATCGTGCTTACCGGGACTTGGAAGCAGCGCCCGGACGGCAGCCTGGCCCACGTGGGCGGCGTGGCCGAGCGCTACATCGCCGACGCGGCGTCGCGCGCCCGCCTCTCGCGGCCGCTGAAGGTGGTCTGCGCCTGCGGCAACGGCACGGCCGGCGCCTTCGCGCCCGAAGCCCTGCGCCGCATGGGCGTGGCGGTCGTGGTCGAGATGGATTGCGAGCTCGACTGGACCTTCCCGAAGTACAATCCGAACCCGGAAGACAGCGTCATGCTGCACGCCATGGCCGACGCCGTGCGCCAGCACGGCGCCGACCTGGCGCTGGGCTTCGACGGGGACGGCGACCGTTGCGGGGTGGTCGACGACCAGGGCGAGGAGATCTTCGCCGACAAGATCGGCCTGATGGTCGCCCGCGACCTGTCGGGCCTGCACAAGGACGCGACCTTTGTGGTCGACGTGAAGTCCACCGGCCTCTTCGCCACCGACGAGGTGCTGAGGAAGAACGGCGCCAAGACCGTCTACTGGAAGACCGGCCACTCCTACATCAAGCGCAAGACCGCCGAGTTGGGCGCGCTGGCCGGCTTCGAGAAGTCGGGCCACTTCTTCTTCAACCCGCCGATCGGCCGCGGCTACGACGACGGCATCGTGGCCGCCGCCGCGATCCTGTCGATGCTGGACCGCAACCCCGGCAAGACGCTCTCGGACCTGAAGAAGGCCCTGCCGGTCGCCTACACCTCGCTGACCATGAGCCCGCATGTCGCCGACGAGGTGAAGTATGGCCTGGTGGACGAGGTGGTGGCCGAATACACCGCGTTGCGCGACGCCGGCGGCAAGATCCTGGGCCGCCGCATCGCCGACCTGATCACAGTCAACGGCGTACGCGTGGCGCTGGAGGACGGCTCCTGGTTGCTGGTGCGCGCCTCCTCCAACAAGCCCGAGATCGTCGTGGTTGTGGAAAGCACCCGCAGCGAGGACGACATGCGCGCCCTCTTCCGCGAGGAAGTGAAGCCGCGGCTCGCCAGGCGCCCGCAGGTCGGCGCCTACAACCAAGAAATCTGATGGAGAACCTGGTGGGGGACCGATCCATGAAGCGCGCCGAGACCGGCGCGGCCGCTGCGACCGAGGCACAGCCGCCGCTGGAGGCGCAGAAGCCGGTCGACGTCTCGATCATCGTCTGCACCAAGGACCGCGGCGCGCCCCTGCGCGAGGTGCTCGATCACCTGGGCCGCGCCCGCGTCCCGGAAGGTTGGCGCGTCGAACTTCTGATCGTCGACAACGGTTCGACCGACAACACCCGCCAGGTCGTCGAGAGCGCGCGCTTTCCCGATCTCGACGTCCGCTACGTCTCCGAACCGCGCGGCGGAAAGGTGCGGGCGTTCGCGGCCGGCGTCGCGGCGAGCGCGGGCCGCGCGCTGCTGATGACCGACGACGACGTCCACGTGCCGCCCAACTGGATCGAGGACATGTGCCGCCCGATCCTGGACGGCGACGCCGACGCGGTGCAGGGCGGCATCCGCATCGCCCAGCACCTGGAACGGCCGTGGCTGCGCGGCGTGCTGCGCTATTGGGTCGCCTCGGTCGAGGACCCGGAGTTCCCGCCCGAAGGCCTGGTCGGCGCCAACATGGCGTGCCGGCGCACGGCCCTCGAGGCCGTGGACCCGCTCGACGAGCGGCTCGGCCCGGGCGCCGCCGGGTTCTTCGAGGACACGGTGCTCGGCTGGTCCCTTGAGCGCGCCGGCTATCGCAAGGTCTTCCTGCCTGACGTGGCGGTGGAACATCACTTCCGCCCCGACCGGCTGACGATCAAGGCCTTCATGTCCACGGCGCGGCGCATGGCCGTGGCGCAGGCTATCGTCGAAAGCTCCGGCGAGAAGCCGCGCCGACCGCCGCTGGCCGCCCTGCTCATGCAGGCGCCGGGCCTGGCGGTGCGCAGCGCGACGCAGATGGCGCGCCTGGCGCTCGGCGCACAGCCCGACGCCGGCTTCATGTCGCGCTACTATCACGCCGTCCTGTGGCGCGAGCGGCGCAACGCCGCCCTGGGCCGCCCGCCCTACGCCTGACCGGTCAGGCCGGTTCGGCGACGCGCTGTACGAGGCCCTCGGCGATCATGCCTTCGAAGTAGGCGATGGTCTTGCGCAGTCCGTCCGTCAGAGCGACGCGCGGCTCCCAATCCAGCAGGTCGTTCGCCTTGGAGATATCCGGCCGGCGCTGCTTCGGGTCGTCCTGAGGCAGCGGCAGGTGCACGATCTGCGAGCGCGAATTGGTCAGCTCGACGACCTGGGCTGCAAGCTCGGCCATGGTGAACTCGGTGGGGTTGCCCAGGTTGAGAGGGCCGGTGACCTCGGGTGGCGTCGCCATCAGCCGTACGACGCCTTCGATCAGGTCGTCGACGAAACAGAACGAGCGCGTTTGCCGCCCATCGCCGAAGATGGTGATCGGCCGGTTGGTCAGCGCCTGGACGATGAAGCTGGAGACCACTCGTCCGTCGTTGGGGTGGGTGCGCGGTCCGTAGGTGTTGAAGAAGCGCGCCACCTTGATCGGCATGCCGTGCTGGCGGCGATAGTCGAAGAACAGGGTTTCGGCGCAGCGCTTGCCTTCGTCATAGCAGGAACGCGGACCGATCGGATTGACGTTGCCCCAGTATTCCTCCGGCTGCGGATGGACGCTCGGGTCGCCATAGACCTCGCTGGTGGAGGCCTGGAGAATCTTGGCGCCCACGCGCTTGGCCAGGCCCAGCATGTTGATCGAGCCCACGACACTGGTCTTGGTGGTCTGGACCGGGTCGCGCTGGTAGTGGATCGGCGATGCCGGACAGGCGAAGTTGTAGATTTCGTCCACCTCGACGAACAGCGGCTGGCAGATATCGTGCCGCAGCAGCTCGAAGTTCTTCGAGCCGATCAGATGCTCAATATTGCGTCGGGCGCCGGTGTAGAAATTGTCGACGCAAAGCACCTGGCAACCTTCGGCGAGCAGGCGCTCGGACAGGTGCGACCCGAGGAATCCTGCGCCGCCGGTGATCAGGACACGCCGCTCAAGATGCATGTTCGCCGCCCATTCCCCTTGAGTCGGCGACTATGCCCCGGCGCCAGTTCGAGGCTGGTTAACAGCTCGCGCCGGCGCGATCGGCGCGAGCCGAGGCGTTGCGCCCGAGGCGGCCGGATAGGAAATCGAAACCATCCGCGCGGCAAAGCTCGGTTTCCTTGCGCATTCGCCGCCTGGACGCTGGCGCAGGGGGCGGCGGCGTGCTGAAAGCGCCACCGGCGCGGACAACGGAGCTGCCTTCATGCACGTGGCGATGATCGGGACGGGCTATGTGGGCCTCGTCAGCGGCGCCTGTTTCGCCGACTTCGGACACACGGTGACCTGCATCGACAAGGACGCCTCGAAGATCGAGCGCCTGCAGGCCGGCGGGATCCCGATCTACGAGCCGGGGCTGGACCTGCTGGTCGCCCAGAACGTCAAGGCCGGGCGCCTGTTCTTCTCCACCGACGCCACCCAGGCGGTGCGCGAGGCCGATGCGGTGTTCATCGGTGTCGGCACGCCGTCGCGAAGGGGCGACGGCTACGCCGACCTTTCCTACGTCTACGCCGCCGCCGAGGAGATCGCGGGCCTGGTGGATGGCTTCACCGTCGTGGTGACCAAGTCGACGGTGCCAGTCGGCACCGGCGACGAGATCGAGGCGATCTTCAAGCGCGTGCGCCCCGACGCCGAGGTGGCGATCGTCTCCAATCCGGAGTTCCTGCGCGAAGGCGCGGCGATCGAGGACTTCAAGCGCCCCGACCGCGTGGTGGTGGGCACCCAGGACCCGCGCGCGCAGGCGGTCATGCGCGAGCTCTATCGCCCGCTCTATCTGAACGAGACGCCGATCCTGTTCACCAACCGGCGCACCAGCGAGTTGATCAAATATGCGGCCAACGCCTTCCTGGCGTTGAAGATCACCTACATCAACGAGATGGCCGACCTCTGCGAGGCGGTCGGCGCCGACGTGCAGCAGGTCGCGCGCGGCATCGGCCTGGACGGGCGGATCGGCGGCAAGTTCCTGAACGCCGGGCCGGGCTACGGCGGCTCCTGCTTCCCGAAGGACACCATCGCCCTGGTGAGGACGGCGCGCGACGCCGGCGCGCCGGTCGAGCTGATTGAGACCACGGTCAAGGTCAACGACGCGCGCAAGAAGGCCATGGCCGGCAAGGTAGGCGCCGCGGTGAAGGCCGACCTCAAGGGCAAGACCATCGGTATCCTGGGCCTGACCTTCAAGCCGAACACGGATGACATGCGCGACGCGCCGTCGCTCGACATCGTCCCGGCGCTGCAGGCCCAGGGCGCGCACGTGCAGGCCTTCGATCCGGAGGGCCATGAGGCGCGCCAGCTGCTCAAGGACGTCGATTTCAAGGACGATCCCTATGCGGCGGCCGAGGGGGCCGACGTGCTGGTGATCATCACCGAGTGGGATCAGTTCCGCGCCCTCGACCTCGACCGCATCAAGCTCCTCATGAAGACCCCGGTGCTGGTCGACCTGCGCAACATCTACAAACCCGACGACATGCGGGCCCGCGGATTCGCCTACACGAGCGTGGGCCGCCCGGCCGCCTGACGCGTCCATGCCGAAGCCGCGCCTCTTCCACGTCAGCGAGGAAGCCGGGATCGCGCGGTTCGAGCCGCGGCCGAACTACCGGCTGGCGGGTGAGATGGTCTGGGCGGTGGACGCCGCCCACCTGGTGAACTTCCTGACGCCGCGCGACTGCCCGCGAATCACGTTCGGACGAGGGCCCTCGACCAGCGACGAAGACGCCGCGCGGTTCCTGGGAGGCGCCCGCCGGGTGGTGGCCTTCGAAGCCCAGTGGCTGGACCGGGTGCGCAGCTGCGCGCTGCACATCTACGAATTGCCAACCGAAACCTTCGAGGTGGAAGACGTGGGCGCAGGCTATTGGCTCTCGCGCCAGGCGGTGAAGCCGATCGGGGTGCAGGTGGAAAGCGACCTGTTGCGCGCCCTGGCGCATGCCGGCGCGGAGGTCCGGGTGCTGCAGGCCTTCTGGCCGCTGCGCGACGCGGTTGTGAACTCCAGCCTGGAGTTCTCGATCATGCTGCAGGACCGCGCGCGGCCCCGCGCCGAATCAGAAGCCTGAGGCGCTGAGCCGCAGGACGAACTCGGCGATCCAGACGGCGCCGGCCCAGAAGGCTGCGCCCAGAAGTACGACAAAAGCCAGGCAGGCCAGGGAGCTTGCGCCCCGGCCCATCGGGCGAACCGCACCTCCGAATGCGAGGTGTCGAGCCATATGTCCTCCCAACATTCTCTTTCGTACCGAGCCGGTCGAGCGGTTCGGAGATTACGAGATTGTCATAATGTTTACGGCTTGGGTAGGGTTGCCGTGCAGCAAGGTTAAGACGCGCGTCCGCGCAGCCCTGAAGGCGATGCGGAGCGGTCGGCGCTGGGGTTGGCGCAGCCCGGCTGCCCTTCCGTCACCTTCGGTGACACCTCCCCCAAAGTGTTCCCTTCAGGGGAGGAGCGATGCGCGTCTCGCTCCTCCCTTGCATCGCAGAGTGCGGGGGAGGTGTCAGCGAAGCTGACGGAGGGGGCGCGGCCGAAGCAGCTGTGCCGCGGGATGCGCTAGGCGGCCGCCTTCTTCACCGCGCCGGCGATCTCCTTGACCACCTGGGAGACCAGCTTCTCGTCATCGCCCTCGGCCATGATGCGGATCAGGGGCTCGGTGCCCGAGGCGCGGACCAGCAGGCGGCCGGAGCCGTTCAGGCGCTGTTCGGCGCTGGCGATGGCGCCGCGCACGTCGGCGTCCTCCAGCGGCTTGCCGGCGCCGAAGCGGACGTTCTCCAGTTTCTGCGGCACCGGCTCGAACTGGCGGGCCAGCGCGCTCATCGGCTTGTCGCTGTCCTTCAGCACCGCCAGCACCTGCAGGGCCGCGAGCAGCCCGTCGCCCGTGGTGGAGAAGTCCGACAGGATGATGTGCCCGGACTGCTCGCCGCCGAGGTTGAAGCCACCCTCGCGCATGCGCACCATCACCGCGCGGTCGCCGACCGCGGTGCGCTCTAGCTTCAGCTTGTGCGCCTTCAGGAACCGCTCGAGGCCGAGGTTGGACATCACGGTGGCCACCACGCCGCCGCCGCGCAAGCGCTCGCGCCGGGCCCAGTCGGCGGCCACCAGGGCCATGATCTGGTCGCCGTCGACGATCTGGCCCTTCTCGTCGCAGATCACCAGCCGGTCGGCGTCGCCGTCGAGCGCGATGCCGATGTCGGCGCGGTATTCCTTGACCATCTTCTGCATGGCGGCCGGCGAGGTCGACCCGACCTCCTCATTGATGTTGAAGCCGTTGGGGCTGACGCCGACCGGGATCACCTCGGCGCCCAGCTCGTAGAGCGCCTCGGGCGCGACCTTGTAGGCGGCGCCATTGGCGCAATCGATCACGATGCGCATGCCCGACAGGTTCAGCCGGCGCGGGAAGGTCGCCTTGGCGATCTCCACATAGCGCGCCTGGCTGTCGTCGATCCGCTGCACGCGGCCGAGCGCCATGGGCAGCGCCAGGTTCTCCTGCAGCCCCTGGTCCATGCGCGCCTCGATGGCGATCTCCTGCTCATCGGAGAGCTTGTAGCCGTCCGGACCGAACAGCTTGATGCCGTTGTCGGAGAAGGCGTTGTGCGAGGCGGAGATCATGACGCCCAGGTCGGCGCGCAGGCTGCGGGTCATCATCGCCACGCCGGGTGTCGGCAGCGGACCGAACAGGCGCACGTCCATCCCCACGCTGGTGAAGCCCGCCACCAGCGCCGGCTCGATCATGTAGCCTGAGAGGCGGGTATCCTTGCCGATCACCACCAGGTGGCGGCGGTCGTCCTGCGACATGAACAGCTTGCCCGCCGCCATCCCGACCCGCAGCGCCACCTCCGCGGTCATCGGGAAACGGTTGGCCTCACCGCGGATGCCGTCGGTGCCAAAATAGGCGCGCTTGCTCATCGAGTGCTCTCGAAACGATCCGAAACTCAGATTTAGTCGACGTGTGTTGGGCGAATGCTAAAGCCGCACTGTTGCGACGCAACCCGCGCGACGGACTAACACAAAAGGACGCCAAACCCCATGTGCGGCATCATCGGCATCGTCGGGACCCGCTCGGTGCAGGAGCGGCTGATCGAGAGCCTCAAGCGTCTGGAATACCGCGGCTACGATTCGGCCGGCGTGGCGGGCGTCGTGGATGGTCAGGTGCAGCGCCGGCGCGCAGCCGGTAAGATCCGCGCCTTGGAAGAGGTGCTGGCCACCGAGCCGCTCAACGCCACGGTCGGCATCGGGCACACCCGCTGGGCCACACACGGCGCCCCCACGACCCGCAACGCCCACCCACAACAGGCCGGCCGCGTCACCCTGGTCCACAACGGCATCATCGAGAACTACGCCGAGCTGCGCGAGATGTTGAAGGCCAAGGGCCGCAGCTTCGAAAGCGACACCGACACCGAGGTGATCGCCGCACTGATCGATTTCGAGCTCAGCTCCGGCAAGCCGCCGGTCGAGGCGCTGAAAGCCGCGCTGGACCAGCTCACCGGCGCCTATGCGATCGGCGTGCTGGTCGATGGCGAGGACCAACTGGTCATGGGCGCGCGCAAGGGCAGCCCGCTGGTCGTGGGCTATGGCGAGGGCGAGATGTTCATCGGCTCCGACGCGCTGGCGGTCGGGCCGTTCACCAACCGGATCGCCTACCTGGAAGAAGGCGACTACGTCGCGATCGACCACAACCAGGCCCAGATCTTCGATGAGGGCGGCCACCGCGTGGAGCGCGACGTGCGCACCGTCGCAGCCTCTGCCGCCCTGGTGGAAAAGGGCAACTACCGGCACTTCATGGAAAAGGAAATCCATGACCAACCGGACGCCTGCCAGCACACGCTCTCGGCCTATATCGATCCCACCACCGGCAAGGTGACGGCGCCGGGCGGGGTCGACCTGGCCGCGGTCAGCCGCATCCAGATCGTGGCCTGCGGCACGGCGAGCTACGCCGGCCAGATCGGGCGCTACTTGTTCGAGAGCCTGGCGGGCCTGCCCTGCGACGTGGAGGTGGCGTCGGAATTCCGCTACCGCCAGCCGGCGATGACGCCGGGCACGCTGGCGATCGCGGTCTCCCAGTCGGGCGAGACGGCCGACACCCTGGCGGCCTTGCGCTGGTGCAAGGCGCAGGGCCTGGCGACGGCGGCGATCGTCAACGTCCACGAATCGACCATGGCCCGGGAGGCCGACCTCCTGTTCCCGACCCACGCCGGTCCGGAGATCGGCGTCGCCTCCACCAAGGCCTTTACCAGCCAGGTCGCGGCCCTGATCGCCCTGGCGGTCGCGGCGGCGGCGGCGCGCGGGCGGATCGACGCAGCGCGGGAGGCCCAGATCTCGAAGCTCTTGCTGGAGGCGCCGCGGCTGATCGCCGAAGCGAGCCAGCTCGAGGACGACATCCGCGCGCTCGCCCCTGAACTCGCCAAGGCCAGGGACATCCTCTACCTCGGCCGCGGCGCGATGTTCCCGCTGGCCCTGGAAGGCGCGCTGAAGCTGAAGGAAATCAGCTACATCCACGCCGAGGGCTACGCCGCCGGGGAGCTGAAGCACGGGCCGATCGCGCTGATCGACGAGGCGACGCCGGTGATCGTGCTGGCGCCCACCGATCCGCTGTTCGAGAAGACGGTGTCCAACATGAGCGAGGTGGCGGCGCGCGGCGGGCCGATCGTGCTGATCACCGACGCCGAGGGGGCACGCCATGCGCCGACGGGCGCCAAGGTCATCGTGGGGCCGGCCTGCGACCCTATCCTCGCGCCCCTGGTCTATGCCCCGCCGATCCAGCTCCTGGCCTACTATGTGGCTGTCCAGAAGGGCGCCGACGTCGACCAGCCGCGCAACCTCGCCAAGTCGGTGACGGTGGAATAGCCGCCCCCTCGGCGGCCTGGCCGAGAGAGGGAAGCCGAAAAGGAAACGGCCGCCCCGGTGAAGGGGCGGCCGCGCCTAGTCCAGACCCAGAGGGTCGTAAACTTACTTCTTCGGTTCGGTCGTGGTCGTGGTCGACGACATCGAGCGGTCGCGGGCGGGGTGGCCGCCGGCGGGGTCGTGGTGGTCGTCGTGGTCGCGTCCGCGGGAGCCGCAGCGTCGGCAGCCGGAGCGGTGGCCGAAGCGTCGGCCGCCGGCGGGGTCGCCGCCGAATCGGTCGCCGTGGTCGTGGTGGTGCTGGCCGCGTCGTCAGCCTTCTTTTGGCAGGCGGACAGGCTGAGGGCCAGGCCGGCAGCGACGGCGACCGGTCGCCGTCGCTGCCGGCCT
>Ga0207690_10000931_pt1 | contig 18703 bp, 11 predicted proteins | sample KBSC23metaG_FD_184315 | JGI IMG/M metagenome (GOLD analysis project Ga0207690, IMG submission 184315) | Corn rhizosphere microbial communities from Kellogg Biological Station, Michigan, USA - KBS C2-3 metaG (SPAdes) (version 2) | ecosystem: Host-associated > Plants > Roots > Rhizosphere > Soil ...
CTGGTATGTACACCTTCTTTGCGTTCAAAACGGCAATGCTGTATAAAGCCGCTTGCCGCGAAGAAGGTGTACATACCAGCCATGTTAAACTCGCAATTCCTTATCTTGAGATTTTCACCACGCAATATCACTCCCGTTTTTGTCCATCGGCTGTTTATTTCCTGCTCAACAATATCGCGATTGGCTTTTACCTGATATATTTTGCCGGATAATTCTGCGTTTTGCCTAACTATCAGGTTTTCGAGCGTGATGTTGCCTTGCTCATTGGGCGGACCGGTAAGCATGATCACTCCCCAGGCGCGCGACGACCACAGCACCATATTTTTGATGCCAAAATGGTGCGATCCGCTGATGAGGCTATTGGGTAATTCGTTAATGTCCCAGCTTAAGGGATTCCAAAACAATTGCGTCAACTCCCGCGATTCACCTTTTAACATCGTGTATGGTGATAATATCAGGTCGCCGGTTAGCATGTATCGCCCACGTGGTACATACACAGTACCGCCACCATTTTTATCAGCAGCATCAAGCGCGGCACGGAAGGCACCGGTTTCATTGTTGATGCCATCGCCTTTAGCGCCAAAGTCTTTTACGTTAAATACCCTCTTATCCCAAAGCAGAACGGTTTTGTTAACCACTGTTATTTTAAGTGGCTCGCTCCATGCTGTTTTACCGCCCTGTCCGTTATGATAGTACAGGTGGTAACTTCCGGTCCTTGCATCTGCAGGAATATTCACACTTACCGAGTAATCATCAAAAGCCTTTTCAACTTTGGCGCGGATGATATTCTTACTATCTTCCGAGATCAAAACAACCTGGCCTGTTACACCTTTACGCAATAGGTTTTTGCCTTGTATACGCAGGTAGTCCCCGGCAAGGACCTTTAAAAAACCTTCTTCGCTAATGGCCCAGTTTACTTTGGGTACGTTCACATAAAACAATTCCGGTTGGCCACTGTCAGCGTTTAGCTTTACGCTATAAACACCCTGTTGCCAATCTTTCGGGATAATAAACTTTAACGATTGTCCGTTTTGCAGCAACCGGTCAACCGTTGCAGCTTGCCCTGGCGTTAAGGCAGCCACTCGCTTATTAGTTCCCCCATTGTCTAACGTACCATCTTCGCGGGGAAGCGGTACGTAATTGGGCAATGCATTATCTACATTATCGTCAACCAGGCGATACACCTGTACCGAACTTACTTTATCCAAATATTCGCCCCGCACCTGCACGGCATCGCCAGGGTGTGTTTCGGCGGTACTTACCTGAAAGAGTTTAGGCGAGGTATCATTTTTTTGCGATAGAGCATTAAATGAGATGGCGGCAAAGCAACAAAGAATGATAATGTATCGGCGAATAGTAAGTTGCATATAATTGTTTTTTATTTCAGATATTTTCTTTAAAAGCCATATTTTTTTAGGTACGACGGCAATGGCGTATCATAATAATCCTGTAGGTAATTGTCGGCAACGCCATTTATCGGGTCGTCAATTTTTAGTACCTCCAGGTTATCAATATTCATGGCAACACTGGTAAATTTAAGGCACATGTTGCCATATGTTATGGGCTTTTCTGTATCTACGCCATTTATGAGCTTCTTTCCATCATAATACACGTCGTAATTCCTGTCGAGCATTTTAACCATTAAGGTATGCTTTACGCCATCAAAATACTTTGGTATTGTAACCGATTTTGTGAACGATACCGCCCCCTGTTCAAATTTTTCAAACACCAGTTTATCGCCATCGCGAAAAGCAACAGTATAATATTTAGGCAAAACGTAAACCGGAATATTTTGGTAACGCAGCTGCATGGCAAACTCACTTGCCTTACTACTGTTGACGTCGAAGGTTACCTCGATGCTAACCTGGTAGTCGGCCCATTTTTTATTACCGAGATAAAATGTACCGTCGCCTGTTTTGCGCCAATAGCGCCCACCTGCTTTATCAACCGGCAGGTTACCAAATTTTATTCCGTCCCAAACCGGGTTTGTTATCGTGGCGGGCCCGTTCGATAGGCTTCCGTCATCAAAATTATCGCGCAGCAAAGTATTGGGTTTTACGGGCATTTTATCTTTAAAATCCTTCTCGGCAGCTATAAAACTTTCTTCATAGGCGATGTTCCGGTTGGAGAAGCCCACGTCCATACTTCCGTTTGCCTCATCCGAGTAGCCAATTTGCGAGTTACTGCCCGAGCACGCGTAAAAACCAATAATAGGATCTGCGCTAACGCCGGCAATTACGGAGCCTCCTTTAAGCCACTCTCCTTTTTCATCCTTGTAATAGCCGGTAAAAACAGTTCCCTGCCTTACCATTTTTATTTGCATTGGGAAAGACAGGCTCGCAATGCGGATATATTGGGTAGCTTCTCCGTCGGATTTACGGTACATCAGCAATACATCGCCCGTAAAACTCACCTCGAGATGCGCGTTGGCTGCACCCAATGTTGTGTTAGACCGCATCATGATGCCGGCAGTACCTGTTTTAAATTTATCGATGGTAACACTGATGGTTGATTTGGAACAATCGTCATATGGAAAAGGTTGCCTTTGCCAGGCAAAACTGTACGAGTCCGATTCGTCCCAGGCATGATGTGTACGTTGGGTATTAATAAATAATTTATTTTTCTCCAATGTCATTTTTCCGCCGGAGTTGGCGCCGAAGTTGGCAAACTCCCAATGTTCCTTAGCATCGGTTGGTTTGGCCGATTGCCCCATTGAAGCCATACTAAAACCCGTTAAAAGCAATAATAAATACAATAATTTTTTTTTCATAAATTGGATTGGCAGATAGGTTTAAATATAGGCCTTGTAAATCATTGACGTTTTTAAGTCGCAAACGGGTGAAAGCATTATATATTTGATTAATAAACCGGTTAAATTGGCAAAACCGGAGACCAAATATAGCTGCGTAAATATGGGATGCGGTTAACCGCGGGTTTATTATTTTATGGGAATGTTCCCAATAAATGAGAACGCTCCCATCCCACAATTGCCGCGGCAATGCAGCGGTTAACAACGGCGTATGCTATATTTGATTTACCAATAAACCAATACTGCATCCTGCTAATTTGTTTTTAAACTGAGTGATATACCTTCGGGCAAAAAATGATTGATTATTCAACATATTCAGATAATGAGCTTGTTGCTTTACTGCGGCAAAGCGATGTTGAGGCATTCAATCAAATCTACGACAGGTATTTTATGAAGCTCTTCGATTCCGGTTATAAGCGTTTATACAACAGCGTACTCTGCGAAGAAGTAGTGCAGGACGTATTTATAAAACTTTGGGAAAGAAGAGATTCAATGTCGCTGACAACAGCCTTGAGCAATTATCTTTATACTGCTGTAAAATATAAGGTTTTTGACTTGTATCGCGAGCAACTGGTGCATGATAAATTTATGCAGGCTGTACATCCCGACAAGGATAACTCGACCATCGAACTCATTTTTTTAAATGATCTTAAAGCCCACATCGAAGTATTGGTTGAAGGTTTACCCGATAAATGTCGTTCAGTTTATCGCCTGAGCCGCGTGGAGCATAAAAGCAATAAAGAGATAGCATTGCTTCTTAACATCTCCGAAAAAACGGTCGAAGGGCATTTAACTAAAGCCTTATCAAAACTTAAACTCGAATTACAGGCAAGCGCTTCGCTCATTGTTGCCATGAGTTGGTGGTTGAAATAATTTTTTTGTATTGAGCAAGGGATAGCCCTATCCCGGTCCGACTACCCTATTATAAGCCTGATATTTTTTTATGGATAACATTCAACTTGCTGAACTGCTGGACAGGTACATCAAAGGCACCTGCACGCCCGAGGAAATTGCAATTATTAACACGTGGTATAATAAATATCAAAATACACCCGGCTTAACTGAAACCTTATCGCCGATTCAAAATCAGTTGCTAAAAGATAAGATATCGCAAAAAATACAAGAGCACATTACAGGTAAAGAGATTGGCGATATCAAACCGCACAAACCGGTGTTAAGGCAATTATGGGTAAAAATCGCAGCGGCAGCAATCGTTATCGTATTGATAAAAATGGCGTTTTTTAACGGCGGTGTTCATACATCAGACCAAATACAATCTGCAAATAACGAAATCAGGTTGATAAACCGCACAAAAAATATCGTGAAACAGGTATTGCCCGATAGCAGTATGGTTTGGCTAAGCCCTAATTCACGGATCACCTACGCAACTAAATTCCGTGGTAAAACCCGCGATGTTTTAATGAATGGTGAGTGCTTTTTTGAAGTGAGCAAAGATGCTGCACACCCGTTTATTGTAACCAGTAACCACATGATCACTAAGGTTTGGGGCACAAGTTTCCGAGTGCGCGATGCCGGAACATCGGCATCGGCAAGCGTAACTGTGGTTACAGGCAAGGTTTCGGTAACTAAAAAATCAATAGTAGCCAATGCCAAAGCTACACCTAAAGAAGTGATGTTACACCCCAAAGAAGCCGTGGTTTATAAAGAACAAGCAGATGATTTTCATACCGAATTGAATGCTGATATGACATCACTCGACATCTGGAAACGTATCAATGTATCTTTTGATAATGCAAAACTATCGGAAATAGTAACCGTATTGAATAAAAAATTCAATGCTAACATCCGTGTTGATGATGTGCGATTGAACGATGCGGTAATGGATGCCGACCTGACCGGGCTTAATCTGCCCGATGTGCTGGAAGTTTTAAAGGCTTCGCTAAGGCTCAACTATGAATTGCGTGACAACGCTATTCTACTCACACCATCAAAAACCAATAAACCCAATTGATAACCTAAAAAACTTAAACATGAGAAACAGATTACCTACTTAGCCGGCCCGCCGTAAAAAAAGTACAAGAGTGTTGCAACCACTCCTGTACCGCTTTTTGAATTTAAAGCCCTTTGGATTCACATCAGCTTACTGGTGAAGGGCTGTGTTATATTTTTTTTCAAAAATACATTCAAATCAAATTTATGAAATTTTATTTACGTCACTCGCATTTTTGGTGCAAGATCATGAGAATTACATTTAGCCAGATCTTAATTTTATTGATACTATCGGGTGTTACTTATTCCAAGCCAACATCGGCCCAGGTAGTACTCGAAAAGAAAATAAGCCTTTCGGCAGAGGGCCGGTCGCTGGGAGATATTTTGAAGCTTTTGGCTAAAAATAACCAGGTGCAGTTTATTTATAATAAGGATGTTATCCAAACCACTGATAAAATATCGGTACAGTTTAACGATAAGGCCCTTAAAGATGTACTTGACCTATTGTTGACCCGATATAACATTAACTACCAGGTATTTAAAAACAAGATCATCCTGATTGATGCCGAACAAATAGAAACATCCGGAAAACGAATAAACAGGGCACAAACTATCCCTGTAAGCGGTAAAGTGCTTGATGAAAAGGGCCAGCCGCTAATTGGTGTAAGTGTTACCATTAAAGGCACAACCCAAGGCACCGTTACCGACCCTGATGGGAACTTTAAGCTGCAAGTTAACAGTGCTACCGATATTCTGGTATTCAAATACATTGGTTATAATACCTACGAGGCTAAAGCAAACGGCACATCGCCTATGCTCATCAGGCTGGCAACAAATTCGAATGCGCTAAGCGAGGTTTTAGTAGTTGGATATGGCACACAACGAACCCAGGATATTACAGGTTCGGTAGGTTCTATTAGCGATAAGAACATTAAAGACCAGCCTGTAACCACCATTGGCGAAGCAATGGCAGCAAAAATTGCGGGTGTTGATGTGCAACAAACCACCGGTAAACCGGGCGCGGCCTTAACTGTACGGGTACGCGGGGCTGGCTCAATATCAGCTGGGAATCAGCCATTGTATGTTGTTGATGGATATCCTATGAATGACGCCTCAACGCTTAATTTATTAAGCAATGACGACATTGCTTCTATCGAGGTATTAAAAGATGCTTCCGCAGCAGCCATTTACGGCTCGCGTGGAGGTAATGGCGTGGTGCTCATCACCACCAAAAAAGGAACTGATGGCAAAACAAAGTTTAATTTCAACTTTAATAGCGGGGTATCAAGCCTGTCAAAGCATCTGGACATGCTAAACGCAAGTGATTTTGTGGATGTGACCTTCAGGGCACTAAATACCGCGTACCTGGATAAGGGTGGCGATCCGACAATTCCCGTAGCATCGCGCGCTTACGGCTTAACACCCATATTTTACAACCCTGGTCAGTGGGATGATACCGATTGGCAAAAGGTAGTAACACAAACTGCCCCTTTTAATAATTACCAGTTGGCAGTATCAGGCGGTAATAACGGAACCAGGTATTATGTATCGGGCGGGTATTTACAACAGGAAGGTGTAGTGAAATACACAGGTTTTAAACGCTATTCATTACGCTCCAATCTCGAAATGAGCATTAATCCATCTTTAAAAGTAGGATTAAACCTTGCCCCTTCATTCTCTAACGAACGCGCGTCAAATACAGAAGGCACTTATGCCAACGCCACCAGCGAAGGTATCATTATGCTATCGGTATTAATGCAGCCCATCATCGGCCCATACCAGCCTGATGGCAGTTATACCCGCCCGGTGTTAACAGGCAATGCATCAAGCCGTAATGCCCTGGCTTTGGTTAAAGAAATTACGGACTACCAAAAAACGCTGCGTGCTTTAGGTAATTTATATGTGGATTGGGCTCCTGTAAAAGGCCTGACACTCCGCACTTCAGGCGGTGGTGATGTAGTTACTTCCCGTCGAGATTATTTCAGGCCAACTACTGTACCGTCATCGGGCGTTTCTGTTGCCAATGGTTTTAACAACACCGCGCAAAATATCAACCTGCTCTGGGAAAATACGGCCAACTATAAAGCAACCTTCGCTCAAGATCATAAACTTGAACTATTGGCAGGTTATACTGTGCAATGGAACGATAATGAAACCAATAGTATTGTTGGCTCCGGATATCCAAACGATATTGTAACCACGGTAAACGCTGCAACAACCCGTGTAGGTACCGAGAATTTTGAGCAATGGGCGCTATTATCGATGCTTGGCCGTGTAAATTACAGCTACAAAGATAAATATTTGCTCACCGCCAATATTCGCCGCGATGGTTCGTCGCGTTTTGGGGCCAACACACAATATGGTGTATTCCCTTCGGCATCCATTGGCTGGAGATTAAGCGAAGAGAAATTCCTGAAAAATGTGAACTGGCTGAACGACTTAAAAATCCGCGCCAGCTACGGTTTGACGGGTAATAACAACATATCCAATTATGGTTCAATAAGTTTGATAGCGCAGGATAACTACATCTTCGGTACAGGTACCGGTACACTTACAGGCGGTCTCGCGCCAAGCACCGTTGCTAACCCCGATCTGAAATGGGAGAAAAACGTACAGACAGACATTGGTTTGGAAACCAGCGTTCTGCACGACCGTATCCAGTTCACAGCAGATTACTACTGCCGTGTGTCTTCCGACCTGTTGCTTAACCTGCAGGTGCCAAGCATTGTGGGTTTTACATCAGCATTGGTTAACATTGGCGAGGTACAAAACAAAGGTTTTGAGTTTACCATAAACAGCCGCAATACCGTCGGTGCGTTTAAATGGAGTACCAATTTTAATATATCGTTCAACCGCAACAAGGTGATGAATACCGGGCCGCAGGGCACACCGATATTCACCGGCTCATATGTTGCTAACATCAACATCACACAGGTTGGCAGCGCTATTGGCAGCTTTTACGGATATCACGCTATCGGGATATTTAATACCCCTGCCGAGGTTGCGGCTTACCCGCACTTTTCGAGCACCCGCGCAGGCGATATCAAGTTTGAGGACGTAAATAAAGACGGGGTGCTCGATGCCCGCGATATGACACTGGTAGGTAACAACCAACCCAATTTTACAACCGGTATGACGAACACCCTTCAGTACAAAAATTTTGACCTGAGCGTTGTTACACAAGCCGTAAGCGGTAACAAAATAGCTGATGCCTTTGCCATGGTGATTGAGAACGGAACAGGCGGTGCGATCAATCAAAAAAGAAGTGTATTGAACGCGTGGCAATCTGCAGATAACCCTGGCGATGGCATACATCCACGATTAAATTCAACAGCCACGGGCAATAACAACCTGTTTTCATCGCGCTTTGTCGAGGATGGCTCTTACTTCCGTTTACGTACCGTGATATTGGGATATACATTCTCTGCTTCAGTATTGCAAAAAGTTAAGATGAAAACAGCGAGGTTTTTTGTAAGCGGCGAAAATTTATTAACCCTGACCAAATACACAGGCTTTAATCCCGAAGTTGGGTCGGCCGGCGATAACGCTACGCAGCCGGGTGTTGATTATGGCGCATATCCCATCAGCAGGGTATATACTGTAGGCGTAAATATTGGTTTCTGATAATTTTCAAATATTAAGATATGAAAAAGACATTCATTATAGGTTTTATGATAGCGGCAACTACTTTGTTGATATCGTGCTCTAAGAGTTTTCTCGACCTTACTCCTATCTCTCAGATTGGTGCAAGCAACTTTTATAAAACACCAAGCGATTTGCTTAATGCCGTGAACGGCGCATACGGAGCTTTACAGCTGCCTGGCCAATACACCGAAGATTATTACTTTTTAGCAGATTACCCGGACGACGATATTGAAAGCGGGCTTAGTGCATCAACCAATGATTTCGACCAGTTTGAGCGCTTTTATTCCAACTCGGCAAACATTTACATCGCGCCAGCGTGGACCGATGGCTATAAAGGTATATTGCGTTGCAATAATATCATATCGCAAGCGCCGAATATTACAATGGATGCTACATTGAAGGCCCGTTATGTTGGCGAAACCAAATACCTGCGCGCGCTGATGTATTTTAACCTTGTTCGCATTTTTGGCGATGTGCCATTGATCACCACCCCATTAAACACCATTAGTGAAGCTTATGATTATGGCCGTACGCCCGTTGCCGATGTTTACACTCAAATAGTGAAAGACCTTACGGATGCCGAAGTCAGTGTACCCGTCACTTATACCGGTACCGATATTGGCCGTGTTACCAAAGGTGCAGTGCAAACACTACTGGGACAGGTGTATTTAACACAACATAATTATAATGGTGCGGTAACAGAGCTTTCAGCAGTTGTAGCATCCAATGTGTACAAATTGTTGCCCGTTTATGCTGACGTGTTCAATCCGGCCAACGGTAACAACGCCGAAATTATTTTTGCTGTTAATTACAAAAAAGGCGGCATTGGCGAAGGTAGTCCGTTTGTGAATGCCTTTTTACCTACTGGAGGCATACCTACACTGGTAACCATTGGCACCACCGGTAATCGCATGAATGGCAGCAAAGACCTTTATTTTGCGTACGAACCGGGCGATCTGCGCAGGGCTATTTCGGTTGATACATCATTTATTGATGGCACAGGCAAACTGGTTAAAACAGTATTCACCCGCAAATACCTGGATACTCCGCCTACCGATAAGGACGGCGATAATGACTGGTATGTGCACCGTTATTCGGACGCCTTACTGATGTATGCCGAAGCACTAAACGAAACTAATCAAACACCACTGGCACATACTTATCTCAACCTGGTACGCACACGTGCCGGGTTACCATCCAAGAGCGGCCTTACACAGGCAGCTATGCGTTTAGCTCTGGAGCAGGAACGCCGCGTTGAGCTTTGTTTTGAAGGCCACCGCTGGTTCGACCTGATACGCACCGGCCGCGCCATCACCGTAATGAATGCCTACTTTATCAAGTACAACATTCAATTGAGCGGTGCAGTAGTACAAGTACAACCCTTCCAGCTTATACAGCCTGTGCCTCTCTCTCAAATACAGGCAAATCCTGCTAAAATGACCCAAAATCCCGGGTATTAGTAAAATTGGTTAATTAGTAAATTGGTTAGCTTCCCGGTAGTATTACCGGGAAGCTTTTTTGCGTGATGAGTTACCTGTATTTGTTTACCGAAGCATCCATTCCTGCTTCGCCATGGTAATCGGATGCTTTGTAAACGAAACCATAAGGTTTGTATAAAGTGGCACAATCAGCATTATCAGTTTTTAAAGCACGATATTGTTGCCAGTAAGTATCATATTGACTTATCAGCTCGCTAAGTTTTCGCCGGTCATAGTTATTAATTTGGTTTCCGATGTAACCCAGCGCCATAATATTCCAGCCGGTTGCGATGATCTGATGCAGCACCAAGCCGTATTGACAAGATATTGTAATGTAATGTTCATCAGCCTTATTTGGCAAATGTATTTTCAGGCTTAAGCCGGATATTTGTTTCCATAATTCAACTGCCTCATACTTTTCGTTTACAGCGGTTTGCAACAGGCCTTGTGGATATAAAGTCGCAAACTCTTTATCTATTGGCGAGCCGGCCTCGTTCCCACCTAAAAATTCATCCCGCGTCCACCAAACCCATTGCTCGTTAAATGGTAACGTGGCGCTTTCGTGTCCTCTTAATACCGCTTTCGCCGATAATAAGCACAGCTTTCTGAATGCTTGCCGCGATGTACCTTTTATGCCATTCACATCCATAAAAGCATCAAATACCTGCTCTTCGGTTTTATCAGGATGCTCTCCCCAATGGCTAATCACCCAGGCGTTAAGCTTACACCAAAACTCATTGGTAATGTACGGGCCTACCCATCCACCGCCTCGGCTCCAGGTCCATATGCCTTTAATTTGGTCGCTTTTGATAATGTCCTTTAAGCATGCGTTACCTTTCTGCGGCGTGTTAGTTTTGTACTCTTCAAACCCGTTGATCACACCATCAGCAATATAATTGGGAAAAGCGCCTTTGCCTTCATATTCGCGCTGGCATTCCACCTCTACAATTTGCGGGTGCTTGCCAATGGCCAACGTTGGGTTAAAATTGAATGTGCGGTGGTAATCGCCTTGTGTATGTTTAATGCTGAAAATCAAGTTGGGATGTGGTGCTATCTGGTTGGTCACATCCAAATAATAAGTAGGGTCATCGTGCATCCCACCGAAAGACCATGTACGATAAAACACCATCTTATTACGCTTAACGCAGACCTCTTCGCGTAAAAGGTTGATCAACTTAACATGGCTTTCTATTCTGTTGGTGATAGGATTATTACCGGTATGGTATGGCACATTGTTCAAATACGTTTCGCCGGTGCGGATGACCAGGCCATCCAGATCGGGAAAGGTATCAAACACCTCCCGCAGCATCATACGGTGTATCTCAATAGTCTTAGGTCGTTCAAAACTGATCTTACCTTTATCATCGCAGATCTCATCGTGGTACAATTCGACTAACTTTTTAGGCAGTACAATGACGTCAGTAAAGTAATAGATCTTAATGCCCGCCGCATGTGCCCTCTTGATATTTTCGCGCACCCGCTCTGCCGACTTTAGCACCCAAGCACGCTCTTTGCTACCTTTCGGGAAAATGCGTTTATCAAAACTATCGAAGGTGATAGCGGCGTGTACAAAAGTAAAGTCGTTCATCACCTGCCCGGTATAGCCCTGGGCTTTTAAATACCCAGCACCATTATACCGGGTTAGTGTAAGCGGCTCACCCGGATTATTGTGCACCATATCCAGCACATAAGGCAGGCTATTTTGCGCTTGCGCGAGTTGAGGTATGGTAAACAAAATGGCCAGCATCCATCTGCAAAACCATACCCGCTCACTCAAAAAATTCATCAGATCACTTTAAATACCCATGCCGGTTGCCCGGCCACTTGCATGGCAACTTCGGCGGGAATAGTTACTGCTATCTTGTCACCAGCCTTTGTCCATTTTAAAGGCTTCTTAATCCCCAGCAAGGTAACTGTAGCATTCTTTGCGATAGCAGGTGCTAAAAAGCTTACAGATGGCGGCAGTTTCATTTCTTTATCCTCGGGTAGGTAGGATGCGTATAAGGCTTTATCTTTCCCTGTATAAGCCCATTTATCCTGACGGTAAGGTGCTACAGGCTTGGTACTGTATATCGATTCTCCATTGGTTTTTATCCATGCGCCTACTTCTCTCAATCGGTCGTAAGCCTCCTGGTGCCACTCACCATCTGGCCCGGGGCCAACATCTAATAGGAGGTTACCGTTCTTAGCTACAATATCAACCAACAGTTGCACCAGTTTGCGGGTAGGTTTGTAATCTTCTTTCTCTATGTACGACCATGATTTACCCATCGTCATACACGTTTCCCACGGGTGTGGGATAAAATGATCGGGCACCTTTTGCTCTGGTGTTAGATAATTTACATATTCGGGTTTACCGTGCCTGTCAACCATGATAAGTCCCGGTTGATCTTTACGGGCCATATTGGCAATAGCGGTCATATCCATGCCTATCCAGCTACCATCAAACCAAACAATATCAACTTTACCATAATTGGTCATCAGCTCTTCTACCTGGTTATAAGTAAAATCGGTAAAGCGTTTAAAGCGCTCAGGGTATTTTTTCCGGTCGTAACTTTCGTTCCTGTCATGCGGCGGGAAATACGACCACCAGTAATCTTCACTATGCCAGTCGGGTTTCGAAAAATAGGCACCTATCATAAAATCCTGCTTGCGGAACGAGTTGAATACCTCTTTAGTAATATCCTTTTTAGGATTTGATGAGAACGGAGTTTTCGAACTTGTAACCTTATAATCTGTATACTTGGTATCGTACATACAAAACCCGTCGTGGTGTTTTGTTGTGAACACAACGTATTTCATACCGCCATCCTTAGCGGCCTGTGCCCATTTATCAGGGTTGAATTTTGTAGGGTTAAACTGCGTTTGTAAATTCTCATAAGCTTTTTTATAATCATACCAATTCTCAGCATAAGGGCCTTTGCGCTGTGTGAAGGTATGGTCTTCGGGACATAACGACCATGATTCCACAATGCCCCAAATGCTGTAGGTGCCCCAATGCATAAACAAGCCAAACTTGAGGTCTTGCCACTGGGCCACTTTCTCCTTTACTTTTGGATCGGTGGGTTCTTGGTATACTTTTTCCGGGTCGTAGGATGTTGCTTCCTGTGCCGACGCTTTTTGAGCAGTTAAGTTACCGATGCACAAGAGTATCAGTAACATAACAGCATTATTGATTGGTTTGATGGTTTTTCTTATCACGATTTTATATTTTATTTGGCAAGATCAATAGCTACAACACTCATTCCCCACGGTTTAATTTTAAGATCGAGGCCCGAAGCTTTAATCGAAGTTTTTTCGCCTTGCAACACCGCGGTTTTTCCAAGTTTGGTTACGCCATCACCAATTTTAGTAACATCCATATCCAACACCCCGCTTTGTGCCTGTGGTGATTGATTGAGCACCATTACATACAGCTTATCTTTCTTATCGCTCAATGCAGCGATATATTCAAAGTTCGCATTAGTGCTTTTCAACAGTCCTTCGGGCATAGCCAGGTTAACGGAGCTACCATAAATATTACCCGGTGCAAAACCGTAAGACACATGCGGACCAACCTTAGGTGTCATAAATCCGCTTGGGAAAGATATCTTCCCATTCGAGCGCAAATGCGCTTCCGATATCAGGTAGTCAGTTATCCACCCAATTTGCCAAAAGGCATGGTGCGGGAATTGCTTCGCTCCTTTCTGCACATTTTCAAGTCCATTCCAATAGTAAATACTTTGGCCATTCTCGCCATCAACATAAGCATCGCGGCCTCGGGCAGCGCAACGTGCCATTTGGATGTAAAGGCTATCGTTTGTCATTTCAAACATGCGCGTAAACAAGCCCGCGAAACTCGATATCAATATCGGCCCACCGCTGGCCGTTCCTTTAATGTGCTCAACACTTAAGCCGGTTTCACTTATCTCCCAATCCTGCCTGTCAACACCGGCAACTTTTTTTATGGTTCGCGTGGCTATGGGTTGGGTAAATATCGATGTGGAGTATATTTTAGCGGCTTCTATCGCGGCGTTTTTGTAGTATTCGTTATTAGTTATCTTATATAGCTCCAGCAAAGATTCGGAACATTGTGCGGTTGCAAAATCCCATATGTTACGACCATCGCCGCAAACGCCTAAATAATAGCCTTTATCTACGGCATTCTTCACTAACCAATCGGCCCCTTTTTTGGCAGCATCCAAATAGCGTTGGTCGCCAAGTACACGGTAAGCAATTAACAAGCCATACCAGGTAGGACGGTAATCTTTCAGGTCGGGAAAAGTTAGCTGATGGCTAACACGATCGTAGGCTACATCAAAGCCACCATCAGGGTGCTGCCAGGCTATTAGCTTTTCGGCAGCCAGTTTAACACGCGCTTTTAATTCAGGATCGTTTGGTTTAAAGAGCAGCATATTACCCATATCCATCAGGGTATAATAGGTCGTATACAAAGGTTCCACCCAATTACCACGTTCTGATAGAATGCCGTCCTCATCAGAATATTCGCCCATTGCCGCACCGTTAAAAAAGCCAGGCTTTGTTGATTGTATAGCCAATTTATAGTTTCGTACAAATGGCAGGTGCTTCTGTTGTGTACCATTATTGCCCGCATAAGCCAGCATGCATAACGCGCCAACATCAGCATTTTTTTGACCGTTGGCACCAACCTGTAAACCCTCGGCTTCCCAAACGCTCCAGTTCGATTTTTTATCGTTATGCAGGTAGCCTTGCATCAGGTTTACTCTTTCGGATAATGAACGCTTTTCCTGCTGTATGTTCAGCATATTCTTAAACTCATAAATATCATTCACCGCGTGGGTAAATACGGGGAACCAATCGGCCGATTGGATAGAATACCTGAATTTAAATGTCGAAGTTTCGCCCACCTGCAGAATCGAGCCTGTTTGCCCTAGCACAGGTGCATATGCAACCGGTGTTAGTTGGGCATGACGATCCATAGTCGACATCCCTAATTTGTTCAATCCTTTTGTGATCGAGTCTTTCTCATAAGAATCCGCTCCTGTTCCTGGATCTGGGATCACGGCCAGCGTGATCTTATCCTTGGTGGTGATCATCGGGCTCAAAGTCATGGTATTACGTTCTTTAGCCATGAATGGGATAGACGGTACACCCTGGCTATATTTTGTGGCAAGATCAATATCAGGCTGAATTTCGCGGCCATACCAGTTGCCGGGTATCATACCCCAATCCATTTGTTTAGGATCGATAACAGCAATAGTTGGGCTTGCGATAGAATACGAACCTTTTAAAATTGCTTTTACACTCACTTCAACCTGTACGTCTGTCGGATAATTCGGGTCCATCTTCCACTTTGATTCCATGACGCCAAAACGAAGTTTTTGGGTGAAGATGATGCTGCCATCTGCTCCCTTCGTTGCTGTTTCGGGGTAAAACGTGTAAGCCTTGCCTTCCAGGTCCTGATCAACCAGATTAGGTGCCGGCTTACGGTTCAGGTAAATAATAGTGAATGCGCCTTGCGGGTTAGCCAACGTTTTGCCTGCAACATTGATATTGCTGATATGCCAGCCATCCTTTTGCTGCACCCAAGATATTTTTAGTTGTTTTGACGACAAGCTGATATCCCCGCTTTGTGCACGAACTGCGTTTACAAACACCAGGAAAATAGCGGCCAGTAGGAAAGATCTTTTCATTAATTATAATTTATAAAATGGTTTATATGGTGATGGCACTAACCCGAAAGCAATTGCCACCCAATATTACTTCATAATTAGTTTAACGCTGGCACAATCAGCGGAACATTATTACTGGGAACATTCCCATCCTGTGGGAATGCTCCCATTTGTTTAATTATTTTATAGCTATTAAACCTTATCCAATAGCAACTTCCGGCGCCTGGATACGCGCCATATAAAATATGACGATATGCATATCACAGCACCTACGGTAATAACTATAGATGAGAACTGCGTGGCCATAAAACCTAATACCATTATCCCCAACCCTACCACTCCGATCGAAATGCCAATAACACTTATTCCAAAAATATTTTGACGCTCTGCTTCTGTGTGATGGTCAGTGGATTGCGATACTGCTTCTGCTATTCCCTGCTCTTCGGCAATTATTACTCCTCTGGGAGCCATCTGCCCTTTTGAGCGGTAGTAAAACTCAAACAACGCGAGTATTAGTATTGGTAAACCCACGCCCAAACAGGTTTCTATAGTGCGATTAAACTTTATATTAAAAGCTACGGGGCTTATCACCTTAAAAAACAGGTTAATGAGTAATGATATTACGGTGGCCAAAACTACGCTTAAAGATGTTTGATACTTAGAAAACAACGACCAAACAATTGGGGCGAACAACGCTCCACCGGCTATCGAAGCGATACTCAATACCACTTCAACAATCCCACCCGCCCGTGGAATTAAAATAGCAAAGATGATGGTTGCAATCCCAAACAACAATGTGAATAAACGCGCTATTAGGATAACTTCCTTCTCGGAAGCTTTGGGCCTCATCAGGTTCTTATACAAATCGGTAGCGAAAACTGTGGCTGCCAGGTTGATAGTAGTATTGGCCTTACTTGATGTGGCCGATATCATACCTGCCAACACCAGGCCTATAAGCCCGGCCGGCATTACGCTTTGGCAAAGCATCATATAAGCGCCTTCCGGCTCCAGGCCGTGCAGGTTAGGGTTAATGATACGATAGATCATGGGCGGCAGCATCCAAATGAGTGGACTCACCAAGTATAAGGCGGTAAAAATATACGCCACCTTTTTAGCGTTGCGTTGCGTGGCCACACTGGTATAGCGTTGCACGTACGACCAATTGCCCCCAATGTAAACTGTTTGGTAAACGATAAAGGCCAGCATAAAACTAAAAGTGTAATCGCTGTTAAAGGGTTTAAAAAAATCAACCGGTGCTTTATCTATCAAATTATGCACCCCACCTATCTGGTGAAATGCTATCGGGATAACGATGATCACGGAGGCACTTAATATCACAAACTGTACCACATCGGTTACCAAAACCGCCCATAAACCGCCTGCAGCAGTGTATAACACGATGATCAAACCGATACCAATGATACAGGCATTTAATCCAAAAGGTGTTGCAACATGCACCATCTTCCCCACCGGGTATAGCACCGATGCCGTTGTAAATAAACTCAACGCTAAAATGAGGTAAGTATAAAATTGCTTTGAAGCCGGGCCAAACCTTTTGCCTATAAATTCGGCGGCAGTTTTTACACCGGTCTTTTTCCATTTACCCGCTATAAATATGGCTACAAGTAAACCGCTTATGGCCATCGTCAGCTGGATCATGTTCGAAACCAATCCAAACTTATAAGCGATAGAGCCCCACACCACAAAGGTGCCCGCCGAAAAGTAGCTGATAAACAAGGAAAGTCCGTTTATCCACCACGGCGTTTCACCCCCGGCTTCAAAAAAAGCCTGGCCATTTTTGCTACCCGCTCGCGTAAAAGTAAGGCCAATGCCAAAAATGAGCACAGCGAAAACAGACATCACAATAAAATCTAACTTAACCATATGGGGGAATTATTGACTAGGCGATTGAGCACGTTAATTTAGTAAAACAGGTTTATAATTGCGTCTAAATTTACGAATGCCATACAAAATGACAGCATAACAAAACCTATAATTGGTCAATTGTGAAACAATGATATTGGGAGTGCTCCCAAAAATTGGGACAAAATCCATAATTATCAATGAAAAAATCTTTACATTTATGCACCAATTTTTTCCCGAAGATGAAGAATCACCAGATCACAATTATTGATATTGCGAAAGAATTAAATATCTCAAAATCAACAGTCTCACGCGCGTTAACCGGGCACCCAAATGTAAAGTCGGAAACACGTAAAGCTGTGCTTGAACTTGCTGAGAAGATGGATTACCAGCGTAATATGCTGTCGATCAGTCTGATCACTAATAAAAGCTATACGATTGGTATTATTGTACCTGAGTTCATGACGTCATTCTTCCCACAGGTTGTGGTTGGCGCACAGGAAGAAGCCGCCAAAGCAGGATATAACGTACTCATCAACCAATCGAACGAAAACTACAAGACCGAAGTTGCCAACTCCATGGTAATGCTATCCAGCCAGGTAGACGGTGTTTTGGTATCGATGAGCAAAGAAACCCGTAATTACGATCATCTTAAAAAGTTCCAGCGTAAGGGTATCCCTATCGTTTTTTTTAACCGCGTATGTGATGAGATGATGGTACCCAAAGTGGTGGTTAATGACCATGATGCTGCATTCAAGGCTGTTGAACACCTGATACAGGGCGGCAGAAAACGCATAGCACATTTAGCAGGGCCCGATAGTCTTGCCATTAGCCGTAAACGGCTAAATGGCTATTTAGATGCTTTGAAAAAATACGATATCCCTGTATCTGAAGACCTTATTATTCAATACGACCTCACTTTAAGCAAGGTAAAAATATACATTAAACACTTAATGAGCCTCGATCCTCCACCTGACGCTTTATTCGCGGTGAACGATCCAACAGCTATTGAAGCTATGCAGGTGATCAAAAAGATGGGGCTAAGGATACCTGAAGATATTGCGGTTGTAGGCTTTGGTGATAATTATGGTTCGAGTTTTATTGAGCCTGCGCTAACTACCGTTAACCAACCTGTGCAGGAAATTGGCCGCACTGCCATGACGTTGTTATTGGGCATGATCAACAAAGATGCATCGGAATGGAAAGCTGTTACCAAATCACTTGATGCGAAACTGATCATCCGCAACTCAAGTAAGCCTAAAGCTCAATGATCTTTATAGCACCTGATAGCAAAGATTGCTGCGGGCACATCTGCTGAGGGGTGC
>Ga0207690_10000939_pt1 | contig 18660 bp, 15 predicted proteins | sample KBSC23metaG_FD_184315 | JGI IMG/M metagenome (GOLD analysis project Ga0207690, IMG submission 184315) | Corn rhizosphere microbial communities from Kellogg Biological Station, Michigan, USA - KBS C2-3 metaG (SPAdes) (version 2) | ecosystem: Host-associated > Plants > Roots > Rhizosphere > Soil ...
CATCGACGAGTACGGCGGCACCGCGGGGCTGGCGACGATCGAGGACATCCTCGAGGAGATCGTCGGGGAGATCGCCGACGAGTACGACCGCGAGGCGCCCCGGACCGAGGCGCTCGACGACGGATCGCTGCGGGTCAACGTGCGGGTCCCCATCGACGACGTCGAGGACATGTTCGGCACCTCGTTCGACGTCGAAGACGTCGAGACCGTCGGTGGGCTGCTCGCGTCCGCGCTCGGCCGGGTGCCGATCCCCGGTGCGACCGTGACGATCCAGGGGCTGACGTTCGTCGCGGAAAGCGCGAAGGGCCGCCGGAACCGGGTCGGCACGGTGCTCATCACGCCGGCCGAGCCGGTCAGCCAATAGGGTCGCCAAATAGAGTCGTCAGCCATGGACCTCGACCCCGAGGACGGCAAGCTCGTCACTCTTGCTCGCTCGGCCCGGGCCCGCACCGGCGCGGCCGAGGGCGCCGCGGTGCGTGACGACATGGGCCGTACGTACGCCGCCGCCACCGTCGCGTTGCCGTCGCTGTCGCTGACCGCGTTGCAGGCCGCCGCCGCGGCCGCAGTGTCGAGCGGCGTGCAACGGCTCGAAGCCGCCGCGGTCGTCACCGAGGCAGCCGAGCTCGACGCCGACAGCCTTCAGGTCGCGGCCGACCTGGGCGTCGACCGGCCCTATGTCGCCGGCCCGGACGGCGAGGTGCGCGGGTCGTGACCTGGTTGCGGAAGATCGTCGAGGCGGATCTCGACGTACTCGACCGGCAACGCAACGACCCGGACGCGGCGGGTGAGTTCAACTGGCACGGCTTCCGGCCGGGTGGCGTTCGCCGGCGCTGGGAAGCGCAGGAGATCTTCACCGAGAACCAAGGCGTGCTCGCCGTGGTCGACGACGACAGCGAGATCGTCGGCGACGTCGCCTGGATCCGGATGCACAACGGCCCGCCGCCCAACGGCGACTGCTGGAACGTCGGCATCTGGATCGTGCCCGAGGCGCGCGGCAAGGGTCACGGCAGCGCGGCGCAACGGCTCGTCGCCGCGTACCTGTTCGACAACACCTACCTGGAGCGGGTGGAGGCCGGCACCGAGATCGGCAACGTCGGCGAGCAACGCGCGTTGGAGAAGGCCGGCTTCACCCGGGAAGGCGTGCTGCGCAAGGCCTGCTTTCGCGGCGGGCACTGGCGCGACATGGTCGTCTACAGCAAGCTCCGCGGCGAGCCCTAGAACTGCAGGGTGACCTCTTCCCAGCGGCTGTGCGGGCGGAAGCCGAACGCCTCGTTGACCTTCAGCATGTGGGAGTTGGACTCGGCGTTCCACGTGACGACGGTCGTGATCGTCGGGTGGCGTTCGGTCAGCGCCAGCAGGTTCGCGCTCTTCACGGCCAGGCCGAGGCCGTGGCCGCGATGCGCGCGGACGACGCCGGTGTCCTCCTGAACGGCCGTGGTCGGCCGGCCGGTGAGCAGCAGTTGCGTGTAGCCGGCGACCGCTCCGCTCGGCTCGTGCACGGCGGCCGTCGTCAGTGACGTGTGGCCGAGTGCGGCCCATCGTTGCTCGTGGGCGCGGACGCGATCGGCGGTCCAGATCCAGTCGTCGTGCTTCTCGTCGCCGCGCGGGACGTCGTCCATCGCGGCGTGCGCGGCCGCGAACGCGTCGACCAGTTGGTCGGGGCACGTGTCGGTCCAGGAGGCGAGCACGTACGGCGACGGCGGTTGCGCGTTCGGGCGCAATGAGATCCGGTCGAGGGTCGCGAGATCGAGGACGTTCGGCGTCTCGATCTGCGTCACTCGGGCGCCGGCGGACGTCGCGAACGCCGACGCCGGGCTGCCGACCCGGACGCTCGAGTCGAGCCGGCGCCGGCCGTTGGCGCGAAGCCGGTCGAGGGTCTCGCCGAGCAGTGTGGTGCCGACCCCGCGCCGGCGGTGCGCGGCGCCGACGAGCAGCCATCCGTACGCGGTGTCGAGGTCTTCGAGCAGCGACTCCTCGACCGCGATCGCGCCGACGAGCGTTCCGCCGTCGAGCGCGGCGAGTCCGTAGCGCCGGTAGGCCAGGTCGCTCAGGAACTCGCCGCGAGACTCGGACGCGGACGGTGGTTCGAGGCCAGGCAACGTCTCGAGGGACGTGTCGACGTCGAGCTGGTGCCAGGCGTCCAGCCACGCCGGCGGAGACGCGAGGTCGAGCTCGACGATGTCCACCGGGCCAAGGTTGCCGGACCGGCGGCGCATGCGCGACTGGATTGTCGGGACAATGGTGGCGTGACGACCGCAGCCGAGAGCGACCATCGCGCCGGCTTCGCGTGTTTCGTCGGCCGGCCGAACGCCGGAAAGTCGACGCTGACGAACGCGCTGGTGGGCACGAAGGTCGCGATCATGAGCGACCGCCCGCAGACGACCCGCCATGCGGTCCGCGGCATCGTGACCCGGCCGGACGCGCAGCTCGTCGTGGTCGACACACCCGGGTTTCACAAGCCGCGCACGCTGTTGGGGGAGCGGCTGAACGACGTGGTGAAGACGACGCTGGCCGAGGTCGACGTGATCGGCTTCTGCATCCCCGCCGACGAGAAGGTCGGCCCGGGCGACCGCTTCATCGCGGCCGAACTGGCCGCGGTCGGTCGTCGTACGCCGGTGGTCGCGGTCGTCACCAAGACCGACCTGGTGGGTCGCGACGTGGTCGGTGAGCGGCTGCTCGAGGTGGCGGCGCTCGGCGAGTTCGCCGACGTCGTACCGGTGTCGGCGCGCGACGGTTTCCAGGTCGGGTTGCTCGCCGACCTGCTCGTCGCGCGGCTGCCGGCCGGCCGGGCGTTGTATCCGGACGGCGAGCTGACCGACGAGCCGGAGCGGGTGATGGTCGCCGAGCTGATCCGGGAAGCGGCGCTCGAGGGCGTCCGCGACGAGCTGCCGCACTCGATCGCGGTCGTGGTGGAGGAGATGCATCCGCGCGAGGGGCGCGACGACCTCGTCGACGTCGAGGCGGTGATGTACGTCGAGCGAGACAGCCAGAAGGGCATCGTGATCGGCACCGGCGGCGCGCGGCTGCGCGACGTCGGCTCGACGGCGCGCCGGCAGATCGAGGCGCTGCTCGGCAGCCGGGTCTACCTGGACCTCCGGGTCAAGGTCGCGAAGGACTGGCAGCGCGACCCGAAGCAGTTGCGCCGACTCGGCTTCTGACCCCGCGCGCTTTCCCTCACTTCGGAGGGCTGGTGACCAACTTTGTCGACTCTTGTCGGCGTGTCGTGGTCACCAGCCCTCCGAAGTCGCGCGTGGGGGATCAGAGGGCAGGGTCAGGACGTCACGGGTCGGTGAGGTAGCGGTCGCCGTACCGGATCGGGCTGAGCCAGAACGTCGCGGCGATCAACGCGTCGATCGCGCCGATGCCGGCGTAGACGACGGACACGTCGGTCGCCTGCATGACGGCGGCGCCGCACAGCGCCCCGGCGGGGATAGCGGACCACGCCAGCACGCTGGCGACGCTCATCACCCGGCCGAGCAGCCGGTTCGGGACGATCGCCTGCCGGAGCGCGGCGGTGTTGATGTTCAGCAACATCGCGAAGCCGCTGCTCACCGCCCAGAGCACGACCGCGACCGGGTATGAGTGCGTGAGGCCCATGCCGACGAGTGCCAGTCCGGAGACGATCAGCGCGCCGAGCGCGACGACCGGGAAGGACAGCCGGCGGCGTAGCGCTCCGGCTATCGATCCGACGACGACGACCCCGGCTGCCCCGGCGGCGAACATCCAGCCGACCTGCGAGTCGGACGCGTGCAGTGCGGTCTTCGTGAAGAACGCGAGCTGCGCGAGTGTGGTGGCGGCGAAGAAGTTGATCAGCGCCATCATGATCGAGATCGACCGCAGCACCGGATGCCGCCACACGTAGCCGAGGCCCTCGCGGACGTCGCGGGCGAGCCGGCGTACGACGGAGACGTGGTTGCTGTCGCTGTCGCTGTCGCTGTCGCTGTCGCTGCCGGCCGCGCCGTCGTCGGCGGCGTTGAAGCTACGGCGGATCAGCGCGAGCGACAGCGCCGACGCGACGAACGTGCCCGCGTCGAAGAACAGCAGCGTCGCCGGTGCCAGGAACGACACCAGCGCGCCGGCGACGACCGGACCGGCGACCTGGCCGGCCGACCCGGCGGCCATCAGCCGGCCGTTGGCGGTGACGAGGTCGGTCTGCGGCACGAGGCTCGGAATCGCCGCGAACTCGCCCGAGTCGAACAGGATGCCCAAGCTTGCTTGCACGAACGCGACGAGGTACACCCAGGCGACGTCGAGCGAGCCGGCGAGGTAGAGCACCGGCAGCACCGCGATCACCGCGGCGCGCGCGAGGTCGACCGAGATCATCATGCGCCGGCGGTCGACCCGGTCGGCGATCGCGCCGAACGCGAGGCCGAACAGCAGGTACGGCAGCATCGTCGCGGCCATCGTCAACGCGAGATCGGTCGGCGATCCGGTCAGCTTGTAGACCAGCAACGGCAACGCGAACATCGTGAACGCACTGCCCAGCGTCGAGATCAGCTGGCCGCCGAAGTACAGCCAGAAGTCGGCGCGCCGCCCGGCCGGCTGCTCGGTCACCGCGCGGTCAGCGGATGACCGCGGCGTCGATCTGGACGGAGGTCGCGGTCGCGCTGGTATGCGCGGCCCGCAGGCTGAGCGTGCGCTTCGCCGGCGCCGACGCCGCCAGCAGCGTCACCGGCACCAACGTGTGGATCCGGTTCGTGGTCAGGCTGTAGACGTGCAGCAGCGTGTTGCCGTTGTAGACGGCGAGCTTGCCGCAGCTCGCGCAGGTCGTGACGTAGACGACGAACACCGAACCGGTGCCCGTGACCGTCGCCTTCGCGCCGTACGTCGTGGTGACGTGGCGGCTCTGCCGGTAGTAGCCGGCGGAGGAGACGGACTTCCAGCCGGTGCCGAAGCCGAGGTTGACGTCGTCGATCAGCCGCGCGGTCGCGGTCGGGGAGTGGTTGCCCGCCGCGTCGATCGCGACGACGTTGACGGAGTAGGAGCGGTAGAGACTGGCCGCGAACGTCACCGACGTCGCCGCCGTGGTCGCGGAGTACAGCGTGCCGCCACTCTCGGTGATGGTGACGGCGTACGTCGATTTGCCCGACGACGGTGCGGTGTCGGTGCTGCTCCACGACGCGGTGGCCGCGGTCGAGCTCACCGGCCGGACGAACGCAGTAGCGACCGGCGACACCCGATCGAGCACCACCGTCGTCGACGCGACGTGACAGGCGCCGGTGCCGCCATTGGCGGCCGAGCCGTCGATGCCCGCGACCGACACGGAGTAGACGCCGTCGGGGGAGCCGGCGCCGAGGTCGACCGTGGTCGGCGGCGACGGGGCGGTCGCGTCGGCGCACGCGGCGTCGGCACCGACCACCGGCGCCGACCAGCTGCGGTACGACGCCGGCAAGCCGGTGGGCAGTGCCGTGCTCAGTGACACGGTCGTGGACTGGGTCGCGGCGGGCGCGGTCAGCGTGAACGTGCCGAGCCACGACAGGAGGGTCGACCACTTGGGCGTGCCGAGCCCGGTGACGAGGTCGAATCCGGCGCCGGCCGAGTAGCTGCCGTTGCTGCCGCTGAGGATGTCGGTGAACGCCGTGCTGCTCGCCGAGGCGGCGGCGTAGAGCGCCGGGTGGATGTCGCCGACGCCGCCGCCGGTCCACCCCGCCGTGTTGAGCGAGTCGGCGAGCAACGCCGCTTGGGTCGGGGCGCCGAAGCTCGTCCCGCCGATGACCTTCCACCAGGTCGTGCTGTCGGCCGGAACCGTGTCGTAGACCGCGATGCCGTAGGTCGGCGAGCCGTCGGAGGCGATGTCCGGCACCAGCCGCCGGCCGTGCGGGCTCTTGGCCCGGACGCTCTGCTGCCATGACGGCAGCGACTCGCGCGACGACTCGCCGCCGCCGGACCCGGACCATGCGGTAGCGGTCGACGGGGTCGACGGGTTGGGCAGCGTCGTCCCGCCGACACCGACCACCCAGGGCGACGACGCCGGGTAGTCGACGGCCGCGGCCGCCGACCCGGTCACGTCGAGGCAGTCGTGGCTGCCCTCGTCGCCGGAGGCGGCGAACACCGTCACGCCGGCGGCGACCGCGAGCTGCAACGCCTGATCCATCGCGGCGATGAACTGGGATCCGGCGGCGGCCTCGCAGGTGCCCCACGAGATCGACAGCGCGGCGATGTGCTGCGCCGACGCGTCGGACGCGACGCGTTGCACCGCCTTGATGAAGCCGTCGCCGCCGTCGGTGTTCGGTGCGAAATAGGCGCGCTGCGCGGCGCCCGGGGCGACCGCCAGCAGCGTCTCCTGGTCGAGCGCGACCTCCCGGTCACCCCCGTCGCCGTCCGGCGTGTTGGGATTCGCGCCCTTGATCGAGACCGCGGTGTAGGTGGGCGTCGCCTTCGGCGACAACGTGTCGCCGTACGCCGTGAGGTCGGCCGAGTGCCAGCCGGACAGCTGCACGGTCGCGACGGTCAGGCCCTGACCGAGCATCGGGTCGTTGGGCGCCGCGTAGGCAGTCCGGAGGTCGCCGCCGGTGATCGCCTTCGGTTTGGTGCTGGCCAGCGGGTCGGCGACGTGCCCGGTGGCGGGCAGCACGGCCACGGCCGACGCGGCGAACGGCGCCGGCCGCGATGGCGACGTCGCGCTGCCGAACGCCGCGCGGATCGCCGCCAACGGCCCGGTGAGCGTCTCGGTCCAGTCGTCGGTGCGGGTCACCCGCAGGCCGAGCGCGGCCGCGCGGTCGGCGATGTCGGCATGACGCTCGGCGCCCGGCACCAGCGCGGCCAGCCGGGCGTGCCGGGCGGCCGCGGACAGGCCGGCGGCGCGGCTGAGCGCGGTCAGCGCCGCGGGATCGGCCACCCGCAGCGCCACGACGACGCTCGCGGCCGGCTCGGCGGCGGCCGCGGGGACGGCGGCACCGCCGGCCGCGAACGTGGCGAGCGCCGCCACCGCGACGGCGGCGCGTCGGAGCAAGGACATTTCCGCCTTCCGAACAGAGATGATCACCAGGGTCGCACGACCCGACGCACAGAATGTCCGGCTGCGGGCGAAATGGCCCGACATGACTAGGAGACTGTGGACGCGCTGCGCGTCGGGCGCGGCTGTGGATGGCGGGCGGCGGAGAATGGGCCGGTGCCGCTCTACCGCGACGAGGCCGTCGTCCTGCGCACCCAGAAGCTGGGCGAGGCCGACCGCATCGTCACGCTGCTGACCCGCCGGCACGGCCGGGTCCGCGCGGTCGCGAAGGGCGTCCGCCGTACCGGATCCCGGTTCGGGGCCCGGGTCGAGCCGTTCACCCAGGTCGACCTGCAACTCCACGAGGGCCGGAGCCTCGACACCGTGACCCAGGCCGAGACGATCGCGCCGTACGGCGAACGGATCGCGAACGACTACGGCCGCTACACCGCCGGCACCGCGGTCCTCGAAACCGCCGAGCGGCTGACCGCCGAGGAACGAGAGCCCTCGCTGCGGCTCTACCTGCTCGTCGTCGCCGCGTTGCGGTCGCTCGCCGAGGGTGAGCACACGCCGACGCTTGTGCTCGACGCGTTCATCCTGCGCGCACTGGCGATCGCGGGGTACGAGCCGTCGCTGGACGCCTGCGCGCGCTGCGGGGAGCCGGGGCCGCACCGGTTCTTCGCGGTCCCGGCCGGCGGGCTGGTGTGCGGTGAGCACCGGCCCGGTGGCGCGGCCACCGCGAGCCCGCAAGCGGTCGCGTTGCTCGGCGCGTTGCTCACCGGCGACTGGCCGGTCGCCGACGCCGCTGCCGACGGCACCCAGCGCGAGGCGAGCGGTCTCGTCGCCGCGTATTTGCAGTGGCACATCGAACGCGGCTTGCGCTCGCTGCGGCTGGTCGAGCGGTGAGGCGTAAGCAGCCGGTGCGGCCGCCGTCGCCGCACCCGAGCGGAGCCACGCCGCCGAAGCTGCCGCCGCAGCTCGTGCCGAAGCACGTCGCGATCGTCATGGACGGCAACGGTCGCTGGGCGAAACAGCGCGGCCTGCCGCGCACCGCCGGGCACGAGCGCGGCGAGCATTCGCTGTTCGACGTCGTCGAGGGCGCGATCGAGGTCGGCGTGCAATGGCTGTCGGCGTACGCGTTCTCGACCGAGAACTGGAAGCGGTCGCCGGACGAGGTGCGGTTCCTGATGGGCTTCAACCGCGACGTCATCCGCAGACGGCGCGACGACATGCACGCGATGGGGGTCCGGGTGCGGTGGGCCGGCCGCCGGCCGCGGCTGTGGAAGTCGGTCATCGACGAGCTCGAGGTAGCCGAGCAGATGACCCGCCACAACGACGTCCTGACCTTGACCATGTGCGTGAACTACGGCGGCCGCGCGGAGATCGCCGACGCCGCCGCGGCGCTGTCCCGCGACGTCGCCACCGGCAAGGTCGACCCGGCCAAGGTCACCGACCGGGTGCTCGCGCGCTACCTCGACGAGCCGTCGATGCCGGACGTCGACCTGTTCGTCCGGTCGAGCGGCGAGCAACGCATCTCCAACTTCCTGCTCTGGCAGTCGGCGTACGCCGAGCTCGTGTTTCAGGACACGTTGTGGCCGGACTACGACCGCCGCCACTTCTGGTCCGCGATCGAGGAGTACGCCGCTCGCGATCGACGGTACGGCGGGGCGATCACATGACAACGTTTCTGGAGCGGTTCGCCGACCGCGGCAACGGCATCGCGGTCGCGATCAAAGACCTCATCGACGTCGCCGGATCGGTGACGACCGCGGGCACCCGAGCGCTGGCCGACGCACCGCCGGCACCCGCCGACGCGGCGTGCCTGACGGAGATACGGCGACGCGAAGCCGCCGGCGAATTGTGGTTGGTGGGCAAGACGAATCTGCACGAGCTCGCCTACGGCACCACCGGCGTCAACCCGTGGTTCGGCACTCCGGTGAACCCGCTGGACGACGCGCTGATCCCGGGCGGATCGTCGAGCGGGTCCGCGGTCGCGGTCGCCACCGGGGAAGCCGACGTCGCGCTCGGCAGCGACACCGGCGGCTCGGTCCGGATCCCGGCGGCATGTTGCGGCGTCGCGGGGCTGAAGACGACCTGGGGCCGCATTCCGCTGTCGGGGGTGTGGCCGCTCGCGCCGAGCCTCGACACCATCGGTCCGCTCGCCCGCGACGTCGCCGGTCTGGTGACGGCGATGCAGTTGCTGGAGCCGGGTTTCACCGTGCGGCCGTCGACGGCCGGCGACGTCGAGATCGGCCGGTTGCGTGGGCTCGGCGTCGACGTCGACCCCGTCGTCGACGAGGCGATCGACCGCGCGCTGGCCGCGGCGGGGTTCGCCGTACGCGACGTCGTTGTCGACGGCTGGCGCGACGCGTGGTCGGCGGCTGACGTGATCCTGTCCGCGGAGGCGTGGCGCGCGGACGGTCCGTTGCTCGCGCGGCGGCGTGACGACATCGGCGACGTGACCGCCAATCGGATCGCCGCATCGGCGAGCGTCACCGTCGACGCCGAGTACGCGGCCCGGCAGGTGCAGCTCGCGTGGCAGCGGCGGCTCGAGGACGTGTTCGTCGACACCCCGTTGCTCGCGCTGCCCACGTTGGCGACGCTGCCGCCGACGATCGCGTCGGAACCGGTGGGTTTGAACCGGCTCACGTTGCCCGTCAATCTCGCCGGGTTGCCGGGCCTGTCGCTGCCGGTCGCCGCCCGCGGAACGTCGCTGCCCGCGTCGTTGCAGCTGGTCGCACCCGCGTACGGCGACGAGATGCTGCTGTCGGTCGGCGCGGTCGTCGAGGCCGCGCTCGCCTAGCTAGTCGAGCCGCAGCGAGTCGAGCGGCACGAGGACGCCGGACGCGTAGCTGCCGAAGCCGCTGACCGCGGTCACGTCCGACAGCCGGCCGCCGCGTTGCGCACCGATCGCGGCGAGCGGCAGCGCGGCGACCACCTCGGAGCCGGTCGTGCCGTAGCCGCCCGCGACGTCGGCCACGTGCACCCAGCTCGCCCCGTCCTCGCGGAAGACGCCGTACGACGGCGCGACACCCGCCATGCCGATGCGTAACTGATAGCGGGTGGTGCCGACGGTGAGGTCGAGGACGTAGACCAGTGCCGGGTCGGCGAGAGCGACCGGGCGCATGTCGTGGACCGACAGGCGGACGAACAGATCGTCGTACTCCGGCCGGTAGGCGACCACCGCCTCGGCCAGGTCCGCGCCGGCCGGCGTCGCGGCGCGATCCACGTCGCCGGCGGCGTCCGCGGCGCGCGCGAACCCCGTCGTGGCGAACGAACGCGACCGGGCGAGGGTGAGTCCGCGCGACGCCGCGAGGTCGCCGGCGCCGAGCGGCAGGCCGATGGCGCGGGTGTAGACGTGCTGGTTCTCGCGGTTGTGCCCGGCCGGTGCGGCGGCGGTGTTCGACCCTTCGCCGGGGGACAGGCCGCAGCCTTCGAACGTCACCCATCTGCCCCCGGCGCTGATCGACGGGAACCACAGGTACGGCTTCGCGCCGAGGGTGCCGAACTGGCACTGCGGGAACGGCGGGACCGTGTCGCGGCCGTCCGTCGTACGGGACACCATCGCCGTCGCGCCGGTCAGCATGTCGTGCACGAAGGTCCGCTCCGGACCGCAGCCACCACCGGCCACCGGCAGCGACAGGCACGAGTAGCCGTTGGCTGCCCAGTCGTTGTCGTAGTTGCCGTCGAGGTTCGTCGCCACGCTGGAGAACGCGACGAACCGGCCGTCCGCGCTGATGGAGACGGCCGGGCCGGCGCCGTCGTCCGCCAGTTCGCCGGCCGGCGACACCGAGGCCGAACTGTTGCGCCCGGTGACGAGATCGTGCACGACGATCGTCGACGACGTGGTGCCGTTCGGGATCAACCCGATGTCGCCCGCGGCGATGAACGCGACGTACCTGTCGTTGCCGCTGAACAGCGAGCCGCGGCTCTCCCATGGCGTCGCTGCGGCGCCGGGCGCCGGCTGCGGCGTGCCGTCGTCGCCGACGTTGACCTGCACGGTCTTCTTCGTCGCCAGGTTGCGGACGAAGACGTCGGTCAGGAACGACGGCTTGCCGGGTTGCAAGGAGTTCTCGGTGAACGCGACCAGCTTCCCGTCCGGGCTGATCGAAGGTGCGAGGTTGCCGGCGCTGCCCGACGGCGCGTCGGGGAACTGGCTGCCGTTCGGTTCGACGGACACGAGCGTCGTCTTCTTGAGCTTGCGATCCCGGACGAACACGTCCGGCGCGCCGTTGGTGTCGCCGGGCACCAGGTTCGACGCGGCGCTGGCGAAGGTGACGAAGCGGCCGTCCGCGCTGACGCTCGCCCACACCGACCCGGCGTTCGCTTGGGAGCCGTCGGACGCGACCGACACCCGTTCGGTCTTGCGCGTCTCGAGGTCGTGGACGAAGACGTCGACCGCGGCGTTCGTGTCCGCGGGCGCGAGGTTGGGCGCGTCGCTGTCGAACGCGACGACCATGCCGTTGGCGCTGATGAACGGCTGCCGGGACGCGGTCTCGTAGCCGGTCCCGGCCTTCAGGTCGTCGAGGCTCACGCCCGGCAGCGCCTGGGATCCGTCCGACGCGACCGAGACCCGCGTCGTACGGCCGGTCTTCGTGTCGCGGACGAAGACGTCGCCGACGAGGTTCGTGTCGCCGGGCACCAGGTTGGCCGACCAGCTGTCGAAGGCGACGTACCGTCCGGACGCGTCGATCGAGGAGTAGTTCCACCGGTTGCCGGACAGGTCCGGGGCCGGCCGCAGCGGTTGCGCACCGCCGGATGCGAGGTCGACCTGGCTCGTCACGCCGGGACGGACATAGCCGCCGGCTGGCGACAGCGGCAGCAGCCCGGTCAGCGCGAGCGGTACGGCGGCGGCGGCCACCCAGATGATCCGTCGCATGCTGCCCCTCCGGCGTCGCGAGACGACTCTGCTCTAGGTACGCCGGAGCCGGTCGCCGGCAACCGGCTCAGAGGCGGCCGGTGATCTTCGCGACGGCGATGGCGAGTACGGCGGTCGCGATCAGGATGCGAACGGGACGGCCTTGGGCTCGTACCCGGCCCCACGTCCCGACCGAGAGCGTGACGAGGACGAGGGCGACGACGAGCAGGCACACGCCACCGGCGACGCCATGCACGGCCAGACCGGCGACGGTCAACCCGAAGATCGCGATGGCGGCAAGCAGGCTCAAGCCGCGGGAGCGTCGCACGCACAGACACTAATGCGGGCACCCGCGACGCACGCGCACTCTGAGTGACCGCAGTGGCACCTACTTGTTCGGCGCCCAACCTCCGGCGGGGTTGGCGTCAATCCCATGGAGGTTGACCTCAACCACGGTGCGGGTTGGGCGCCCAGCACACATGGCCGGGGGTCGTCACACGGCGTGACCGCGGCGGCCGGGCGAGCGAGTAATCTGTGGGCTCACTCGCCGACACCCAGCCGGATGGAGCATCGCCCGCCATGGCCGCAACCAAAGACGCCGCCCGCATCGACAACCTCGTCAGCCTCGCCAAGCGGCGCGGCCTCGTCTTCCCGTCGTCCGAGATCTACGGCGGCACCCGGTCGGCGTGGGACTACGGCCCGCTCGGCGTCGAGCTCAAGGAGAACATCCGCCGGCAGTGGTGGCGGGCGATGGTGCAGCAGCGCGACGACATCGTCGGCCTGGACTCGTCGGTCATCCTCGCGCCCGAGGTCTGGGCCGCGTCCGGGCACCTCGAGGCGTTCGTCGATCCGCTGATCGAGTGCCAGTCCTGCCACAAGCGCTTCCGCGACGACACGTTGCGGGAGGAGTACGCCGAGCGCAAGAAGCTGGCCGACCCCGACGAGGTGAAGCTGGCCGAGGTGCCGTGCCCCAACTGCGGGGTCAAGGGCGCGTGGACCGAGCCGCGGATGTTCAACGGGCTGTTGAAGACGTTCCTCGGGCCGGTCGAGGACGAGTCCGGCCGGCACTACCTGCGGCCCGAGACCGCGCAGGGCATCTTCGTCAACTTCCTCAACGTGATGACCGCGGCGCGCAAGAAGCCGCCGTTCGGCATCGCGCAGACCGGCAAGTCGTTCCGCAACGAGATCACGCCGGGCAACTTCATCTTCCGGACCCGCGAGTTCGAGCAGATGGAGATGGAGTACTTCGTCGAGCCGGGCACCGACGAGGAGTGGCACGAGTACTGGCTGGCCGAGCGCTGGAACTGGTACGTCGACCTCGGCATCGACGAGGCCAACCTGCGCCGCTACGAGCACCCGCAGGAGAAGCTGTCGCACTACTCCAAGCGGACCGTCGACATCGAGTACCGGTTCCGCTTCGGCGGGTCGGAGTGGGCGGAGCTGGAAGGCATCGCGAATCGCACCGACTTCGACCTCATGACGCACTCGAAGCACAGCGGCGCTGACCTCACCTACTTCGACCAGGACAAGGGCGAGCGGTGGACGCCGTACGTCATCGAGCCGGCCGCGGGCCTGACCCGATGCGTGCTCGCGTTCCTGCTCGACGCGCTGACCGAGGACGAGGCGCCGAACGCGAAGGGCGTGATGGAGAAGCGCACCGTCATGCGGCTCGACCCCCGGCTGGCGCCGGTGAAGGCCGCGGTGTTGCCGTTGTCGCGCAACGAAGACCTGTCCCCGAAGGCGCGCGATCTCGCGACCGAGCTGCGGACCCGCTGGAACGTCGAGTTCGACGACGCGGGCGCGATCGGCCGGCGCTACCGGCGGCAGGACGAGATCGGTACGCCGTACTGCATCACCGTCGACTTCGAGACGTTGGACGACCAGGCGGTGACGGTGCGGTCGCGGGACACGATGACCCAGGAGCGCATCGCGCTCGACCAGATCACCAACTACCTGCTGACCAAGCTCCCGTCGTAACTACGACGCCGGCCGGCAGCTGAACCGGCCTTCGACGTACTCGGTGCCGGTCGTCGGCGTACCGATCGCCGGGGCCAGGGCGGTCCGCGCGATCGTGCCGCTGCGGCGGTCCTTGCCGATCGTCGCGCTGCCGGTCCGGGTGCTCCACTCGTAGAGCGTGTTGCCGGCGGGGATCTTCACCAGGATGGTCGTCGTCCCGTGGTACGCGCCCGGTCCGTCGAACTCCTCGACCGTGACGCTGACGTAGATCGTCAGCCCCGGGCCCATCCGCCGCGCGAAGGTGAAGTGGAAGTCGTCGGCCTCCACCGACGTCGGGCAGGTGACGAAGTCCAGCTGGCCGAACCCGCAGGCACCCGTGAACGACAGGGCGCTGTGCGCGACACCCGGCGCCGCCGGCACCGGGCAGCGGAGCGGCCCGGCACCCGCCGGAGCCGGCGTCCTTGCGGCTGGCGCGACCGGGTCGGCCGCGCATCCGGCGAGGGCGGCGACCGATGCGACGGCAAGCGCGGCCCGCGCCACCCGGCTCATGCCTTCTACGAACGCCGCCGCCGGGACGCCGTAACGGCAGGAAACCCGTCGCACGCGGCGAACGAGCCCGCCATGAGAACGGGGCGGGCGGCGCTGGCCGCGGCATCGACGGCATTCGTGGCACTCATCGCGCCGACGCAGGCACACGCGTCGTTCACGACGATCACCACGTCGTACGGCGCGGACAGCGTCAACCAGGCGCTCACGATCTACGAGCCGGCGACGCCCGGCCCGCACCCGGCGATCCTCTACGTGCATGGCGGCTGCTGGGCGCGCGGCACCCTGACCGCCGCGGAGGTCACGCTCGCGCAGGAGATTGCGAACAAGACCGGCTGGGTCGTCGCGACGATGACCTACCGGCTCGCCGCGCCCAAGTGGCAGAACATGCCGGCCGACGTCGACGCGGCGTTGCGCAAGCTGCAGACCGGCGGCTACGGCGTGGACCCGGCGCGGGTCGCGTTGTGGGGCGAGTCCGCCGGCGGTCACCTCAGCCTGCTCGAAGGCATGAAGGGCCGCGGCGGCCCGGGCATCGGCCGGCCCAAGGCGGTCGTGTCGATCAGCGGCCCGGTCGACCTGCGGACCGAGCTGGTCAGCGGCGCCCAGACCGCGCTCGCGTGTGTGCAGGACTTCGAGGGCGGCCTGCCGACGAGCAAGGCGATGATCGACCGCTACTGGGACACTTCGTCGATCGGCTGGATCGACAAGTCGGATCCGACCGTCTTCCTCGGCAACGCGGTCGCCGACACGCTGGTGCCGCCGACGCAGCCCGCGCAGCTCGCCGCCAACCTGAAGGCCGCCGGCATCGACGCGACGATCGCGCTCGTCGCCAACAACCACCACTCCACGTCGGCCGAGCACGACACGGTGGCCGGCGGCAGCGCGACCCTCCTGGACACTGCGATCACCTGGTTGCGCACCACGGTTTAGGGTCGGGAGCGTGGCCAAGTATGTCTATGACTTCAACGAGGGCAACAGGGACCTGAAGGACCTGCTCGGCGGCAAGGGGGCGAACCTCGCCGAGATGACCAACCTCGGCCTGCCGGTCCCGCCGGGCTTCGTCATCACGACGGAGGCGTGCAAGGTCTACCTCAACCAGGGCAGCGAGCCGCCCGAGCTCGCCGCCGAGGTGACCCAGCATCTGGAGTCGCTCGAGAAGGCGATGGGCAAGGCGCTCGGCCAGGCCGACGACCCGCTGCTCGTCAGCGTGCGGTCCGGCGCGAAGTTCTCGATGCCGGGGATGATGGACACCGTCCTCAACATCGGCCTCAACGACGAGAGCGTGCAGGGGCTGGCGAAGCAGGCCGGCAGCGACCGGTTCGCCTGGGACTCCTACCGCCGGCTGATCCAGATGTTCGGCAAGACCGTCCTCGGGGTCGACGGCGAGCACTTCGACGACGTCTTCGACGACGCGAAGAAGCACAAGGGCACCACCAACGACCTCGACCTCGACGAGAACGACCTGCGCGAGATCGTCGACAAATACAAGGCCGTCGTCCGCGAGCACGCCGGTCGCGACTTCCCGTCCGATCCGCGCGAGCAACTCGACCTCGCCGTCCGCGCCGTCTTCGACTCGTGGAACGGCGACCGGGCGAAGCTCTACCGGCGCCAGGAGCGGATCCCGGCCGACCTCGGTACGGCGGTCAACGTGGTCGCGATGGTGTTCGGCAACCTCGGCATGGACTCCGGCACCGGCGTCGCGTTCACCCGCGACCCCGGCTCCGGCGACAAGGGCGTCTACGGCGACTACCTGCAGAACGCGCAGGGCGAGGACGTCGTCGCCGGCATCCGCAACACCGTCCCGCTGGCCGACCTCGAACGCATCGACAAGCCCGCGTACGACGAACTGATGCGCATCATGGCGACGCTGGAGAACCACTACAAGGACTTGTGCGACATCGAGTTCACCGTCGAGCGCAACAAGCTCTGGATGCTGCAGACCCGGATCGGCAAGCGCACCGCGGCGGCCGCGTTCACGATCGCCGTACAGCTCGTCGACGAAGGCCTCATCGACACCGACGAGGCGATGCACCGGGTCAACGGGGCGCAGCTCGCGCAGCTGATGTTCCCGAAGTTCGACGAGGGTGCGGCGAAGCAGCAGATCGCCAAGGGCGTCAACGCGAGCCCGGGCGCGGCGGTCGGCAAGGTCGTGTTCGACAGCGCCACCGCGGGGGAGTGGGCCGCGCGGGGTGAGGACGTCATCCTCGTCCGCCGCGAGACCAACCCGGACGACCTGCCCGGCATGATCGCGGCCAAGGGCATCCTGACCAGCCGCGGCGGCAAGACGAGCCACGCGGCCGTCGTCGCCCGCGGCATGGGGAAGACCTGTGTCTCCGGCGCCGACGAGCTCGAGATCGACGTGCGCGGCAAGTCGGTCACCACCAAGGACGGCACCACGATCGGCGAAGGCGACGTGCTGTCGATCGACGGCACCAGCGGCGCCGTCTACCTCGGCGAGGTGCCGGTCACGCCGAGCCCGGTGGTGCAGTACTTCGAGGGGACCCTGAGCGCCGACAGCGACCCGCTGGTCGCGGCCGTCGACCGGCTGATCAAGCACGCCGACGGCAAGCGCCGGCTCGGCGTACGGGGCAACGCCGACACTCCCGAGGACGCCGAGCGGGCCCGCCGGTTCGGCGCCCAAGGGATCGGCCTGTGCCGGACCGAGCACATGTTCCTCGGCGACCGGCGCAAGCACGTCGAGCGGCTGATCCTCGCGGAGGGCGAAGAGCAGCAGCGGGCCGCGCTGGAAGCCCTGCTGCCGTTGCAGCGCGAGGACTTCGTCGGCATCTTCACCGCGATGGACGGGCTGCCGGTGACCGTGCGGCTGATCGACCCGCCGCTGCACGAGTTCCTGCCCGACCTGACCGAGCTCGCGACGAAGATCGCGGTTGCCGAGGCGACCGGAAACACCGTCAGCGACACCGACCGCAAGCTGTACGACGCAGTGCAGCGGCTGCACGAGCAGAACCCGATGCTCGGCCTGCGCGGCGTCCGGCTCGGCCTGGTCATCCCCGGGCTGTTCGCGTTGCAGGTTCGCGCGATCGCCGAGGCGGCCGCCGAGTGCCGCAAGCAGGGCAAGGACCCGCGGCCCGAGATCATGGTGCCGCTCGTCGGCGCCGTACAAGAGCTCGAAGTCGTCAAGGAAGAGGCCGAGCAGATCCTCGCCGCGGTCGCCGAGGAGACCGGCCAGTCGGTGCACACCCTGATCGGCACCATGATCGAGGTGCCGCGGGCCGCGCTGACCGCGGGGCAGATCGCCGAGGCCGCCGAGTTCTTCTCGTTCGGCACCAACGACCTGACCCAGATGGGCTGGGGCTTCTCCCGCGACGACGTCGAGGGCGCGTTCTTCGGCCGTTACATCGACCTCGGCATCTTCGGCGTCAGCCCGTTCGAGACGCTCGACACCGAGGGCATCGGCCGGCTCGTGCGGATCGCGACCGAGGAGGGCCGCAAGACCCGGCGCGACCTCAAGGTCGGCGTCTGCGGCGAGCACGGCGGCGACCCGGAGTCGGTGCACTTCTTCCACGAGGTCGGGCTGGACTACGTCTCCTGCTCGCCGTTCCGGGTCCCGGTGGCTCGGCTCGAAGCCGGCCGCGCCGCCGTCGACACCGCCGGGAGCGACAGCCGCTAAGGCAGGAAATCGCGCGCTCACGTCGAAGGGCTTCCGAGAAGCTGGGAGGCTCACTGATGCGTCGCTCGTATGTCTGGTTGTCCGTGCCTGTCGTCGCGGTGGTCGCCGCGGCCATGGCGTTCCCGTCGTCCGGCTCGGTGCACGGCGACGCGACCGCGCCGTACGGGCCGTTCGGCTTCACCACCAAGGGCATGGGCCATGGCCCGTCGTACGGCGAGCCCTCGATGATCTGGGCGCCTGACGGCAAGCACGGCGTGATCTGCACGCCGGGCGGCGGCCCGCAGGGCGGCACCGTGCAGTACTGGTCGACCAGCGACGGCGGCAAGACCTTCACGCACAGCATCTCCGACGGTGGCGCCCAGGCCGGTGGCGACTGCGACGTCGACTACCTGCCCGGTGGCGTGGCGATCTCGGCCGACCTCGAGATCAGCGACTCGGTCGTCCAGATGACGACCGACTGGGGCAAGACCTGGAAGAAGGTCGGCACCGCGGGCGCCGAGCAGGACCGGCAGTGGTTCGCGCACTCCAACGACGGCAAGACGCTGTTCCTCGTCTACCACGACTTCGCGGCCGAGGCCGAGTTCTTCGCGAAGGGCACCTACGACCCGCAGCAGAAGACCGTGTCGTTCCCGGCCCAGGGCTGCTGCAACACCGCGCAGTCGGCCGACCAGGCCAACGCGCCGGGCATCGCGCCGACGCCGCTGACCGCGCCGTCGCTGATCGACGAGGGGGGCA
>Ga0207690_10000943_pt1 | contig 18615 bp, 24 predicted proteins | sample KBSC23metaG_FD_184315 | JGI IMG/M metagenome (GOLD analysis project Ga0207690, IMG submission 184315) | Corn rhizosphere microbial communities from Kellogg Biological Station, Michigan, USA - KBS C2-3 metaG (SPAdes) (version 2) | ecosystem: Host-associated > Plants > Roots > Rhizosphere > Soil ...
TTAACTCACCGCGGGCAAGGGCTGGTTTCAAAATATTTGCGGCATCCATCGCGCCTTCGCCGCCGCCCGCGCCAACCAGGGTATGTATCTCATCAATAAACAGAATGATCTCGCCATCAGCCTGGGTAACTTCTTTTACAACGGCTTTTAAGCGCTCTTCAAACTCGCCTTTGTACTTGGCTCCTGCTATCAGGGCGCCCATATCCAGCGAGTAAACGGTTTTGCTTTTCAGGTTTTCGGGCACATCGCCTTTTAATATCCTGAAAGCGATACCTTCGGCAATGGCTGTTTTACCAACACCCGGCTCACCCACCAAAATAGGGTTGTTTTTGGTACGACGTGATAGGATCTGTATCACACGGCGTATCTCATCATCGCGGCCAATAACCGGGTCGAGTTTACCCGATTCGGCATACTCGTTCAGGTTACGGGCATATTTGTTAAGCGCGTTATAAGTAGCTTCAGCGTTCTGGTCGCTTACTTTACTGTCGCCGCGTAGCTCTTTTATCGCTTTTTTAAGGTCTTTTTCATTTACACCTGAATCTTTTAACAGGGTGGCTGCCTTATCGCTGCTGGCCAATATTCCTAATAAAATATGTTCTACCGATACAAAATCGTCTTTAAATTCTTTTAAGTAGGATGTAGCCTTTTGCAAAGCTGAGTTAGCGCCGCTTGATAAATAAATATCACTGCCGCTTACTTTTGGATACGTCGCTATTTGCTGGTCAAGCTGGTCGCTCAGCCTGTTTATATTTACATTCAGTTTTTTTAACAGGTAGCTGATCACGTTTTCATCAACCAATAGCAAACCCTTTAAAATATGGGCGTTTTCAATTGCCTGTTGCTGATTGCCACCTGCAATTTCGGAAGCTTTTTGAACGGCTTCCTGTGCTTTTATGGTAAAATTGTTAAAGTTCATGTAAAGTGCTGTTCAAAACTGTTGCCATACTGCTTAAACTGAAAAAACGGCAGGTTAATTTATTTTTAAATGACTTATTGTCTATAAATGTTTTCGCCGTTTTTTTATGAATGCTGTTAAACTTTTAAGCACAAATACTGTCTTACAAACATCCCCGCCAAAATCACTCCTATGAAAACAGTTAAGTATCTTTCAATTGCAGTTATCATTTCCGTATGTGGAATGATGCTTACTTCATTTTTTTCGACCACCAAACTTGCCGATAAAAATTTTAAGTTTCCGTACAAGCGCGGTGGTTTAACCGAGCGCCAGGCTGCCGCTCATCTGTTAGACAGGTTTACCTACGGTGCTACACCCGGCGAAGTGGATAAGGTAGTAAGTATGGGCCTCGAAAAATGGTTCGAACAGCAATTAGCTACAGGTTTGCCAGATGATACGCTGAATAAGCGCCTAAGTAAATACGATGCCATTAATTTAAGTAACAGCGAGGTAGAGTTGAAATTCCCTCCGGGTTTTGTGGTTAGGCAATATGCCATAAGAGATAGCGCAATCAGTAAAGACTCGGTTGATAAGGCCGTTAATAAAAAAGCGTTTAATGATACCTTGAATGCCTATATGGCACGTAAAGGCTACCGGCCCGAGCAGGAATTGTATAAACAATTCATCAGTCAGAAAATACTGAGGGCGGCTTATACCAATAATCAACTGCAGGAGGTTTTAACCGATTTTTGGTTCAACCACTTCAATGTTTCGTTAACCAAAGGCGAGTGCGCGGCGTTTATACCCGCGTATGAGCGCGATGTGATACGCCCCAATGTTTTGGGTAAGTTTGATAAGATGCTGATCGCCGAAGCGCAATCACCCGCGATGCTGTATTACCTGGATAATTTCGCCAGTGTTGGCCCGCCCGCACCTGCAAAACCTAATAATAAACCTGCACCAAAACCCGCTGATAACAATAATATGATGATGGGCGACGGCATGCAGGCATCGGCAGCAGCCAAACCTAAAACCGAGCAAAGCATGATGATGATGGAGGCCGCACCGCAAAAGCAGGCGTCGACTGTTAAAACCATTACACCTCAAAAAAATGTGACCGGCCTGAATGAGAACTTTGCCCGCGAAGTAATGGAACTGCATACCCTTGGGGTTGACGGAGGCTATACCCAAACCGATGTTACACAGGCGGCACGGGTGTTAACCGGCTGGACAATTTACCCCATAGCCGATGCGGGTTATGGCGCCGCCATGAAAGGTTTAGTAAACAGGATAGGTGTAAATAACCTGGAGCAAAAAGGCTATGTGCACATTGGCGACTTTTTGTTCACCCCAAGCAGGCACGATATAGGGGAGAAGACCGTACTGGGCCATCACTTTGATGCCAATGGCGGTTACGATGAAGGAATAACGCTGTTGGAAATGCTTGCCCACCATCCGTCAACAGCTAAATTTATATGTAAAAAGCTTGCCGTACGCTTTGTAAGCGATAACCCATCGCAAAACCTGGTCAATAAAATGGCCCAAACCTTTACGGAACAGGATGGCGATATTAAACAGGTGCTGATCACGATGGTAAGCTCACCCGAGTTTTGGAAGAAGACCGCGGTGAGAGAAAAGACAAAATCGCCTTTTGAGCTGGCTATCAGTTCGGTAAGAAGTTTAAATGCCAATATTACCGATCCGTACCAATTATATAACTGGATTACCCGTATGGGCGAAAAAATGTATTATTACCAGGCACCAACCGGTTTTCCCGACAGGAGCAACTATTGGATAAATACCGGATCCCTGTTAAACAGGATGAATTTTGGCTTAGCCCTGGCCGGGCAAAAGATACCGGGGGTACAAGTTAATCTGGCGGCTCTTAATAACCACCACGAGCCCGAAAGCGCGCAGGATGCCCTGGTTACCTATACCAAACTGGTTATGCCCGAGCGCGATCTGGATAAAACCATTAAACGGTTAGCTCCGCTGCTAAACGACCCGCAACTGGCAGCCAAAATAGATAATGCCGCCAGCAAAACACCTGCACCGCAACCGGTCAACTTAACCCCTGTGCAGGATATGGCAACTATGACGAATAACCAGGGCGCATCAAACCCTCAGCCTCCGGCTAAAGTTACGGCCCAGGTTAAAACTCAAAACAACACCATGCTTGCCCAGGTGGTAGGCATAATTATTGGCTCACCGGAGTTTCAACGACGATAATTATTATTCTATAAAGAAAAAGAGCACCAGGCATATTTGGTGCTCTTTTGCTTTTAATATGGGTATGGTAAATGAAACAATCTGTAAATCAAGTTGTAAAAAAATGTTTTAATTACTATTTAGATTATATTTCTATATTTAGGCAACAATAAGAACTATTGGTGTGAAAATATACCTGTTTAGCCGTACCGATAATCAAATGCGATCTGCTTTCCGTGCGGACTATTGTTTGCAAAATTTAAAAGCGATAAAAGATATTAGTTTTGCTTACCTCATTGTTATCATCGCCATAAACTTATTGAGCTATTTCTTTAAATTTAACATTGACGAGATACTGCATATTCCCGATTTTTCAATTTCTCTACTTTTCTCTTTTTGTGTCGTATCAATTTTCTATGCTATTAGCCATATCCTGATCCGGAAATTCAGCACCCGGCAGAGCTTTATTTTCTTATCCCGGATCATTGTGATCGGGTTTTCTATGTTTATGATAAGCCGTGGAATGCTCAATACGTTCCATGCTGTACATAACCCGCGCAATTCATTGACAATGTATATGATATGGCTTATTTTAGTAAGCATTTTTTTTGTATTTGAATATTACGAAACGCTTATAATAGTCGCTTTCTGTTTAATAACCTTTAGTATTTTACTACCGCATTATCAGCATAGTACTGAAGAAATATATAAAAATGAGTTTGTGTCCCTTATTATGTTGTCTGTTTTTTTCTTTTCGTCAAGGCACTTTTTTTCTTACCGGGTAAATCACTTTGCACAGCTTAAAACCATACAGGAAAAGAATTTGCAAATAGAAAATGCCAACCATATTAAAGACGAAATATTGGGCGTTGTTGCGCATGACCTGAGAAACCCGCTTGGCGCTATTGAATCCATAGCGATGTTAATGGAAATGGATGTAGACGAAAACGATGAGAGCGCTATTGAGAATATTATGATGATAAAAGGCTCATGTGAAAAAGCCAGGAGTATAATAAACGATCTGATAGAAGTAGCCCGCAATGATAATGAGGATGGTTTTGGCTTACAGCAAATTGATTTGAACACCTTTTTATTGAACGTAATTAATGAGTGGCTCCAAAACAAAACCGGGGCGGCTAAAATTGTATTTAACGGTACCAAGCAGCCTGCGCTCAGCTGGATAAACAAGGAGAAGATGCAAAGGGTAATGGACAACCTGATCAGTAACGCCTTGAAGTTTTCGGAAGCGGGTACACAAATAGAAGTATTGTTAAAGCAGATTGATGGAAAGTGTTACATCAAAGTAAAAGATACAGGCTTAGGCATTCCCGAAGAATTATTGCCTCACGTGTTCGATCGTTTCTCCAAAGCCAGCCGTAAGGGTTTACGTGGCGAAAACTCTGTGGGTCTTGGGCTGAGCATTGTTCGCCAGATCATCAAAAAGCATGGTGGCGATATTGTGGTTGACAGTACCGAAGGAAAAGGAACCACATTTACTATTTCGTTGCCTCAATCAATTACTTCGCTGCCTGCGGCATAAAACCGCTGGTTAAAATTAACCAGGAACAGGGTAGTAGTGGCACGTGTACATGCCGTATAAAACCACCGCAAAAAATCATAGTTTATCATGTCCTCGGTTAAATAACCCTGATCAACAAAAACAGCATCCCATTGCCCGCCCTGTGCTTTATGGCAGGTTACCGCATAGGCAAACTTAACCTGTAATGCATTGTAATACGGGTTGGTTTTTAGCTCATTGTATTTTTCACGCTTGTTTGGTATATGATCATAATCCTTCATTACCTCCAGAAAGAAACGCTTCTGATCAACCGGGGCCAGTGCCGGGGCCTCTGCATATAGCGTATCCAGCATCAGCTTACAATTGATAGTTAGGTTTTCGGCATAATCAATAAATTCCAACTGGGCATCGGCAAACCTGAAGCCGTACATATCTTCAAAGTTCCGTATCTTTTTTATCCGCGCGATATCGCCATTGGCAATAAATCCTGTGCTGTTTTCTTCCTCTTCCTGCAGCCAGAAATAATTATTGCGTACCACCATGAGCTGGTCGCCACCGGTTATCTCTTCATCCCTGAATAAAATACGGTTACGTATCTGCTGATTATATAAGTTAGCATTCTTGTTCGATCGGCATATTACCAGCGTCCTGTCCATGCCAAACTTGTTGTAGGCATAATTTAATCCTTCTTCCAGTTTATCACCATTAATGCGGTAAACATCTTTAAAGCCCTTGGTTATAATTTTAGGGGTCTCAATTTTTCCTTTCCTGATGATGTTACGAATACCCGTTACATTCAGTAAAATGCCCGAATCCTTTTCCTGGCGTACTACATCTGTCATTTCGTAACTAAAAACCGTGAGGCGGAAATGGTCTTTCAAAACCTTTTCTTCCAGGGCGGGGCTACTGTCCGAACCTACCGGCGGCAGCTGCGCGGTATCGCCAACCAGCATCAGCTTGCAGTTTTTGGTGTTATAAACGTAATTAACCAGGTCTTGAAGCAGGCTTTTGTGATTAGCGCCGTTTACCTCATCAGATATCATCGACGCTTCATCTACAATAAAAAGTGTATCCGTTGCAATGTTATCGGCAATCATAAAAGAGTCGTCAATATTCATGGCCGACTTTTTACGATAAATGCGCTTGTGTATGGTAAACGCTTTTTTACCCGAATAGCCCGTTATTACCTTGGCCGCACGGCCGGTAGGGGCCAGCAATACCGATTTGTACTGATAATGGCGCAAACCTTTCACCAAAGCGCTGATGACGGTTGTTTTACCCGTACCGGCATAGCCTTTCAAAATAAAGCAATCATCGCCATTGTCGCTGTTTAAAAAAGCATGCAGCCTGTTAAACAACTCCAATTGCTGGCCGGTAGGCGTATGGGGGAAACACTTTGATATGTATTCGTCTTCGGGATTCACATTCCAAAAATGCGCATAAAAAGGCTTAGTAAGAGACGCAATATTTTTTTACTTTTGTTTTGATGGGCAATCAGCACTATAACTACTACGATCCGGAATTTGACCCTAATCATATACATGATCATCATGAACTGCTTATCATGATATCAGGTGATATTTTTTCGTTCGCTGTTATCCAAAAAGCGACCAAAAAGGTATTGATATGGGGCGAGCAATACAAAGTTGAAGAATTAGGTGAGCCTGTTGAACTGACAGGCCTTGCATTTTCGCAATTTAGCAATGTTAAGATCGGGGTGCAATCACCATCTTTTACCATTGTTCATAAAGACCTTTACCAGGCTGATAAAGTAACCGACTATGCTAAATACCTTGATGTAAAGGATGGGGAAACCGTGCTTGTTAACGAATTGGATAGCGACAATTATGTGTTGTTTACTTTAACTGAAACACTGGCCAGGACACTTAAAGATAACTTTAAATCGAAACCTGTTTTTTTTGCCGGTAAAGCATGGATAGCGGCCATAAGTAAAGCTACGCCATACCTGCAGCCGTTGTTTATTAACGTTGACGGAAATATTGCTCAGCTATACCATAGCACAAACCAAAAGCTTGATTTTTACAATAGCTTTCAGTTCAATAATGCGGATGAGTTGATGTACTATATTGTACTTACTGCCAACGAGTTAAATATTAACCTCGATGCTACATCGGTAGTACTGAGCGGTGATATTTCAGTATCAGATAAAAAGATACAAAGGGTGAACGACCTGTTGCCTAAGGTTGATTTTAACCATAACGAGGTGGTATTATTGCCATCGGGTTTTATACACCATCAAATATTGATGCTTGCCGGATTAACATTATGCGAATCATCGGCGGTAAATTAAGGGGCCTGAGGTTAAATCCACCCAAAAATCTTCCTGTACGGCCAACTACCGACCTGGCCAAAGAAGCGCTGTTCAATATTTTGAATAACCAAATCGAGTTTGAAGGTATCACCGTGCTCGACCTGTTTAGCGGTACCGGCAATATTTCGATGGAGTTTGCATCAAGAGGAGCGGAGCAGGTAACATCGGTTGACCGTAGTGTGCAATGTGTACATTATTTGAATGATATCTCACGTCAGCATAAGCTTGACAACATAAAAACCTTTAAGGCCGATGTTTTTAAATACCTGGAGATGGAAACAGACCGGTACGACCTGATATTTGCCGATCCCCCTTATGATTTGAACCGTATACCCGACATCCCTAAAATAATTGCGGAGAAGGGTTTGCTAAAGCCGGATGGCTTGCTGATAGTGGAACACCAAAGCATGCAGAACCTGGCACAACAGCCCGGTTTTGTTGAACAACGCAAGTATGGGCATTCATCATTTTCGTTTTTTAAGCAAGTTGGTTTCTGAATAGAATTGTTATTTTCACAAATAGTTAGCAACACTGTATTATATCATGAAAAAGTATCTTTTTTTGTTTTTGCTTATCGCGATGAGCCTGCAAAGCTGCTATTATATAGCTAAAAAGATATTCAAAGACGAGCAGGCTGATGAAGCGACAAAAAACCAGATTGCCGCTATGAACAAAACTCTTTTTACGAGTTTAGCAAATAATGATGTGAAAGGAGTTAGGTCATTAATGTCGAATAGATTAATACTTAAGCTTGATTCTACCTTTGATGTATTGGTGCGTTCTATTAATGAAGCCTATGGAAAAGATGCTGAATATGAGGTAATGGATGAGTTTTACACAAAAAACGATAACTCAGAGGTTTCAACTACCGTTTCGTCGCCGAAAGCCGGGGGATATAAAATTAGCTACATTGCCTTAAATGAAGAAACCTATGTTTCGGTATTGGTAACCAAAAATGCGCCTATAAACTGTGTTGTTTTGGCGATATATGGTAAATATGACGATAGGTGGAAGTTGAACATCCTGGAGTTAGCAAATTATAGTGCGTTTGGTAAAAACGCTCCTGATTACTATGATGAAGCCCTGAAAGAGTATAAGGAGGGGAACCTAATAGACGCTGCCGACAATATTATTATTGCCAAAAGCCTTGCCACGCCATTGGATAAATATCTTGTTTATGATGATAACGCCGAAATGAAAGCTTTCCATGACAAAGTATTAGATGAAGCCAATAAAAAATATAAGTTGCCCTTCACTATAAAATCTATAAAACAGCAGCCGCAAATACTCTCTATCAGTCCCCAGGCTATTGTTAAAGACAAGCATCCCGGTGTTTATCCTATAGTGCGGTATAAATCGGCAATACCTTTTACGGATACCGTAGCCTTGAAAAAAGAGAACAATGATATACAGAAAGTTATAGGAACCCTGTATAAGGGTATAGACAAACATAAAAAATACATTTTGTACATGGCATATAACAACATACCCGATGATAAAACATTGACTGACCGTTACGGCTTTGTACAAACCTTGGGTAAATAACCCTGAAATTTAATTTTATTAGTAATTTCGAGACATCATAAACTATACGATATATGAAGATCGCTCTTTTCCCGGGCTCGTTCGACCCGGTAACCAAGGCACACGTTGATATCATTAAACGGTCCATCAACCTGTTTGATAAAGTATATATCGGCATTGGTACCAACAGCAGCAAAAAGGGCTTTTTAAGTGTTGAGAAGCGCGAACAAATGTTGAGGGCTGTTTTTGAACATGAACCCAAAATTCATATTGTTGCTTACGAAGGCTTAACCATAGATTTTTGCAAACAAATAGGAGCGGCCTATATGATACGCGGCATACGTACCGTATCTGATTTTGAGTATGAGAAAGCTATAGCCCAGATGAACCACGCGCTTGAACCTGAAATTGAAAGTATATTTATTGTAAGTAAACCGGGTTACTCATCTATCAGTTCAACTATTGTGCGCGAGATATTGCGTTATAATGGTAAGGCAGATCAGTTTATTCCAAAAGAGGCACTGCAGTTTTTGTAAGCAGGCCGGTTTTTTCCATTACTTCGGCAATTGACGGGAAGGTGTTTTTTATAATGGGCGCCATTTTATCTTTGTTAAACCAGCGTACATCGGTTATGCCTTCTTCTTTTTGAGGTTTTAACTTATCCTGGCCAATGGCTTTCATTTTGTACCAATAGCTCTTTTTAATTACAACTTCGCCTTTATAAATATAGGCATGGTAGGTTTTGCCTATCTTTTTTCCAAGCTTTTGTACAGTTATGCCGCATTCTTCCTCAACTTCGCGTACGGCAGCATTCTTTATGGTTTCGCCTTTTTCAATTTTTCCTTTGGGCAGGTCCCAGGTATCATTACGATAAATAAACAAAAACTCTTTTCTTTCGTTTTTAACCAGGCCGCCCGCGGCGGCAATAACGGGTACCGACTTTAGTACTTTCTTGAAAAATGCTTTAGCATCGGTGCAAAGCACAAAAAAATTATGATCCGGGTAGTTTTCATTGATGAACGGATACATTATTTTCAGATCAAAAGCTTGCTGATCAATCTGTTGAAATTTTTTGAGGTTTTTTGGCGCTACCTCAGTTATCAACAGTGCCTTTTGGTTAATATAAATTCTATAAATTTGAGCCATGTTTAATAAAAGTGAGATCGAACAGCAAGTGGCCGAGTTTCTGCTGCAAATTAAAGCAATTAAATTACAACCTACCAATCCTTTTACATGGGCATCAGGATGGAAGTCGCCTATATATTGCGATAACCGTGCAACCTTATCTCATCCTACCATACGCACTTATATCCGCCAAAATCTTACCAAACTGATACAGGAAGAATTTGGAACGGTGGAATGTGTTGCCGGAGTAGCAACAGCAGGTATCCCACAAGGGGCATTGGTAGCGCAGGAACTTGGATTACCATTCGTCTATGTTCGCGCTAAGGCGAAAGAACATGGCACCGGCAGCCTTATTGAGGGTGAGATATTTCCAGGGCAAAGGGTAGTTGTTATTGAGGACCTGATATCGACAGGTAAAAGCAGTTTGCAGGCTGTAGAAGCATTGCGCGCCGCAGGATACAATGTTGCAGGCCTGGTAGCCATATTTACCTATGGTTTTGATGCCGCTGTTGAAAACTTTAAAAAAGCAAATTGTCCTTTTAATACTCTTTCTAATTACAGCGCGCTCATCAGTTACGCAGAAAAACATCAATATATAAGCAAGGCCGATGTTGAGCTGTTAAAAAAATGGCGTGAAAATCCCTCTGAATGGGGACAGGTTGAGATCGGTTAATACAATTATTTACCTACAGTTATGACCATTATTGAAAGCAAAATTACTATAGCCAAACCAATAGCCTCTGTTTACGCGTTTTTAGCTGATCTGAACAATCATCAGCAACTAATGCCTGAAAATATATACAACTGGTCGTCGACAGCCACAGAGGCCCGGTTTACTATACAGAACATGGCAAAGCTGGCGCTAAAAACAGGCAAACTGGTAGAAAACCAGGAAATACAAATTATACCGGCAGAAACACCGCCGTTTGAATTGGAATTAAAATGGTTATTGAGCGCGGTAGGGGATGGCACAGCGGTTACCTACCAAATATCGGCCGACCTGAATATGATGATGAAAATGTTAGTAAGCGGGCCGCTGCAGAAACTGACAGACCACGAGACTTCGCGCCTTGCAGAAGTATTAAAATAAAATAGTTATTAGTGTAACTATTCTTTCGGAAACAGCGTAAAAGTTTAAGAATAAAAAATCATGTCCACTTTATTTAACATAAGGTGGACATGAGATTTGAAATTATTAACGGATCTTGAAACGATCAATGATCAGCGTAGACGCGTTTGATACGATCAGAACTCCGATTGCGATGCATGATGCGATAAGTAATGTGTCCATGGTATTTAGTTTTAATCTTAGTTTAGTTGATAAGCTAAATACCAAACTTGTGCCACAATACCCTGTTTTTTAAATAATTGATAATCAATTATTTAATATAATTTACTTTCATTTTTATATACTTTTTGTGCAATGCATTCCACAATGTTGGGATATTTGTAGAAATTACTTCCCAAGGTGTAGAAAAATGAATTGCACCCATCCAATAATGCAAATATCATCGCTTCTTTTTACCTGAATTAAAAATAGAGTATATTATGAGTAATATGCTTATAATCAATACGATAAAAATTATAATTTTTACACTAAATGGTGTGTGATTTATAACAGACTTCTCATTTTTACCCGACCGGTATTTTACTGAATCAGCTTGGGTCGCTGCATTATTCGCAGCAATAGTCTGCCTGGTACTCAACTTTATTGAATCTTTGAAATGGTCGATCCTGTTTAGCACGATTGCTTCGTTTTTCAGGTCGCCGCTTTTGGTGTATACTTCGGCAAGATTTTGCAGGGCGATAAGATGACGACCGGGATCTTTGATCTGTTGCGACAGGTATGCTGCTTCATTCAGATCCTGTACCGCCAGGCTGTAATCTTTAATATCCCGTTTAACGGCAGCCAATTTGATGAGTGAATTGATAATGCCCGGCGTATCGCAAATGGTACGCGATAGCGTGTTTGATTGCAGGATATACCATTTCTCCTGCGAATGCTTTTTTTGCAGATGATACACAAACGCAAGGTTATCGAAACTTTGCCTTATGCCTGTCGTATCCCGGTAACGGGAATAAATGTGCAAGGCATTATCAATATGAGCCAGCGCCTGGTTAAGCTGTTGATTAGCGGCACCCGGCTGAGCCATATTTAATGCCATTTTGGTTATGGAGTCCGCTTTGGCGGTTTGCTTTTTAACAAATTGAACGCGTGTTAAACTATCAGATACAGGTATTTGAGCCAGAACCGTAGTGAACGGAAATAACAGAAAAATTAACCAGGCGATATTAGGGCGCATCAAGTAAGTAACTATAATGTATTTCAATTGTTTGAAGATATAAATTAAGCAGAACTAAATGATGTTTTTTAAAAAAGAGATGATCGCGTTTTTATGAAACCTTAAGGCGTTAATTTTCGTACTAATACATAAGTTACTACTAATTCACGCGATATGAAGCACGTAAAATTTACTCTTGTTGTATTGTTATTAAGTTTTGCCATCTTTTTTAGTGCCACCGCAGGTACCGGTCAAACCGATAGTTTACCTATTAACTCGGGCATTGTAGCATTGCTTGCCATTGGTTTAGGCATTGGTATTAAAGTAGTTTCGAAAAAGCTAAAACAGGTAGATAAGGACCTGCAGGACGCTTTTGGAGAAAAGGTGCTTTAGTATCCGTTACTAAACAATGATCGCCTTTGCAGGGATATTTTAGAAATATGTCTGTACCTTTGTGTAATGAAACCCAAAGCTTACGATTACTTTGAAGCACAGAGCCCCCAAACTCCGTTAAAACCTCGGGATATCATACTATATCCTAATGGGGGGTTCCCTAATTATCCCGATTTTGAAATTGTAGAGCAGTGGATGGACAAAAACTTTGAGTATGTTGCTGTTCTCAATAAGCCGGAGCACCAAATCTGGAAATTCCGCATTACGGGTATCTTAAAGCCACGTTCCTGATAACTCTTAATATAAATCTTCCCGAATATTTGTATTTGTAAATTCCATCATCGTATATTTGCGATATATAATTTAATGCAAATGGCCATCAATAAAAAAGAAGCCTTTACGGATATAGACCAAAAGCTGGCCGACCTGGCGAAAGCCATGTCGCACCCGGCAAGGATAGCTATATTACGCATTTTAGCTGCGCGCAATACCTGCATTTGCGGCGAAATAGTAGATGTAATGCCATTGGCTCAGGCCACAGTATCACAGCACTTAAAAGAGTTGCTTAATGCCGGATTAATACAAGGTACGGTAGATGGTAAAAAATCATGCTATTGCATTAACTGGGATACCTTTAAGGATTTCAACCTGGAGTTTAATACCCTTTTTGGCGACTTACAGGTGATGGCATCTAATCAAAAGTGTTGTTAACAAAGTTTATTAACCATCAATACCAAATATCATGGAAACTGAAAACGAACTGAAAGAAATGGTAAGGCAAAAGTACAGCGAAATTGCTTTACAGGATAAGGAAACCAACGCCAGCTCATGCTGCGGATCGGGATGCTGCTCAACAGAAGTATATAACATCATGAACGAGGATTATACGCAGTTGGAGGGCTATAACCCGGACGCAGACCTTGCTTTGGGTTGCGGTATGCCCACGCAGTTTGCTAAAATAAAAAAGGGTGATGTGGTTATTGATCTGGGATCGGGTGCAGGGAATGATTGCTTTGTTGCCCGTGCCGAAACAGGGGACACCGGCAAGGTGATCGGGATTGATTTTACCGAAGCTATGATCAATAAAGCACGTCAAAATGCCGAAAAACTGGGTTATAATAACGTGGAGTTCCGTTTTGGAGATATTGAGCATATGCCTGTTACCGCAAATATTGCCGATGTGGTAGTAAGTAATTGCGTTTTAAACCTGGTGCCTAATAAAGCTGCGGTAATAAAAGATATATACCGCGTTTTAAAACCGGGTGGCCATTTCAGCATATCGGATGTAGTGCTGGTGGGTGATCTGCCCGGGCAGTTGAAGAACAAGGCCGAGATGTATGCGGGATGCGTGTCGGGCGCTGTACAAAGGGATGCTTATCTTGAGATGATAAAAGCCAGCGGTTTTGAGGATATCACCGTTCAAAAACAAAAAGTGATCACTATCCCGGATGATATATTGAGCAAGTATTTAAGTGCGGGGGAATTAGCTAATTTTAAAACCGGCGAAATGGGTATATTCAGTGTAACTGTTTATGCTAAAAAGCCATCAGAAAAAGCGGCTTGCTGCGCACCCGGCTGCTGCGATTAATAGGATGATAACACAAAAAGCACAATATTTTAGGGATGCGGTTATAGCGTTGCTGACAGCAGAAAAGCTACCAGTGGATGACCTGCCCAAAAAGCTGGACAACTTTGTAGTGGCGCTTGATGATGAGCACCTTGTAGGTGTCGCGGGCTTAGAGATATACGGCGCATACGGCTTATTACGCTCTGTAGCGGTAGATCGGGCCTATCGGGGTAAAGGAATAGCCGACGCGCTATTAAAGCAAATAGAAAGCCTCGCGGAAGCAAAACAGTTACAAGCGATTTTTCTGCTGACTGAAACAGCCGCAGATTACTTTTCCCGCAAAGGGTATGAAGCTATCAGCAGGGAAGAAGTACCTGCTGAAGTACAGGAATCAACCGAATTTAGTCATGTATGCCCGGTTTCGGCAATTGTAATGAAGAAGAATTTAATATAGACAATGAAGAACATTTTAGTACTATGCACCGGCAACAGTTGCCGCAGCCAGATAGCCGAGGGCTACTTACAACATTTCGCAGGCGATAAGGCCAAAGTTTATAGTGCAGGTATCGAAACTCATGGCGTTAACCCTAAAGCCATACAGGTAATGGCCGAGGATCATATCGATATATCGAAACATACCTCCAATAATGTGGATGAGTATTTTGATATCCCGTTTGATTATGTGATCACGGTTTGTGACAACGCCAAGGAGAATTGCCCTTATTTCCCTACCACTGCCGAGCGTTTTCATTTTAACTTCCCCGATCCCGCCAAGGCTACGGGAACACCAGATGAAGTGATGGCTGAGTTCCGCCGTGTGCGCGAGATGATCAAAACCTACTCGGCTAACTTTATCCGAACGCATCTGAAATGAGAAAATACGTAGCAGAGCTGGTCGGCATGTTTATCCTGGTATTTTGCGGTACCGGGGCCATGGTGATAGACCAGCAAACAGGCGGAGCGATAACCCATGTGGGCGTTGCCATTACCTGGGGGCTTGTGGTAATGAGTTTGATCAGCGCGCTGGGCAATGTATCGGGCTGCCATATTAACCCGGCGGTGAGCATCGCGTTTACGCTTGCGGGGCGTTTTAAGGCAAGCTTGCTGCCGGGATATATCATTAGTCAGCTGGCGGGTGCTTTGCTGGCAAGTGTTACGCTGAAATTCCTTTTCCCGACCAGTCCGCTACTGGGTGCTACCATGCCCGCGGGTACCGAGATGCAATCCTTTGTGCTGGAACTGATACTCACCTTTATTTTGATGCTGGTGATTATGCATGTAGCGCATGGCAGCAAGGAGCAGGGCATGTTCGCGGCAATAGCCATTGGTTCGGTTGTGGGCCTTGAAGCCATGTTTGCCGGGCTTATTTGCGGCGCGTCTATGAACCCGATACGTTCCTTAGCTCCGGCTTTAGTTTCGGGCCATTTAGAGCATATCTGGATATATCTTACCGCACCAACATTGGGTGCAGCGCTGGCCATACCGACCTGGAAATATTTAACACACGGAATTGAACTGGATACATGAAAATAGCCCTCTTCTCTGACATACATGCTAATTTACCGGCATTTGAAGCTTTTTTGAAAGACCTTGACAGCCGTCAACCCGACGCAGTGTATTGTCTGGGCGATTTGGTAGGCTACCATATTTACCCCAACGAGGTGATTGCCGAAATACGCAGGCGCGGCATTGCCACCATTGCCGGTAATCACGACCTGAAGGTGAGCAACCTGACGCCTGTAACACCCGAAAAACTGGCGACTACAGGCAAAAACTACGCATATCATATTGTGGAGCAAGGGCACCGTGAGTACCTAAGCAGTTTGCCCGCGCATATCCGTTTGGAATATAGGTTAGGCGGCGAACAACTCAATATGGTTTTGGTACACGGCACACCACGCAGCAACGATGAGTATTTATTAGCCGACCTGGATGAGCAATACGTGAACACCCTGATGGACGAAGCGGGCGCCGATATCCTTTGCGCAGGACACTCGCATAAGCCATTCCACCGGGTAATTGCACGCCAGAATGGTAAGCCCGGTCATGTGATCAATATCGGCTCGACAGGGAAACCAAAGGATAATAACCCGATGGGGTGTTATGTGATGATTACTTTAACAGATAAGAGTGAACTATCTGATATAGAAAGTATTAAAGTTGAATTTATTCGCTTTGAATATGATGTGGAGGCATCGGCGAAAGCGATTGAGAACAGCCCTTTGCCGGATGAGTTTGCGGATAGGCTGAGGGGTGGGTATTGAGATTCAGCTTCAGTTATTGAGATGTTGCAATGCAAAAAAATCAGCTTTAACGGTTTTACCCATGAGGTTGATATAAGAAGATGCCTCTGAAAATACGATCTTGAAAAACCCGCTTTCCTTCAGCAATATGATGGCTTGTTTGTTCGCTCTGTCTGCCTTTAATAAAAGCCATCCGCCGGGCGCCAGCAGATATTTAACAGCTTCGAGGTACGCCGCGTTGTTGCTATTGGGCAATACGGTATAGCAACCCCTGTCGGTAATGATATCAAATTGGCCTGTGAGGGTGGTCGAAAGTATGTCATCCTTAATAAAATCGACAGCTATGTTTTGTGTAGCTGACAGTTGACGTGCCTCGGTCACTGCTTTTAAAGAAATATCGGTAGCTGTTACTACGAAGCCTTTTCTCGCCAGGTAAATAGCCTGCTCGCCCGTGCCCGTACCGATATCAAGCAGGGTGCCTTTTATTATATTTCGTTCCGTTAAAAAACGTTCAAAATCAACATCTACGTTGGGTAAAATGGCTAAAAACTTATTGGATACCGATGCATCGTCTTTAGATCGCTTTAGGTAATTCGCTTCCCAGTACAATGCCTGCATGGCTTTATCTAAGGCATTAGGCTCCATTATTTGTTATTTTTTGAACTAATATAGTGAGTTTTTTAAGATGAAAGCATGCCTTTGACCGGTATGCACCTAATGCTATCCTTAATTGATTTTTTAAAGATAGCTATACCTTGTGTTAACATGGAGATTGTTATGTTCGTAAAAAAATAGTAATGAGCGATCGTAGGAAATTTTTAGCCAATACCCTGACAGGCATAGCCGGCATTACGCTGTTGCCTGCTATTAATACGTTTGCCGCGGCAGCGCCCGGGCAAACACTCCAACAGACAGCAAAAAAGTTAAAACTGAGGTTTGTTTTATGTTCTGACCTGCATTATGGTCAGGCAGGTACAGATTTTGATGTAAACGCTGCCAATGTGGTGAAATGGCTGAATGAAGAACATGTCAGTAACCACTTGGATATGGTGATAGTGAACGGCGACCTGGTGCATAACCGCCCAGATCTGCTTACGGTTGTAAAAGAAAAGTATTTTGATAAGATAGCCATACCTTATTATACCATACCCGGCAATCACGATTTTGCCGATGCGGCGGTATGGGAAAAAGCATTTGGGTACGAGGATAACTACATAATTGAGCGTGGCGATATCGCCTTTGTACTTGCCAATACGGCAGACACAAAAGGCGCTTACGTTAGTCCCGACCAAGCCTTTTTAAAAAGCGCTTTTGATAAGCTTGCTGATAAAAAAATGGTATTTGTGATATTACATATCGCCCCGGTACAATGGCTTAAAGAAGAAGCATCGACATTTTTAAATAGCCCCGATACGGTCGCCTTACTGCACAGCTATCCGAATATTAAGGCCGTTTTTCATGGTCATGACCACTCGCTGGATGGCGTAAGGTATACCGATAAATTACCTCACTTTTTTGACAGCCATACCGGCGGCAACTGGGGTACCGATTATAAAGGCTACCGTGTAGTAGAAGTGGGCGAGGATGACCAGGTTTATACCTACCAGGTGAACGCGAGCCGGAATCCTAATTTAAATGGCAAGAAGTTTTAATACGAGGGTTAACGTTTGGGCTGTACGGGAATCGCTTAGTAAAGTTTTCTCCTCGCTCTCGCTCGTTCGAAATGACATGGTGGTGAGTAAACCGGTGCAATTCCCTAATTAATCTTTATCCCCTTATACTCCTCAGCTGTCACGTAGTCTTTCCTTAGCGGGAAACCATCCCAATCGTCGGGGAGGAGGATGCGGCGCAGGTCGGGGTGATTGGTGAAGAAGATGCCCAGCATATCGTAAGCTTCGCGCTCGTGCCAGTCGGCGGCTTTATAAACGGCTGCTATACTGGGGAATGTGGGCAGGTTATCTAATGCACGGTTATTAGCTTGGCTTACTTTTAAAACCAGTTGTTTGTTGTATGGGATGGAGGAGAGGTGGTACACCACACCAAAGCTACCGGCCTCCACACCATAATCCACTCCCGAAAGGTTGGAGAGGAAATCGAAATAAGTTTCGGGATTGTCGCGCAGTTCAAGGCAAACATCGGCAATACGCCCGGGCGCTATCAGCAGGGCGCTTTGCTTGCCCGTAGTTTCTTCACCCAGGATAACCTCCGCGCCAAACTTATTCAGCAATAATGCTTTTATCTCATCAAAACTCATGGGGCAAGTCTAACTATTTTCCAGCTGTTCTTATCGGCGCGTTTGTAAACAATACGGTCGTGCAGGCGGCTTGCGCCACCTTGCCAAAACTCAATAATGGTAGGTTTTACAATATAGCCACCCCAATGCGCGGGCTTAGGCACGGCGTTATCTGCATATACAGCCTCAAGGTCGTTCCATTTTTTTTCCAATGCCTCGCGGCCTTGTATTTCCTGGCTTTGCTGTGAAACCAAAGCGCCTATCTGGCTGCCTTTAGGGCGGGTAGCAAAA
>Ga0207690_10000944_pt1 | contig 18600 bp, 20 predicted proteins | sample KBSC23metaG_FD_184315 | JGI IMG/M metagenome (GOLD analysis project Ga0207690, IMG submission 184315) | Corn rhizosphere microbial communities from Kellogg Biological Station, Michigan, USA - KBS C2-3 metaG (SPAdes) (version 2) | ecosystem: Host-associated > Plants > Roots > Rhizosphere > Soil ...
CGGCCATGCGCTGGTCGAAACTAACGATCCCAAGAATTTCGTAGAGGCCAAGCAAATCCTCAAAGTGGCGGTCAACCGCGACAATGAGGACCCGTTCGCCTGGTACCAGCTCGGCATCATCTACGACCGCGAGGGCGACCAGGCGCGCGCCCAGCTCGCGACCGCAGAGCGCAACAACCTCCAGGGCAATCCCAAGCTCGCGCTTGCCAGCGCGCAAATGGCCCTGAAGGGGATTCCGCCCGGAACGCCCGACTATCTTCGGGCGCAGGATATCGCCATGGTGTCCCGGGCCGAGCTGGCCAAGACGGACAAGAAATACAGGAAAGACGGGAACGAGTGAGCGAATCCAATCCGCCGCCGCGGCGGCGCGGAATTCTGGGCGCGGCGATCGGGGGCGGGGTCATCGGATCGCTGCTGACCGCTGCCGCCCTGCTGTTCGCCCTTCCCAACGTGCTCAGCAGCAAGATCGTCCGGCAGGGCCTTCTCAACGACCCCAAGATCCTTTCCGACGCGGTGGATGCGCTGCGCGATGCGCAATATGCCCCGGTCCTCGCCGCCAACCGCACCGCACTCGAAACGCCGTTCGGTAGCTCGTGGAGGGGTTCCGCCAAGCCCGACGTGACGCTGGTCGAGTTCTTCGATTACGCCTGCCCCTATTGCAAGGCCAGCAACCCGGTCATCGACCGGCTGCTCAAGGAGGACAAGGACGTGCGGCTCGTCTATCGCGAGCTGCCGATCCTGGGCCAGGACAGCGTGACCGCGGCGCGGCTGTCGCTCGAAGCGTCGAAGCTCGGCCGTTTCGCCAAATTCCACGACACGCTGTGGGCGGCCGGGCGGCCGGCGCCCGAGACGAATGCCGCAGCCGCACAGGCTGCCGGAATCTCCCCCGAGCCCAAGCCGGACCCGCTGATCGAGGCCGAGCTGAAGCGCAACTTCCAGCTCGCCGGCGAGCTTGGGGCGACGGGCACCCCGCTGTTCGTGATCGGCGACCGCGTTCTGAACGGTGCGGTGGGCTATGAAGCTCTGAAACAGGCGATCGAAGAGGCTCGCAAGAAGAACGGCTAGCCGCCGCTCACTTGTCCAAGCGACAATCCGATGCAGCGGCTATGAAGAAGGCCATCGCGCGCGCCGGCGCGTGGCCGCCCTCAGAGCGTCAGTATTCGCAGGCGGCATCAGGGTTCCTCGCGCGTGCGCAGCGACATGCCCGCCCAGGACCTATTCTTCTCGGGGATCTTCAAGCTCAATGTCGGCGCCTCCATCAGCGTTCATCATTTCCTGCCGAGCTCTTCTCGACCCCCGCTCCGCCTTGAACCCCTGGGCGACCACGTACCATTCGCTCGAATCCTTGCGGCTCGCGGGGGGCTTGGCGTGCTTGACGCTGGAGAAGCTGCGCTTGAGCTCGGCGACGAGCTGGTTGTCGGCTCCGCCGGCGAGCACTTTCGCCACATAGGCGCCGCCGGGGCGAAGCACCTCTCGGGCGAACTCCAGGCCCGCCTCGACCAGCGCCATGGTTCGAAGATGATCGGTCTGCTGGTGGCCGACGGTGTTGGCCGCCATGTCGGACAGGACGAGGTCAGCGGGGCCGCCGAGCGCCTCGCGCAGCCGTTCGGGCGCAGCGTCGTCCATCAGGTCCATCTGCAGGATCGTAACTCCGTCGATGGGCTCGGTCGGCAGCAGGTCGATTCCGACGATTGCCGCTTGAGGGCTCTTGCGGCGGACTACCTGGCTCCAGCCGCCCGGCGCGATCCCGAGGTCGACGACCGCCTTCACGCCCTTGAGGAGCGCGAAACGCTCGTCGAGCTCGAGCAGCTTGTAGGCGGCGCGGCTGCGATAATTCTCCGCCTTGGCGCGTCTTACATACGGGTCGTTGAGCTGGCGTTCGAGCCAGCGGGTCGAGGAGACTTTGCGGCCTTTCGCCGTCTTGAGCCGCTTCAAGAATATCCTCCCCAGCATTTGCCGGGGAGGGGAACCAGCGAAGCTGGTGGAGGGGTCTGTGTCACCGCAGTCGGACCGAGACCCCTCCACCATGCTCCGCATGGTTCCCCTCCCCACGAAATCGTGGGGAGGAAAGTCACAACACCCATCCGTCCCTCGCCATCAGGGAGCGCAGGATGCCTTCGCGGATTCCGCGATCCGCGACTCCGAGGTTCTTCGCCGGCCAGATCTCCATGATCGCTTCGAGGATCGCGCAGCCGGCGACGACGAGGTCGGCGCGTTCGTTGCCGATGCAGGGAAGCGCCGAGCGCTGCTCATAGTCCATGCCCGCGATCATCTCGCTGATATTCTGCATCGCCTCAATCGGGACGTGCAGCCCGTCGACCGCGCGGCGGTCGTAAAAGGGCAAGGCGAGATGGACGCTGGCGAGCGTGGTGACGGTGCCGCTGGTGCCGAGCAGTCGGATCCCCTCGCGCGTCTCCGGCAGCATCGACGTGAAGTTGGCGAACGCGCGGCGGGCGCGCTCGCGCATGCGCTTGTAGGCGAGCAGGCGGTCCGGCCCCTCAAGCGCTTCCTTGCCTTCGCTTTCGGTCAGCGAGACGACGCCCCACGGAGCGCTCCACCAGGCGCGGATCCGCGTCGAGCCGTCGTCCTGGTCGATCAGCACGAGCTCGGTCGAGCCGCCGCCGATGTCGAAGATGAGCGCCGGGCCGTCGCCGGGCTCCAGCAGCTTGTGACAGCCGAGGACCGCGAGGCGCGCTTCCTCGGCCGGCGCGATGATGTCGAGAAGGATGCCGGTCTGGTCGCGCACCCGATCGGCGAACTCTTGCCCGTTGGTTGCGCGGCGGCAGGCCTCGGTCGCGACCGAACGAGAGAGGGACACGTTGCGGCGCCTCAGCTTGTCGGCGCAGATCGAAAGCGCCCCGACGGCGCGGTCCATCGCCTCGTCCGAGAGCGCGCCGGTGCGGGAAAGGCCCTCGCCGAGGCGGACGATGCGCGAGAAAGCGTCGATGACCGTGAATCCGCCCTCATTCGGGCGAGCGATCAGAAGGCGGCAATTGTTCGTGCCGAGGTCGATCGCGCCATAGGTATGACGATGCGGCTCCCGCCTGGGCGAGGAGCCCTGATCCGCTGGCCTGCCCTGCTCGCGGTAACCTTGCTGCAGGGCAGGCGCACTGGCGACACCCTGCGCCATGATACACGCCCGTTTCTGTCCTTCACCGCCGGAGAGCCTGACGGCTGACTTGGCGGGGGTTTAATCACAATTCGATGGTTTTGGGCAAGGGCACAGGGACTTGGCCGCCGCGTTGAGAAGACAAAGGCCGGGCCGGTCCCTTCAGTTGACACGGCTAGGACCGACTCTCTATCTCGCCGCCTCCCAGGCTGCCCCGTCGTCTAATGGTAAGACTACGGACTCTGACTCCGTCAATCGTGGTTCGAATCCACGCGGGGCATCCAACCCTCCCGCATTTAACAGCAGTGACACAGGTTAACTTCGCGCCGCGATTCGTCGCGCACCCGTAACGGTTCGTCGTTGACTGTTGATTCGCCGTTTAAGGACGGATTCCCGCCGCTGCCGTTCCGTGATTCCTTCCCGGCGGGACTGAAGGGGAAGGAATCAATGACTTGTCGCGCATTCTTCGGCGCGCTGCTGATCGGCGCCGCGTCGCTCGCGGGACCAGCCGTGGCAGCCGCGCCCTCCTCCGATGCCGCATCAGCGCCAAGCTTCATCATGAAGGGCCCGGACATGCTGGGCACGCGTGCGATCATGATCAGGGCCGACCGCTTCTCGGACAGCCTCAAGCGCGCACGCGAGGATGCGTCGAATTCGCCGGTCCTCCAGCGCCTGATCGCGCCGGCAAGAACGCTTCCGCCGCTCCAGAAAATGGGCTTCATTCAGGCCGCCGTGACGAAGAGCGTCCATTGGGTTTCGGACGCGACCGAATGGGGACAGCATGATTATTGGGCAAGCGCCGCCCAGACGCTCGCCCACGGCGCCGGCGACGCCAAGAACCGCGCGATCGTCAAGCTGCAGGCGCTCCGCGCGCTCGGGTTCAACAACTCGGATCTGTTTCTGACGCTCGCGCGCGACCGCGTCGGCGGGCCGATCACGGTGCTGACGGTGCGCAACGGCGGACGTTACTACGTCATGGACGACACCGGCGGACGGCCGTTCGCGGTCGAGGAGCGCCGCCTCGAGTTCCAGCCGCTGATGAGCTTCGGGATGTACGGCGCATGGGTGCACACCCGCGCGGCGCCCAGGGCCACGATGGCATCCGCCAGCGCCGACACGTCGAGGACCGCCCGCAAGTAGGCTGCTCGGGCAGCATTCTCGCACCCCCGCGGCTTGTGCTATGACAGGCGCGCTCACGGGGGGAGACCAGAATTGCGCGCCTTGCGGACCTTCGCGGCACTCGCCGTGACCTTGAGCCTTGCTTCCTGCGCTCGCGAGGAGCGGCCCGCGGCGCCGCCGACCACTGGACGGCGCCCTGCCCCGCCACCGTCGCGGCAGCCCGCCATTTCCGAAGCCAACTTCGTCGCCGAGAACGGGTCGATCGACCTGTTCGTGATCCGCTCGTCGGAGCTTGCGCTGCAGCGTTCGGGCTCGGCGCGGGTGAAGGAGTTCGCGCAGCGCATGATCGCCGATCACAAGGGCACCAGCGGGCAGTTGTCGCTGGAAGGCCGAAGGCTCAACCTGCTTCCGTCGGCGACCCTCGGCCCGCGTGAGCAGGCGATGCTAGACAGCCTCCAGGCGAGCGGCCGCTTCGACGCCGAATATGTTCGCGACCAGCGAATCGTGCACCAGCGCGCGGTTGCGATCGATTCCGCTTATGCCGCGAACGGCCGAAGCCCGACGCTGCGCCCGGTCGCCGCCGCCGCGCTTCCGACCGAGCAACGGCACCTGAGGCTGCTCGGATATCTCTAAACCGGCCTAAGTTGCTCCAAAACGGTGGTAAATGCGTCGGTAACCATAAGCCCTAAGCCTATCTTCGCCTTGATCCGGCAGACCCGGACGAATGGCGATCTGCACCATTTCACGCGCTTCGATCGGGCTCTCGGCTGCCGCCGCGGCGCTCGTTTCCTTTCCCGGCGCAGCCTCGGCACAATCGGCTCCGGCAACCGTCGCTTCCCTTCTCATGTCGAAGAGCGAAGCGATCCTTGGAGCGCCGAGCGCGCTTCAGGCGATCCTGGCCCAGCAGGGCGCGCCGCCGCGTGCGGCAGCGATCGCTCCGGCATCCTATTCGGCTCCCCGCGCCGTTCAGGCCGTGGTCCGCACCGGCGACGAGGGAATCCATAGCGACCGACCAGACGTCTTCGGATCGGTGGCGCTCCGCGTCGGTCACACGCCGCTCGACCCGCGCTGGCATTCGGTCGAGCATAGACCGGTCACGGGCAGCGCGGTCCGCTTCGCGCAATCGTTCAAGGGCGCGGCCCCGCTCAAGCAGCTCGAAGCGGTCAACTGGTACGTGAACCGGCGCGTGCAGTTCGAGGACGATTCCAGGCGCTTCGGCCGCGGCGACGTCTGGTCGTCGGCCGACGAGACGCTTCGCAGCGGGCGCGGCGACTGCGAGGACTTCGCCATCGCCAAGATGCAGATGCTTCGCGCCGCGGGCTTTTCCGACCGCGACCTTTACCTCGTGATCCTCCGGGACACCGTCCGCCGCGCCGATCATGCGGTGCTGGTTGCGCGCGCTTCGGGCCGCATGGTCGTCCTCGACAACGGCACCGACGAGTTGCTCGATACCGACCGGGTCAGCGACTACAGGCCGATCCTCACCTTCGCCTCATATGGCGAATGGACGCATGGTTATCGCATCGCAAAGCCGGTCGAAGTCGCGGCCGAGGATCAGCGCTCGCGCAGCGCCTCGCTGCTCGCCTTCAATGCCGGCTTCAAGAGGTAAGTCAGAACTTCAACGCGGGCCATTTCAGCGACAATGGGCTTCGCGGCGAATTCCGCTCGCACAGCGTGCTCGCAAGCCTGATCTACAATTTCGCCGGCGCGGCGCCTCCGCCCCCGCCTCCACCGCCCCCTCCCTTGCCGCCGCCTCCGCCGCCGCCGCCGGCGACCCAGACGTGCCCCGACGGAACGGTGGTGCTGATGACGGACGCCTGCCCGGCTCCGCCGCCTCCCCCGCCGCCCCCAGCGCCGGCTCCGGAACGCGGCTACTAAGCCGTCCCGAAACGGGACAGCGGTTCGCATCTCCATTGCACGCGACTCGGCGCGCATGTCACGCGCAGGGTGCCGGCTTAGCATTCCCCTGCGGCCGGCGCGGTTCCGGGAGACCGCGGTCAAAGATCCTGCGTTGGAAGGCCCGTGCCTCGAAAGCAGGCGCGGGCCTTCTTTCGTGGGAAGTGGTTTTCGGGGAGCGCCCCGTTGGAAACGCTGGAAGGGTCGTTTTACTCTCCTCTCGTCTGCGCTACGCTCGAGCGGTGAACTTCCCGGGCGCATTGACGGCGATCTTCGAGAAGGCGCGAATCCGAGGCGCCCCGACGATCCTCAAGCGCCTATCCAGATTCGACGTCTTCGAGCGGCGCACCGCCGCGGTGACGCTGCGCGGCGGTCAACGCATCTCGTTTCCGGCTTATGATCCCTATTGGTGCCGGTACCTCTATGCGGGGAAGCCCTACGAGCCCGACGTGGAGCGCATTTTCCACGCGCTCGGCAAGGGACGTACGCTCGTCGATTGCGGCGCGAACATCGGCTATTGGTCGGTCAGGCACCGCGAGTTCGGCTTTACGAACAGCATCGCGATCGAGGCGAACCCGCGGCTGGTCCCGTTCCTCAGGATGAACCACAAGGGCCAGGTGTTCCACGCCGCCGTCTCGGAGCGCTCGGGAGAGCAAATCATCTTCGCCGGGGACGGAGCGGTTGGGCACATCAGCCGCAACGGTGAGGCCGGCGTGGCAGTGCCGACCCTGGCGTTGCGCGACCTTCGGCTGGACGGCCCGGCGCTGGTTAAGCTTGACGTAGAAGGCGCGGAGATTCGCGCCATCAAAGGCATGGGCAATATGGACTGCACCCTCGTTTATGAGGACTTCCCGCGCCAGGGCATGAAGGTGACCCGCCATTTGCTCGGACACGGCTGGCGGCTGTTCGACGACCGGATGGAATCGATTACCAGCGTCGATCAGGTTTCGGCCGACATGGGACCCGGCGTGCCGCACAACCTCGTGGCGATGCGTCCGTCCTGAAGCTCAACGCGCCGACCATACAGCGCCGCCACATTCCCCCAGGAGGGGTTCTCAGCGTCGGCGCGCGCCCTTAAGCGCTCCTTCGCATGCAATTTCAGGTCGCTCCGCGTCACGAAGAAGACGGCTTCCGGTTCGACGTCGCGGGCGACGGCCAGTCTCGTTCCTACCTCGTCCCGACCGCAACCCAGCAGGATTTCACGATCTTCTTCCGCGAGCTCGCGGAGGATTTCGGGACGCGCATGCCGCACGCCTACAGCCGCGCCGCCGAACGCCCGCCGATGGCCTTTCCATGGCGTCCGCTGCTCACCGAGAACGTCCACCCGCAAATCCTGGTCGGCTATGGCGATCCCGCGGTGCTGAGGACCGGCGAAGGCTGGTGGCTGATCGCGACGTCGAACGACGCGCCCGACGCCTTCCCGATCCTCCATTCCGCGGACCTCAGAAAGTGGGAGCCGAAAGGCTTCATCTTCCCCGCGGGCCACGAGCCGGCCTGGACCGCGACGGGCCGCAACACCGGCGACTTCTGGGCGCCCGAAATGGCAGAGGCGAACGGCGAATATTGGACCGTCTTCACCGCTCGGCAGAAGACCAATGCGCTTGCGATCGGGCTTGCGCGCGCGCCCTCGCCGCTCGGCCCGTGGATCGACAATGGCGAGCCGCTGGTCACGGGCAAGCCGGTCAACACCACCGGTCTCGGCTTCGACCCTTCGCAGCCGCTGATGAGCGGCGGAGTGATCGATTCTCATCTGTTCCTCGATCCGCAAGGCGAGCGCTATCTCTTCTGGAAGGACGATACCAACGGCATCTGGCCGCGCCCGCTCGCAATGCTTCTTCGCCAGCACCCCCAGCTGATCGAGGAGCTGTTCGCGAGCGAAGAGGACCGGCGCAGCGGCGCCTTCGCGGCGGCGATCGTCGAGTGGGCGAACGTCCAGCGGCCGATGACCCGCTTCTTCCTGATGCAGCCGCTGATCGAGGCGGCGCTTCACAACTGGAACAAGGTCCGCGCGGTCCTCACCGGGTTCGCCCTCAAGGCGACGACCATCCTCGAGGCGATGACGACTCCGGTCCGGGCGCAGCGGATCGCGCCCGACGGCCGCTCGCTGCTGGGAGAAGACCGGATCGTGCTCGCCAACGACCAGGACTGGGAGGGCCATCTGATCGAGGGCCCGTTCGTGACGTTCCAGCAGGGCCGCTACTGGCTATTCTACGCGGGCAACGACTTTTCGACGCCGGCTTACGGCATCGGGGTCGCGGTCGCTGATCATCCGCTCGGCCCCTACACCAAGCAGGAAGAGCCTTTGCTCCGTTCGACCCGCGAGTGGGTCGCTCCGGGACACGCCTCGGTGGCTCCGGGGCTAGACGGCGAGCCGCAGCTGTTCTTCCACGCCTTCCATCCGGGAACCGGCGGCTACAATGCGTTCCGCGCGCTGCTGACGGTGGGGCTGCGCTTCACCAAGGAGCGCGTGGAGGTCGTTCCGCTTTCCGAAGTCACTGACCGGGCTTGATCGAGCCTCCGCCGTCTATTGCGCTGGTGACGGCGGGATCGCCCCAGTAGCGGATCGAGCCGCCGCCGCGGACGGCGCCAGTCAGTCCTGAGCGGGCGCGGACGAGCAACTGACCTCCGCCGTTGACCGCAGCCGTGACGTCGCTGGCATCAACCGCGCGTGTGTCGATCCGTCCGCCGCCGTTCACTGCCAGCGTCAGCGCGCGGACGGCTCCGAAGCCCCCCGCCACATCGATCGCGCCGCCGCCGTCGACCGCCATCACCGGCACGCGCGGCGACTGGATCTCGACACGGAGCCGATAATGCTGAGGGCAATATTCGTTGCACACGTCGATCTTCAGCGAGCCATGGCGATCCACTTGCATCCGGGTGAAGCGCGAGCTGCCTTCGAGGATGGTGACGCGCTCGGAGGGGCCAGGAACGATGACGACGCTCCCGCCGCCCCTCAGCTGGACCGAATCGAACTGCGGTACGGGCACGAGCTCGCCGGCAACCGCAGGAACCGAGGCGACGAGCGCCAGCGCGAACAAGGGAAGGATCGACCTCAACATCGCAATGCCCTTTCGAAGGAGTGCGCTACATCTGTAGCGCTACAATTGCAGCGTGTCCAGCCCGGTTGCCGCATTCCGGGAATCGGGGCAGTTGCGGCGCATGATCCGCATCATCGGAAGCTTCGTCAGCCCTTATGTGCGCAAGGTCCTCGCCTGCATGAACCTCAAGGGCCTCGCCTACGAAGTCGATCCGATCACGCCCTTCTACGGCAATGACGAGTTCGAACGGCTGAGCCCGCTCCGGCGCATTCCCGTCTTCGTCGACGGCGACTTCCATATCAGCGATTCGTCAGTGATCTGCGCCTATCTCGACGAAGCCTATCCCGGCCGCCCGCTGTTTCCCGCCGACGCGAAGGACCGCGCCCGCGCGCGCTGGTTCGAGGAGTTCGCCGACACGCGCCTCGGCGACCTCTTCATCTGGGGCCTGTTCTACCAGAAGGTCGTCCATCCGATCGTCTGGGGCGAGCCCGGAGACCAAGCGCGGATTGAAAAGACGCTGAACGAGGACATCCCCGCCGCGCTCGACTATCTGGAGGGTCAGCTGCCGGCCAGCGGTTTCCTGTTCGGCGACATCGGGGCCGCCGACATTGCGATCGCCAGCTTCTTCCGCAACGGCGCCTATGCCGGGTTCGAGACCGAGGCTGGGCGCTGGCCGCGCACCGCGGCCTTCGTCGAGCGCACCCTCGCCCACCCTTGCTTCGCCGATCTGCTCCGCTTCGAAGACGTCCAGCGGAGCGCCGAGATCAGGAGCCGCCGGCAGGCCCTGCTCGACGCCGGCGCCCCGCTCACGTCCGAAAGCATGGGCCTGCGCGAGCCGCGGCGCGGAATGATGCGGCTTTAGTGTTTAATGCTGGTGCGACGTCGCTCCCGAAATCCAGTGCTCGAGGCGCGTCCTTAGCGACCGCTTCGAGGGGATGAAGCCGGCCTCGATCGGCGGTTCTTCGTCGTGCTGTTCGTACAGCGTGAGATTGTCCGGCATCTTGGGCCGGAGAGTCTCGCGCCCGCGAAGCAGATCCTCCGCCATCCCCAGCGAGCGGTGAACGTCTTCCGCGGTGAACGGCTTCATCAGGCAGCCGAGCGCGAGGTCCGGCATCGGGAACCGCGGCGCCTTGCCGCTGACGAACAGGCACGGAACGCCGAGGTCGTTGAGCCTGACCGCGACCGAGAAACCCGTCGACCCGTGCGCCAGGTGCAAATCGAGCAGCACCAGGTCCGGATCGTGCTGCTCCGCGGCGGCGATCGCCGTGTCGGCATCGTCGGCCATCGCCACCACGCGGTAGCGCGGATTGTCCTCGACCAGATATTTGAGCGTGATCGCCATTTGCGAATCGTCTTCGACGACTAATATCCTAAGCACCCGCGAGCCCTCCCCGAAGCTGCGGAAATCCTTGCCGGTTTTCCGCGAAATCGATGCTGCGCGTAAGTGAGTCGCGTGCGAATCCCTCGTGAACGGGATTTACGCCGAGCGGAATCAGGCCCGCGCCGAAACGAAGAAGGCGCCCCGGACCCGAGGTCCGGAGCGCCCTACTCGCCCCCCGATTAACCGGTGTTACGCCCCGTAGAAGATGTGCGCGCCGATCTTTTCGACCATGTTGAGGCGGTGGCCCCACGAGGGGTTCACATAATCGGCATGGTACCAAAGCACGTTCGAAGCGACGCTCGGAACCACGTTCGCGGCGGCGAGCTCGGCAATCGCCTCGGCCTTGCGCCACGCGTCGCAATTGGTGTCGGCGTCGGGGAACTCGCCGTGGCGGACGAAGGAGAATTGGTAGGGTTGCTTGACCACGCTGCACCAATCCGGCGGATAGCGGCCGGAGGCGGCGCGGTTGATCACCACGCGGGCGACCGCGAGCTGTCCTTCAAGGGACTCGCCGCGCGCTTCGAAATAGACGGCGGTCGCGAGGCAATTGGTCTGCTCGTCGAGCGGAGCGTTGGTGGCGAACTTGTCGACCAGGGCATAGAGCGGCCAGCCGCCCTGATAGAGCCACGCAGCTTCCCTCGCGATCGACGGAGTCAGCTGGAGCGTGACGGATCGCGCCGGCTGCGACTGGAAAACGGTTCCGCTCACATTGGCGATGGCGGTCGTCGCCGCAACCGCGGGACGCGCCAGCGTCGAAGCCAGGCTCGTCGCGGCACTACCGAGCGGCCTCGCCGAGGAATTGACATCGAGCGCCTTCACGGCCGCGGAGATGTTGAGCTTGGGATAGAGGGTCGGATTGTCCTGCGCGCTCGCGCTGGTGCCCATCGCAAGCACGGAAATACCCACGAGCGCAGACGCAATGCGCCCGCCGAATAGTTTGATCACGTTTTCTTTTGCCCTTGCTGGCGGGCGGCCCGCTGGAGGCGCTCTCGGCGCGCTTTCAATATCCAGCGGGGGATGCCCGTCTTGCCTCTTCGAGCCCCGCGTCTCAATGCGCTCTTGGCTCGCTCGCTCTCATTTGCTGAAGGCCAGATATGTTATGTTTACCGCGACTCCAACCCATCGGCGGTGAACCGTTCGCGACTCGGGACGGAATTCGGAACCCTTTCAGTTTGTTCAGTTTTCTGGACTTTTCCACAGCTGTTGGAGGGCGGTTCGTCGGCCATTTCACTCGGCTCACCGGCGCTGTAACGAAGCGGGACAGAAGGAGCCGCAAGGAATGGCCCGTTGGCTGATGAAATCCGAGCCCGAAAGCTACAGCTGGACCGACCTCGTGCGCGACGGCGGGACCGAATGGGACGGAGTCCGCAACAATGCCGCGCGGCTGCACCTCAAGGCCATGAAGATCGGCGACGAGGCCTTCTTCTACCACAGCATGTCGGACAAGGCGGTTGTCGGCATCATGCGCGTGACCCGCGACGCGCAGCCCGACCCGAAAGACCCGAACTGGGTTTCGGTTCGAGTCGAGCCGGTCAAGGCGATCGCCCCCGTCACCCTTGCGGAGATCAAGGCCGAGCCACGCCTGTCCAAGATGGAGCTGATCCGCCAGTCGCGGCTGTCGGTCGCCCCGGTCAGGGACGACGAGTGGGACGTGGTCCTGGAGCTGGCCAGGGCCCGCTGACCCCGCCGCACATCCTCTTCGAGCGCCATCGCGCATAGGTCTGCGGGGGCAGCCGCCGCGCCGCCTCGAGGAACCCCACCACGGCCCACAATTGCGCGTCGGACAGCGAATCGCGCCATGAGGGCATGCCCGTCATCTTGATCCCGTTCTTGGCGATCCAGAACAGCTCGGACGGGGTCCATTTCTCGGTCGCATCGACGAGATAGGGCGGCTGCGGCTCGACGCCGGATACCCAATGCTCGCGCGCAATTCCCGCGGCGCCGTGGCAGGCGACGCAATGCGTCTCATAAGTGCAAAAGCCGGCAAGGACCTGCCGGCCGCTGATCCGCCGCGGCGGTTCGATCGCGGCCGCGCGCCGCTTCACGGAGTGAATCATGGTCTCGTGCGTGACCCACTCGGTCAGCGTGGTGTGGGGCCGCGACGCCGCCACGTCATAGTGTCCCGACTTGATGAAGGCGAAGGCGCCGAGCGGCACGATCACGACGATCGCAATCCCCGCTCCGATAAGGAGATGGTGCAGCTTGCCTAGAGGCACGCCGCGTCAAACGCGGCAGAGCGGAAATCGTTGAAGTCATAATCTCCGGCCGCGCTGAGCTCGTAAAAAGGCAAGAAGCGTCAACTCTCCGCGGACGGTTGCAGGTAAATCCCGCCACATGACCATATTTCTCTTCCTCGCTTCGCTCTCCGCCGGCCCGGCAGCGCTTCCTGCGCCGTCCGATGAGCCAATCGGACGGACAACGATCGTCCAATTCAGCGATCTCGACCTGTCGACCTCTGCCGGACGGACGACGCTCGACCGCCGCGTAAAGCGCGCCGTCAAGCACGTCTGCGAGCTCGGCGGACCGACCAGCCCCACCGACATCGACCGGGTCAGCGCTTGCCGCGAACAGACGCTGAAGGACGCCACCCGCCAAGTCCAGCTGGCCGCGGGTTACTCTGCGGACGATTCGGAACTGTGGGCCGCCAAGTGAAACGCCGCGCGCCCCAGAGCGAGCTCGGGATGGCCCTGCGCAGGGCGTTCGCGCGCAATGTGCGGCAATTCCGCAGGCAAAAGGGCATGACACAGAACGAGTTGGCAAGCGCCGCTGGACTCGGCAGGTGCTTCGTCAGCCAGATCGAGCGAGGGCGCTTCAGCGCCACGCTCGAGACCGTCGGAGCGCTTTCCGCCGCGCTGGGCATCTGCCCGACTTTGCTGATCCGCGCCTAAGCGATCAGCGCGCGCTCTTTCTCCATACCGGGGCATGGCCGAAGCTGCGCCGGTAGGCGTGGCTGAAGCTGCTCGCGCCCGCGAACCCGAACTCGTCGGCGACGGTGGAGATGGGAAGGCCGCGGCGGCGCGCCTCCTCCAACGCGAGCGTCAGCCGGAGCTTGCGGTGATAGGACGCCGGCGTGTCGCCGAAGCATTTCTGAAAAGACGTGAGCAGGCGGAATGGTGACGCCCCGACCGCAGTGGCGAGCTCATCGAGGTCGACGGCATGGTCGGTCGTCGCGTGAAGATAGGCCTGGGCGAGATTGGCCCGGCGCACCATCTCGAACCGCGTCGAGGCTTTGGTCCCTTCGACCGCCGCCGCCTGCGCCACGAAGGACTGCGCCACAATGGGTAGCTCGCAGCGGAGCCGGGCGACGAGCCGTCGCGCGACCTCATTCTTGGCGCCCGAGGGGTTGCGCAGAGCCCTGGCGGTGTCGCGCAGCATGGGGCCGAGCGGGCTGCACCCAATTCCGAGGAGAAGCGGGCCGAACACCCATTGAAGCTCGTCGGTCGCTCCGCGCACGAGCGTGCAGAGGCCGAGCGTTCCGGCGGTTCCGTCTTTCCGGATCTCGCACTCCGCGCCCTGATCGTGCGGAGCGATCAGCACCTGGCCTTCTTCGATCCTATAGCCCCTGCCGCCGATTCGGTAATTCTCGCAGCCGCGCGCGACATAGCGGATGGAGAGGCCTGGCACCGGGGCGCTCGCAGCGCTTCCAAGCTCGAAGTTGGAAAAAACCACGGCGTCGCTGGCGAGGGCGGCCGATGCGGCGGCGGCGCCCCCGAATCCCGGCTCAAGACGTCCGTACAGCTCCCGATATGCAACATCCGGTTGAGCGCTCGGCACGCGACTACTCCCCTGTATCCAAAGGGGATTGTGCGCATCGAAGATGAACGGAATCTGTCCCGCCGACGAACCGCGCGGGCGATTCGACGAACGGGCGGAAATGTTGCGTTTATGCTGCTTCGAGCTTCCTCGCGGCGCGCTTGCGCTCGTGCGGATCGAGGAAGCGCTTGCGGATCCGGATCGCCTTGGGCGTCACTTCGACCAGCTCGTCGTCCTGAATATAGGCGATCGCCTGCTCCAGGCTCATGCGGCGCGGCGGGGTCAGGCGGATGCCCTCGTCCTTGGGACCGGACGCGCGAAAGTTGGTCAGCTGCTTGGACTTGAGCGGATTGACCTCGAGGTCCTGCGTCTTGGCATTCTCGCCGATGACCATGCCTTCGTAGAGCATCTCGCCGGGCGACACGAAAAGAACGCCGCGGTCCTCGAGCGCGCTCAGCGCGTAGGCGACCGCAGGGCCCTGCTCCATCGAGATGAGAACGCCGTTCTGGCGGCCCGCGATCGGCCCCTTGTGCGGGCCGTAGCGCTCGAAAAGCCGGTTCATGATCCCGGTCCCGCGCGTGTCGGACAGGAATTCGCCGTGATAGCCGATCAGGCCGCGCGAAGGCGCCGAGAAGGTCAGGCGCGTCTTGCCGCCGCCGGAGGGCCGCATGTCGATCATCTCGGCCTTCCGCATCGCCATCTTGTCGATGACCGTGCCGGAGAATTCGTCGTCGACGTCGATCACGACCGTCTCGTACGGCTCCTCGCGCCCGTTCGGCCCGTCGCGGAACAGGACTCTCGGACGGCTGATGCCGAGCTCGAAGCCTTCACGGCGAAGAGTCTCGATGAGCACGCCCAGCTGGAGCTCGCCGCGGCCCGCGACTTCGAAGCTGTCGTTATCTGCCGCGGTGGTCACCCGGATCGCGACGTTGCCCTCGGCCTCGCGCTCGAGCCGCTCGCGGATCACGCGGCTCTGCACCTTGTCGCCGTCGCGGCCGGCGAAGGGGCTGTCGTTGACCGAAAAGCTCATCGCCAACGTCGGTGGATCGATGGGCCGCGCGCGCAGCGGCGCCTGCACCGACGGATCGGCGAAGGTGTTGGAGACGGTGGCCTTGATCAGGCCCGCGATGGCGACGATCTCGCCCGCCTCGGCACTCTCGACCGGCACACGCTCGAGCCCGCGGAAGGCGAAGACCTTGGTCGCGCGGCCTTCCTCGACCACGTTGCCGTTCACGTCGAGCGCCTTGATCGGCATGTTGACGTTGAGCTTCCCGCTTTCGATCCGGCCGGTGAGGATGCGCCCGAGGAACGGGTCGCGGTCGAGCAGCGTGGCGAGCATCCGGAACGGGCCGGCGTCGACTCGCGGCGGCGGGACATGGCTGACGATGGTGTCGAACAGCGGCGTCAGGTCGCCCTCGCGGACATCGTCGGTGAGGCCGGCATAGCCCGCTCGCCCGCTCGCATAGAGGGTCGGGAAATCGAGTTGCTCGTCACTGGCGTCGAGGTTGAGGAACAGCTCGAACACCTCGTCGAGCACTTCCGCTGGACGCGCGTCGGGCCGGTCGATCTTGTTGACGACGACGATGGGCCGGAGGCCGAGCGACAGCGCCTTGCCGGTCACGAACTTGGTCTGCGGCATCGGGCCTTCCGCCGCATCGACGAGCAGGATCACGCCGTCGACCATGGAAAGGATGCGCTCGACCTCGGCACCGAAGTCGGCGTGCCCGGGCGTGTCGACGATGTTGATGTGCGTGCCCTTCCACTCGACCGAGGTGCACTTGGCGAGGATGGTGATCCCCCGCTCCTTCTCGAGGTCGTTCGAGTCCATCGCCCGCTCCTCGACCCGCTGGTTGTCGCGGAAGGTGCCCGACTGGCGAAAGAGCTGGTCGACGAGGGTCGTCTTCCCGTGGTCGACGTGCGCGATGATCGCGACGTTACGCAAGTTCATCATATTTTCCTGAATTTTCGAGCGGCGCCCGTAGCGGAAAGGCCGCCTTGTTGCAATGCAACATGGGACAGGATGTGGGCTTTACAAGCCGTCCTAGAAGCCGCGTTCCAGGATCTCGATTGCGCGTTCGACAGCACGCAGCTCGCTGTGCGCGAGCCGTTCGAGCTTCGCCAGCAGGTTGGAGCTTCCGGCGGTCGGCTTGGAAAGCCGCTCTCGGCCCTCGTCGGTGAGGCGAAGCGCGAGCCGGCGGCGATTGTTCGGATCCTGCGTCCGCTCGACGAGCCCGGCACGCACGAGCGTGTCGACGGAGCGGCTGACGGCCGGGGCGCCGCGACCGGCCTCCTTGGCGACCTGGCCGAGCGTCGCCGGCTCGTGCGTCGCGATTGAAACGAGGAGCTGCCGCCGCGCGCGATCGGCGCGCTCGCGCGGCCCGTCCGCCACCCACATTTGCGCAACCGCCGCGAACCGAGCGGCGATCGCTCCCGGTGTCGATCCCCCGATCATGATTGCAGCCTAGCAAACATTCGCCAGCGCGCAACATTGCCATGAAATCGTCATTGCGAGCGGAGCAAAGCAATTCATGGCAGCAGCGGAAGTGGATTGCTTCGTCGCTTCGCCCCACGCAATGACGGGTGCGTGAGCAGCCGCCCGCCCCTTCCCCGCAACGTCTGGGTGCTCGGCTTCGTCAGCCTGTTCATGGACCTGTCGAGCGAAATCTATCATGCGCTCCTTCCGGCATTCATCACGTTGGTGCTCGGGCTTCCGGCGACTGCGCTCGGGGCGATCGACGGGATCGCTGAAGCCACCGCGAGCTTCGCCAAGCTTTTCTCGGGCCGCCTGTCGGACAGCAGCATTCGGCGAAAGCCGTGGATCATGGCCGGCTACGGCCTCGCCGCTTTGTCGAAGCCGCTTTTCCCGCTGGCGAGCAGCGCGCCGCTGGTGATGCTCGCGCGCTTCGCCGACCGCATCGGCAAGGGCATCCGCGGAAGCCCGCGCGACGCGATGATCGCCGACGAGACTCCGCCCGAAGTCCGCGGGCGCGCTTTCGGATTGAGGCAGGCGCTGGATACGGTCGGGGCCTTGCTTGCGCCGCTGATCGCGATCGGATTGATGGCGTGGCTCGCGAGCGACATCCGGATGGTGTTCTGGATCGCGATCATCCCCGCGGCGATCTCGTTCCTGCTCGCCTGGCTCGTGCTTAGGGAGCCGGAACAGCAGCTGGCACCGATCAAGACGTCACCCTTCTTTTCCGGCTTCCGTCAGCTCGACAAGGACACGAAACGCCTGCTCCAGGTCGGTTTCCTCTTTACGCTGGCGCGGTTCTCCGAGGCGTTCCTCATCCTCAAGGGCATCGACATCGGCCTCAGCGAAGCCTTGTCGCCGCTGACGCTCGCCATCTTCAACCTCGCTTATGTCGCGCTCGCCTATCCCGCCGGAGCGCTCAGCGACCGGATGAGCCCGCGCGCGATCCTGATGGCGGGCATCGCCGTGCTGATCGCGGGCAATGTCGTGCTCGCGGAAACCTCCAGCTTCGCGGGGCTCGTGCTCGGAACCGCTCTGTGGGGCGCGCACATGGCGCTGACCCAGGGCATTTTCGCGAGAATGATCGCCGACAGCGCGCCCGACAAGCTCCGCGCCACGAGCTTCGGGGCCTTCTATTTCGTCACTGGGCTGGGCGCCCTGCTCGCAAGCCTCGGCGCCGGATGGCTGTGGGACCGCCAGGGCGCCTCGGCGACGTTCCTGACGAGCGCGGGAGTCGCTGCCGTCGCGCTCGCGATGCTCAGCCTGTTGGAGGATAGCTCCTCCCCACGTCGATAGGCGTGGGGAGGGGGACCGCTCGGCGCAGCCGAGTGGTTTCGCGATGGAGAGGAGCTTTTAGCGCGTGAAGCTCTCGCCTTTCCCGGCCTTGTCGAGCAGCAGCTTCGAGAAGCTGAACTCGGGCTTCATCCGCTCTTCCTGGCGCTCGAGGCCGTCGACGATCTTGTTCAGGCCCACGCTATCCGCCCAGAACATCGGCCCGCCGCGATAGACCGGCCAGCCGTAGCCATAGACCCAAACCACATCGATGTCGGACGCGCGCTGGGCGATGCCCTCCTCGAGGATCTTCGCGCCCTCGTTGACCATCGTGTAGAGCGTCCGTTCCACGATCTCCTGGTCGCTGATCTCGCGCCGCTCTACGCCCTGTTTCTTGGCGAAGTCCTCGACAATCTGCTGGACGATCGGCGACGGCGATGGCTGCCTTTTCTCGTCATAATCGTAGAAGCCCGCGCCTTTCTTCTGGCCCCAGCGGTCGATCGCACAGAGCGCGTCGCGAACGGTTTCGATGCGATTGGGGTCGCGGTGCCAGCCGATGTCG
>Ga0207690_10000945_pt1 | contig 18591 bp, 14 predicted proteins | sample KBSC23metaG_FD_184315 | JGI IMG/M metagenome (GOLD analysis project Ga0207690, IMG submission 184315) | Corn rhizosphere microbial communities from Kellogg Biological Station, Michigan, USA - KBS C2-3 metaG (SPAdes) (version 2) | ecosystem: Host-associated > Plants > Roots > Rhizosphere > Soil ...
GCGGCAGTTCGCCAAGCACTGCGCTGACATCGCTGGCGCTCAACTTGTCGACCAGAAACACTTTGCTGCCAATCTTGTTGAGCGACGTGCCGATGATGAGCCCTCGCTGACGATCTGCGATCCAGAAGCGGTCGTGGAAGTCGCGCGACTGGACGACCTCGATCTGCAAGGTCGGAACGGCCGCCCTCAGCGCTGCTTCGACCGCTACGCGGACGGCCTCATGTGACCCGTTCGGATCCACGACCAACCGAAGGTGAGTCTGCTCGTTCAGGAGTGGCGCGACGATCCGCGCCACTGACGCAGCGTAGTCGTCGGCATCGTCCTTCCTGGCGTAAGTGAAGAAGTATGGGTCGATTATGAGCAGTTCGGACTCCGGCACGAGCAGCGCGAGGCGTTTGGCAAGGAATTCCTCCGCGGTCGGGGGCGGGCTCTTCGGAGAGATGTCCTCTTGCAACTGGACGACGTTGAGGAAAGAACTAGGGCCCTGCTCGGCGAGCCTCGTCTTCACTTCTTCGAGTGTGTACCCAGCGTTTCGGAACAGGAAGCGGTAGCCCAGCTCCTCTGCGAAGTCGCAGACCTTCAGCACGTCCTCGTGATACGCCGGCGGATGGAATTGGTACGAGTTCCATGCTCCCTCATGGCGCATGTCATCTCGGTCGTCCGAAGGAGGGGTCCTCAAGGTGTCAGCATCATCCCGTCACCCTCAGCGAACTCGTCGACACTCAAAAAGCCACGACCGAGTTCGTTGAGAACGAGTTCGAGCCGCCAGTGGTCCACCTCTCCCGCGCTGTTCGCGTAGGGTCTCAGTCCAATGTTGTCGAACTTCCGGTGCCAGTCGTCGTAGGTCTCGAACTCCATGCGATCGCCTTCGCGATCTTCGACGACGCACTCCGCTTCCCACGCTTCGTAGTCAGCGTCTTCGTAGGTCTCTTCGTGGAGTACAACATCTGCCCACGGGACGAGGGAAGGGAGGACGTCCTCGTACCGCCGCAGTCCAGCCATGAGATGCCACGTACCTAGCTCTCGGCGATCCTCATTCGCGTCATTGACCGAAATGATCTGCAGGTCCCCCCGGCCGGACATCTTGTTCACCCACTCGTCCGCCTCGAGCAGAACCCGGCGCCCGCCCTGCAGGAGCCGCATCCAGGGTAGGGCGAGACGGAGTTGACGCAGGTGGAGTTCGTAGGGCTTGCCATCGGCAAGCGCGATGAGCTGTTTCAGTGCCGATGCGTCGAGTTTCTGCGTACTGGGGATCAGGATCTTCTTCCCACCACGCGGCCCGGTAACAACAGTGGAGATGCTCACAACCTGCCAGTAGGTGGCGTCGGCCGCAGGGTCGTAGATCACGATGATTACGGGCAGCGAGTGGTCAAGCCAGTACTCGACATCATCTCTATCCAGCTTGAACCACCAGCCGTCGGCGACCGGCTTGTCGAAGTAGCTGGGTCCAGACTTGATCTGGGCTGCGATCAGGCGGCCAGTAGCTTTCTCGTCCTCCACGACTTCTATTTGCGCGTCGATGCCGTAGTCGTCAGTTGGCTGTTCTCGAAACAACCATTCGAGGTCGCGGACGACGGCGAGTTGGGTTGCGGCAACACCCACGCGGTCCCTTATCGCCGTACGTCGGACTCTCTTCGGCACATGCGAAGCCTATTGGCGGGCCCAGACGGAAGCAGCCGTCCGTGTTGGGAAAACTGCAACACAGTTCCTATTGAACGTGTCGTCGCGCCGAGTGCTCACGTCGCTTGAGGAGCGCGAGCCTTCGAGAACGCGATGATCGGGCGCTTCCGCGTTTGGGTGACGGCGTTACTTGTAAAGATACGAAGCCATTCGATACGCCTGGTCGGCATCGATAGCGTCCAGGACGTTAGCTCGAACGTCCGCCAGCTGGAAATCGAGCACTCGCAGCTGGCCGTCCACCCTGGAGATTGACTCCAGCCGATGGAACCCGTCGCCGTAGACCTCAGCAAATCGCGCCATGCCCCGTAGTTTGGCAAGCGAGTCAGGAAGCCATGCACCGTGCGGGTCAACAATATTGGCTCTTACGCCATTGGGGCCTTCGATGAAGAACAAGAAGTCCGGCCGTAGAGTGCGCCAGTCTCCGTGGCGGTCGAGGTACGAAATGCTCATCGAATCTCGGCCGCCAGTGGGGTTGCGATACCAACCGAGCAGGTTTCCACGCCCGGCCTCCGTGTCCAGCACCTGCAGCTCGTCCGGGTTGAGCTTCCCCACTGGGAACATGCCCTCCGAATCGGAGAGCAGATGCAGGGGCCGGCGTTCTAGAAGCTGCTCGGAGTCGCCAACTGCGCGCTTTGTCTCTTCCTGCCGGTTCTTCGGGAGCGCCATCGAGATCAACTGAGGGTCGGTGCTCATGGCCGTGATCTCGGCATAGAGGCTCTGTCGGGACTCCGGCAGCCCCTTGATCGTGACGCGGTGATGATCCAGCCACTCGCCGGATATTGCGTCCGCGGCCGCGTCCAGGGCTGGTCGGGTTTGCGGGAGCATGGCCAGTGCGGCGATCTTCACGTGAGCGTCGCGAAGAACGTCCTCGTCGTCCGCGTCGTTGGCGAGTACATCGACGTAGGTCCGGGCGATATCGGGGCTGATGATCTGCGCGCCGTGGCGGTAGGAATCCTGAATCGCACGGTCGTCAGCGACCTCGGTCCAAGATCCGTCGGCGCGCAAACCGTGACGCGCGCGGACGGTCCCTCCTTCAACCGTGAGGACGTCATCTTCGGCCTTCGCAAGCTCCTTCGGGTACTGAGCAGCCAAGCCATTGAGTACTCCATGAAGGCGCTCGTGGGCGATCCGGCCCGCGTCAGGGACGAGCTTGTCTGTCGCCAGAGCGTGCGCGAGAGACGTCAGTCGCTTGATGGGGTTGGCGTGCTTGCGTGGCAGTGTCTCGGCCGGAAGCGAGCCGAACAGCTCCCACACCTCGGTGTGTACTGCCGGGTTAGGTGTCATAAGCTGCGGGTCAATCAGCACCCGCTGGCCGGTGTCGGTTCCGTCGAGGACGTCGGTCCCCATGATCTTCTCGAGCACCAGGCTCGCAGTCGCCTTGTTGAACCGCGGCAGGATGCACTCGACGCTGTTGAGTAAGTCGTCCCCTTCTATGCGCCGGGCGAGGGGTGTGCGGATCATGCGACCAAGCAACTGAGTGATGTGAGTCTCGTCCTCGGCAGGCCGGAACGACACCATCACCTCGGCGCGGGGGCAGTCCCAGCCCGTGCTGATTGCGTCCTTGGCCAACAGCACCCGAATGTAGTCAGCGTCCTGGACTCGCTCAGGGGAGATGTACGGCACGCTGTGTGCCTCGAAGGTCTGCGCTGTGTGCTCACCGAAGACGTGCGCGATGGACTCGGCGTCGAGCTCGGGCCACTCATCCTTGATGACGTCAATCGCGTTGGCAACCTGCGTCGCCGCTGGCTTGTTGGGCACCTGCAGAACGAGCAGGGGTTTGATCGGTTGGCTATCGCCCTGCTGCTTGGCGTAGCGCGCCCACGCCTCCGAGAGGGCCTTCACCTTGCGGACTCCTCGTCGGAGCAAAACGGTACTGAAGTCGCCGGTCTCGGCAGGGAAGTCCAGCACAATGTCGTCCTTGAGCAGACCGGACTCTTGGATCCGTATCGGGTCGACGGTGACGGTGCCGAGATGGACACGACTCGACTGAACCTCGGCGGCCCGCATGGCTTCCTCAAAGCGCTGAACCGTGGCCGAGATGCCCCACACGATCGGCATCGGCGGAACACTGCTGTGCCCGTTGATCAGGCGCTTGACGATCGTCGGTGTATCCGATGGACGCTTACCCATGCCACGGTGTGCCTCATCGAGCACCATGTACAGATTGAGACCGTCGTCTTCGATCGTGCTTTGCAAGGTGTCCCAGAAGGTGAAGGGGACGCTGTCTGGGTGCGACTCGATGCCGTCGAGGGTGTTCGTGTCGTCGTGTCCACGCACGAGGAGGCTGTTCTTGGCCAGCTTCGAGGTGTTGAGGAAGTAGACATGACCCGCTTGCAGCTTCGGATAGCGGAAAGGGTGCTCGACTGTAACCAGCCTGCTGCGTAGCCTGTCGGATGCCTGCTGAAGACGATGGCGCGTCTGCTGATTGAGCGACGGGTCATCGCTGAACCACAACACCACTGCGCCTGGGTCAGGCACCACGTCGAAGTCGTCGCTGCCCCAGAACAGTGCCTCAATAACGGCTGCGGCCATGACTGTCTTACCTGCTCCGGTAGTCGCGGTCAGCGCGACGGACGATACACGGCGGCTGGCGCTCCGGTAGAAGTCACGAGCGGAGGCCAGTTCGCGCAGAGAGTCTCCAACGGCGTCTGACTGATAGTCCTTTAGCGTGAAGCGCATTTAGAAGTCACCCGTGCTCTCGCAGTTGCGCAGGTAGTCCTCGTAGAGGCGCACCGTATCGATTCCTCGAATCTCGTCGGCCACCTGTTGGTATCGGCCCTCGTCGTCGGTGACGATGTACGCGATACGAATGCCCACAGCATCGTTCAGTGCAACGATGAACTCCGCTGAGCGGTCGAGGTCGTTGATGATGCCGTAAGTCTCCGCGACGGCCCAGCCCCCGACGATCTCATCGATCCGAGGTCCCTGCGCGCCAGCGCGCAGCCAGAGCATGGGCGCGATTGCGGAGAACGCGCGATCCGTGCTGACGCGCCAGGGCGACTCGTACATGAGGGTGAAGAACGCAGCGTTCTCTTCGAAGCCCTCAGCCATCGGGAACTCATCCGTGAACTTGTAGTCGCCCTTGATCAGCTGACCATCTGGAGTGTTGCCCGTGATCGCGGCGCGAATGCGTGGCTTGGTGATGTATTCGCAGATGCCCCACTGTTCCCACTCGGGGTCGCCAGGACGTAGACCGTTCTGGCGGAGCTTCAACTGCTCCTCCGCGGAAACCTCGTTATTGGTAACTGAGATGCACTGCCGACGACCGTCATCTTGCTTGTTGAGCCGCATCACAGCGTGCGCACTTGTGCCGGAGCCGGCGAAGAAGTCCAGCACAACCGCGTCAGGCTTCTCTCCGACGGCGACCCTGAGAGCGTCCTCCACCGCGTAGAGGCTCTTCGGGAAAGGGAAGCCTCGCAGAGGAAGGATGTCGCGCAGCAGCCGCGACCCGTGTTCACCCGCAGAATGCTGGGACCGATTCCAAACAGTCTTCACCGAACGCGTGATCGAACTCGCGTCAGCTTCGAGCTCCAGATAGCCCTTGGCATTCCTGCCGACAACTTCAATGTCACCGGATTCGATGCGAGCGATCTGCGCCTTGCCGAGATACAGAACCGACCACCTACCGGACTTCTTGTCTTGAGCCCCAAGCCGGGCGTGGCCGCTGGACAGTAGCTCACGAAGGTACTCGGGTGATGTGCGCCAGTTGGCTTCCTCGCCGCTGACCCTCACCGGCCAGAGGGTCAAAAGTCCCTCACGGTCTGGGATGTCAGCCACGCTCTTGCTGAGGGGAATCGCTTCGCCGACTTCCGCAATGACTCCTGCCTCCTCGTCTACATAGATCGGGTAGAAGAGGTTTGGTCGATCGACGCGTCGTGAGTTTGACCCCCCGCGCATGAGCCACTCCCAACGCACGCCTGCTTTCTGTTTCATACCTTGATCTAGGAGAGAGTCGAGAGCCGGCGAAGGGGTTGCTGACCCGAAGAAGCAGAAGTATGCGTACTCCTCCACACGAGCGAGTTCGGCCGAACGTGCAACGCCATTCGGGTTGATGACGATGGTTACCATCTGGATTCGCGCCTCTGGAAAGGTCTGCTCGAGAAGCAGTCCGAGACGCAGGTATTCTTTCTCGTCGATTGTGACGATCAGTACGGAGTCGTCTGCCTTTAGGAGCCGCTTCGCGATCTTCAGTCGACGTTCCAAGAAGGCGAGCCACTTGGAATGGCGATAGAGGTCGTCGCCCTCGACGTAGTCGTTGTTGTACTTCCAGTCACGTGAGCCGCTGTTATACGGCGGATCAATGTAAATTGCGTCCACAGCATTCTCGTGAGTGAACGTGAGCTGCTCGAGCACATGGAAGTTCTCGCCATTGATCACGGTGTGGAATGGCCTATCGCCGCCGCGTTCCACCGTGCCGTCCGGCCGCAGCCCAGGGTAAATGCGGTCGCGAAACTCAGCGACCAAGATCAGGTCGCCCGTCGATACGTCGAGAAGCTCGTCATCGGCAGTATCAAGTAGCGACACCTGCGCAATGTCGCCGGCTATCGACCTCACACGCCACAAACGTTGGTCACCGCGCTCCTTCGATCCGCGAGGCAGGAGCAACCGAACCTTGCTTCCGGTACGGATCGAATGTCCGGCCAGCTCCACGGCCTCCGGTGCGTGGCGCTCGAAGTTGAGGCCAAAAGGAAGGCGCTTCTGCAGCGGGGTGATTTCTTCTTCGAGGTCTTTGCCGAGTTCGGGATCAAGTTGCTTCGCAGCGCGCAAGAGATCCGTCAGACGCGACATCGCTCACCCTTCTCATACGACAAGTTCGCGACCCACGGGAACGTGAGGCGCGAACAATCCCTCAGCCTATCGGCGCTCGGAGAGGCCCGCGAGAGCAACGGGGGAGGGGAACCATTTGGCGCGTGGGGGTCATCAAGACCTCCGGCGCGGCACGCGCGGCCTGGCATTGGTTTGGGCATCCCGAAGTCGGTCGCGATCGCGAAAGTGATCATCGCCAGCTCGGGCTGAGCCGCCCGACGGCACCCCTATCGAGCGACGGGCGGACCGGTACCCTCGACCACATGCAGACCACCGAACTCCTTACCCTGGTGGTCGTCGGCGTCGTGCTGGTGATCGGAGTGGTCAGCTTCTTCGCCGCCCGCATCGGGGTGGCCGCGCCGCTGGCGCTCACGGTGGTCGGGGTGGGGGTGGGAGCCATTCCCGCGGTGCCGCACTTCAGCATCCATCCTGATCTGGTGCTCACGGTGATCCTGCCGCCGCTGCTGTATGCGGCCGCGCGGCAGGTTCCGTTCGTGGACTTTCGGCGCAACCTGCGGGTGATCGGGTTTCTCGCGATCGCGCTGGTGATCGTGTCGGCCGCGGTGGTCGGCGTCGTGGTCGCGCTGATCTGGGCGATTCCGATCGCGCTCGGGATCGCGCTCGGCGCCGTCGTCGCGCCGCCCGACGCGGTGGCCGCGACCAGCCTCGGCAAGCGGCTCGGGCTGCCGCCGCGGGTGGTCGCGATCCTCGAGGGGGAGGGGCTGGTCAACGACGCGACCGCGCTGGTGGTGCTCGCGACCGTGCTCTCCATCGTCACCACGCCCACGCACGCCATCAACGGATGGATGATCGCCCTCTCGTTCGCGTGGGCGGTGGTCGGCGCCATTGTGATCGGCGCCGTTCTCGCGGGGGTGACCGTCGCCATCCGGCAGCGGATCACCGAGCCGGTGCTCGACGCGTCGCTCGCCCTGGCGGTGCCATTCATCGCGTATCTCGCGGGCCAGCTCGCGCACTCGTCGGGCGTCGTCGCCGTGGTGGTCGCTGGCATCCTGGTCGGCAATCAGGGGTCGTACCGCATCCGGGCGTCGTTCCGGCTGACCGAGGCGGGCATCTGGCGCATCGTGACACTGCTGGTCGAGAACGGCGTGTTCCTGTTCATGGGGTTCCAGCTCTGGCCGGTGGTGGGCGAAGTCGCGGCCGGCGGTCGGCTGCCCGGAACGCTCGGGGTCGCGGGGATCGTGATCGTGCTGCTTGTCGGCATCCGGTTCGCGGCGATGCCGCCGCTGCTGTGGTCGATCCGCCGGCGCTTCCGCCGGAACGCGCAGCGGGCCGATCAGACCAACGCGCGCTTCAGCAACCTCAGCGAAGAGGACTTTCAGCAGCGCGCCGCGAGCTTCCAGGCCCTCGGCATCAAGCCGTCGCCCGCCCGCAGCATCAGCCGCGGGGTGCGGGCGAGCCTCGGCATCGTCACCAAGAAAGACAAGGCGGCGCGCGACCGGATCGTCGAGCAGCTCGCCGAGCTCGAGAAGAACCCGCCGGCCGAGCCGATCGAGCTCGACGAGACGACGCGGGCGCGATTCTCGCGGGCGTTCCAGAACTTTCGCAAGCGGCTGGACCAGCAGAACAACGACCTGACCGCCGAGCGCGACCAGGCGCTGGGCTGGCGCGACGGCATCATCCTGGGCCTGTCCGGGATGCGCGGGGTCGTCACGGTCGCGGCCGTCCAGACCATCCCGGCGGGCGCGCACCCGGCGACCCGCGCCGCCCTGGTGCTGGTCGCATTCGCGGTGGCGATCATCACGCTCGTGGCGCAGGGGCTGCTGCTGCCGCCGGTAGTGCGCGCGCTGCGCCCGGCGGATGACGTGGTCGGCAGCGAGCGCACCGAGGTGCTCGAGCTCCGCAAGCTGATGAAGCAGGCCGGGGATGCCGCGATCGCGACCGCGGTATCGGCGGCCGAGGCATCCGGAGCCCCGGTGAAGCAGCAGGTGCTCGACGAACTGAGCACCCAGGAGGAGACCTGGATCGGCCGCCTCGAGCTGTGGTCGATCGCCGACCTGAACGACGAGGGCAACGTGGTTGTGCAGTTCCAGAAGCTGCGGCGCGTGCAACTGGATGCCGAGCGCGACGCCCTGCGCGACGTCTACGAGCGCGGCGCCTTCTCATCCGAGGCGATCGACGTGCTGCGCGCCGGCCTCGACTCGGAGGAGATCGCGCTGGACGCGCAGGACGGGCGCAGCTGAACTCGGGCCCCGCGCGCCCGGGTGTCGCCGACTGCGACCCTGACTCGACTCAGTGCCCGGTCACGACCCCCGTTGCGGCACTCGTGACCGACGCCGAGTTGAACCCGGTCTTGCTGCCGGTGACCACGACGCTCAGCGTCGAGCCCAGGTCGGCGCTGGTCAGCAGGTAGGTCTGGCTGGTGGCGCCGGCAATGGGCGTGCCGCTGCGCAGCCACTGGTAGGCGAACGACACCGACCCCGGGCCCCAGTTGCCGTGGTGGGCCGTCAGGGTGGATCCGACCTTCGGCTTGCCGCCGATGGTCGGCGTCGCCGTGGTCAGCGCGGCCGACGCAAGCGTCTCGTTGAAGCCGGTCTTGGTCTGGCCCGCCGTCACCGTGAAGTAGCTCGGCTTCGAGGTGAGCGGCTTGTCGTGCCACCACTCGGTCTGGAAGTCGGTCGTGTCGCCCTGCGGCGCGAACTTCAGCGTGTAGGTGCCCGGCGGGATGCTGCGCAGCGTGAAGCTGCCGTCGTTGTTGGCGTAGACCTCCTGGCTGAAGACGGCCGTCGAGTCCGTCGAATACAGGTCGACGGTCGCGTTCGCGGCCGGCACGACGCCGCCCGCGGTGGTCAGGCCCGACACGGTACCCGTGATCGTGGCTCCGAGCCCGAGCGTGGCGTCGATCCCGCTCACGACCTGGCCGGTGGTGACGGAGACCGGCGTGGCTGCGCTCCGGGTCGTGGCATTGCTCCACCACTGATCGGCCTGGGGGATGTCGAAGCCCGAGGCGTCGAAGAAGACATCGTAGGTACCGGCCGGCAATCCGATGATGGAGTACGTGCCATCGGCGGCCGGCTGGCCGAAGTAGGGGTAACCGCCGGTGGACGGCACCGCGACCACCCCCGCGTTCTCCAGCGGAGTCGGAGGGGAGCCCGCCGCGAGGAGGGTACCCGAGATGGTGGCTCCGGCGGTGAGCTCGGCGTCGTATCCGGTCAGCGACGCGTGCGAACCGACGGTGAAGTACGTGGCGGTCGGCTGCGAGATGGCCGGTCCCCACCACTGCTCGGCATCGTTCGCGTCGGAGGGTCCTGTGAATTCCAGGGTGTACTGGCCGGGGTTTAGCCCACTGACCGTGTAGGCGCCCGTGTCGTCGGTCACCGCGGAACCGACCTGGGTGCCGGTGGTGTCGTAGGCCGAGACCCCCGCCTGCGCGATCGGCGCGGAGCCCGGGTCGGCCGATGTCACTGTTCCGCTGATCGTCGCACCGCTGTCGAGGGTGGCGTCGAATCCCGAGAGCGTCTGTCCGGTCTGAACATCGAAGTAGTCGGCGGTGGCGAAGCTCGACTTGCCGTTCCACCACTGGGCGGCGAGGGGGGCCTGGTAGGTGTAGAAGTTGAGCGTGTAGGTGCCGGCCAGCACCCCGGTGATCGTCCAATTCCCCGCCGCGTCACTGTTGCCGAAGCCGAGCTCGTTTCCCTGGTGGTCGAGCAGCGCGATGTTGGAGAAGTTCAGCGGGCCGGTGCCGTCAGCGCTTGTCGCCGACAGGGTGCCCGAGATCGTCGCCCCGACCGTGAGCGCGGTGGTCAGACCGGTGAGGCTCTGACCGTCGGCGAGCGCGACGGGGGTCGCGGTCGCGAGGGTCGCACCACCGCCGTACCACTGGTTGGCGTATGGCGTTCCCTGGTTGAGGAAGAAGTCGATGACGTACGTGCCGGCCGCCAGGCCGGCGAAGCTGTAATTGCCGGCGTCATCGGTGCTGGTGTTCGCGATCGGGGTTCCTCCGACCAGCTCCAGCGAGACGTTGACGTTGGCCTGCGGTGCACCGGTGTCGGCGCCGGTCACCGTGCCGGCGATGCTCGCCGTCGAGGACGCAGACGCCGCGATCGGCGCCCCGAGGATCGCGCCCGCGATGACGACCACCCCCAAGGTCAGTGAGACGGACAGGCGGCGAACGAGGGCAATGGTGGGCATCTGGGACCTCTGAGTTTGGTGGCCGTACGGCAAGTCTCAAACCGAGATGTCCTCGGATCGCGCTCAGCATATCCAGCCGCCGACGGCGCGGCAAGAGCCGCGGGCGAGTGTGAACGAGCGTGACAGCCAGACCGGGATGCCGTGCCCGAGCACGCGCGTGGGTGGAGCCGGTGGAATGTGCGCGACACTCTGCAAGTTGCGTGGCATCTCGCGTGCGTGCGGAGTGCCGCCGTTCGCAACGCAACTTGCAGAGCGTCTGCAAGCCGTTGGGTGGTGGGCGACGCGGACAGCGATCGAGCGGCTAGCGCGCCCGCCAGGTCACCAGCACGTGCACCAACGGAACGGCAGCCGCAGCCATCAGGGCCCAGCCCAGCCACGGCACCGTCGGCAGCATGAACACGCCGGCGAACAACAGGCCGGCGAAGATGATGGCCGACACCAGACGGCTCGCCGAGCGCTCGAGCGAGCGCAGCCGGCGGTCGATCTGCGGGGTCTGCACGGCGATCTGGCCGCGTTCGATGCGCTGCACCAGTTCGTCGAAGCGGCGGGGGAGGCCGGCCAGCGTGGTGCCGAGCGAGAGCGCCTTCTGCGGCAGTTCGCGCAGCACGCTGACTCCGCCCGATGACAGCACGTCGCGGGCGAAGGGCTCCACGGCATCCCACATGTTGAATTCGGGATCGAGCGCGCTGGTCACGCCCGAGGTGAGCGAGATGGTGCGGATCAGCAGCAGGAAGTTCTCGGGCAGCTGGAACGGCAGCGCGCGGATCGTCTCGCCGAACTGGCGGGCGAAGGCCTCGAGCTCGCGCTGATCGACGCGCTGCAGCTCGGCGATGCCCATGCCGCCGAAGCGTTCGAACAGCGCCGTCATCGCGCGCTCCAGCTCGTCGGTGTCGGCGGCCGAGAGCAGCACACCGAGGCGCTCGAGCGAGCGCACCAGGCCGCGGCTGTCGCGGCCGACCGCGGCGAGGATGAAGTCGCGGAGGCCGGCGCGCAGCGTGTCCGAGATCGAGCCCATCATGCCGAAGTCGACGTAGGTGAGGGCGAAGGGGCGCGTGGGGGTGGTTTCGACACGGCCGCGCGCGGCCTGCTCAACCACCGGGTGCGGGGTCACGAAGATGTTGCCGGGGTGCGGATCGGCGTGGAAGAAGCCCGCGACGAAGATCTGCTGGAACGCCGAGCGCGCGAGGGCCATGGCGACCGCGGCCGGGTCGATGCCGGCGGCGGTGAGCGCCGCGACATCCGTGATCTTGATCGCGGTCACGTCGCTCAGGGTCAGCACGCGAAGGGAGGTGCGCTCCCAGACGACGATCGGCGCCGTGACGCCGGCGTCGCCCGCGAAGTCGGCGGCGAAGTGTTCGGCGTTGGCCGCCTCGTGCAGGTAGTCGATCTCTTCGTGGCTGGTCGCGGCGAACTCCTCGACCAGGGCGGGCGCGTCGACGCGGCGCGCGACGATCCGGATGCGCGAGACCCACTGGCTCACCCGGCGCAGCGCCGCCAGGTCGACCGCGATCACGCCGTCGATGCCGGGCCGTTGCACCTTGACCACCACGTCGGCGAATCCCAGGTCGGCGGCCAGCGCGGGCGTCAGGCGGGCGCGGTGCGCCTGACCGAGGGATGCCGCGGCGATCGGCGCCTCATCGAACGATTCGAAGGCGACCGCCAACGGGATCCCGAGCTCGGATTCGGCCTCGGCGCGGATCCCGTCGAACGGCTCGGCCGCCACCTCGTCTTGCAGCCCCTCGAGTTCGTCGGTGATCTCGGGCGGCAGGATGTCGAGGCGCGACGACATGAACTGCCCCACCTTGATCATCAGTCCGCCAAGCTCGACGGCAAGGGTGTGGAAGCGGCGGGCGAGCCGCTGCAGACGCGCCGCGCGGCCGCGCGCCGCGAGCCCGCCGAGACCGATGCGCGGAAGCACCAGCTCGAACCACCAGGCCTGCACGAAGGCCCGCGCGGCGAAGCGCATGATCCGCCGGTACCGCGCGCGGAATCGGCGGCCGGGCGGCCGCGCGGGGCGAGCCGGGCCCGGGCTGCCGGCGCTCACTCCTCGGCGAGGATCGCGTAGAGCTTGCGGCGCGCCTCGTCGACGATCGCGACGGCGCGCTCGGTCTGCTCCTTGGTCCCGCTGCTGGCGACCTGGCCGAGGGCCTGGGCCAGCTTGGCGCCGGCCTTGGGCAGGGCGGCGCGCTCCGAATCCCAGCCGCGACGCGACTCAGAGGGATGCGGCGCCGCGGTCAGCTCGGCGGCGGCGGCCTTGCCGGCATCCGTCAGCGCGTACACCTTGCGCTCACCCTCCTGCGTCGCGGTGGCCAGGCCCTCGTCGACCAGCAGCTGGAGCGTCGGGTACACCGATCCCGGGCTCGGCTTCCAGGTGCCGCCGGAGCGGGTCTCAATCGCCTGGATGAGCTGGTAGCCGTGCATGGGCTCCTCGGCCAGCTCGACCAGCACCGCGGTGCGGATGTCGCCGCGGCCCATGCGGCCACCGAACGGGGGTCGGAAGACGGGCGCGAAGGCGTCGCGCAGACTGTCGACGGCCTCTCGCAGGTCGAAGCCGTAGGTGGATGACGTGCTCATGACGGTGTCCTCTCTCGGGCGGTGGTGATCGGTCCAGCGATAGCTAACGATACATCGGTGAGCCTGAAGGTCGCGGGTGCATCATGAACTATGGATGACCGTCCCCCGCCTCCCGACGAGACCAAGGTCACCGAACAGCCCGCGCTGACCTTCTCCACCGGGCTCATCTGGCTGGTGGTCGGCGGACTGTTCACCGCGATCGCGATCGCCGTGCTGATCCCGCAGGCGATCGCGGGCCTGCCGCCGCGCGGGGTGCCGATCGCCGCGACGATCGTCGACGTGGTGCTCTATGCCGGAATGGTGGTGGTGCGCTTCGCCGTCCCGGTCACGCGCCTGCGCCTGCGCCTCGGCCTGCTCGCGATCGGGATGCTGGCCATCGCGGCCGTGTCGCTCGCCGCCGTGCTGATCGTCGGGCTCGCCAGCGGCACGCCCGTGGTGTGACGCGCCGCCGGCTGCTCCGGTCTACTCCATCGCCTCGGCGATCCGCTTGATCGCGGCCAGACGGCGGTCCCACTCGGCGCCGATGGCATCCAGTCGGCGGGCGGTGCCGCTGAGGGTCGAGCCGAGCGCGCGGAAGCGCACCTCGCGCCCGACCCGCACCGGCTCGACCAGGCCTGCCGCCTGCAGCACGGCCAGGTGCTTGGCGATCGCCTGACGCGTGACCGGCAGGCGCCCGGCGAGGGCGGATGCCGAGGCATCCCCCTCGCCGAGCGCGACCAGGATCGACCAGCGGGTCTCATCCGCCAGCGCGGCGAACACGGCGACCAGCTCGGTGTCGGCAGCGGGTGCGGAACTCACGCGGAGCCTTCCACGAAGGCGACCAGCTCGTCGAGCTCGGAGTCCCAGCCGCCGCGGTTGCTCTCCATCGCCTTCGCGGGGTCGGTCAGGTTGTCGAAGCCCGACTCGACGACCGTCAGCCGGGTCGCGGCACCGTCGTCGAGCGGTTCCAGCGTGAAGCGGAACACCGTGGAGTGCGCGTCGAGATCGCTCGGCGTCGCGTTCTCGTTGCCCCAGCGGTAGGCGATCGCGTGCGGGGCATCCAGCTCTTCGATGCGCACCGGGAAGCGGCCGTAGCCCTCGAAACCGAACTCGCCCTCGGCGCCGACCTCGAGTCGGTCGAGCTCGGCGACGTCGCCGAACCACTGGATGATCAGTTCGGGACGAGTGACCGCTGCCCAGACCTTGGCGGGAGCGGCGGCGATCGTCACGGTGCGGCGCACGGTGAAGGCGTCGGCATCGATGGTCGAGGGGTTGTTGATGGTCATGCTCATGATGGTGGTCCTTTCCAGGGAATAGTGCAACTCTGTGGTTGCATTATGCCCAGCCCAAACTGCAACTGTCAAGTTGCAGATGGGCGCCGAGTCGCCGGCTCAAGGCTCGGGCGCCCCGGGCTCTGAAGCCCATTTCACTTCGGAGTCAATTGAGCGCGAACCGAAATGAGGGGATGGAGGACCCGCCCAGCAGGTCGTCATCCCAGTTGGTCGCGTCGACGACTCAAGTACGCGGCTTCCGCCGTGTTGCCGGCCAGCTCGATGGCGCGGTCGTACGCGGCGCGCGACTCGGCGCTGCGGCCCAGCCGCCTCAGCAGGTCCGCCCGGGTCGCGTGATAGGCGTGGTACCCGTCGAGCGCGGCTTCCAGCCGGGCGACCGCCGCCAGCGCCACCTCCGGACCGTCGACCTCGGCCACCGCGATGGCCCGGTTGAGCGCCACGACCGGGGAGGGGTCGATCCGAACCAGCTGGTCGTAGAGCGCGACGATCTGCGACCAGTCGGTGTCGCGGATGTCGCGCGCCGAGGTGTGCACCGCGTTGATGGCGGCGAGCAGCTGGTAGCGCCCGGGCGCCTGGCCGGATGCCGCGGCCGCGAGCACCCGCGTGCGGACCAGCTCGTGCCCCTCGGCCAGGAGCGCGGCATCCCAGGCCCCGCGGTCCTGCTCGTCGAGGGTGACCAGTTCGCCGCTCGACGAGACGCGAGCCGCGCGGCGCGCCTCGGTGAGCAGCATGAGGGCCAGCATCCCGATCACCTCGCCGTAGCTCGCGGCTGCTTCGGGCAGCAGCCCGCGGATCAGCCGGGTGAGCCGGATCGCCTCGGCGGTCAGGTCGGCGCGAACCGGGTCGGTGCCGGCTCCGGTCGCCAGGTAGCCCTCGTTGAAGATCAGGAAGAGCACGGTGAGCACGCCGTCGACACGGGCCGGCAGATCGTCGGCGGAGGGCATCCGGAACGGGATGCCGGCGTCGCGGATCTTGTCCTTGGCCCGCGTGATCCGGCGCGCCATCGCGGTCTCTTGCACCAGGAACGCCCGCGCGATCTCGGGCACGGTCAACCCGCCGACCATGCGCAGGGTCAGGCCGACCCGCGCCTCCATCCCCAGCGCGGGGTGGCAGCAGGTGAACAGCAGCCGCAGCCGCTCGTCGTCGATGGCGCCGAGCGACTCGAGCGGTTCGTGGGGGTCAGGCACATCGACCACCAGCAGCGCCTCCCGGTACTTGTCGTCGCGCTTCTTCTCGCGGCGGATCCTGTCGATGGCCTTGCGGGTGGCCGTCGTGGTCAGCCAGCCACCGGGGTTGGGTGGGATGCCGTCGGCCGGCCATCGCTCGACCGCGGTCGCGAAGGCTTCCGCGGCCCCCTCCTCGGCGATGTCGAGGTCGCCGAACCTCTTGGTCAGCGTCGCGACCACCCGCGCCCACTCATCCTGGTGGGCCCGGGCGATCGCGTCGGCGACGCGGGCGTCGAGGGCGGGGCCCGTCATCCCTGCGGGTCGTAGGCCTGAAACGGTCGAACCTCGACCTTTCCGCGGCAGGCCTTGGAGCCCTCGGCCGCCAGGGCGAGCGCCTGGTCGAGGTCGGTCGCCTCGATGATCCAGAAGCCGCCGAGGTATTCCTTCGACTCGAGGTACGGCCCGTCGGTGATGACCGGCGGGTCGACCTGGCCGTCCACGACCGTCGCCGAGGTCGCCGAAGCGAGCCCGTTGGCGTAGACGAAGTGACCGGCCGCCTGCAGCCGGTCGTTGAACGCGCCGGTGTCGGCCATCGCCTGCTGCATGGTCGCCTTGTCGGGATAGCTGCCCAACTCGGTCAGCTCCGCCGGTCCGAACACGGACATCAGGTAATGCATCGGATCATCTCCCATCCGGGCGCCCGTCCTGGGCGGCCACTCACCGGTACCACGAACGAGTCTGCCCCGATCGGACAGCTCAATAGAGGTGCGGGATGATCTTCGAAGGCACCTTCGCGGTGTACTCGTCCCACAGCGCCCCGTACTTGGCCCGGCACACCTTGTCGTCGTCGGCCTGGCGGCTCAGGAAGAGGGCGACGTAGTAGAGCGGGTACAGCCACACCATCCAGACCCCGAACCAGCCGGGCGCCAGGGCGATCGCGACCGCCTGGATGATCTCGCCCAGGTAGTTGATGTGCCGGCTGGCTCCCCAGAAGCCGTTGACCAGCAGGCTGTTCCTGCCGTCGCTGATCGCCTGCGGCGCGAGCCAGAGGAACCGGCGCTCGGGCGCGGTCTTGAAGAAGAACTTCTGCATGTTGGCGCCGCGCGTCAGCACCCAGCCGCCGAGGAAGAGCACACCGAACAGCACGGTCACCCAGACCGGCAGGCCGGGATCGGGCAGGTCGGCCGTGAACCAGAGGGCGACCGAGTAGAAGTACGGGTAGAACGCCAGGCACCCGAACCCGAGCTTGAAGCCGACGCGCTCGGCGATGAAGTCGTACGTCCAGAGGTGGACGCGCTCGAAGATCAGGTACTCGCAGCAGAACCAGGTGAGCATCGCGCAACCGAGCAGGAATCCCGGATTGATCCGGCCGACGGTCTGCAGGTGGAAGGCCGCGAACGACAGCACGTTGAGCTGCAGCATGACCGCGCCGACCAGGTAGAGCCAGACCTTGGCATCCACCAGGCCGTTGCCCAGCTGCACGTCCTTCGCCCGACCGAACCAGAGGTCGGCGCCGAAGGTCTTGCCGGTCGAGGGATGCCGCAGCACCACCACGAACGAGAACACCAACCCGATCACGACCGCCCCGATCAGCCCCCACCACCGCGTCTCGTACAGCCAGGTGAACGGGACGATGCGGAAGTACCCGAGCAGGAACCACAGGATCACACTGGCCAGCAGCACGAACCGCCCGTTGGTGCGGTAGCTCAGCACCTTCCCGTCGGGGCCGGTCACGTAGCCCGGTCGCCGCCTGGCCGGGATCGCCAGATGCAGCAGGGTGATGACCGCGTAGGCGATCAGCGGGGTGATCAGGCCGAGGAAGATCGTCACGACAGGCCTCCGGTGTTCTGGGACATGATGGCGATGGCCGCGCGCCTGCTGAGCAGTCGCGTGAGTACGAAGCGCCCGAGCTTGTTGACCGCGCCCGGGATGACGATCGGGCCGCGACCCAGCGCACTCAGGGTCTGCTCGGCGACCGCCTCGGGGGCGAGCGTGCCGGGTGCGGGCTTCGAGCCCTCGGCCTGCTGGTACCCCGGCGTCAGGATGGCGCCGGCCAGGCAGGCGAGCACGTCGACTCCGTGGGGCTTCAGTTCGTTCCAGAGGCCCTCGGCCAGGATCGCGTTGAACGCCTTGGTCGCCGCGTACGCCGAGATGTTGGGGCTGCCCTGCGAGCCGGCCAGGGAAGACATCAGCACGATCCCGCCGCGGCCCCGCGCGATCATCGGCCCCGACAGCGCCTTCGTGAGCAGCAGCGGAGCCCGCACGTTGACAGCCGCGGCCTGCGACAGCTGCTCAGAGGTGGCGCCGGCGAACGGGCCGATCGGCGCGAACGCGGCGTCGTAGACCAGGAGGCCGATCGGCAGGTCGAGCGCGCTGATCCGCGGGAGCACGGCGTCGATGTCGGCGAGATCGGCGACCAGGGTGATCACGTCGACTCCGTGCTGCTGCCGGATCCGGTCAGCCGTCGCGGTCAGCTGCTCCTCACGGCGCGCGATCAGCAGCAGGTCGAGCCCGCGCCGCGCCAGCGCGTCGGCGAACGCGGCGCCCAGGCCCTCCGATGCGCCGGCCACCAGGGCGCGCGGCCCGTAGCGCTCGCGGAACGGCGCAGAACTCACCGCGCTCCCCGCAGGGCGGTGATCCAGTCGGCGATGTCGGCGATGACCGAGGCGTCCACGTGCTGACGGGGTTCATAGCCCGCCGGCGTCGAGGGTCCGCTGCCCGGGAAGAACAGGTGATCGTCGGCGTCGTAGACCCGGATGCTGACGTCGCCCCGCCCGTCGAGCCCGGCCCGCCAGAGCGCGAGATCGTCATCCACGGTCACCTGGTAGTCGCGGCCGCCCTGCAGGATCAGCATCGGCTTGCCGAGCTGGCGAGCCGTGCCGACCGGGTCGTAGTCGCGCACGTCGAGCCAGTAGGCGCCCGAGTATCCGAACGGCAGCGTCGCC
>Ga0207690_10000949_pt1 | contig 18574 bp, 7 predicted proteins | sample KBSC23metaG_FD_184315 | JGI IMG/M metagenome (GOLD analysis project Ga0207690, IMG submission 184315) | Corn rhizosphere microbial communities from Kellogg Biological Station, Michigan, USA - KBS C2-3 metaG (SPAdes) (version 2) | ecosystem: Host-associated > Plants > Roots > Rhizosphere > Soil ...
ATTTGGAGTGCCCAAAGGCTTGTTCTCATCGGGTGTAGCAGCTAAATCTTTAATTATTTTACCTGCCGGGTGGTTACATCCCAACAACGAACCTAAGGCCACACTGCCAAGGCCCAATACCGAGCCTTTTAAAAATTCTCTGCGTTTTTGGGCGTATAATATTTTCGCTATCTCATCCATACCGGTACTATTTGCGGGTTATAAATTCGTCGGTGTTCATCAGGTCTAGCGCAATGTCGGTCAATACTGCTGTTTCCGTTGTTTTTTTGCGGTTATACATTTTGCTTTCGCCAATGCTTAAAAGTTTTGTTGCCTTATCGGGATGCGCTTTGTATTTGTCCAGCCCATCTCGATAGATGTTGTTAAGCAGTTCCAGCTCAGATTTGCCCGGAGTTCGGCCGGTGATCAGGCGAAAACCGAACACCAATTGCTGGCTTGTGCTGTTACCACCCTCGTTCAACATTCTAACCGCTACCAGGCGGGCAGCCTCAATAAATTGAGGATCGTTCATCAGTACCAAAGCTTGTAAGGGCGAGCTTGAGCGCTGCTGTTTAACGGTACAGAAGTTCCTGTCCGACGCATCAAATATCAGCATGGATGGAGGCGGGCTAGTGCGCTTGCGCACGGTGTAAATACTGCGCCGATATAGCCCCTCGCCGGTAGCTTGTGTGTAAGTAGGGCGCCAGCTTTTGTCGCTCAGCGCTTCCCATAGTCCGGGTGGTTGGTAGGGGTACACGCTTAGTCCACCTATCTTATCAACCAGCAGCCCGCTAATGGCTAATGCATTATCGCGTATCATTTCGGCGGGATACCTGAAACGCGGGCTGCGCTCCAGTAAAATATCCTGCGGGTCGGTGGCAAGTTGTTCGCTTGTAATTTCCGAGCGCTGGCGGTAAGTTGCGCTCATCAATATCATTTTTTGCAGCGCCTTGGTATCCCAGCCGCTTTCGCGGAATTTAACTGCAAGGTAATCCAATAGCTCGGGGTGCGAAGGCATTTCACCCTGGTTGCCAAAATCGTCGGTGGTTTTAACCAGTCCACGGCCAAATATCAACCCCCAAATGCGGTTAACCGCAACACGAGCCGTGAGCGGGTTATCGGGCAGAAACATCCACTTAGCCAGGCCCAGCCTGTTTTTAGGATAGTCGGCAGGATAAGGCAAAATTGAGCCTGGTGTGCCGGGCGTAACTACAGGCCCCCAGTTGTCATAAACGCCGCGTTTCAGCACATGGGTTACCCTCGGTTTAGGGAGGTCGCCCATCACCATTACTTCTTTGGCCGAGTCGAGCAGTTGCGCCAATGCAATACGCTGCTGTTCAAGATGCGTATCTAAAGTATCAATTTCGGCTTTCTGCTTTTTCAAAACGTTTACCGGAAGGCCTTTTTGCAGGTAAGCAGCCTCCGCATCCGATAATTCGTTGTTAAACAGCATAAACTCGTCCAGCTCGGCACCCGGCAAGGCATGGTCGAGTGCGCGATAGCCAAAAGTTAGCCCGGTAAACGGATATATTTTTTGAAGATCGGGATGTGAACGTATGTTTTTTTGCAGGCGGTCGTATTCAACTACGGTGTTTATCTTTCTTCCGTCGAGATACATTTTAACACCCCTGGCTTCGCTCGAACCATCGTAGCTAAGTGCAATATGATACCATTGACCGGGTTTTAATGCGCCGGGGCTCCACACGCTGATACAATCGTGCGGATAGGCGTGGTTCAGACGAAAGTTCAGTTTGTTGTCTTTTACCACAAGGTCGTAGCCCTGGGTTCCGTAACGTGCGGGGTCGGTGTGGCAAAATACTACTCCATGTTGTTTTTCGGCCGGGAGTTTTAACCATAGGCTGATCCCGAAAGGTTCATACCGCTCAAAATAGCCGATCTTGTAAGCCGGGAAATGAACACTACCCTCGGCGGTAAGCCTTAACGATTTCCCTTTAATACCATGCCCTTGGTCGATCGCAGTAGCCTCCGCAGATAACGTTCTGTTAATAAGGTTTGGAAAAACCTGAACTATTATAGGTTTTTCGCCTTTTTTCAGCTCGCCGGGTTCGCTTATTTTGTTGTCAAAGCTGAGATGGGCAATCGCTTTTTGTCCTAAAGTAATTGTCGGATCGGCCTTGGCGGCTTTTGAATTACGTTTCACCGCCCCAAGCCGTGCAATGCCTGCCTTAATATCCGCAATCTTTTTGTCTGTAAATTTATCTGTTAGTAAGAACGTCGGCCCTGCTACCACATTCTTATCCCCAAAATTGGGACTGCCCAGCTCAAATGTGCTATTGAAAAATGCCGACATGGAATAATAGTCCTTTTGTGTTATGGGATCATACTTATGGTCGTGGCATTTAGCGCAGCCCACAGTCAGGCCCAACAGGGTAGTGCCAAGTGTGTTGGTTCGGTCTATTACATATTCAATTCTAAATTCCTCATCAATAATACCAGCTTCGGCATTTTGCTTGTGGTTGCGGTTAAAGCCGGTAGCCAGTATTTGTTCTTTGGTGGCACTGGGTATCAGGTCGCCTGCCAGTTGCCAGGTGACGAACTTATCGAAAGGAAGGTTTTCATTGTAAGCTTTGATCACCCAATCACGCCAGGGTGACATATCGCGGTGCCTGTCGTCAAGATAACCGAAGCTATCGGCAAAGCGTGCGGCATCCAGCCAATAGGAGGCCATGCGCTCACCATAATGTTTCGATACCAAAAAATGATCAACCATTTTTTCGTAGGCGTTGGCAGAAACGTCTTTTAAAAAATTGTTGATCTCGGCAATGGTTGGGGGCAAACCCGTCAGGTCAAAGCTAACTCTCCGTATCAACGTGGCCTTATCAGCTTCACCAGAGGGCGCCATCTGCTTCTTTTCGAGTTTGTTCAGAATGAAGTTGTCGATATCGTTCCTTGTCCACGTATCGTTTTTTATACTCGGTATATCGGGCATTTTGGCTGGCACAAAGGCCCAGTGTGGTTTGTATTTAGCGCCTTGTTTTATCCACTTTACAAGGGTAGCTTTCTCTTTGGCGTCGAGCATTAAATGCGACGTGGGTACCGGCATCACATCGTCGGGCGAGGCTGAAAGGATACGCCGCACCACCTCGCTTTTTCCTGTGTTACCCGGCGATACGGCTTTTAACCCCGAACTTGTTACTTTATTATACACCGCTGTGTCGATGTCTAAACGTAGTCCTGCCTTTTGTTTTTTGGCGTCGGGGCCGTGGCATGCAAAACATTTATCTGATAGAATGGGTTTTACGTCAACATTATAATCAATATCGTCGGGCATTTCGGCCATGGCAGTTTTAACGTCGGGAGGTAAATCTTCATCCGACCCCGTATTGAAATAAATTATACCCGAAACAAGCCCGATAATGACGGGTACCATTATATTTTTTGGAATACGTTTTGATCCGGATAATTTTTTAAACATAGGTTATTAAGCAAGCTAAATTTATATAATAGGTTAGCCGATGTAGGGCCGTTACCAATATGGTATTACATTGCTATGTAAAGATGACAGGAACACCAAAAACGGGTGAACGATAACCCCGAAATATTTGTTGCAAGCGTTCCCATTAAATGGGAGCATTCCCAATGCTAAAATAATCGGGACGGAACTTTTTACGACAAAACCTGCGGCTATATTTGGTTGCCAATTTATAGCCCAATGAAACTTAACGGACGAAGAAACTTTTTAAAGCTAAGCGGTATTGCCGCGTCTGGTATAATGCTACCTCGTAATGCTGACGCATATGTTTTTGACCTCACCGATGACCCGCTGTTTAACGATACTGCGCCTCATGATCTGGAAGACCTGCACAGCCTTGCTTACGATCTTTTAAAACGCTGGGGCGATGGTTTATTGGCAGTGCAGGTTACCGATCCAAAATTAAAAGGTGTTTATGGCGGAATGCTGTGCCCTGCTTGCGCCAATGTACATGGCCGCGGGGCCGATGCGATATTCCCTTTAATGTATCTCGCTCATCGTACCAAAAACAAAAAGTATCAGGACGCAGCTATGCGTTTGTACGATTGGATGGAAAATAAAGTGAGCATGCCCGATGGTTCGTGGGTGAGCGAAATTGTGATAAGTGACTGGACCGGCATATCGGTTTTCACCGCCATTATGCTGGCCGAAACGCTGACTCATTTTGGACATATGTTTAATGTGCACACCAAACAAAAATGGGATGCAAGGCTAAAAAAAGCAACGGAGTTTTTATACCGCGATTTTACTATACATACAGGCAATATCAACTACCCAATAGCCTGCAGTTACGCATTGGCACTAATAGGAACTTACTTTAACGAACCTAAGTTTTTATCCAGGGGCAAAGAGTTAGCTTACGAAGGCCTGAAATATTTTACGCCAAACGACCATTTGCTGTATGGTGAGGGTCATCCTGAAAAGGAGCCGACACCAAAAGGCTGCTACTCTGTCGATCTGGGGTATAATGTTGAAGAATCATTACAGGCATTGGCCTTGTATGCCAATCTTACCAAAGATAAAGAGGTGTTTGATGTGGTATTGCGGTCAATGCGGGCGCACGCTGAGTTTATGCTGCCCGACGGAGGGTGGGATAACAGTTGGGGCACCCGCAACTTTAAATGGACCTATTGGGGCAGTCGCACCAGCGACGGCTGCCAACCTGCTTACGCAATAATGACCGATCACGACCCTGCATTTTACCAGGTAGCTTTGCACAATACCCAATTATTAAGCAGGTGCACACATAACGGGCTGCTGCATGGTGGCCCGCATTACGTTAAACACGGCGAGATGCCCTGCCTGCACCATACTTTTTGCCATAGCAAAGCATTGGCGGCTCTGCTGATAAAAACAGATGGAAAACATTTTGTAAAAACAGCCCAACTGCCGCGTTCAATAGCATATGGTGTAAAAGGTTTTACGGATATTCAAACCTGGCTGGTGGCAAAGGGTGAATGGCGCGGCACGGTTACCGGGTATGACGAAGAGTACCTCATGAAGTCGGGCCATGCTTCGGGCGGTGCTTTGAGCATGCTATGGCATAAAAAAGTTGGCCCCGTAATTACTGCAAGTATGACCATCTATCAACTGGTAGAAAACTTTAACATGCAACGCGATAAAGACCCCAACTCGATGTGTTTAACGCCACGATTTGAAATGGTGCAGGATAAACATGTTTACACCAATATCCACGATTTGAAGGCCGAGGTTAAACATAGTGAAGTGGGGAAAGATATTATTTTTGAAACCCGTTCCGCGTTAGTTGACGACAGTCAGTTTCCATACAATAAAACGGAGATAAGTTGCGCCACGAAGTATTTGTTTGGTGATGAAGTGATTGTTATAAATGCTGAGTGCAATACAAGTACAGATTTGCCGGTAAAGTATTTTCTTCCCATCGTTTCAACCAACGATGAAAAAGTGACTTTACTAAGCAATACCAAAATTGCTATTCAAAAACGCGGTGGTGTGTTGAATATAGAATCGAGTGTTCCTTTTGTGGTCGCCGCAACAAAAAATGGGCGTATTTTCAATTTTGTTCCGGGAATGGAGGCTATTCCGCTGGTATTCGAAGGTAAAAAAGTAGAGGTTAAAATATGGATAGTCTAAAATGGAAAACTGGGCACGTTCCCATAAAATGGGTTCGTTCCCAATGTTATTTTTCGTGGTAGCATCAACGGTCAAATTGCCCGATGCATTACCTTAGCAAGCATTATAAACCTCTGTTTTCGTTATTTTAATGAGTGTTAACGCCAGTAATAGAAGCGCATTAGCGTCGTATTTTCCCATTAAAGTTGCAATAGTTTTTGCGATGTTCCTAACGGGCGTCGCGGATTTTTGCGTAGGGCAGGATACCATTGGGTTAAGCGGCGACTGGAAGATAAAACCTGCAACATTGCCGACAGTATTGCCCGATGCTCAGAACTGGGGTAGCGTTAATATAGATAACCGTGTAAACTGGAATTGGAAAACTATACCCATAGGAAAAGGAACCAATTGGGAAATCATACCGCGCGACAGCGTTAACAGCCTTTGGTACGAGCGGATGATAGACATTCCCAAAAACTGGGAAAAGCAAAATGTTGTAGTCGACTTCGGGAGGATAGAAGGCGACGCTATCATATTTGTAAATAATAAACGCGTAACAGAGCTATTGCGCCCCGGAGGCGTGGTCGACCTGACTGCTTTTATTGAGTTTGGGAAAACTAATACGCTTGATGTATTTATTACCCGCGATTATACCGGAATTTCGAGAAGCTTTGAGCAGGATGTATTGCGGTACCGCGTTCGCAAACTTGGCCCGAGTCCGCTAAAGGTTTCTCAGTGGCCATTGGGAATAACCGCGCCGGTGAATATCATATCACGCCCTGCCCAGGCAGTTACTGATGTGTTATGCAAACCATCGTGGCGAAAAAAGGAGTTGACGCTTGACGTTGAGGTAAGCTCCAACGGGGTACAAGAAGGTGACGAGTTGCAGGCCGAGGTGTTTGACCGGGAGGGGAAATCTGTTCTGTTATTAAAAAGCACCCCGTTAAAACTAAGCAATGGCAGAGCTACCTATAGCCTAACAGCGATGTGGGCAAACGCCATTTGCTGGGAGTTGGAAAAGCCTTACCTATACAAAGCGCGTGTTGCGCTGTTTCACAATGGCAAACAATTTGGGCAGTATAAAAACATAAGTTTTGGCTTTCGCGAAATATGGACCGAAGGAAAAGAACTGATGATGAACGGCCATCTTTCGCATTGGCGATTGACGGAATTATACGGAGCCAATAAAAATGGTTTGTCTGTTTACCGCGCTATAGGTTACAACGTAGGGCAGGTACAGCCAGCCAGCCATTTATGGTGGTCTGCCGACCAGGATACGCCCCTGATGGACGAGGACATGCTTAACGAAATGGACCGCATCGGTATGGGATGCACTCTGCCCGCACCATCGGTAGTTATTTTGCGGTCGTCTATGCTGGATGATGTAAGGATACGCGAAGCATACAGGAAGGAAGCCGAATATTACATCAAAAAATACCGTAATCATCCCTGTGTATTGGGCTGGGCGGTATCCATGAACAGCGCTAATCCAAAATATGCCATTTGGGCACAGGGAATGGGCCGGCGCGACTCGTCAACCTATTCGCAACAGCAAAAGGTGATTCAACTGGCCTGCAATATCGTTAAGCAGGCGGACCCCACGAGGCTCGCATTTTCACATGCTGACGGCAGCGTAGGCGATGTGTCGACGGCCAACGTGTACCTTAATTTTGTGCCTTTGCAAGAACGCGAGGAATGGCCGAGCGAATGGGCCAAAAGTGGCAATATGCCATACTCGGCTGTTGAGTTTGGCCCTCCATACTGGAATAACTTTTGGAAAGGTAATCAGTTTTTGCTGACGGAATATCTTTCAATGTACCTTGGAGATAAGGCCTATCAAACCGAAAAGCCTGATGGTTTAAGATCGCTGGTTGAGCTCAGCACCCGCCCGCTCAATGGTCTTTGGGAGCAGGTTGATTTTAAGCAATTCCCTTCCTTTTGGAATTTTCAGACCTTGTTTACCCGCAATACCAACCGCGCATGGCGCACCTGGGGAGTAAACGGCGGCTGGCTGCAATGGCTGTTAGAAGGTTACGGGGACCCACCGGGTCCTAAAAAACGCTTTACCGAACGCTATAAGCTTACTGCTCCAATAACCGGCACACCGGAGTGGGCCAACCCGCGTTTTAGCATATTTCAGCAGGGCAATAAACCGCTATTAACTTACATAGCCGGCTACCCGGTGCATACAGATAAAACGCATACGTTTTATGCTGGCGAAAAATTTAAAAAGCAGTTAGCTATTATTTGGGACGGTGCAGGACAGAAAAATATAACTGCCGATTGGATGCTAAAACAAGGTGGGCGCATCATTCAGCAAGGTAAACAAAAGATAAGTATAACTACAGGCCAAACTAAACTGCAGCCTGTTGAGCTCACCGCGCCGGTGGTTTTGAAAAGAACATCAATGCAATTGGTGTTAAATGTAACCGAAGACAATGGGGTGGTAACTTCAGACACACTGGCTTTATCGTTGTTTCCCAAAATGCAGAAATTTCCAACAACAACTAAGGTTGCGGTTTTTGACCCGATCGGTAAAACCACTGCATGGCTTAAAACTTTGGGTGTGCAAACTAAGCCTTGGGTAAAAGGTACTGGTCAATCAACCTTGATAATTGGTCGCGAAGCTCTAAAATCCGGCGATCCGCTGCCTTACACAGAACAAGACCTGACCAATGGGCTGCATGTTATTGTGATGGAACAAAAGCCCGAAGTATGGAAAGGTATGGGCTTTGAAACCACCGAAACTATGCCGCGTTACACTTACATCCGTGATCATAACAGCCCGGTGCTAACAGGTGTTAAGGATGAAGACATGATCAACTGGCGCGGCACGCCCAACCTGTTGCCCGAAGGCAAGCCAACGCTTGACTATGATATGCTGCACGCTCCCAAATGGACGAATACCCACGCGGTAGCCTCCATCGCACTAAAAACTCCCGAAACTCTTGGCTTTACACCGCTGCTGCAAACCGAGTTTGACATGGCTTACTCGCCATTGCTTGAGTTCAGGTATGGCAAGGGAAAAGTTACCTATTGCACACTCGATCTGACGGATAGGGTAGGCGCTGACCCGGTGGCCACATTGCTTGCAAGAAATCTTTTGATGGCTCAGTTAGTGGCATTGCCAATACAAAAGTCTGTTTATTATTATTTAGGTAAAGACAAAGACGTTAAATTACTCGAAGAAACGGGTATAGCTACGGAAAAATCGGCCCGTGTGACCGGCATTTGGATTACAGATGTTAGCTCAAAAATCCCACAAAAAGTATTGGACGATTTTGCTTTACAAGGCGGTACTGTTTTGCATCTCCTCCAAACAGCAAATGAATTGAGGCAGCAGGGTTTTGAAATTGAAACTAAAGACCTTGTTAAAATAAACTTAATTAATGAAAACCGCCTCTTGCGAGGCATTGGCCCCAATATGTTGCGCTGGCGCGATATTTTGCATGTTGATGTGTTTAAATCATCAGGGCAACCAACAGGATGTTCCGTGTACGATGATGGTATTATCCTCGAAAGAAAAACGGGTAAAGGCAGGCAAGTGTACCTGCAGGTTTCTCCCTCGATGCTGGATGGCCGTTACCCTAATTCCCGCGAAAAAACCGAGGCCATACAGTTAAGCGTTATCCGACTTAACCAGTTAATAGCACAATTATTAACAAACCTTGGCGCTTATCCCGTAAAGGAAACCGCGCAGCGTTTAACAATGGTCTCGGTGCCACCACAGTTCCAAACGTTAGGTACATGGAAAGTGCTCGGGCCGTACCTGGACAACACATCCGATCAGAAAAAGACCCTGGATACACCATATCCCGGAGAGCAGGATGCTATTGATGGTGGCGAAAACCCGAATCCCACCTATCGTACAAAAGAAGGCAAATTACTCGACTGGCGTAAAACCGTTAATGCTGATGCAAATGGTTTTGTCGACCTGGCTAAGGCATTTAATGGTGTTGATGAGAATGCCATAGCCTACGTTACAAAAACTGTTACCTGCGAGTTTGCTCAGACGGCTACTTTACGTTTGGGTGTAGATTTTTGGATGAATGCCTGGGTGAACGGCAAACCCGTATTGCAGGTCATTAAAAACCACTCTAAGCACGCCAACGAATACGTTTTGAACGTGCCATTGCGCAAAGGCGAAAATGTGATCACACTGAAAATAGTATCAGGCAGGGGAGGCTTTGGCTTTTGGGCAAACATGGCTTACAACCAGGATAAACCGGCAACTACCATATCTACACAGGTGCAGGAAGTTACTTTTTATTCACCGCTCTATAAATTTTTTGACCCGTACCAGTTTGCTTACTGGTAATAATTAAAATGAAAATGAAGTCCATCTATAGATCAATACTGTTCTTGCTTGTCGCGATACTGTTATCGGCGTCATTAAAAGCACAAACCGATACCCTTAATGACCTGAAAGAATTTAAGTCTCGCAAAGGGTTGCCCAACTTTTTTGCAAAGGTAAATGCAGGGAAGCCTGTTACTATTGCCTATTTGGGCGGCAGCATTACCGCTGCCCAAGGTGGATGGCGTGAGCAATCGCTGGCATGGCTCCAGCAGCAGTTTCCGCAGGCCAATATCAAACACATCAATGCCGGGGTTGGTGGTACGGGATCCGATCTTGGGGTTTTTAGGGTGAAAAAATGACGTAATCAATTAAAGCCGGATTTGGTTTTTGTAGAGTTTGCGGTGAACGACGGCGGCCTGGCGCCCGAGCGCATATACCAAACCATGGAAGGCATCGTTCGCCAGATATGGCATGCCGATGCGCATACCGATATTTGTTTTGTTTATACCTTGTCGGGACAATTTGTGCCTACCCTGCAGAAAGGTGAACTATGGCCGTCCATGCTGGCAATGGAACACGTGGCTAATTTTTACGATATCCCATCAGTAAAGTTTGGCCCTGAAGTTATATCGCTGATAAAGCAGGACAAACTCATCTTCCAGGGCAAACCTGCCGAACACCCCGATAAGATCGTTTTTTCCACCGATAATGTGCATCCCTTGGCACAAACAGGCCATAAGGTGTATACCGAAGTATTGACCCGTTCACTGCAACTCATTCGCGATAATACTAAAACCTTTAAGCACGACTTGTCCAAAACTTATGTGGCCGATAACTGGGAGTCTGCAAAAATGATATCGGTTAAGGACCTCAACAAAATTGGTGACTGGCGGGAGTTAAGCGATCAGGATACAGTGGCTAAAGCATTCCGATCTAAATTTCCTATGCTGATTAAGTCGAGCCGGCCCGGAGCGTCAATAGACATTAAATTTAAAGGCAGGCTTGCCGGTATTTATGATGTGATAGGCCCCGGGGTAGGTCAGTATAGTGTAACAGTTGATGGCGGGACCCCCAAATTGTATGCTCGATTTGATAAATATTGCAGTTACTATCATTCCAATTACTTCTGCCTGCCCTTAATGGATAATGGCGACCACGAAGTGAGATTCACAGTTTCGGACGAGAAATTAGATAAGATGGCAATCTTGAAAAAAGCCGATAATGTGATAGGCGATCTGAAGAGATACAATGAGTATTCGTGCTACGCAGGTTGGCTGTTGCTGTTAGGCGATCTTAAAAATTAACAAAGTATTCACCCTTTAATCGGATAAAATAGTCGTTTAGTAGCACCAAATATGAACCCGGGCACAAACAGAAAAGTATTGGTTTCGTTCAACATCGTAATGTTACTGGCAGCAACGCAGGTAGCAGCCAATATTCGTTTGCCTAAAATATTGAGTTCAAATATGGTATTGCAACAGGGCCGGCAAAACCTGGTATGGGGCTGGGCTAATGCTAACGAACACATCAATATCAATTTCGCAGGTTGGCGATCAACGGCTATTGCTAATAGTAACGGCCAATGGAAAGCATACCTGCCGTCGCAAAACTATGGCGGCCCATACACCTTAACATTCACAGGCAATAACAAAATAGAACTAACCAATATCCTTATTGGCGAAGTGTGGGTATGCTCGGGGCAATCAAACATGGAGTTGCCGGTTACTGCTTCGCTTAACGCGGATAAAGAGATCAAGGATGCGAAATTTCCCAATATCCGGATATTCACTGTTCCCAAAAAGCTATCTCAACTCCCTTTAGATGACATGGAAAACAGCTCATGGCAGGAATGTTCGCCGGCCAATATCGCAACTTTTACAGCCGTTGGTTATTATTTTGGCCGCGAACTAAACAAAAAACTTAATATTTCGATAGGACTTATTAATAGCTCTTATGGCGGTACGTTAATTGAAGCGTGGACAAGTGGCGATAGCATGCAAAATGATCCGGACTTTAAAGAGCCATTACGCAAATTGCTCGCAATGGACTTGCCAAAGGAACGGCTTGAAAAAATTGCACGTATAAAAAGCCAGATCGGTGGCGATATCCCTAATGCGGATATAGGTACCCTCAACGGCGAAGCTGTTTTTGCCGGGTCTGATTTTAATGACAGCGATTGGAAAACTATACCCGTGCCTGGTTTTTGGGGGAATAATGGTTACCCGGATGTGAGCGGTATGGCATGGTATCGCCGCAAATTTGTTTTAAACAAAGCTGAAACACACAATTCTATCAAACTCCATCTTTCAAAAATTTACCATGGTGATGCAACCTGGATAAATGGCAATTTAGCCGGATCGATGGATCCAAGCAATGATGAACGAACCTACAACGTGGATGCACGATTGTTGAAAGAAGGAGAAAATACTATCGCCATAAAGGTAACTTCTAATAATGGTGGCGCTGGCTTTAACTCCAAACCTGAAGATATATTCATTGAGACATCAGAAAATAAAATATCGCTCGCCGGGCAATGGAAATTTAAGGTTTCGCAAGTGGTGATGAATGATATTACTACTTTCAGAAACAATAATCCAACCATGCTTTATAATGGCATGATCAATCCTATCATTAATTATGGTATCCGCGGTGTAGCCTGGTACCAGGGCGAATCGAACGCGCAGGAGCATCGTGGTATCCAATATCGCAGGCTGTTCCCACAATTGATAAATGATTGGCGTCAAAAATGGGATGAAGGCAATTTTCCTTTCCTGTTTGTTTCAATTGCCAATTATGGAGTAGCAGATACAAAGCCTGCCGAGAGTGATTGGGCCGAAGTGCGCGAAGCTCAAACCCTTGCGTTAAGTCAGCCCAACACAGGGATGGCCTTAGCCATCGACTTAGGCGAGGCCGACAATATACATCCTAAAAATAAACAAGAAGTAGGACATCGACTTGCTATCAATGCATTGAATATGGTTTACCATAAAAAAGTGGTTTATGCCTCACCAATGTACCGCGTTATGAAAATTTCAGGTAAACAGGTTATTGTTACGTTTAGTAAAGTTGGTGCGGGTCTGCAAATAAAGGGTGGCAATATTATTAATGGTTTTGCCCTTGCCGGGGATGACAGGCATTTTTATAACGCCAAAGCCATTTTGGTTGATAGCCACACCGTATGCCTGCAAGCTGATGAAGTAGATGTACCTGTGGCAATACGATACGCATGGGCGGATAACCCCGGCGAACTGAATTTATACAGCAAGCAGGGTTTGCCGCTTACTCCATTCAGAACTGACGACTGGGACAGGCAAGTAAAAAATATATCGACTACCGCTAAATAGCAAATATCAAATTATGAAGAAAATACTATTCTGTTGCTTTTTTACATCAACCATGTTAACTACAGGCATCAGCTATGCCCAAACAAAACCGGTTGTTATTTCCGATGCTAAGATAAAAGCGCTCATCAAAAAAATGACGCTCGAAGAAAAGATTGCAATGCTGCATGCCAACTCGAAGTTCTCGTCGCCCGGTGTTCAGCGTTTGGGTATACCTAAGTTAATGAGCGACGACGGCCCCCTGGGTGTACGCGAAGAGGTGAGAGACGATTGGTCGCCGGCCGAGCTTACCACAGACTCTGCAACATTTTTTCCTAATGGATCGGCAATTGCGGCCACCTGGAATCCGGTTTTAGCTAATAGTTTCGGAATCGCCCTGGGCGAAGAAACGCGCGCGAGGCATAAAGATGTGATGCTGGCTCCCGGCATTAATATTACGCGTACGCCGCTCAACGGCCGCACTTATGAGTATTATTCCGAAGATCCCTACCTCAACGCTCAAGTAGTAGTTGCCGAAGTTAAGGGTATACAAACACAAGGGGTAGCTGCCTGCGTAAAACATTACGCTGCAAATAACCAGGAAACCGATAGGCGCAAAGTAAACTCGGTTGTTGATGAGCGCACCATGCAGGAAATTTATCTGCCCGCTTTTAAAGCTGCCATTACCAAGGGCAATGCATGGGTGATCATGACGGCATACAACAAATTTCGCGGCGTGTACTGCGCCGAAAATGAGTATCTGCTAAATAACTTGCTGCGCAAACAATGGGGATTCAAGGGTGTGGTCATGTCCGATTGGGGTGGTACTCACAGTTCTGTTAATTCAGCCAAAAATGGTTTGGATATAGAAATGGGAACAGATAAACCCTACGACCAGTACTATTATGCCAAACCGCTGCTCGATTCTGTAAAAATGGGTTTTGTAAGCGAACAACTGATAGACGAAAAGGTGTACCATATCCTTTGGCTCATGTATCACACCAGCATGAACGCGGGTAAACCTGCAGGCAGTATTAATACACCGGCACACAGCAAAACTGCTTACGATGTTGCCTCAGAAGCGATTGTACTGCTTAAAAACGAAAAGCATTTATTGCCACTCAATATTTCGGCAATTAAAAGCATTGCTGTAATTGGCGACAACGCCACACAGGTTTTTCACAAAGGAGGCATTGGCGCAGGTGTAAAAGCACGTTACGAGGTGACCAATCTACAAGGCCTTAAAAACAAATTTGGCAGTAAGGTTGATATTCAGTTCGCGCAGGGTTATAGACCCGATTTCAAACAAACCTATACCGACGAGAAAAAACAGGAAGCGAATAAACCCAATGCGGAACTCATAGCGCAAGCAGTAGCGCTGGCTAAAACTAAAGACGTGGCCATCGTATTCATCGGCGGTAACCGCGATTACGAAAGTGAAGGTCACGATAGGACAACACTTGCATTACCCTTCGGCGAGCAGCAACTTGTTGACGCGGTTTCGGCCGTGAACGCTAATACGATTGTGGTGATGGTTGGCGGCGCACCATACGACTTGAACACAATTAAAAAGAACAACCATACCATTGTGTGGCAATGGTATAACGGCGCCGAAGAAGGAAACGCTTTAGCGGATGTGCTGAGCGGAAAGGTAAACCCATCTGGTAAAATGCCGTTCACGTTCCCTGCCAGGCTTGAAGATTCGCCTGCGCATGCCCTGCACACCTTTCCGTATGATAATAACCTGACTGCCGACTACAAAGAAGGCTTGTTGGTGGGATACCGCTGGTTCGATACTAAAAAAACTGAGCCGCTCTATCCGTTTGGTTATGGCTTGTCTTATACTAATTATGATTACTCAAACGCTGCTACTAATAAAGCGTCCTACAAGCAAGGCGATAAAATAATGCTCACAGTTACCTTGAAAAACAACGGTAAATATTCCGGTAAAGAAATAGTTCAGTTATATGTTTCTAAACCAAACTCGAAAGTAACCCGGCCCGAAAAGGAATTAAAAGGTTTTGCAAAAATTTGGGTTGAGGCTGGTAGACAGGCAAAGGTTACCATACCTGTAAGCGTAGCTGACCTGGCTTTTTTTAATGATAAAACTATGAAATGGGAGGTGGAGAAGGGAGAATATAAATTGTTAGTCGCCGCTTCATCAAAAGATGTAAAGCAAACTAAGTTAATTACCATTTACTAATAATAAGGTTCATTGGGAAGGTTTTACAGCCTTACTAATAAACCAGACATAAAATGACTAAAAAAACACTGTTAACCCTAACCGCGCTTTGCTGTACCTGGGCATCATTTGCTCAGCAGGCTTCGCTGTACCACAAAGGCTGGATAGATTTTAACAAGAACGGTAAGAAAGATATTTTTGAAGATCCTACGCAACCAGTTGATAAACGCATTGCCGATCTGCTCTCGCAGATGACATTGGATGAAAAAACCTGCCAGACAGCCACACTGTATGGCTATGGCCGTGTCTTGAAAGATGAGTTGCCAACCCCAGTTTGGAAAACTGAAATTTGGAAAGATGGCATTGCCAATATTGATGAAGACCTGAATAGCCTGGCGTATAATGCCAAAGCCAAAACACAGTTCTCATATCCATTCAGCAAACATGGCTGGGCCATTAACACTGTGCAGAAATGGTTTGTTGAAGAAACGCGATTGGGTATCCCCGTTGATTTTACCAACGAGGGGATTCATGGTTTGTGTCATGATAGAGCAACGCCATTACCTGCGCCTATAAACATTGGCAGCACATGGAACAAAGCGTTGGTACGGCAGGTCGGCGATATTGTTGGCGCCGAAGCAAAGGCTTTAGGTTATACCAATGTATATACACCGATATTAGATCCTGCCCGTGATCAACGCTGGGGCCGCGTGCCCGAGTGTTACAGCGAGGACCCGTTTTTGATTGCCGAACTGGGTAAGCAAATGGTATTAGGTGTGCAGGAGCAAGGGGTGGCATCAACATTAAAACACTACGCCGTATATAGCGTACCCAAAGGCGGTCGCGATGGCGATGCCCGTACCGACCCGCATGTAGCCCCGCGCGAAATGCACCAGTTGTATTTATACCCGTTCCGCAGGGTGATCGAAGAGGCTAAGCCACTGGGTGTAATGAGTAGTTATAACGATTGGGATGGCGTACCCATAACCGGTAGCTATTACTTTTTAACCGAGCTGCTCAGGCAGCAATTTGGTTTTAACGGCTATGTGGTATCGGATAGTGAGGCAGTTGAGTTTATTTATAGCAAACACCACGTTGCCGAAGACATGAAAGGTGCCGTTAAACAGGCAATTGAAGCAGGTTTGAATGTACGTACCCAGTTTACCAAGCCCGATGATTATATTTTACCCTTACGGGAATTGGTAAAAGAGGGCAGTGTATCCATGAAGGTTTTAAATGACCGCGTTGCGGATGTGCTGCGGGTAAAGTTCAAACTTGGCTTGTTTGACCACCCGTATGTTTTAGATACGATGGAAGCTAATAAATCCGTACATACAGCAGGCAATGAAGCGGTTTCGTTGGAGATGAGCCGTCAGTCAATGGTGCTCTTAAAAAATGAGAATAACCTGTTGCCGCTTGATGTAACAATGTTAAAAAATATCCTGGTAACAGGCCCATTAGCTACCGAGGTGAACTACACCACCAGCAGATACGGACCATCGAATAATAAAGTGACTAATGTGCTGGATGGCATAACCGCATATGTTGGTGATAAAGCACAGGTGAGTTATGCCAAAGGTTGCGATATCATTGATGCCACCTGGCCCGAAAGCGAATTAATAGAAATGCCTTTAACAAAAGCAGAGCAGGATGGTATTGATGAGGCTGTCGCGAAAGCAAAGCAATCGGATGTTATTATTGCCGTTGTCGGCGAAAGCGAAAAACAGGTAGGCGAGGGCCTATCGCGCACCGGGCTTAACCTCCCCGGAAGGCAACTAAAATTATTACAGGCCTTGTATGCAACAGGCAAACCGCTTGTTATGGTAATAATAAACGGCCAACCGCTCACCATTAACTGGGAAAACCGTTATCTGCCCGCCATACTGGAGGCGTGGTTCCCCGGCCCGCAAAGTGGCAGGGTAGTTGCCGAGACCTTATTTGGCGATAACAACCCCGGTGGTAAACTCACTATCACCTTCCCAAAAACGGTTGGGCAGATAGAGTATAATTTCCCGTTCAAACCGGCGTCACAAGCAGGGCAGGCCAGCAGTGGTAATGGCTATGGTAAAACAAGTGTGAACGGTGCTCTATATCCTTTTGGTTTCGGTATGAGCTATACCACCTTTGAGTACAGTAATCTGACAATCGATAAAGAAACCTATAGCTCAAAAACTGATATACAAGTATCAGTAAACATTCGCAACAGCGGTAAACGCAAAGGCGACGAAGTGGTGCAACTATATTTGAAAGATGAAGTGAGCAGCGTAACAACATATGATTATGACCTGCGCGATTTTGAACGCGTTAGCCTTGAGCCCGGCGAAACTAAAACGGTGAACTTTACCCTGCACCCGGGCGATCTGGCCCTGCTGGATAAAAATATGAAATGGATAGTGGAGCCCGGCAAGTTTAAAATAATGATAGGCGCTTCTTCAACCGATATAAAACTGACAAAAGAATTTACAGTATTAAATAACTGACTATGAAAAGATCATTAGCTATTGCGGGTATCTGTGCCGCAGCAGGCGCGGGTATCTTCGCCATTAAAGCCCCGGCGGTTAAAACGGAACCAACCGATAATCTGGTGCCCCGCTTTGATAAATTTCGCGAAAGCCCCATGACGGCTAATGCACCTAAAGGCTGGCTGCTGGAGTTTTTAAATCGCCAGCGTTTAGGTTTAACGGGGCATCCTGAGGTATTATCGTACCCATTTAACTCTTGCCTTTGGGCAGGTGTAATTGAACGGGTGGATGAGAAGCACGGCGATAACTGGTGGCGATATGAGCAAACCGCTTACTATACCGATGGCTTGCTCCGTTTAGGTTTTGAACTGGGTGATCCCGACCTGATTGCTAAGGGCCGTGCGGGTATTGATTATACGCTGGCACATGTACAACCAAATGGCAGGCTTGGTCCGAGTTTGTTTGCGAGTCAGTGGCCTATAGCCGTTTTTTTTAGGGCCATGCAGGCCGAATACAATGCCACCGGCGACCAGCGTATTATTGATGCCTTACACAAGCATTACCTGAGCTACACGCCGGAAGAACTTGGCAACTTTAAACGCGCTATTGTAAACATTGAAGGCGCGTTATGGACCTATGGTAAAACAGGTGATAAAGCATTGCTCGACCTATCCGAAAAGGCTTATGCTTTAGGCGGCTTTGAATTGAACCTGAAGAACAGCTTATCGGATGATAAGGTGGTTTTGCATG
>Ga0207690_10000951_pt1 | contig 18563 bp, 20 predicted proteins | sample KBSC23metaG_FD_184315 | JGI IMG/M metagenome (GOLD analysis project Ga0207690, IMG submission 184315) | Corn rhizosphere microbial communities from Kellogg Biological Station, Michigan, USA - KBS C2-3 metaG (SPAdes) (version 2) | ecosystem: Host-associated > Plants > Roots > Rhizosphere > Soil ...
CAATCTGAAAACGCAGTGTCTGACATGCCGCTTATGGCGCTGGTTGGTAATGGTTTGGCGCCGGGCGAGTTGGTTGAAAAGGTGAGCGTCGAAGCCGGCAAGCCCAATGCCGGAAAAGATCCCCTGCGTGGATATGCGGTTGAAGAGGCCCGTGCCGATGCCGGCAAGCCCGACGCAGGAAAAGATCCCGTGCCGAGAGAAGCGGTTGAAAGGATGCGTATCGAAACCGGTAAGCTCGATGCCGGACAAGATCCTGCATCGAGTGAAAAGGCGGTCAAGGTGCGCGTTGATGCCGGCAGGCCCGATGCAGTGCCAGAACCCGTCTCAGGCGAAGCGGCGAAAAAAGCGCGTGTCGCAGTCGATAAATCTGATGCCAAAAAAGATCCCGCATCGAGAACCACGGCGGAAAAGACCTACGATCAAGCCAATACGCTGCTTGACACCGTATTGCGCAGCACACCCGACAGGCCGGCTGCACCTCGTACCACGAGTGGCAATGCCGTCATTCAGGAAGCCAATGCGATGCCTCGTGCAGAGCGTGCAGACTTTGCCGCTGCCGACCAGAGTCCCTGGCCCGCACCCATAGTGCAGGCACCGGCAACCGCTTTCGCAGGCGATGTGCAGGAAGTCAAACAGCAAACCGTACTCGCCAGCGCCGCGCCTGGAGCAACCGTTGCGGCACAGGCTGCCGCTCACGCTGCTGACGTGGCGCCCTCGGCTTCACCGGCTCCCGTGGTAAAGCTCGCCGCCGAACCTGCACAAGCGGGCCAGCAACTGCTCCATGCGCTCGGCGACCGCATCCAGTTTCAAGTCGAAAGACGCAGTGAAAACGCAACGATCCGTCTCGATCCGCCAATGATGGGGCGGATCGAAATCACCGTGCGGCACGAGGCCGGGTCGCTGCAAGTGCAACTGAGCGCCACCAACACAGAAGTCGTACGTCAATTGCAAGCCATTGGCGACAACCTGCGCCAGGATCTGGTGCAGCGTCATTACGCCGACGTATCGGTATCGGTTTTCGACCAGGCACGCGACGGCCGTCAGCAGCAGCATCAGCAGGAGCAGGGTGAGCGCGAACGCAGACATGTCGGTCGGGCGCTTGCAGATGCCGGACAGGAAGATGCCGCTTTTACGCTGGCATCTGAATAATTGACCAATTTCTATCAGGGCCCCCATGAAACCTCGGATTCCCCTTTCTTCCGTGTTTACCGTCGTATGCGCCGTCGGCATGTCGGTTGCGGCAGTCTGGTTCATGAAACCGGCCGGAACAGCACTGCCAGGCATGTCTTCCGCAACGGCAGCGGCGAACAAACCGCCGCTGGACAAGAAACAATACAAATACGTCAGCCTGGAGAAAGTCATCGTCATGCTACGCACCCCTACAGGGCAAACACCGTCGCATTATCTCGGTGTCGATCTCGTCTTCAAGGCGTCGCTGGACAAGGAAAAAGATGTCAAGGAACAGCTTCCGCTATTGCGCAGCATCGCTGTCAAGACCTTGTCGGGCTATGGAGTAGAGAAGGCTTCGAGCACGACAGTCGAACAGTTGACGTCTGATCTGGCGGTCGCTTATGACGAAACCTATGTGAGCACCAATCGTGAAAAGCCCTTTTCCGAAGTGATGATCGCCAAGTTCATCGTCGAATAACACATGGGCTCACATATGCGGTATTCAGAGGTGTGTGGCGTTGCGCCCGCTGCGTACAGTGACGTGGACGAACAACGGCAATTGCTCGCATACGCTCCGCTGGTCAAGCGCATCGTTCGGCAACTCAATGCGCAAATCACCGCGATCATGGGACGCGAAGACATGGAGCAGATCGGCCTGCTCGGTTTGCTCGATGCCTTGCGCCGATACGGCCCGCCGGACGAGAAGTTCGGTTCCTATGCCGCGCTGCGGGTGCGCGGCGCAATCCTCGATGAGTTGCGGCGCCTGGATTGGCGGCCGCGTTCGGTACGGCAGGAAAATCACAAGCTGCGCGATGCCTTGCGCGCATTGACGCGGCGTCTGGGGCGCGAACCCAGCGATGCGGAAGCGATCGAGGCGCTTGGCTTGACGCCCGAAAGCTATCAGGAATATCGACTGGCCGACAGTGCGGAAGAGTTCGCCGAATTCGATGATCTTGTCATCGAATTGAGCAGCACCCCATCGGATCGCCATGATCCTGAAGCGCAGACCATTGCACGCCGCAGCATCGAGCAGGCATTGAACGAACTGGACGAGCGCGAGCAGCGCGTGATCCAGTTGTATTACGAATTCGAACTCGGCTTGAAAGAAATTTCGGCGGTACTAGGCCTGACAGAGGCGCGCGTGTGCCAGTTAAACAAGGGAGCGTTGCGGAAAATGCGAGCTTTCCTGCAACAATCATAAGGGAGAAAAAATGCAGCAAATCCTTGGCATGGCAATCGTACTGGGATGCGTCTTCGGCGGTTTCATGCTCGCCGGCGGTCACTTCGCATCCATCTGGCAACCGGTGGAACTCATGACCATCGCTGGTTCCGCGCTTGGCGCCATCGTGCTTGGCAATCCACGCCATGTGCTTAACGAAATGATGCTGCAGATGCGCAACGTGGTCATGATGCGCAAGCGGGGGTCCGAGTTCCAACGGCAGTTGCTGTTGCTGATGTACGAACTGCTGCAGACTGCCGCCGGCGGTTTGAAGGCGCTCGATGCCCATGTCGAATCGCCACAAAACAGCCCCATGTTCCAGCGTTATCCGCTGGTGCTGGAAGAGCCCAAACTGCTGGCCTTCATTGTCGACAATTTCCGGCTGATGGCGATGGGCAAGATCAACTCGCATGAGCTCGAAGGCGTGTTGGAGCAGGAACTGGAGGCGATCCACGACGAGCTTGTGCAGCCTTCCAAATCACTGCACAAGATCGCGGAGGCTATGCCGGGCTTCGGCATTTTGGCTGCGGTGTTGGGCATCGTCATTACCATGCATACGCTGGGAGATGGCGCGACGGCCAACGAACTTGCCGAAGGCGTGGCGGCGGCGATGGTCGGTACCTTCTTCGGCATTTTCTTTTGCTATGGCATTCTCGATCCCTTGTCGAACATGATGAAGCAAAACGTCACGGAAGAATTGTCGACGCTGGAGTGCGTGAAGGTGGTGCTGGTCACCCACGTGGGTGGCAAACCACCGCTTCTGGCGATCGATGCCGGACGTCGCCTGGTCCAATTGAACAGCAAGCCAAGCTTTGCGCAGTTGGAGTCCTGGATCGGCGCGCTGTCACAGGCACGCAGAAAGACGGATCAAGAGGCGGCCTGAAAGGAGCGTTGGCATCATGTCGCTGAAAAAAGAGGGCGCCGAAGAGGCAATTATCAAGCGCGGCGGGCGCAAGCGCGAAGAAGACGAGCACGGCAGCGCGTGGAAAGTTGCATTCGCCGACTTTTGTCTGGCGCTGATGTGTCTCTTCCTGGTCTTGTGGGTACTGGCCGCCCGTAACGCCGAGCGAGCGGAGGAGGCGTTGGCAGCCATGCAGAAACTCAGCGACGGACGGGAGCGCATACTCGACCTTGACGGCGGAGCGCGAGGCAGCCTGCTTGGACGTGAGGCGTCACCGGTACCGCCGATGCCACGGCATTCTGCCGATGCGCAAGGCAAGGATGGGGCGCGTGGCGGTGCCAACGCAGGGAATCTGGAAAAAAAGACTTACGAATCGGCGGGAGATCTCAAGCAATTGTCTGAGGTGATGGAGCAGATCAGCGATCAGGCGGGGCTGTCCGGTAATCTGAACACTGTTGTCACACCGTTCGGCCTGCGCGTCATGCTTCACGACACGGACAGTCAAGGCATGTTCGAGCGCGGCAGCGCAATTCCCAGTGCGCAGTTCCGCACGCTGTTACGCAAGATCGGGCCGTTGTTCTCGCAGGTTCAGAACCAGATGCTGATCGTCGGCCACACCGATGGGGTGCAATACGCCAGCACCGGTCCGTCCGGGCCATCGAACTGGAAGCTCTCCACCGACCGTGCAATGGCTGCGCGTGCGCAACTGATTGATGGTGGCATGCCGGTCAACAGTGTGTTGCAGGTAGTCGGAATGGCAGACCGTGCGCCGTTCGAACCGGAAAGCCGGACTTCCGACATCAATCGGCGTATCGAATTGCTGATCCTGACCACTTCGCAAGCGCAAGCAATCGCGGCGATGTTTGGAAAACCCAAGGAATCCGAACCTTTGCTGAAAGGCGTTGACACGTCGTTGAATTCGAGTACGCTCGACTCCTTGCGCGCCCAATTGCGCGCGGCGAAAGACGCATTGAATATCCGCTGACCATGAGGCATCGCCTGCCAGCGACTGAGATGAACACATACAAGATAGAAGACAGAGGGGATTGTCGATGAAAGTGACTGGCAAAGGCTTGTCCGGTTCGCCTGGCGTACCCCAGGCGCCAACGTCTGCCGATGGCGCCACGGCAGCAACGGAAACGGCAACAACGGCGCCGGCGGCTCCGACCGAATTGCAATCGGCAGTATTGCAACCAGCGCTGGATGCCGTGCGTAAGATGCCCGATATCGATCAAGCGAAGGTGGAAGCGATTCGCGACGCGCTTGCACGAGGCGAGATTTCCTTCAACTCGGCGCGTCTGGCCACGCTGATCGAGCGATATCACAGCGGACGCGAGTAGGGCGCTTAATTTCTATAGGGGGCGTAACATTGCGGCCCATGTCTTTGGCAGACCTCGGGTTTGCCTGTGTCGTATCGTCAGGCATTTCAGCAATGACGTGCAATTCACATGACGCGCGATGTCTGCATTTTCAGCAATTCGGCAAGCGTGCTGATGAGGGGCGGAAATAATCCGAATACGAAAGATTTTCGTGCGCCAAAAAGAAAAACGCCAACTTGAAAAAGTTGGCGTTTTTAATGGATATTCTTGGTGGCCTGGGGCGGAATCGAACCACCGACACAAGGATTTTCAATCCTCTGCTCTACCGACTGAGCTACCGGGCCAAGAGACGAAGAAGTATAACAGACTCTTTGAAAGATGCAAGAGTTGTACGTGATCAACTTCTGCCGCACCGGCTATAATCGAATTTTGAACGAGTGCTTTGCCTCTTTCCAGATTCCCTTCACATGCAATTTCAAAGCGATATTTGTATAGTTGGCAGCGGCGCCATCGGCAAGGCTGCCGCGCTTGGTTTCGCGCAGGCAGGCTTGAGCGTGACGCTGCTTAGTGCGCCGGTGTCAGCGCAACCCGACGTGTCGCCCGCATCGTGGGACGTGCGGGTCTACGCACTGAACCATGTCGCGCACGATCTGTTGTCGTCGCTTAAGGTGTGGGGAGCGCTGGACATGTCGCGCGTTGCGCCTGTCGACGCGATGATAGTCAAAGGGGATGACGCGGGAGAGTTAACCTTCGACACCTACAGCGCACGTACAGATGCCCTGACCTGGATCATCGAGGATCGCAACCTCAACGCTGCGCTGGACGCAGCATTGAAGTTCGCGCCGAATCTCCGTACTGTGAGTGCCCGTGCCGTGCAATTACACGGCGACTTGCAAACCGCGCGCCTGCAGCTTGATAACGGCGACATGATTGAGTCGAAACTGATCGTCGGCGCCGATGGCGCGCAGTCCTGGGTGCGTGCGCAATGCGATATCGGCATCGATTACCGTTCCTATGCCCAGCGCGCTGTCGTGGCGAACTTCGCATGCGAACATCCGCATCGAGGCGCTGCTTATCAGTGGTTTACGTCCACGGACGGCATCATTGCCTTGCTGCCGTTGCCCGGCAACCGTATGTCGTTGGTATGGTCCGCACCGGAGATATTGGCAGAAACACTATTGCACGAGCCCCTGTCGCATCTTGCGCAAAGACTTTCCGCCTTACCCGGCCATGCACTTGGCAAGCTGCACCCATTGCAGCCTGAAGTTGCAAAGGCATTTCCGCTTTCCCTGTTGCGCACGCACTCGCTGATCGCACCGCGTGTCGCTCTGATCGGCGATGCTGCGCACGTAGTGCATCCGCTGGCGGGACATGGAATGAACCTCGGTTTCGGCGATGTCTCCGCACTGCTGAAGGCTGTCACGGAACGCGAGGCGCATCGGGACTGCGGTGACGAGCGTGTGCTCGGGCGTTATGCGCGCATGCGCAAGGAAGACATCCTGCTGATGCAATTGGCGACCGACGGCCTGGAACGGTTGTTCGCAACCAAATTCGAACCATTACGCGTGGTGCGTAATGTGGGATTAAATCTAGTGAACAAATTTCCTCTCATAAAGAGAGCCCTGGTTTCCCATGCAATGGGAAAGCGATGAATTATCTTTGGAAAACTCAATGACCAAACTCACTCCGTTTCTAGCCGCATTCTCGCTGGCGTTGAGCGCAGGCTCCGTGTTTGCCGACACCTCTACCGAAGCAGCAATCAAAAAGACAATCGAGTCGCGCATGGGCGAGGGCGTCAAGATCGATTCGGTGAACAAGACGCCGTACGGCGGTTTGTATGAGTTGCGTATCGGCGGCGATATCGTCTATACCGATGCGAAAGGCGATTACCTCTTCGTTGGCCGCATCATCGATACCAAAACTTCCACCGACCTGACCCGTGCACGAGTGGATGAAGTCAACAAGATCAAGTTCGCCGACCTGCCTTTGGATTCAGCGATCAAGATGGTCAAGGGCAACGGCAAGCGCGTCATCGCAGTCTTCGAGGACCCGAACTGCGGCTACTGCAAACGCCTGCGCCAGACATTGTCCGAAATGGACAACCTGACGATCTATACCTTCATGTACAACATCCTGTCGGAAGATTCGTCGGTCAAGTCGCGCAACATCTGGTGTGCCTCCGACCGCGCCAAAGCCTGGGATGACTGGATGCTGAAAGGCAAAGCTGCACCGGATGCGCCCGCCAGCTGCACAGCGCCCAATGACAAGATTCTCGCACTCGGCCAGAAGCTGAAGATAACCGGCACGCCGACCATCTTCTTTGCCGATGGCACCAGGATTCCAGGTGCCATCGATGCCAAGGGACTGGAAGCAAAGCTGGCATCCATCAAATAATCCTGCAATCGGGTTCGGCCCATACTCAGGCGTGGTCGTTGCACGGATCGATGCCGACACGCTCATTGCACGACGCTGCTCGACATCGAGAACACCGATAATAGCGGGCAGCGTGCAAAGACCTCCGGTGCAATCCGTTACACTATGTGTCTTGTCGATGGACAACTCACATCACGCACTGACTGATGGATGGAGCGCCTGCCATGAACACGCATTTCTTCAACAAGCGATTCGCCCATCTGCTCGGCTTTGCCGGGCTGATCCCTCTTGTTACGCTAACACTGGCTTGCTGGCTGGTGCATCCGGACTGGCTGGGCGACTTCATCAAGGGCCAGCTTGCTTACGGCATCATCATCCTGTCTTTTCTTGGCGGCATGCACTGGGGAGCAACCATGCTGTCGAACCGACTGTCCAACGAGCAAACCAGGCGCGCATTAAGCTGGAGCATTGTGCCGCCGCTGCTTGCATGGTTTTCCACCATGGTCGGCGGTTTCGGGTTTGCGGTCCTGATGGGCGGTTTCATCGCTGCCTATCAGGTCGATAAGCGATTGTTTGCATGGTACGGTATGCCCGAATGGCTGATCGTCCTGCGTTTCCGTCTGACTTGCGTCGTCGTGCCGGCCCTTGCGTTGACGGTCATGGCCGTCAATGTGCGCGGCTGATCATTTTCAATAGGAACTGAATGAAGAACGCAATCCGCTTCACGATTACTCCGAAAGACCCTGCCGCCCACCTGTTCGAGATCACGCTCGCCGTGGACAAACCCGACCCGGAAGGGCAAGCGTTTGCGCTGCCCGCCTGGATCCCAGGCAGCTACATGATCCGCGAATTCGCCCGAAACATTGTGCAGATCCGCGCGGAAGCGGGTGGCAAGAAGATCGCACTGAAGAAGCTCGACAAGCATACCTGGCAGGCCTCACCCTGTAATGGGCCGCTCGTCCTGACCTATGACGTCTATGCCTGGGATTTGTCGGTGCGTGCCGCCCATCTTGACCAGACACACGGCTTCTTCAATGGCACCAGCGTTTTCCTCGCTGTGCAGGGTCAGGAGGGCTTGCCCCACATCATCGATATTCGCCGCCCCGAAGGCGATGCCTATAAGGCATGGCGCGTCGCCACCGCGCTACCGGAGCACAAGGCCAAACGTTACGGCTTCGGCACCTACCTTGCAGCGAACTATGATGAACTGATCGATCATCCGGTCGAGATGGGCAACTTCGAACTCGCGCCCTTCAAAGCTCACGGTGTGCCGCACGACATCGTCATTACCGGACGTGTGCCCAATCTCGACATGGCGCGCCTCTGTGCCGATCTCAAGAAAATCTGCGAAGCGCAAATCGCCCTGTTCGAGCCCAAAACCAAACGTGCGCCGATGCACCGCTATGTCTTCATGACGATGGCAATTGGCGACGGCTATGGCGGCCTCGAACATCGCGCATCGACCGCGCTGATCTGTTCACGCGCAGATCTGCCTGTGCAGGGGCAGAAGGAGATGACCGATGGCTATCGCACCTATCTTGGCTTGTGCAGCCACGAATATTTCCACACATGGAACGTCAAGCGCATCAAGCCCGCCGCATTCGCCCCTTACGATTTACGCAGCGAAGGCTATACCGCGCTGCTATGGCTGTTCGAGGGATTCACCAGTTATTATGACGACCTTATGCTGGTGCGTGCAGGCGTGATCGACGAAGCCGCCTATCTCAAGCTCGTCGCCAAGACCATCAACGGCGTGTTGCGTGGCAGCGGTCGCACCAAGCAGAGCGTGGCCGAATCCAGTTTCGATGCCTGGACCAAGTATTACCGTCAAGACGAAAACTCACCGAATGCCATCGTCAGCTACTACACCAAGGGCTCGCTGATCGGTTTGGCGCTTGACCTCACGATACGTGAGGAAACCGGTGGACGCCGTTCGCTCGACGACGTCATGCGAGCGTTGTGGCAGCGTTATGGCCGTGACTTCTATGAGGGCAAGGCACTCGGACAAGGCGTTTCCGAAACCGAGGCAGAAGCTTTGTTCGACGAAGTCACCGGCCTCAAGCTGAAACGCTTCTTCGACCGCCATGTGCACGGCACCGACGACCTCCCGCTCGATAAGCTGCTTGCCCCGTTCGGCGTCAAGCTGACTGACGATCGCAAAGATGCGAAGCCTAGTCTCGGCGTGCGCACCGTTCGTGAAGGCAACGACTGCAAGCTGGCCAATGTCTACGAAGGTGGCCCGGCACATCAAGCAGGATTATCGGCTGGTGACATCCTGATCGCGCTCGACGGATTGCGCGTAACGCACGGCAATCTCGACACGCTGCTGGCACGTTATTGGGCTGGCGACACCGTCACGCTGCACGCGTTCCGGCGCGATGAATTGATGCAGTTTGAAGCAGTATTGACGCGTGGCGATGCACCGCAAGTCACTTTGACGCCCAATGCAAAGCCGGTGGGTCAGGCGCGCAAACGCAGCCGATGGCTGTCGATGGATTAGCGGACAGTCACGCTGAAAAAACGGCCTGATCGAGTCAGGCCGTCAAGTTGGCAACGTAAAGAAAGGGTTCAGCCGAATAAACGGTGCAGCTCCATGCCGGGTTCGGGCGCGCGCATGAATGCTTCGCCGACCAGGAAGGCATGCACGTTTGCATCGCGCATGCGCTTTACATCATCCGGCGTCAGAATGCCCGACTCGGTCACCACCAGCTTGTCGGAAGGAATGCGCGGCAGCAGGCCGATGGTGGTTTGCAGCGAGGTTTCGAAAGTGCGCAGATTGCGATTGTTGATGCCCAGCAGTGGCGTTTTCAGTTTGAGTGCCGCTGTCAGCTCATCACCGTCATGCACTTCCACCAGCACGCTCATGCCAAGTTCCAGCGCGCATGCTTCCAGTTCCGCCATCAGGCCGTCGTCGAGCGCAGCCACGATCAGCAAAATACAGTCCGCTCCCCAAGAGCGCGCCTCATACACCTGATAGAGATCGGTAATGAAATCCTTGCGCAGGACCGGGATATCGCAGGCAGCGCGCGCCTGCTTCAGGTAATCGGGCGAACCCTGGAAAAATTGCACGTCGGTCAGCACAGACAGGCAGGCAGCTCCGTGTTTTGCATAACTTTCTGCGATCTGTGCCGGTTGAAAGTGTTCACGCAGAACGCCCTTGGACGGCGAGGCTTTTTTGACTTCGGCAATCACGCCGGCTTGGCCCGCTGCAATCTTCGTACGCAAGCCGGCTTCAAAATCGCGCAGGCCTGTACGCAATTCGCGATTGCTCTCGACATCGCGCCGCAAGCTGGCTAAATCACGGTACTTCTTCGCGGCGGCCACTTCATCGGCCTTGGTGTCGAGGATTTTCTTGAGAATATCGGACATGATGAATCAGGCTGCGCCGAGTTGTTGTGTAGTTTTTACGAATTGATCGAGCTTGCTGCGCGCTGCGCCGGATGCCAACATCTCGCGTGCCTTCTGCAAACCATCGCCAATGGACTTGACGATACCTGCCGCATACAGCGCAGTGCCTGCATTGAGCGCGACGATGTCACGCACCGGTCCCGGCTTGTTTTCGAGCGCCTCGAAGATTTTTTCTTTCGACTCGGCGGCACCGGCGACCTTGAAGTTGCGACTGGCAATCATCTGCAAGCCATAGTCTTCCGGATGGATTTCGTACTCGCGGATCTCGCCATTGACCAGTTCCCCGACCATGGTTGCCGCCCCCAGCGACACTTCATCCATGTTGTCACGCCCCCAGACCACCAGTGCATGCTGTGCGCCGAGCCGCTGCAGCACGCGAACCTGAATGCCGACCAGGTCGGGATGAAATACGCCCATCAGGATGTTCGGCGCACCAGCCGGATTGGTCAGCGGACCGAGGATGTTGAAGATCGTCCGCACACCGAGTTCCTTGCGTACAGGCGCCGCATGCTTCATTGCCGCATGATGGTTCGGCGCGAACATGAAGCCGATCCCCGTTTGCTCGATGCATTGCGCGACCAGCTCAGGCTTGAGATTGATGTTCGCGCCCAAAGCTTCCAGCACATCAGCGCTGCCTGACAAGGACGACACACTGCGTCCGCCATGCTTCGCCACGCGCGCACCTGCAGCCGCTGCAACAAACATCGATGCAGTCGAAATATTGAAGGTGTGCGCACCATCGCCGCCGGTGCCGACGATATCTAGCAGCCCGACCACATCCACCAGCGGTACTTTGGTTGCAAACTCGCGCATGACCTGGGCTGCTGCTGCGATCTCACCGATAGTTTCCTTCTTTACGCGCAAACCCATGGTCAGTGCCGCGATCATCACCGGCGACATTTCACCGCCCATGATCTTGCGGAACAGCGACAGCATCTCGTCGTGGAAAATCTCCCGGTGCTCGATACAGCGCAACAGCGCCTCTTGCGGGGTAATCGGCATCTTGTTCTCCAGGTCAGGCTGCCAGGAAATTCTTCAACAGCGCATGGCCGTGCTCGGAAAGAATCGATTCAGGATGGAATTGCACACCCTCGATCGCCAAATCCTTGTGCCGCACACCCATGATCTCGCCGTCATCCGTCCATGCAGTCACTTCCAGGCAATCCGGCAGCGACTCACGTTCGATTGCCAGAGAGTGGTAGCGAGTCACAGTGTATGGGCTCGGCAAATTCTTGAACACGCCGACGCCAGTGTGATGAATCACCGAAGTCTTGCCGTGCATGACTTGCTTCGCGCGGATTACCTTGCCGCCGAATGCTGCGCCTATGCTCTGATGCCCAAGGCATACGCCCAGAATAGGCAGCTTGCCGGCAAACTCCCTCAAGAGCGGCACCGACACTCCCGCCTCATTAGGCGAGCAGGGACCAGGCGAGATGCAGATGCGGTTCGGTTTGAGCGCCGCAATTTGCTCCAGCGTGATTTCGTCATTGCGGAAAGTCCGCACATCTTCACCCAATTCGCCGAAGTACTGGACCAGGTTGTAGGTGAAGGAGTCGTAATTATCAATCATCAGTAGCATGTCAGATCTCCCCGTCCAGTCCGTCCTGCACTTGTTCAGCCGCGCGCAGCACCGCACGCGCCTTGTTTTCGGTTTCCTGCCATTCCATCTCGGGGACCGAATCGGCGACCACGCCGGCCGCTGCCTGCACATACAGCATGCCGTCCTTGATCACGCCGGTACGGATCGCAATGGCGAGATCCATCTCGCCCCCAAAGGACAGATAGCCGCAAGCACCTCCATAGATGCCGCGCTTGACCGGTTCAAGTTCATCGATGATTTCCATCGCGCGTACCTTCGGCGCACCGGACAGCGTACCGGCGGGGAAGGTGGCTTTCAGCACGTCGAGATTGGTCATGCCGGGTTTCAGCGTGCCTTCGACGTTCGAAACGATGTGCTGCACGTGGGAATACTTTTCAATCACCATCTTGTCCGTCACCTTCACGCTGCCGGTCTCGGCAATACGGCCGATATCGTTGCGCGCAAGGTCGATCAGCATGACGTGTTCGGCGATCTCCTTCGGATCGGCAAGCAGTTCCTTCGCCAGTTGAGCATCTTTTTCGGGCGTCGCACCGCGCGGACGGGTGCCGGCCAGCGGGCGAATCGTTACCTTCCGTTGGCTATCGTTGACCTGTTCATTGCGCACCAGAATTTCCGGCGACGAGCCGACGATCTGCATGTCGCCGAAATTGTAGAAATACATGTAAGGCGAAGGATTCAGCGAGCGCAGTGCACGATACAGCGAAAGTGGCGCATCCACATACGATTTCTTCAAACGCTGGCCCACTTGTACCTGCATCAAGTCGCCAGCCATGATGTATTCCTTCGCGCACTCAACCGCCTTCAGATAATCGGCCTTGTCAAATTCGCGAATAGTATCGGTGCGTACTGATGCCGAGGTTACCGGTACGTCCACCGTGCGGCGCAGCATCCCGCGCAAATCTTTCAGGCGCTGCCGCGCTTTCGAATACGCCTCCGGCTGGGCAGGATCAGCATAGACGATCAAATAGAGCTTGCCCGACAGGTTATCGATGACAGCAAGTTCTTCTGTTACGAGCAACTGGATGTCGGGCAGTCCAAGATCATCTTTTGGCGTGGTATGTGCCAGCCGTTTTTCGATATTTCGTACCGTATCGTAGCCAAAATAGCCCGCCAGCCCACCGCAGAAACGTGGCATCCCTGGACGAACCGCCACCCGGTAGCGCGATTGGAACTGATCGATGAATTCGAGCGGGTTACCTTCGTGGGTTTCAACCACCTTGCCATCTTTCACCACCTCAGTTTTCGTGCCATAGCTGCGCATGAGTGTTGAGGCTGGCAAGCCAATGAAGGAATAACGGCCGAAGCGTTCGCCGCCGACCACGGATTCAAGCAGGAAAGTATTCCTGCCCGTGTACTGGGGCTGCGCCAGTTTCAGATAGAGCGTCAGGGGCGTTTCAAGGTCCGCGAAAGCTTCTGCGATCAGCGGAATGCGGTTGTAGCCTTGCGCGGCCAGCGATTTGAATTCGAGTTCGGTCATGTTTCTCTCCGAGCGCTATTGTAGAACGAGCCGCAATTGCGGGGTCAAATAGCGCGGGTAATTTGCAAAACATTGCCAATCGCGCAAGGGCAATTGGCAGCAATCGGCTTATTCAGCACGGAATTGCCAGCGTCGCCACAGCCAGGCCTCAAACATGCCTGGACGAAGTACGCCACGTTTTGCGTCGAGAAACATTCTTCAGTTTTATTGGGAAATGAGATGGGCTGCGTCGAGTAGTGTTAAAACTATACCATCTGAATCAACGGCTTGTATAGGCTGGCCGTGATTGTACCCATAAGGTACGTTCAGTACCATGCAACCCGCAGCCCGTGCAGCCTGAGCGTCGTTGGAGGAGTCGCCGATCGCAACCACTTGCGCCGGTGCAAGTCCGAAGTCCTCGCAGACTTGCAGCAGCGGGTAGGGATCCGGCTTTTTCTTCGGTAGCGAGTCACCGCCGTACACCACCTCAAAATACCCACTCAACCCTGTCTTCTCCAGCAGCGGGAGAGCAAAATCGATAGGTTTGTTGGTGACGCATGCCAGCCGCAATCCCTTTGCCAGCAGAGCTTCTATCCCTTCGTGTACACCGGGATAGACAGTCGAATAGCACCCGTTGACTTCCAGGTAGTGCCGCTTGTAAGTTTCCAGCGCCAGGGGGAAATGCCGCTCGGCTTCCGTTTCGGAATAGTCCACGGCGAGCACACGCCGCATCAGATTTTCGGTGCCCTTGCCCACGAACTCGGTGATGGCCTCAATATTGAGGGGGCCGAGTCCGAGTTCCTCGCGCATGCGGTTGATCGCCACATGGAAGTCTGGTGCAGTGTGCACCATCGTACCGTCGAGATCGATAATCGCTGCGCGTATGCCGCTCAGCGTGGTGCGTTCCAGCGCATTCATGCTTGCGCCAATTGGGCACGCATGGCGTCGATCACTGCCTTGTAATCCGGCTTGCCAAAGATCGCCGAACCCGCGACGAAGGTATCAGCTCCGGCACGTGCAGCATCTGCAATGTTCTCGACCTTGATGCCGCCGTCAACCTCGAGCATGATGTCCCGGCCGGATTCATCGATGCGCTTGCGCACTGCTGCGATTTTCTTCAACGCCTCCGGAATGAAGGACTGTCCGCCGAACCCTGGATTGACCGACATAATGAGAATGATGTCCAGCTTGTCCATCACATGGTCGAGATAGTGCAGCGGTGTGGCCGGATTGAACACCAGCCCGGCTTTGCAGCCGTTGTCGCGGATGAGCTGCAGCGAGCGATCGATATGTTCCGACGCTTCGGGATGGAAAGTGATAATGTTCGCTCCGGCTTTTGCAAAATCCGGGATGACACGGTCGACCGGTTTGACCATCAGATGTACGTCGATCGGCACTTGCACGTGAGGGCGAATTGCCTCGCAGACGAGCGGCCCCACAGTCAGATTGGGAACGTAATGATTATCCATCACGTCGAAATGAATAATGTCGGCGCCGGCTGCAACCACGTTGCGTACTTCCTCGCCCAAACGGGCAAAGTCGGCAGACAGGATACTGGGGGCGATGCGATAGGTGGGCATGGAACTGGCTCGATCAATGAAATTCAAGAAGATGCGCTATTTTAACCTTTCAACCGCAAGCGACATCTTGCATTGGAGCTGGATTTCGTGTGCAATCGCCTGATTCTCTTCTGTGAGAAGAAAAACAAGGAACGCTAATGGCTGCCTATGAATTCACTGTCTCGGTCAAAACACAATATCTCCCCGAGCAATCCAAACCGGACCATTCTCATTATGTTTTCGCCTATACCATCACCATCCACAATACAGGAAGGGTCACAGCCCAACTCATCTCACGTCATTGGATGATTATTGATGCCAACAACAATGTGGAAGAGGTCCGCGGTCTTGGAGTGGTTGGCCACCAGCCGCTGCTGCAACCCGGTGAGCAATTCGAATATACCAGCGGCACTGCGTTAGCAACTCCGCAAGGAACGATGCGCGGCACCTATTTCTGTGTTGCAGAAGACGGCGAGCGATTCGAAGCCAGCATCCCCGAATTTGTCCTGTCGCTTCCGCGTACCTTGCATTAAACTTGCGCATCATCTTTCTTAGGCGGGGGCTTTTGTTGCGAGGTCTGTGTTGGTTTTTTGCCCGAGAACATTGTCCACCACACGATAAAAATCAACAGAAAGAGAGCGACTCCCGCCTCAAGCATCAACAGCCACATATCCGTTCCTTCATGTCACTCAAACGCACCAGTCTACTCGCAACGCTCGCTGCCGCCGTATTTTCCGCCTGTACCACGGCTCCTCACGCACCACCAGCAAAGCCGTCAGTTGTAACCCAACCGCAACAGCCGGTTGAATTGTTCCGGCCTGTCAGCTTCAACGCATTGCCAGGATGGGGGCGGGACGATTTGAGAGAAGCATGGCCGGCCTTTATTGCTTCATGCAGTATTTTGGTAAAGAAACCCGACTGGAGCGAACCTTGCACCGTTGCGCGCGATGTCAATGCCAAGGATGAGAAGTCGATACGTACTTTTTTTGAAGCCTTTTTTGTGCCGAATCAGGTTGTTAATTCTGACGGTTCCGACACCGGTCTCATCACCGGCTATTACGAGCCGCTGCTGCGCGGTGCACGCAAACGCAGCGGCCCTTATCAGACACCGTTGCATCGTGTGCCCGACGATTTGCTGACGGTCGATCTTTCGCTCGTTTATCCTGAGCTGAAAAGCATGCGCTTGCGCGGCCGGCTGGTCGGCAACAAGGTCATGCCGTATTTTACGCGCGCCGAAATGATGCAATCGAATACCCTTTCAGGCAAGGAATTGTTGTGGGTCGACGATGCAATCGAGGCCTTCTTTCTGCAAGTGCAAGGTTCGGGGCGTGTGCAGCTTGCCGATACGAAGGAAACGGTACGTGTGGCCTACGCCGACCAGAATGGGTTTCCTTACAAATCGATCGGCCGTTATCTTGTCGACAAGGGAGAGATGACGCTGGAGCAGGCTTCGGCGCAAAGTATCAAGGCTTGGTATATTGCTCATCCCGAGCGCCGGGAAGAGCTGCTCAATGCCAACCCCAGCTACGTCTTTTTCAAAGAAGAAAAGATCGCAGATTCTGCCAAAGGGCCGAAAGGCTCGCTCGGCGTCCCTCTAACGCCGCAACGCTCAATTGCTGTCGATTCGCAGTTCATTCCGCTTGGCGTGCCAGTTTTCCTGGCCACAACGCAGCCGGGGAGCTATATCCCACTGCAACGTCTTGTAATGGCGCAAGATACGGGCGGTGCAATCCGCAATGCTGTGCGAGCGGACTTTTTCTGGGGATTCGGAGGTGAGGCACCTGAGAAGGCGGGCAGAATGAAGCAGCGCGGAATGATGTGGGTATTGTTGCCCAAGCTTGCGGCAACAATACCCACTCAATCACGTTGAATGCGACCTGAGTCAGGAAGCGAGCGATGATGTTTCGCCCGAGGGAGGTGTAGAGGACATTTGCATGGCAACTGCAAGCGCAGCATCCATTGTTGAAACGTGAAAGGTCAGCCATTGCGGTAGCAAGCGGGCGACTACCTCGCGCCCAACATCGATTTCGCCATTCATGACATGGCTATGGGCATTGTGTAGCCCTCCCAGCACACGTGCATGCTGTTCCTGATGTGATCGTATGGCTGGGAAGTCCGTTTCTTCCATCCATTGTTCCTCGGTGCGAAATACTCGCTCCACCTTGTGCACTAACATCCCATAGCGCTCCGGGAACATACGATCATCAGTACATGAAAGTTCGTCCAAAGTGACAAACAAGTCATGGTGCAATGTGTCCATGGCGGGTATTCCGGATGAAGATATCGGAGGATATATATAAGACAGCATCCGTGTCTCCTCACCTCGTTCCTGTGAACTGCCGTGGTCGCAGGCAACTAGTTGTGAATCGCCTAAAACCATCTCGTCCAAATATTGCACAGACTGACGAGTATGCAATTGAAACAGTGAATTCAGTAAATATATGATGGCTCAATAACAGTCCAATAAACGCCATGCTATCTATTTAGAATGGTCTGTCTTTGAGTCATGTCAAAGTCGTATGGTGTCTAGGGCATGCTGCAGCAAGAGGTACAATGGCAGATTACTGCTACTTAGCTAGGAGTTTGCCCATGACATACGAAAACATCTTGGTTGAAACTCGTGACAAGATCGGAATCGTTCAATTGAACCGGCCCAAGGCACTCAATGCCTTGAACGACAAGCTCATGGATGAGTTGGGGGATGCTTTGACCAAATTTGATAGCAATGAGGATATCGGCTGCATCATCATTACCGGTAACGAAAAGGCATTTGCGGCCGGTGCAGATATCGGTGCTATGGCGAAATATACATTCATGGATGTATACAAAAATGATTATATCACCCGCAACTGGGAGGTCATCCGTCATGTGCGCAAACCAATCATCGCAGCTGTTTCCGGCTACGCACTTGGTGGTGGTTGTGAATTGGCGATGATGTGCGATTTTATTATTGCTGCCGATACTGCAAAATTCGGTCAGCCTGAAATCAAGCTGGGCACCATGCCGGGTGCTGGTGGCACGCAGCGTCTTCCTCGTGCAGTATCGAAAGCCAAGGCTATGGATATGTGCCTCACTGCTCGGATAATAGATGCGGCGGAGGCTGAGCGTGCCGGGTTGGTGTCTCGTGTTGTTTCCGTGGATAAATTGATGGAGGAGGCGCTCGCTGCGGCAGCAACGATCGTCGGCATGTCCTTACCCGTTGTCATGATGATCAAAGAATCCATCAATCGGGCGTATGAGACGACGCTTGCCGAGGGGGTGCATTTCGAGCGGCGATTGTTCCATAGTACCTTTGCGACTGAAGATCAAAAAGAAGGCATGGTGGCTTTCATGGAAAAACGTCCACCAAGCTTCCGAAATCTTTGAGGCGGGCTCGCTGCCTTTTTAGGCGGTACTGAAAAACAAGAGTGGGCTGCGTGGTAGGGGGATTTTTCGATCAAGTTATTGACGTGAGCTGGAAGCTGCTTCATAATCTCGTTTCTCTGCAGCTGACGAACAAAACGCTTCGTAGCGTAGCGCAAGGAAAGAGTTGCGCAGGTGAGTGTGTTCTTTAACAAG
>Ga0207690_10000952_pt1 | contig 18547 bp, 20 predicted proteins | sample KBSC23metaG_FD_184315 | JGI IMG/M metagenome (GOLD analysis project Ga0207690, IMG submission 184315) | Corn rhizosphere microbial communities from Kellogg Biological Station, Michigan, USA - KBS C2-3 metaG (SPAdes) (version 2) | ecosystem: Host-associated > Plants > Roots > Rhizosphere > Soil ...
GCCTGTACCGCACCGAATTCCTGTTCCTCAAGCACAAGGGCCTGCCGTCGGAAGACGAGCAGTTCATCGCCTACCGCGACCTGGTGATGGGCATGGGCGGCCTGCCGGTGACCATCCGCACGCTGGACCTGGGCGCCGACAAGGCCGATGCCGCCGGACTCACCCTGCGCGGCGAGGACAATCCCGCGCTCGGCGTGCGCGGCGTGCGCCTGTCGCTGCGCTACCCGGCGGTGTTCACCACGCAGATCCGCGCGATCCTGCGCGCCGCCTGCTACGGCCCCATGCGCGTGCTGGTGCCGATGGTGACCCAGCCCGACGAGCTGATCGCGGTGCGCACGCTGTTCAAGCTGGCGCGGCAGGATCTGAAGCGCGAAGCCATCGACCTGCCGGAGAAACTGCCGCTGGGCGCGATGATCGAGGTGCCGGCGGCGGCGATCAACGTGCGCGCCCTGCTGGAGCACGCCGACTTCCTGGCCATCGGCACCAACGACCTGGCCCAGTACGTACTCGCCGCCGACCGCGGCAACGACGCACTGGAAAACATCTACAACCCGCTGCAGCCGGCGCTGCTGCGGCTGATCTCGCACGTGCTCAGCGCCGGCCGCCGCGCCGGGAAGCCGGTCAGCCTGTGCGGCGAGATCGCCGGCGACGTGAACTTCACCGCGCTGCTGCTGCTGCTCGGGCTCGATGAATTCAGCATGCACCCGGCGCAGATCCTGCAGGTGCGCGACCGCCTGGCCACGCTCGACCACGCCCACCTGCGCCGCCACGCCGCGCAGTTGCTGCGCGCACATACCCACGAGCAGGCCGAGGCGATGTTGAACGACATCGTGGACGCAGCCGCCCCGAACTGAGCCCCTGCTTCCGACGAGGGCTCATCCGCCCTTTCATCACGAATCGTTTCGCTGCGCTTTACATTTCCCGGCGCATTGTCAGCGGTTCAGGGGAAAACCAGCTGCGTGCACGCTCTTCACCGCCCGGACTCCGGCACGACAACTCCGCATCTCATCGAACCGATCCACGGCCATGGGGAGTGTCATCATGAACAAGTCACTTGTCGCTGTACTTCTGGGAGGGTTGCTGGGGGCATGCCTCATGCCCTCGCCGGCCACGGCGCAAAGCGCCTTCGACGGCACCTGGAAGATCGACCTGAAGAAGGTCGAGATGCCGAAGAAGCCTGACGTCCTGCTGCTGCAGAACGGCATGTACCACTGCAAGACCTGCGTTCCGCCGGTCAGCGTGAAGGCCGATGGCACTGACCAGCCGGTCAGCGGCCATCCGTACTACGACACGATGGCGGTTACCGTCGTCGACGACCACGCGATCCATGAGATCGACAAGAAGGACGGCAAGGTCATCTCGGACTCGACCATGACCGTGGCTGTCGACGGCAAGACAGCGAACTTCGAATTTACCGACAGCAGCAACAACAGCACCGACCCGGTGACCGGCAACGGCACCATGGTGCGCGTGGCGAAGGGACCGGCCGGCGCGCACGCGGTTTCCGGCTCGTGGCGCACGCAGAGCTACGGCAGCGTCTCGGACAACGCGCTCACCCGCAGCTACAAGGTCGACGGCGACACGTTCAGCATGAGCGCTCCAACCGGCGAGTCGTACAGCGCGAAGATGGACGGCAGCGACGCCCCCTACAAGGGCGATCCCGGCGCGACCAGCGTCTCGGTGCGAAAGCTGGGCCAGCGCGTCATGCAGGAAACCGCCAAGCGCGACGGCAAGGTGATCAGCGTGGCGAAAATGACTGTCGCGCCAGATGGCAGGAGCATGACCATCGCCGTCGACGACAAGCTGCACGACACCCACATGTCGTTCGTGGCGATGAAGCAATAAGTCCGCCGCGCGCAGGCCAGGGACGGCCTGCCGCCGGCTCAGCGAGCACGATCGAGGTCGATCCCCTCGAGGAACGCGTCCAGCAGCGCGCCGCGGTACTTCCGTCGGTGCAGCAGCAGCGAGAGCTTGCGGCGCAGGTCGAGGAACGGCGTCTTCAGCGCCTTCAGCCGCCCGGTCGCCAGCGCGTCGGTGACCGCCACCGCGGGCAGGCAGGCGATGCCCAGCCCGGCCACCACGGCCTGCTTGATCGCTTCGATCTGATCCAGTTCCAGCACGGTTTCGCCGGGCGGCAACTGCGCCAGCACGCGCTCGCTGGTGGCGCGCGTGGCCGAGCCGGGCTCGCGCAGCACCCAGCGTGCACCGGCGAAATCCGCAGGCTTCAGCCCGCGCCGGCGCGCCAGCGGATGTTCCGGCGGCGCACATACCACCAGCAGGTCGTCGCGCCACGGCCGCACTTCCAGCAGCGGATGCGCCACCGGGCCTTCGACGCAGCCGACGTCCAGGCTGTGTTCGAGCATGGCGGCGGCGATCGTCTCGGTATTCGCCACGCGCAGGCGTATCGCCACCTGCGGATGCGCGCGCACGAACCCGCCGAGCAGTTCGCCGACCAGGTAATTGCCCACCGTGTTGCTGGCGCCGATGCGCAGTTCGCCGCCCAGCTCGGCGCCCTCCTCGCGTCCACGCCGGCCGAACTCGGCATGGCGTTCCAGCAGTTCCTGCGCCAGCGGCAGCAGCTCGCGGCCACGGGCATTCAGGCGCAAGCGGCCGCGCTCGCGGTCGAACAGCGGCGCATCCAGCTGCCGCTCCATCTCCCCCAGTGCCATGCTGGCCGCAGGCTGGGTCAGGTGCAGCCGCTCGGCGGCGGCACGCACGCTGCCGTGCAGCGCGATCTGCACGAACACGTCCAGCTGGCGTGGGCTGATGTTCATCATCAGCCGATCTTATCAGCCTTCCTTATACGTCCTATCACATATTCCAAATTTTCCTGATTGATGTACGGGCGGACAATGGCGCGATTGCCGGAGTCCATGCATGAACGCACCATCCCTTGCGGTTACCCCCACGCTCGTTCGACAACGTGTCCCTGGCCTGCTGCTGGCCGTGGGGATCGGCCTGCTGGCGTTGCTGCTGGGGCGCTGGGCGCCGCTGATCGGCGGCCCGGTGATCGGCATCGTGCTGGGCATCGTGGTGCGCAACCTGCTGTCGCCGGGCGAACGCTACAACCCCGGCATCGCGTTCGCCGGCAAGAAGGTGCTGCAGTGGTCGATCATCGCGCTGGGCTTCGGGCTCAGCCTCGACCAGGTGGCGAAGACCGGTCTCGAATCGCTGTCGGTCACCCTGGTGACGATGACCGTCGCCTTCCTCGCCGCCTGGCTGCTCGGTCGCTGGCTCGGCGTGCACGACAAGCTGAAGATCCTGATCGGCGTGGGCACCGCGATCTGCGGCGGCTCGGCGATCGCCGCGGTCACGCCGATCATCCGCCCGGACGACCACGACACCGCGTTCGCGATCTCCACCATCTTCCTGTTCAACCTGGTCGCGGTGCTGCTGTTCCCGCTGCTCGGCCACCTGATGCATTTGAGCGACCTGGGCTTCGGCCTGTGGGCCGGCACCGCGATCAACGACACCTCGTCGGTGGTCGCCGCCGGCTACAGTTTCAGCAAGACCGCCGGCGACTACGCCACGATCGTCAAGCTCACCCGCGCCACCCTGATCATCCCGGTCTGCCTGGTGCTCGCCTTCGCCGTCGCCGCACGCGAGAAGCGCAGGCATGCGCAGGCCGGCAGCGTCGGCCACTTCAGCCTCGCCAGCATCTTCCCGTGGTTCATCCTGTGGTTCCTCGTCGCGTCCGCCATCCGCACCGCCGGCGTGATCCCCGTGGCGATCCAGCCGTCCATCCACATGCTGGCCGAGTTCCTGATCATCGTGGCGCTCACCGCGATCGGCCTGTCCGCCAACCTGCGCAAGATGGCCGCCAGCGGCGCGCGGCCGATCCTGCTGGGGCTGGGCGTGTGGGTCGCGGTGGCGGTCAGCAGTTTGCTGGTGCAGTGGGTGATCGGGCAGCTCTGACGGCCGCCACGTCACGCGTTCAAGCGTTGCGAAATACGGCAGGCCGATGGATCTCCCACGAATCGGCGGCCCGCAGCCAACGCTCCTGTGCAACGGCCGCGGTGCAAGGTCCAAGCGTGCAGATGCGGATCTCGCGCCTGGCCGCCTCCGCCTGCATCATTTCCAGCACTTCGCGCAGCATCGCGCCCTCGAACGGCGTGTACAGATAGAACACCGTGCCGGCCGAAAGATCGACTTCCCGCACGTCGCCCTGCACGAACGTCACCCGGCCAAGGTTCAGCGCGTGCGCGCAACGCCGCGCGCATTCGACATGGGCCGCTTCCCATTCGATCCCGATGCAGCGTGCGCCGGTGCAGATGGAAGCCAGCAATGGGACATGGCCCAGCCCCGAGCCCAGATCGATCAGCACGTCATGCTGACCGAGTGCGCTGCGCGCAAGCATGTCGAAGATATGCCGTGCCGGCGTGGGCTGATAGAACACCATCTCCGCCGCCAACCCGACCAGTGGGGATTCCGGTTCGTCGATCTGCAGGACACCACTGACCAGCGCATCGAGATGGTCGTAGCTGTCGCCGCGGGCGTGCGCCTCAGCATCGCGATCCGGATCGGCTGCACGCACCCATTCAAGCAACCTGTGCGCACCCGCGCCATGCAGGATGTCCTGGCGAATGCCCTGGTAAAGCCGGCCATCGATGGCTTCGAGCTCGGCGCACAAGGCCTCGACGCGATCACGCAGTCCCGCTTCCACGGCAGGCGCATCAGGCGGCTGCCCGCAGAAACGCCAAGCCTCAAGACGCTCGAGCACATCGCTGCGCTCGCGCAATCGACTCGGCTCGCGCAGCGCACGGTCCTGCTCCAGCACACTGATGAACGCTTGCAACGCGCGACTCATCCGTCGCCCATTCCCGCGCCCGGCGGGGGGACAGGACAACCGGCAACTCACGCCTTGCCCTGCTCCACCAGCGTCAGCGCCACCTTGTCGCGCAGATACACCGGAAGCGCCAGTTCGGGCGCCTGCATGTGGCCGGCCTGGAACTCGCGCAGCGCCAGCTCCGCGACGTGGGCGGCCTGCGGGTAGCGCAGGCCATCGGCAGAATGCAGGATGCCGGTGAGGCGCTGGCTCAGCGCAGTGGCATAGGTGGCCCAGCCGGTGCCGACCACCTGCCACGCGGCGGCATCCGGCAACAGCAGGGACTCGGCGGTGCAGATGCGCTCGTCGTCCAGCGCAACCAGGCCGCCGTTGTCGTCGCGGCGGTAGCTCGCGGCGTAGATCTCGCCCATGCGCGCGTCGATCACGGCGAGGATCGCGGTGCCCTCTTCCTCCGGCGCTTCCAGCGCCAACGCGGCCAGCGAGGAAATGGTGATCACCGGCAAATCGAGCGCCAGCGCCATGCCTTGCGCCAGCGAGACGGCAAGGCGCACGCCGGTGAAGGCGCCCGGTCCGCGGCCCACCGCGATCGCGTCCAGCGCATGGCGGCCGATGCCGGCTTCGGCCAGCAGCTCGTCGGCCATCGGCAGCACCAGTTCGGTGTGCCGGCGCGGCGCGATCTCGCTGCGGGCGATCAGTTCGTCGCCGTGGATCAGGGCGACGGAGCAGGCTTCGGTGGCGGTTTCGATCGCAAGCAGGTTCATGGTTGCTCCATGATAGCGGCTGGCGGCTCGGTCGACGTGGGTACGTACGCGTACCAGTCGATACGGCGGGTCAGGTACATCATCAAGCCGACCATCGCCAGCAGCACCAGCGCGCCGATCAGCAGCGCGTACTGCTCGGCCGCGATCAGCCCGTACAGCATCGCGTAGATCAGCCCCAGCACGCCGCCCAGCAGCAGGCCGGCACGCCGCGCGCGCAGCACCGCCATCGCATAGCCGCCGACCAGCACGGCGACTGCCGCGGCCGCCAGCGCGTAAGCCGGGCCGAAACCGATCTGCTCGGACAACGCCAGCAGCACCACGTAAAACGTGGCCAGCGCGGCGCCCACCAGCAGGTACTGCACCGGATGCACGCGCAGCCGCTTGAGTACTTCGAACAGGAAGAACGCCACGAAGGTCATCGCGATGAACAGCAGCCCGTACTTCCCCGCGCGCACGTTGCGCTGGTACACCTCGACCGGCTGGTAAAGCTGCACGCCGAAGGTGGATGCCTGCAGCGCGGCGCTCATGTCGCTGTCGACGTCCGTCCAATGCTGGCCGTAACTGCGGTTGAGGTCGAGCAGGTGCCAGTGCGCGCTGAAGCCGGCGGCGTCGATCTTGTGCTCCAGCGGCAGCGCGGCGCCGATGAAGCTGGGATCGCTCCAGGACGCGTGCATCGTCACGTCGGTACTGCGTGCCAGCGGCAGCAACTGCAGCGCCTCGGTGCCCGCCAGCTTCAGCGTGATCTGCACGTCGATCGGCCGATCGCCCAGCATGTCGAGGTCGACCGGCACCACCACGTTCGGCCACGGACCCAGCCGCTCGGCCGATGACTCGAAGCGCGCCGGCTGGCCGTTGATGCGCAGGTCGCTCACTTCCTGCAACCCGCGCAGGTCGCCGATCGGCAGGCGCAGCTCGGCCTTGCCGCCCTGCCATGGCGCATTGCTGGCGTGGCGGAACTGGGCCAGATCCTGCGCGCGGAACTGGCCGCCGAGTTTCACCGTGGCGACGAACACCGGCGCGGCATAGATGCCGTAACTGCGCGTCTCCACCGCCATCGCCACGTCCAGCTTCAGCGCGTCGGCCAGCATGCTCTCGCTGCCGGCGCGCCACTGTGATGGCTGGTTCTCCGCCACGGCTACCTGTTGCAACGTGGGCACCACCAGCACCGGTCCGCCCAGCACCTGCTTGCCGCCCCAACCCTGCGCAATCTGCGCGATCGCACCCTCGCGCAACTGCTGACGCTCACTGACCAGGCCGCGCACCTGCAGCAACGGTATCGTCATCAACAACGCCAGCACACCGACGCCCAGTACTTTGGCGGTGACTGTCTGTGTCCACTTGCCCATGTCCCCAGCACTCCCTTGATCCGGAGTGTCGATCACAACAGCGCCAGCGGCGCAGCAGCGGGCAGACACAGGCGAAACGCGGGCAGCCGGGCGACCATTGCCTGTCCGCACGCCGTGCCCGCCGCCGCGCTGAGCGTGCGATGGTGGGCGTGCTTGCCAGGCCCGGGTCTATTGCCCGCTGCCGGGCCGGTTCCAGCGCTGGTCATCCCGGGCCAGCCAGGCGAGGAAATCGGCGCGCATCGCCGTGCCCAGTTCGTGCCCGGTTGGATAGAACTTCGTCGGGTGTTCGACGCCGAGGCGGTCGAGCCAGTCGCTGGCCCGCTGCGCCCAGCTCACCGGGAGTTTGTCGTCGTACGTGCCATGCGCGATGTAGCCGCGCAGCGCGGACAGGCGTCGCGCGTCGGCGAGCTGCGGCTCGAGTTCCGGCAGGATCCGGCCGGCCAGCACGGCAAATGCGGCGACGCGTTCGGGCGCGGTCAACGCCACGCTGGCGCTGAGGATGCCGCCCTGGCTGAAGCCGGCGACGACGGTATGCGCCGCGTCGATACCGTGCGCCTGCTGCAGTTGTCCGATGAAGTCGATCAAGGTGCGGCGGCTGGCGTCGGCCTCGGCTTCCACGATCTGCGGACCGTTGCCGGTGAAGGCGACGCGGAACCAGCCGAACGCTTCCGGCCCCAGCGTGATCGGACCGCGCGGCAACACCACCAGCGTGTCGCTGCCGGCCTCGGCGCCGAGTGCGGCGAGATTGTTCTCGTTGCCGCCCACGCCATGCAGCAGCACCAGCAGCGACGCCGACTTTTCCGGTGGCGGCTGCAGCGTGCGGAACGCCAGCGCGAAGGCGGGATCGACCGACAGCGGTGACAAGGTCTTCATGCGGCATCCTCCAGCGCGGTATTGGCCGCCTCCGGAAGGCCGAACGCGAACGAATCCATCGACAACACGCCGTAGGTCATGCCGCCTTCGACCAGGCGCGCCGCGTCCGTGCCAAAGCTTGCGCCCGCGGCCACCAGCAGCGGCAGGTAGTGTTCCTCGGTCGGATGCGCGCGCTCGGCATGCGGCGCGCGGCGACGGTAGTCGACCAGCGCCGCGACATCGCGCGCGGCCACGGCATCGCGAACCCAGTCGGCGAAGTGCTGCGCGTACTCCGGGTCACGGATGTGCTGGCGGAATTCGTACAGGTTATGGGTGAGGCTGCCGGAACCGACCACCAGCACGCCGCGCTCGCGCAGCGGCGCCAGCGCCTGGCCCAGTCGCAACGCGCCGGTCGCATCAATGTCCTGCGGCAGCGACACCTGAAACACCGGCATGTCGGCCTGCGGAAACAGGTAGCGCAGCGGCACCCACGCGCCGTGGTCGAGGCCGCGGCGTTCGTCGAGCGCCACCGCGAAGCCGGCCTGCTCGAGCAGGCGCGCGGCGTCCTGCGCCAGTGTCGGCGCGCCCGGCGCGGGGTATTGCAACTGGTACAGCGGCGCGGGGAAGCCGCCGAAGTCGTGGATCGTCTCCGGCGCGGCACTGGTGCCGACGCGCACGCCCCGCGTCTGCCAGTGCGGCGACACCACCAACACGGCGGTGATGCCACGCAGCGCCTGGCCGATGGCGCGCAGGTTCGGACCGAGCTGACCCGGCTCCAGTGCGAACATCGGCGAACCGTGGGAGATGAAGAGCGAGGGGGCGGTGGTCATGGCAGCTCCTGCAGGGGCAGCGGGCGTGGTGCGCCCGCTGCGGTGGAATGGCAAGGGTCGACGCAGCGGCGGTCAGGCGTCGCGGCGTTTGTTCCAGGCATGGTCGAGGCTGAGCATGCCGGCACCGTGGGCGGCGAGCATCAGGAAGCCGCCGGCCATCGCCACGTTCTTCCAGAAGTTGATCGCCTGCGCGGCATCGCCGAAGTTGGCGTGAAACAGCGCGGCACTGGCGAGCGAGAACGCGGCGAGCGCCAGCGCGATCCAGCGGGTGAATACACCCATGAGGATGGCCAGGCCGCCGCCGAGTTCGAGCGCGATCACCAGCGGCAGCAGCGCGCCAGGTACGCCCATCGCCTCCATGTATTGCTGCGTGGCGGCGTAGCCGGCGATCTTGCCCCAGCCGGAAATGATGAAGATGAGCGAGAGGCCGATGCGGCCGAGCAGCGCGAGTGGAGCGTTCATGAGGATTCCTTAGGATATGGGAAGTGGGCGACGCGGTCGGGTCAGGCCTTGCTGATCCAGGTCGGCGCGATCGCGGTGCCGAGGCCGGCGCCGTAGCCGAGATAGATGTTCAGTGCGGCCAGCGGCTCGAGGTAGCGCGCGTTCTTCAGCGGGCCGGCATCGACCGGCGTAAAGCCGAGGCTTTCGATCAGCGCCTTCGCAGTCTGCTTCGCCCGTTCGCTGTCGCCGGCAAAGAACGCCGGAGCAACCTGGCCGTCGGCAAACTGCGGGCCGTCGGCCAGCACCTGCGCGAACAGCGTGTTGAACGCCTTGACCACCTCGGCTTCGGGCAGCGCCTTGGCGATCTCTTCGGCGGCCGAGGTGTCGTAACCGAGGGTCAGGCCCATGAAATCGGCGGTCAGCGGGTTGGTGATGTCGATGACGACCTTGCCCGCCAGCGAACCCAGCGAACGCAGTGCCGGCACCGCATCGGCGTAACCGGTCGCAACGATGACCACATTCGAACCGGCCAGCGCGTCGGCGGGGGTCGCGGCCACGGCGCCGGGGTTCGCGGCGGCGAGGGCCTGGGCTTTGGCCGGATCGCGTGCGGTGATGCGCACGGCATGGCCGGCGCGGGTGAGTTGCTTGGCAAGCGCCGAGCCCATGTTGCCGGTGCCGATCAGGGTGATGTTCATGGAAGTCTCCGTCAGGTACCCGGGGTATCCGGGCATGGAGGTACTCTATTGATCAGCCAGATACGGATAAACTGGCCTTGGATTGACTCACTGTCTCGCCAAACGAGGCAATAGGACGACACCATGGACAAATTCCAGGAAATGGCCAGCTTCGTCGCCGTCGTCGAAGCCGGCAGCTTCGTTGGCGCGGCGGACGCGACCGGCCTGTCCAAGGCGGCGGTGTCGCGGCATGTCGCCGAGCTCGAACAACGCCTCGGCGCGCGCCTGCTGCACCGGACCACGCGCCGACTGTCGCTGACCGACGACGGCCAACTGTTCTTCACCCGGGCCAAGGAGATGCTGGCCGCGATCGACGAGGCGGAATCGGAAATCAGTTCGCGCAGCGGCGAGCCCAGCGGACTGCTGCGGATCAACGCACCGCTCACCTTCGGCGTATTGCACCTGGCCCCGCTGTGGGGACGCTTCGCGCAGCTGTACCCGAAAGTGTCGCTGGACATCGAACTGAGCGATCGCGTCGTCGACCTGGTCGAGGAGGGTTACGACCTGGCCGTGCGCATCACCAACCTGCCCAGCTCGCAACTGGTCAGCCGGCGACTCGCGTCGACCCGCATGGTGGCCTGTGCGTCGCCGCAGTACCTGGCGCTGCACGGCACGCCTGCGCACCCGGACGAACTGGCGCAGCACGAAGTCATTTCCTACAGCTACTGGGCGGCCAGAAACGAGTGGACGTTCACTGCACCCGACGACAGCCTGATCACCGTGCGCACCCACGCGCGCATCCACGCCAACAACGGCGACACCTGCCGCGCGGCGGCACTGGACCACCAGGGCATCATCCTGCAACCGGATTTCCTGGTCGCCGACGATCTGCGCCGCGGCGACCTGGTCGAACTGCTGCCGACCTACCGGGCGATGACGCTCGGCATCCACGCGGTGTACCCCTCGCGCAAACACCTGCCGATCAAGACGCGCCGGCTGATCGACTTCCTCGTCGAGGCGTTTGCGGCGCCCGTCTGGGACACGCCGCCAGCCGCCTGAATGTCCGCTCCCGCCGTCGAAAGCAGACGGCGGGCAACAACCAGCTGCTATCAAAGTGGGTCAGCGTGAGATGGCCTAGTTGGCTTCGGCACTGCTGCGGACAATGGCAGAGCGGCAACGGACCGCAAGAAGGCGCACCGCTGACGGCGAAACTTCGCATCAGTGGCGCGGTCACTACTGGACCGGCCATCCGGCCGCAGGGGGAATGCCATGCGCGCGATCGCGAAATTCCTGCTCCGCAACCGTGGCTTCATCACCTTCTTGCTGTGCATGATCGTGTTCCGCAGCGCAGTAGCCGACTGGAACGTGGTGCCAACCGGCTCGATGCAACCCACCATCCGCATCGGCGACCGCATCCTGGTCGACAAGCTGGCCTACGACGTGCGCCTGCCGCTGACTCACATCTCACTCGTGCACATGGCCGACCCGCAACGCGGCGACATCGTGGTGCTGGATTCGCACGCCGCTCACGAGCGGCTGGTGAAACGGGTGATCGGCCTACCCGGCGACCAGGTGGCGATGCGCGGCAACGCTCTCTTTATCAACGGCCATGCGGCGCGTTACGTCACCGGCAGCTATAGCGGCATCCATGACGATATGCGCGATCCGGCGCACTACGAAATCGAGCATTACGGCGTGATGCGCCACGCGATCCGCCTTTCCGACTACCGCCCCAGCGCGGCCAGCAACTTCGGCCCGGTGCAGGTACCCGCCGGCCAGTACCTCCTGCTCGGCGACGACCGCGACAACAGCATGGACTCGCGCTACTTCGGCTTCTTCCCGCGCAACGCGATCGTCGGCCGCGCCCGCCACGTGGTTGTCTCGCTCGATCCCGAACATCACTACCTGCCGCGTGCGGACCGCTTCGGTGCGGCGCTGGACTGACGCGGCCGCCACCCGTCAGGGAATCCCGAACAGCCATGTTTCAAGCCGGCCGTCCCGCATAAGGCAGGGACCCGGCGAATCCAGAGTCATTGAAGTACAACGACGATCCCTGCTGGCGACGCGTCGTGAGCAAGGGTCATCTTGCGCCTGCTGACCGTTGGCGGGAGCACACGTCGAGCGGCCGGCCAAAGGCGGTCCCTAAAGTACCCTGACCAGCGTCCCCTGATGAAACACGATCTGCCACTCGTCGCCTGCGCGCCGCCAGACCGTACTCCGCCGGCTCACCCGCTCGCCCTGCTCCAGGGTGTAGGTGAGCAGGTAGGTATCCGGCCCGAGTTCGCGGCAGTGGAAATCGCGGGTCTTCCAGCTGTGTTCGGCGGGATCGGGGGCGCGGTGTTCCAGTACGTCGAGGACGTGGGCGCGGCTGTAGCGGCGGCCGGAGGCGCCAATTTCCCAGAAGTCGGTGGCGGCCATGCGTTCGAATTCGGCGCGAGTACTGCCGAACTCGGGGCGATGGAAGATCGGCTCGCGCCGGCGCAGCGCTTCCAGCACGGGCAGCAGCCCGGGTGGCGTGACCAGTTCGGGTTCGGCGGGATCGGACGCCTGCTGTCGATCGCGATTCGATGTTCGGCTCACGGCTTTTGCTCCGCTGCGACGAAGACGCCCGCTACTTTGACCGGTGCCGCGGCCCGATGCGAGTGCCTTGGCGTCTATGATCCGTCGGCATGTCCCCGGCAGGCGGACTTCCTGCCGGCAAGCCGATCGGCAGCTACTTGAGATAGCTCTTCAGCACGGCAAGCACCGGCAGCAACTCGTCCTGCTGCTTCGTGTTGCCGGCGTCGGCCACGTGGGAGCGCAGGTGGCCCTCCATCACCTGAAGGATCAGGCCATTGACCGCGCCGCGCACGGCGGCCAGCTGTTGCAGCACGGCGCCGCACTCTTCGTCGCCTTCGATGGCGCGTTCGAGCGAAGCCACCTGGCCGCCGATGCGGCGAACCCGGGCGACCAGTTTCTTCCGGTTTTCCTGAATGTGGGACATGGCGACTGCCTGACGGTCATATACTACGGGGGAGTATATGACCCGAGAACCAACCATGCCCGCCCCCGACATCTCGCCATTCACGCACAGCCACCAGTTCAACCACGTCGACGCGAAGGCGGAGCGCAATACCCGGCGCGTGGTGTTCATCACGGCGGCCATGATGGTCGTGGAAATCGCGGGCGGCTACTGGCTGAACTCGATGGCCCTGCTGGCCGATGGCTGGCATATGAGTTCGCACGCGCTGGCGATGGGGCTGTCCGTCATGGCCTACGTGTTCGCCAGGCGCTACGCGAAGGACCGGCGCTTCGCCTTCGGCACGTGGAAGATCGAGATTCTCGGCGGCTACAGCAGCGCCTTGCTGCTCGCCGTCGTCGCCGCGCTGATGATGATCCAGTCGATCGAACGGCTGTTCGCGCCCGCCGCGATCCACTACGACGAGGCCATCCTGATCGCGGTGATCGGCCTGGGAGTCAACCTGTTGTGCGCGTGGCTGCTGAAGGGAGAGCACGGGCACGAGCATGGCCACCATCACGGGCATGGGCATGGGCACGACCACGGGCACGACCATCACCATGACGTGAACCTGCGCGCAGCCTACCTGCATGTCATCGCGGACGCGGCAACCTCCGTGCTCGCTATCGTCGCGCTGGTCGGAGGGAAGCTTTACGGCGCCGCCTGGCTCGATCCGGTCATGGGCATCGTGGGTTCGATCCTGGTGGCGCGATGGGCCTGGGGCCTGCTGCGCGAGTCCGGCAAGATTCTTCTGGACGCCGAAATGGACCAGCCGGTGGTCGAGGAAATCCGCGACGTGGTGAAAGAGCATTTTTCGGCGGCGGCCGTCAGCGACCTGCATGTCTGGCGCGTCGGTCGCAACAGCTACGCCTGCATCCTCGGGCTGGTCGCCACCTCGGCCATCAGCGCCGAGGAAGTCCGCCGGCAACTGGCCATCCACGAGGAACTGGTACACGTGACGGTCGAGGTCGCGGTGGCCTGATCGCTGATCGACCGCACGACAGGGCGGGATCGCCTTGCTACGCAGGCGGCTGCCACAACTCGATGCGGGTGCCCTCGGGGTCGACGATCCAGCCGAAGCGGCCGAACTCACTCTGGTCGATGCGTTCGTCCACCTCGACGCCGGCGACGCGCAGTTGCGCCAGCAGCGCGTCGAGGTCGTCGACGCGGAAGTTGATCATGTAGGGCTGTGCGCCGGGTCCGAAATAACCGGTGTCGGCGGCGAAAGGGGACCACAGGGTGTAGCCGGGGCGCTGGGCGTCCTCGTTGAAGCGGACGCCACCCCACTCTTCGACGTTGAGGCCGAGATGCCGTGCGTACCATGCGCCGAGCGCGGCGGGGTCGCGTGATTTGAAGAAGATGCCGCCGAGTCCGGTGACCTTGGCCATGTTGCTGTCCTCTCTCGATCGGGTTTGCCGACGGGCTGCGTTACGCTCAGGACGAACGGGCTTCTGCAGTATCGAAGAACGCCTGCACATCCGCCAGTTCGCGCGTGCGCGGCATCGGCGGCAGGCTGGCGAGGAAAAGCTTGCCATAGCCCTTGCTGGTGAGGCGCGGGTCGCACAGCACCAGCACGCCGCGGTCGTGCATGTCGCGGATCAGGCGGCCGGCGCCCTGCTTCAGCGCGATCACCGCGCTGGGCACTTGCCAGCCCATGAAGGGATTGATGCCGGATTGTTCCAGTGCGGCGAGGCGCGCCATCAGCACCGGATCGTCGGGCGCGGCAAACGGCAGCTTGTCGATCACCACCACGCTGAGCGCCTCGCCGACCACGTCGACGCCTTCCCAGAAACTGGCCGCGCCGAGCAGCACGCCGTGGCCGCTGGCGCGGAATTCCTCCAGCAGTCGTGGACGCGGCGCGGTGCCCTGCACGAACAGCGGCCACGGCACCTTGTCCTGCAGCAGTTCGGCGGCGCGGCGCAGTGCGCGATGCGAGGTGAACAGCAGGAACGCGCGGCCGTTGGAGGCGTGCAGCACCGGCAACACGGTCTCGATCACCTGCTCGGTGTAGTCGCGGGCGTTCGGATCCGCCAAGCCCGACGGCAGGTAGCACAGGCCCTGGTGCGCGTAGTCGAACGGGCTCTCCAGGCTCAGTGTCTGCGGCTCGTCGAGGCCGAGCTGGCGCGCGAAGTGGTCGAAGTTGCCGGCCACCGACAGCGTGGCCGAGGTGTGGATCCAGGCCGCCTGGGTGCGTTCGCGCAAGCCGCGCATCGGCACCGCCAGGTCCAGCGGCGTGGCGTACAGCGCGAAGCCGCGCGGGAAGGTTTCGTACCAGCGCACGTCGTGGTCGCCATGCGATTCGACGATGCGGTCCAGCCGCTCGGTGAACAGCTCGGCGCGTTCGTGCAGGTTGGCGAAGCCACGTGAGCGCTCGGCCTGCGAGGCGAGCAGTTCGGCCAGCGTGGCGAGCAGTTCGCGCGCGTCGTGCAGCGAGGTGCGCACGTCGGCGCGGTCTTCCAGCAGCTGGAATGCACCGCGCGCGGGCAGCGGCTCCAGCGCCAGGCGCAATTTGCGCAACGCGTCCTGCAGCGCTTCCACCGGCTCCAGCAGCAGGCCGATCGCGCCGGTGATGCCCGCGCATTCGGTCAGCGCATCCTGCGCCAGCTCGGTCAACTGGCGCGCGCTGATGCTCTGCGAGAAGAACTGCCCGGCCAGTTCGGGGATCTGGTGCGCCTCGTCCAGGATGAAAGCGGCGGCGCCCGGCAGGATCTCGCCGAAGCCTTCCTGCTTCAGCGCCAGGTCGGCGAACAGCAGATGGTGATTGACCACCACCACGTCCGCTTCGAGCGCCTCGCGGCGTGCCTTCACCACGTGGCAATCGTCGAAGAACGGGCACTCCACGCCGAGGCAGTTTTCCGGCGTGGAAGTGACGCGCGGCCACAACGGCGATTCTTCCGGCACCTCGGCCAGCTCCATGCGGTCGCCGCGGCGCGTGCGCGCGGACCACGCCCGGATCGTCGCCAGCTGCGCCGCCTGCGCGCGCTCGAAGGTGGCGCCCTCGCGCACGGTCTGGTCGAGCCGGTACAGGCACAGGTAATTCGCGCGCCCCTTCAGCAGCGCGGTCTTCAGGCGCGCGCCCAGCACCGAACGCACCTTCGGCAGGTCGCGGAAGTACAGCTGGTCCTGCAGCGCCTTGGTGCCGGTGGAGATGATCACCCGTTCGCCCGACAGCAGCGCCGGCACCAGATACGCATAGGTCTTGCCGGTGCCGGTGCCGGCTTCGGCGATCAGCGTGTCGCGTCCGGCAATCGCCTGCTGCACCGCGCGTGCCATCGCCTGCTGCGCCAGCCGCGGCGCGAAGTTCGGCAGTTCGCGTGCGAACGGGCCGTCGGCACCGAGCAGGGCGCCGACGTCGTCGGACTCGGTGTCATCGAGGTCGTTCATCCGCCAAGTATGGCGGAGCGGCAGCGCTCGACAAAGCGGCAGCGGGAACCTCGGCCGGCGCCGGCGCATCAACTTGGCAGCCATGCGCCCGCCTACCGAAGGAGAACCGACGTGAGACTGTTCGCACCCGAGCCGGCACCCACGCTCGACCTGGTCGACATCCACGGCCAGCCGATCATGACCAGCAGCCGCGGTCGCCTCACCCTGCTGTCGTTCTTCCGCGACGCCGCCTGCCCATTCTGCAATTTCCGCATCTACGAACTGACCCATCGGCACGCGGAACTGGCCGAGCGCGGACTGGACATCGTCGCCGTGTTCAGCGCCTCGCAGGCGGACGTGTTGCGCTTCGCCGGACACCGGCCGCGCCCGTTCCAGATTGCCGCCGATCCCACGTCGAGCGCACACGAACTCTACGGCGTCGAGCGTTCGCTGTGGCGCAAGCTGAAAGCGATCGCGACGCGCGTACCGACCCTGCTCAAGGGCATGCGCCTGGTCGGCTGGGCCGGCCTCAACACCGGCAACCTGATGCCGGCCGACTTCCTGGTCAACGAGCACGGCCGCATCGTCGAGGCGTACTACGGCCGCGATGCCGGCGATCGCATCCCACTGGAGCGGGTCGAACAGTTCCTCTCCCGCCCCCGGGCCAGGCGCGCGGCGTAGCCCCCGCCGCGGCTACTGGCAACAGCACCGGTCATGGTTCACCATGCCGGCACCGCCACGGGGAGACGCATCATGACGACCGAACTGTGCATGCTGGTGTGGAGCGTCGTGCTGGGACTGGTGCAGGTCGCGATTACCGCGACCTGCATGGTCGGCCAGCGCGGACTGGGCTGGGCCGCCAGCCCGCGCGACGAGATCAAACCGCCGCTCAGCGGCATCGGCGGCCGGCTGGACCGCGCCCGCGCGAATTTCCTGGAAACCTTTCCGCTGTTCGTCGCCGTGGTGCTGGCCGCGCACCTGCTGCAACGCCACGACAACATGACTGTGCTCGGCGCCCAGCTCTACTTCTGGGCCCGGCTGGCCTACGTACCGGTATACGCCGCCGGCATTCCCTACCTGCGCACCCTGCTCTGGGCGGCGAGCATCGCCGGCATCGTGCTGGTGCTGACGCGCCTGCTCTGACGGCCGCATCACCACCGGCGGGCATGACGCGCGAAACCGGTCCGTCGGTTTGTCGGGATAGCCGCACACGTCGAGCGGTCATCCACTGACTCATTGCACTCGCGGCTCCGTGCTAAAAAAGCGAGCGAGGCGCGCCTCCCGAATCCGCGTCGCACCGATTGGTCATCCGTCATTCTCTTGCCGGCGAGAACTTCCCATGATTGCGGACGCGTCCTTTTACGACTACGTGCATCCCGGCCACTTCATGCTCTTCGTCGAGGCGGCCAGGAAGTTCGACTGCCACATCCTGGTGCGCAAGACCGGGGCCGCTTCGATCAGCTGGATGGGCAAGCCCGGCTACACCGGCAAGCGCGGCGACCTGAAGGCCAAGACCGCCGACCTCAAGGCCGGTCGCCATCCGGTCGCAGGACTGGTCTGCTCGCCGCTGCTACGGCCGGATGCGTTCACCTCGGATCGACTGAACACGGCCAGGAAGCTGTGGATGGAGAGCCGCTACCTGATCACCGAGACCGGCGACCACGCGGGTTTCGACGACCGGCAACAACCCACCGGCTGCCGCACGCCCTACCTGGTGCAGACCAACCCGAACCATCCGCACTACGGCTGCGTCGCACTGGTGGAAAGCGGCCTGTTCGCGCCCCGCTACGTGCACGGCGACTACGACCTGTTCGCGATCATCCCCGCCGGCAAGCCGTTCGATGTGGAGAACGCCCACCGGCATGCCCACGAAGTCCGCATGGGCACGACCGTGGCGCCGGGTCAGATGGGCCTCGCGCAGCGCGAGAAGCGGCTGGCGGCAAATTTCGAGGGGCCATTGGTCTTCAGGGTGTCGACCTTCCTCAACGTCCGCATCGCGGCAACCCATCCCGACCCCGGCGCGCTGATGGTGAACCACGGGGAGATCGTCAGCTGGCGAAAGAAGATGCCCGACCCCACCGCGATCTACCTCGCGAACGGACGGCGCAACAAGGAAGACATCCTCGAGCCCGCGGTCAAATGGCGAAAGAATGCAAGTGTGCCCGACCCCACCGCGATCTATCTCGCGGACGGGCGACGCAACAAGCCGGACATCGAGGTACCCGCCGAATACGAGGACGTGCTGGCGGTCATGCCGCGCATGGTCAACGGCCAATGGGGCACGATCCTCCCGAAGAACAGCCAGCAAGCGTTCGAGGACTTCTACCTCGACGCCTGATCCGGCGCTGCGGCAAAGCTCGCCTCAGTAGCGCGGAATCCCCGCCTTGTGGCACTGCCCCACCCACTTGCGGGCCGTGGCGGCGCCGTTCGCATCGCGTGCCTGCAGGCGCATCTCCACGATGGTCTGCCAGTTGCGTGCGCACAGCGGACCCAGCC
>Ga0207690_10000959_pt1 | contig 18469 bp, 31 predicted proteins | sample KBSC23metaG_FD_184315 | JGI IMG/M metagenome (GOLD analysis project Ga0207690, IMG submission 184315) | Corn rhizosphere microbial communities from Kellogg Biological Station, Michigan, USA - KBS C2-3 metaG (SPAdes) (version 2) | ecosystem: Host-associated > Plants > Roots > Rhizosphere > Soil ...
CCCTTCTTCAACAACTATCGTCCGCAGTTCTACTTCCGTACAACAGACGTAACAGGGGCGATCGAGCTGCCCGAAGGTAAAGAAATGGTGATGCCGGGTGACAATGTATCGATTACGGTTAAGCTGATTTCCCCGATTGCGATGGAAGAAGGTCTGCGCTTCGCTATTCGTGAAGGTGGTCGTACCGTCGGTGCTGGCGTCGTTGCCAAAATCATTGAATAAAGTTTGCTGCGGCAAATTTATAGACATTGCCAAAGGTGGAGCGCTGCCTTTGGCTCGTTCTTTTAAGGAAAAGCTATGCAACAAACCCTTGCGAAACAAAAAATCCGTATCCGTTTGAAAGCTTTCGACTATCGTCTGATCGATCAGTCCGCTCTGGAAATCGTAGAGACTGCCAAGCGTACCGGTGCAGTGGTCAAGGGCCCGGTTCCTCTGCCGACTCGCATTCAGCGCTTCGACATCCTGCGTTCGCCGCATGTCAACAAGACCTCGCGCGACCAGTTCGAGATTCGCACCCACCAACGCCTGATGGATATCGTCGATCCGACTGACAAGACTGTTGATGCACTAATGAAATTGGATCTGCCAGCCGGTGTAGACGTTGAAATCAAGTTGCAGTGATTGCATTGGCCGTTGTAACTCCGTGCATACCACAAATTTCGGTTTTTGTGGCTTGTGAAATGAAAGTTTGCGGGTTATAATGGCCGGCTTCGGTATTGATATGGTTTTCATGTCAATGCGTTTTAGTTGTACAACATCAGCCCCACCCAATCGCAGGTGGGAATGGAGAAAACAATGAGCCAAGGCCTTGTTGGTCGCAAGGTTGGTATGATGCGCATCTTCACGGATGACGGGGATACGATCCCTGTGACCGTGTTGGACGTGTCGAACAACCGCGTGACGCAAATTAAAACCGTGGAAACCGATGGCTATGTAGCTGTTCAGGTTGCCTACGGCAAGCGCCGTGCTTCCCGTGTGAATAAAGCGGAAGCCGGCCACCTCGCAAAAGCCGGCGTCGAAGCCGGTATCGTCCTCAAGGAATTTCGTGTTGATGCAGCCAAGGCCGCAGAGTTGAGGGCTGGTGACGCCATCGCTGTGAGTATTTTCGAGGCTGGTCAGAAAGTGGATGTGCAGGGTGTGTCCATTGGTAAGGGCTATGCTGGTACGATCAAGCGCTACAATTTTGGTTCTGGTCGTGCAACCCATGGTAATTCCCGCTCTCATAACGTGCCGGGCTCCATCGGTATGGCGCAGGATCCAGGTCGTGTTTTTCCTGGTAAGCGCATGACCGGTCATATGGGTGATGTTACTACGACCGTGCAGAATCTTGAGGTTGCGCGCGTAGATGCTGAGCGTCAGTTGTTGATGGTCAAGGGCGCGGTTCCTGGTGCGAAGAACGGTCAAGTGATTGTTCGTCCTGCTGTTAAAGTCAAAGCCAAGAAGGGAGCCTAATCGATGGAACTCAAGCTCCTGAACGAACAAGGTCAGGCTGCATCCAATGTTGTTGCGCCGGATACGATTTTCGGTCGTGACTACAACGAAGCGCTGATTCATCAGATTGTCGTTGCTTATCAGGCTAACGCTCGTAGTGGTAATCGCAAGCAGAAGGATCGCCAGGAAGTTAGCCATACAACTAAGAAGCCGTGGCGTCAGAAGGGTACTGGACGTGCTCGTGCTGGTATGTCGTCTTCGCCGTTGTGGCGTGGCGGTGGTCGTATTTTCCCGAATACGCCAGACGAAAACTTTTCGCACAAGGTTAACAAGAAAATGTATCGTGCAGGTCTCTGCTCGATTCTTTCTCAGTTGGCTCGCGAGGGTCGTTTGAGCGTTGTTGAGAATCTATCGGTTGAGGCGCCGAAAACCAAATTGTTGGCGCAGAAGCTGAAGGGCATGGGGCTGGATTCAGTGCTCGTCATTACCGACAGTCTCGACGAAAATCTGGTGCTTGCCTCGCGCAACCTGCCGAATGTGCTGGTGGTCGAGCCGCGCCATGCTGATCCCGTTTCCTTGGTGTTCTATAAGAAGGTTCTGATTACCAAGTCGGCATTGGCCAAGATTGAGGAGATGCTGACATGAACGCAATCATGAAGCATAGTGAAGAACGTCTGATGAAAGTGCTGCTGGCTCCGGTAATTTCGGAAAAGGCTACCTTTGTCGCAGAAAAGAATGAGCAAGTCGTTTTCCGTGTCGCACCGGACGCTACCAAGCCGGAAATCAAGGCGGCCGTTGAGTTGCTGTTCAAAGTGCAAGTGGAGTCGGTGCAAGTCGTGAACCGTCAAGGTAAGCAGAAACGTACTGGTCGTTTTGTGGGTCGTCGCAATCATACTCGTCAGGCCTACGTTTGCCTGAAGCCTGGTCAGGAAATCAACTTCACCGAGGAGGCTAAATAATGGCACTCGTGAAAATGAAACCGACGTCGGCCGGTCGTCGTGCGATGGTCAAGGTTGTTAACCCAGACCTGTATAAAGGCCGTCCGTTCGCTGCCCTCGTTGAAAAAAAATCGAAGACTGCTGGTCGTAATAACAATGGTCATATCACCACTCGCCACATTGGTGGTGGTCATAAGCACCATTACCGCGTAGTCGACTTTCGTCGTAATAAAGATGGCATCTTGGCTACGGTCGAGCGTATCGAATATGATCCGAATCGCAGTGCGCATATTGCGCTACTTTGCTATGCAGATGGCGAGCGCTGCTACATCATTGCACCCAAGGGTGTGGTTGTTGGTGATCAGTTGATGAATGGCTCTGAAGCGCCAATCAAGGTCGGCAACTGTTTGCCAATCCGTAATATTCCGGTTGGTACGACGATGCACTGTGTCGAAATGCTGCCTGGTAAAGGTGCGCAAATGGCACGTACAGCGGGCGCAGCTGTGGTTTTGATGGCGCGCGAAGGCATGTACGCTCAAGTACGTCTTCGCTCTGGCGAAGTGCGCCGGGTGCACATTGAGTGTCGTGCCACTGTTGGTGAAGTTGGTAACGGCGAGCACAACTTGCGCAAGATTGGTAAGGCTGGAGCCACGCGCTGGCGAGGTATTCGTCCGACGGTTCGTGGTGTTGCAATGAATCCGATCGATCACCCTCATGGTGGTGGTGAGGGGCGTACTGCAGCAGGCCGTCACCCGGTGTCGCCGTGGGGTCAACAGACCAAGGGTAAGAAGACGCGCAGCAACAAGCGTACGACTTCGATGATCGTCTCGCGCCGCAAGAAATAAGGGGTAACACATGACACGTTCATTGAAAAAAGGGCCGTTCTGTGACGCCCACTTGCTGAAAAAAGTCGAGGCTGCGCAAGCATCGAAGGACAAGAAGCCGATCAAGACTTGGTCGCGTCGTTCGACGATTCTGCCCGACTTCATCGGTCTGACGATTGCGGTGCATAACGGCAAGCAGCATGTGCCGGTTTATGTGTCTGAGAACATGGTTGGTCACAAGCTCGGCGAATTTGCGCTGACTCGCACGTTCAAGGGTCATGCTGCCGATAAGAAGGCCAAGAAATAAGGTGCGATGATGGAAACAAAAGCTATTCTCCGTGGCGCACGCCTTTCGGAACAGAAGGGGCGCCTTGTGGCTGACCTAATCCGTGGCAAGAGAGTCGATCAAGCTCTAAATATCCTAGCATTCAGCCCGAAAAAAGGTGCTGTTATCATTAAGAAAGTGCTCGAGTCCGCGATTGCGAATGCCGAGCATAACGATGGTGCAGACATCGACGAACTGAAAGTCAAGACGATTTATGTTGAAAAGGGGGCGATCCTCAAGCGTTTTACTGCGCGCGCAAAAGGGCGTGGTGATCGTATTTCGAAGCAAACCTGTCACATCTACGTGACTGTCGGTAACTAAGGGGCCACGATGGGACAGAAAATTCATCCAACCGGTTTTCGTCTTTCAGTGACGCGTAACTGGGCTTCGCGTTGGTATGCAGGCATGGGCAATTTTTCCTCTATGCTTGTCGAAGACCTTAAAGTTCGTGCTTACCTGAAGAAGAAGCTGAAGAATGCTTCGGTCGGTCGCATTGTGATCGAGCGTCCTGCTAAGAATGCACGTATTACGATTTTCAGCTCGCGTCCGGGCGTTGTCATCGGTAAGAAGGGCGAAGACATCGAAGTTCTGAAGTCTGCTCTGTCTAAGCTAATGGGCGTACCCGTACACGTGAATATCGAAGAAATTCGCAAGCCGGAAGTCGATGCGCAATTGATTGCTGACTCGATTGCTCAGCAGCTTGAAAAGCGCATCATGTTTCGTCGTGCAATGAAGCGTGCCATGCAGAACGCAATGCGTCTCGGTGCTCAGGGTGTCAAAATTATGTCGTCGGGCCGTTTGAACGGCATTGAAATCGCTCGCAAGGAGTGGTACCGCGAGGGCCGTGTGCCGCTGCATACTTTGCGTGCTGACATTGATTATGGTTTTTCTGAAGCTGAGACCACCTACGGAATCATTGGTATCAAGGTATGGGTTTACAAGGGTGACCGCCTCGCAAGCGGTGAAGCACCGACGATTGAGACACCGGTTGACGAGGAAAAGAAGCGTCGCGGCCCGCGTCGCGACGATGGTAAGCCCGGTAGCCGTCCTCGTGGCAAGAAGGCTGATGGCTCTGAAGGAAATATTTCGGCTGCCAAGCGTGTTCGCGCCCCTAAGAAGGCTGATAGCGCTGTGCCGGCTGAGAAAGCAGGAGAATAAACATGCTGCAACCTGCACGTAGAAAATATCGTAAAGAGCAGAAAGGCCGTAATAAAGGTATTTCGCATGAACGTGGCACATCTGTGTCCTTCGGTGAATATGGCCTGAAGGCTGTTGGTCGCGGTCGTATTACGGCTCGCCAGATTGAGGCGGCGCGTCGTGCAATGACGCGTCATATCAAGCGTGGTGGTCGTATCTGGATCCGCATTTTCCCAGACAAGCCGATTTCCCAAAAACCAGCCGAAGTTCGTATGGGTAATGGTAAGGGTAATCCGGAGTACTACGTGGCTGAAATTCAGCCGGGTAAAGTGCTGTATGAGATGGATGGCGTCGATGAAGCTCTGGCACGTGAGGCATTTCGCTTGGCTGCTGCCAAACTGCCGTTGCCGACCACCTTCGTGCTCCGTCAAGTCGGCCAATAATAGGAGTGAAACATGAAAGCATCTGAACTCCGTGGCAAGGATGAGGAGGCTCTGCAGAAAGAGCTGAACGAATTGCTCAAAGCGCAATTCAGCTTACGCATGCAAATTGCAACGCAGCAGCTTTCCAACACTGCGCAGCTTAAAAAAGTGCGTCGTAATATCGCACGCGTGAAAACGATCATGAATCAGAAGGACGCTAAGTAATGAACGATCAAGTGAAAGAGTCGCTCAAGCGCACTCTGATTGGGAAGGTCGTTTCCGACAAAATGGACAAAACAGTGACTATTTTGGTCGAACGTCGTGTCAAGCATCCACTGTATGGCAAGATCGTTGTTCGCTCCAAGAAATACCACGCGCACGACGAGGCCAATAAGGCTAAGGAGGGCGATACAGTGGAGATCCAAGAAGGTCGTCCGATCTCCAAGACGAAGGCATGGTCGGTTATCCGCGTAATACAGGTTGCACAAACCGTCTAGGCTAATCGTAAATAGTGCTTGCGAGCCCGGCATTTTGGTGTAATAATGTCGGGCTTGGTTCTCAAAAAATGTTTGTGGGATTCCATTGCGGTGCTATACGGTTAAATCTGGTAGTCCTTATACTACTGAAGTGGTTTTTGTAACTGTCCACCCAATCGGCTGGGCTCTTCTGAGTTAGCTGACGGGACCAAGACTGACCGCGAGCCCGCGTTGGGCGGATGAGCGGATTAAGTTGGGAAAGAAAATACTATGATTCAAACTGAGAGCCGGCTCGAAGTGGCCGACAACACGGGTGCGCGTGAAGTTCTGTGTATCAAGGTGCTGGGTGGTTCAAAGCGTCGTTACGCCAGCATCGGTGACATTATTAAAGTCACGGTCAAAATTGCGGCTCCGCGTGGGCGTGTAAAAAAAGGTGAGATTTACAATGCTGTGGTTGTTCGCACTGCTAAAGGGGTGCGTCGTCAAGATGGCTCGCTAGTCAGGTTCGATGGTAATGCTGTCGTGCTGCTGAACAACAAGCTTGAGCCGATTGGTACCCGTATTTTTGGGCCGGTGACTCGTGAGTTGCGTACCGAGCGCTTTATGAAAATTGTGTCGCTCGCGCCTGAAGTTCTGTAAGGAGTCGTCATGGATAAGATTCGCAAAAACGACGAAGTCATCATTCTGACTGGTAAGGACAAGGGTAGGCGTGGCGTGGTCAAGCAGCGTCTTGGTGCGAACTGCGTCTTGGTCGAGGGTGTAAATGTCGCCAAAAAGGCGATGCGGCCAAACCCGATGACTGGTGCAACTGGTGGCATCGTTGATAAGCTGATGCCAATTCACGTGTCCAACGTTGCGTTGTTCAATGCTGCGACTGGTAAGGCAGATCGCGTTGGCTTTAAGGATGTGGGTGGTAAAAAGGTCCGCATTTATAAGTCGAATGGCGAAGTTGTTAAGGTGTAAGACATCATGGCCCGTCTCCAACAAATTTATAAAGAAAAAGTCGTCGCTGATCTGATCTCTAGGTTCGGGTATAAGTCGGTGATGGAGGTTCCGCGTCTGACCAAGATTACTCTGAATATGGGGTTGTCTGAAGCGGTTGCGGATAAAAAGGTCATCGAGCATGCTGTTGGTGATCTGATCAAGATTGCTGGTCAAAAGCCGGTTGTAACCAAGGCACGCAAGGCAATCGCGGGGTTTAAGATTCGTGAGGGTTATCCGATTGGCTGCATGGTGACTCTGCGTGGTGCTCGCATGTACGAATTTCTGGATCGCCTGATTACTGTAGCGTTGCCGCGCGTGCGTGACTTTCGTGGTGTCTCTGGTCGTGCTTTTGATGGTCGTGGAAACTACAACATCGGTGTGAAAGAGCAAATCATTTTCCCCGAAATTGATTACGACAAGATTGACGCCCTGCGTGGGATGAATATTAGTATTACCACGACCGCGAAGACCGACGAAGAGGCGAAGGCGCTTCTCGCCGCATTTAAATTCCCGTTCAGAAACTGAGGCTGCCATGGCAAAACTGGCACTGATTAACCGCGAACAAAAGCGCGCAGCACTGGTCAAGAAATATGCTGGCAAGCGCGCCGAGTTGAAGGCAATCATCGACGATCAAACAAAATCGGAAGAAGAGCGCTATGAGGCTCGTCTGAAGTTGCAGGCGCTGCCACGCAATGCAAATCCGACCCGTCAGCGTAATCGTTGCGCCTTGACCGGTCGTCCGCGTGGCACCTTCCGTAAGTTTGGTCTGGCACGTACGAAAATCCGTGAAATCGCCATGCGCGGCGAGATTCCGGGTATCACTAAAGCTAGCTGGTAATAGGAGAAGATCCAATGAGTATGAGCGATCCTATCGCCGACATGCTGACCCGCATTCGTAATGCGCAAGGTGTGCAAAAAACTACGGTTGCTATGCCGTCGTCTAAGGTCAAAATTGCAATTGCCAAGGTCCTCAAGGACGAGGGTTATATTGAAGATTACGCCGTGTTCGAGGCCGGTGGAAAGGCTGAGTTGAGGGTTGGTCTGAAGTATTATGCCGGTCGTCCGGTCATTGAGCGCCTTGAACGCGTCTCTCGCCCTGGTTTGCGCATCTACAAGCGCAAGGATGAGATTCCGCAGGTGATGAATGGTCTTGGTGTGGCAATTGTCTCTACACCGAAAGGTGTTATGACTGACCGCAAAGCACGCGCAACCGGTGTCGGTGGCGAAGTTATTTGCTACGTGGCCTAAGGAGTGCAAAATGTCTCGTGTAGGTAAAATGCCAATCGCACTGCCGGAAGGGGCTGAGGTGATCATTGGTGCGGATCAAATTACCGTCAAAGGCCCTCTAGGTATTTTGATTCAGGCTTTGAATGGTCTTGTTAAGATCGTAAACGACAACCGAATCCTGAGAATTTCGCCAATCAACGATAGCCGTGAGGCGAACGCAATGTCTGGGACGCTTCGGGCCTTGGTTAATAACATGATCATCGGGGTCACTAAGGGTTTCGAAAAGAAGCTATCTTTGGTGGGCGTTGGTTATCGTGCGCAAGCACAAGGCGATAAGGTAAACCTGTCCTTGGGTTTTTCGCATCCTGTTGTGCATCAGATGCCAGCAGGTGTGAAGTGCGAAACACCGTCGCAAACCGAGATCCTGATCAAAGGCGTTGATAAACAGAAGGTCGGTTTGACGGCTGCTAAAATTCGTGATTACCGCCCGCCAGAGCCATATAAAGGCAAGGGTGTCCGCTATGCGGATGAAGTGGTAACACTCAAAGAAACCAAGAAGAAGTAATAGGGGTTGACGATGAACAAGAAAGAATCACGTCTGCGCCGCGCGCGCCAAACTCGCGCAAAGATTGCGGAGTTGAAGGTGAACCGCTTGGCAGTGCATCGTACCAATCTGCACATTTACGCAAACATCATCGGCCCGGATGCCAAGATCCTCGCATCGGCGTCTACGCTGGAAGCGGAGGTGCGCCAGGAATTGGCTGGTAAGCCGGGCAAGGGTGGTAATACTGACGCAGCAGCACTAGTTGGGAAACGTGTTGCGGAAAAAGCACTCAAGGCTGGGATTTCTGAAGTCGCTTTCGATCGTTCTGGTTTCCGTTACCACGGTCGTGTGAAGGCGGTGGCGGAAGCTGCACGCGAAGCTGGTCTGAAGTTCTAAGGAAGAATCGTCATGGCAAAAATGCAAGCAAAGACGCAGCAAGGCGAAGAGCGTGACGACGGTCTTCGCGAGAAGATGATTGCGGTTAATCGCGTAACCAAAGTAGTTAAGGGCGGTCGCATCATGGGTTTCGCAGCATTGACCGTTGTTGGTGATGGTGATGGCCGCATCGGTATGGGCAAGGGAAAGTCGAAGGAAGTTCCTGTTGCTGTGCAGAAGGCGATGGAAGAAGCTCGTCGCAAAATGATCAAGGTCACGTTAAAGAACGGTACTTTGCAGCACACCGTTACTGGCAAACACGGGGCGTCGACGGTGATGATCTCGCCGGCAAAAGACGGTACTGGTGTGATCGCAGGTGGCCCGATGCGGGCGATCTTCGAAGTAATGGGTGTGACTAATGTGGTTGCTAAGTCCTACGGTTCGACCAACCCGTACAACATGGTTCGCGCTACGTTGAATGGTCTGGCTAACATGAGTACGCCGTCGGAAATCGCAGCCAAGCGTGGCAAGTCGGTTGAGGAAATCTTCGGCTAAGGTGAATCGAATGGCAAACACAATCAAAGTGAAGCTGGTAAAGGGCCTCATTGGCACTCGCCGCACCCATCGTGCCACCGTTCGTGGCCTCGGTCTGCGTCGTGTGAATTCGGTTTCGGAACTGCAAGACACGCCGGCTATTCGCGGCATGATCAACAAGGTTTCGTATCTTGTGAAAGTGGTGTCGTAAGCACTGCGCTTGCGAACGGAGCAAATCATGGAATTGAATAAGATTCAACCCGCGGCTGGCGCGAAGCATATGAAGCGTCGTGTAGGACGTGGTATCGGTTCCGGTCTGGGCAAGACTGCCGGCCGTGGTCACAAAGGTCAGAAATCACGGTCGGGTGGCTTCCACAAGGTCGGTTTCGAAGGCGGGCAGATGCCGTTGCAGCGTCGTCTTCCTAAACGTGGTTTCAAGTCGATGGTCACACCATTCAAGGCGGAAGTACGCCTTGGTGACTTGGAGAAGCTGCCCGTTGCAGAAATTGATATTCTGGCATTGAAACAGGCTGGTCTCGTTCCCGAACTCGCTCGTGTGGTTCGTGTGATCAAGGCCGGTGAGCTCACCAAGAAAGTGACGGTGAAAGGTCTGGTTGCCACCAAGGGGGCCAAGACTGCCATCGAAGCTGCTGGTGGTTCGGTTGCATAAGTGGCCGCTTTCGGAGCAATAATTGGCGACGACTCCCCAACTCGCTAAAAGTGCGGCAAGCGGCTTCCCATGGCGTCGCCTGTGGTTCCTGCTTGCTGCACTTGTGGTTTATCGCATTGGTGCGCATATTCCAGTACCAGGAATCGATCCCGATCAGCTGAGCCAACTGTTCAAGCAGAACCAAGGTGGTATCTTGGGCATGTTTAACATGTTTTCGGGTGGCGCATTGTCTCGCTTCACGATCTTTGCTCTTGGGATCATGCCGTATATTTCAGCATCGATCATCATGCAGCTCATGTCGATCGTGTCACCACAGCTGGAGGCGCTGAAGAAGGAAGGTGAAGCTGGTCGCCGTAAAATTACGCAATATACTCGCTATGGAACTCTAGTGCTTGCCACTTTCCAAGCGCTCGGTATTGCTGTGGCCTTGGAGTCGCAGCCTGGATTGGTTCTGGATCCGAGTCTCGGCTTTCGTTTTACCACAGTGGTGACGTTAGTGACAGGGACAATGTTCCTGATGTGGCTGGGTGAGCAGATTACCGAGCGTGGTTTGGGCAACGGAATCTCTATCATCATCTTTGCTGGCATTGCCGCAGGTTTGCCGAATGCTATCGGTGGCCTGCTGGAGTTAGTGCGCACAGGGTCAATGAGTGCTCTGTCAGCGATCCTGATTTGTTTCATTGTTGCTGCGGTGACGTTTTTAGTGGTGTTCATCGAGCGTGGTCAACGTAAGATCTTGGTAAATTATGCGAAGCGGCAAGTCGGCAACAAGATTTATGGTGGCCAAAGCAGTCATTTACCACTGAAGTTGAATATGGCAGGGGTGATTCCGCCGATCTTTGCATCGTCGATTATCCTCTTCCCGGCAACCATTACGAGCTGGTTTACTTCTGGAGATACGAGCAATCCGTTTGTACGCTTTTTGAAGGATCTGGCTGCATCGCTGGCTCCGGGTGAGCCGATTCATGCGTTGCTCTACGCGATTGCTATTGTGTTTTTCTGCTTTTTCTATACTGCACTGGTATTTAATAGCAAAGAGACAGCAGATAATCTGAAGAAGAGTGGTGCTTTCGTTCCAGGAATTCGACCTGGGGAGCAAACAGCGCGTTATATCGACAAGATTTTGATGCGTTTGACACTAGCAGGTGCCGTGTATATTACGCTGGTCTGCTTGCTGCCAGAATTTCTGATTGCGCGCTGGAAGGTGCCGTTCTACTTCGGGGGAACATCACTGCTAATTATCGTCGTGGTGACGATGGACTTCATGGCTCAGGTACAGAACTATGTGATGTCGCAGCAGTATGAGTCGCTCCTACGCAAGGCAAATTTCAAGGGCGGGATGCCGACGCGCTGAGGCTGCGACGATCCGTTAGAAAAACGAAGAGACCGCATGGCAAAAGACGACGTAATCCAAATGCAGGGGGAGATTCTTGAAAATCTTCCAAATGCGACCTTTAGGGTCAAGTTGGAAAACGGGCATGTAGTACTCGGACATATTTCCGGGAAGATGCGCATGAACTATATTCGCATCTTGCCTGGTGATAAGGTGACGGTGGAATTGACACCCTATGATTTGAGCCGAGCACGTATCGTGTTTCGTACCAAGTAAGAGTAACCAGAACTGTAAGAAAGAGGGCAAAAATGAAAGTGCTCGCATCAGTTAAGCGGATTTGCCGCAACTGCAAAATCATCAAGCGCAAGGGTGTTGTTCGCGTCATCTGTACCGAGCCACGCCATAAGCAGCGCCAAGGTTAATTAACGTTATCGATCGAGGAATAACGAATGGCACGTATTGCAGGGGTGAATATCCCCAATCACCAGCACATCGTGATCGGCCTGATGGCGATCTATGGAATAGGACGTTCGCGTGCTCAGCAAATCTGCGAGCAGACGAGTGTTCCGACCACGAAGAAAGTCAAGGATCTGGACGATAACGAGCTGGAAAAGCTGCGTGATGCGATCAGCAAGTTTGTCGTGGAAGGCGATTTGCGCCGCGAAGTGTCGATGAGCATCAAACGCTTGATGGATCTGGGCTGCTACCGTGGCCTGCGACATCGCAAGGGCTTGCCATGTCGTGGTCAACGTACACGTACCAATGCCCGTACTCGCAAAGGTCCGCGCAAGGCAGCAGCATCCCTGAAGAAATAATCCAGGTAAGTCGGATAGGAAACAATCATGGCAAAAGCCCCGAATAACGCCGCAGCAGCACGCGTGCGCAAAAAAGTCAAAAAGAATGTTGCCGAAGGTGTCGCACATGTCCACGCCTCCTTCAACAATACTATTATCACGATCACTGATCGCCAAGGTAATGCCTTGTCGTGGGCGACTTCCGGTGGTGCAGGCTTCAAGGGTTCGCGCAAATCGACTCCGTTTGCAGCGCAGGTTGCGGCCGAAGCGGCAGGCAAGGTTGCCATGGAGTATGGTGTGAAGAATCTGGAAGTGCGTATCAAGGGCCCGGGACCGGGACGCGAATCTGCAGTTCGTGCACTCAATAGCCTCGGTTTGAAGATCACGCTGATTCAGGATGTGACGCCTGTTCCGCATAACGGCTGTCGTCCGCCTAAGCGCCGTCGCATCTAATTCTGCTAGTAGCAGTTGCAGTAAGTGGGCCCGCCAACGAACTTGGCGGGTTTTGTTCTTAAGACCACCGTCTGATAGCAAGAGGATCAGACTAGCGCTTGGCAGATCAAGCACCAATGAAGATCTGATCGGGGCGTCATTTATAAGAGGAAATTAACGTGGCACGTTATATCGGACCGAAAGCAAAACTTTCCCGCCGTGAAGGCACAGACCTGTTTCTGAAGAGCGCACGTCGCTCACTGGACTCCAAGTGCAAACTGGATTCCAAACCGGGGCAGCACGGGCGTACTTCCGGTGCACGTACATCTGATTATGGCAACCAACTGCGTGAAAAGCAGAAGGTCAAGCGTATGTACGGCATTCTCGAGCGTCAGTTCCGCCGCTATTTTGCTGAAGCGGATCGTCGCAAGGGGAATACCGGTGAAAACCTGTTGAAGCTGCTCGAATCCCGCTTGGACAACGTGGTGTACCGTATGGGCTTTGGTTCCACTCGTGCTGAAGCACGTCAGCTGGTGAGTCACAAAGCGATCGTCGTGAATGACGTAGTGGTCAATATCGCTTCCTATCAGGTCAAGGCAGGGGATGTGGTTGCTGTACGTGAAAAGGCCAAGAAGCAGACGCGTATTGTTGAGGCGTTGTCGCTGGCTGAACAGAGTGGTCTGCCTTCGTGGGTTGCTGTGGATGCCAAAAAGATGGAAGGTACCTTCAAGTCCATGCCTGATCGCGGTGAAATCGCAAACGACGTCAACGAATCACTGATCGTCGAATTGTATTCTCGTTAATAGTGGTTCTCCGCCCGCCTCACTATTGTGAGGCGGGTTTTTTTGTAATGCCATCAGCCTTATCGGTGTAACGAGCCGAGGGTATTGAAAAGGACATTTCATGCAAAATAGCCTGTTGAAACCCCGTATTATTGAAGTTGAGGCACTGGGTGCCGGCCACGCGAAAGTGGTGATGGAGCCGTTCGAGCGCGGTTATGGTCACACGCTTGGCAATGCGTTGCGTCGCGTATTGTTGTCGTCAATGGTTGGTTATGCACCGACCGAAGTGACGATCGCGGGTGTCGTGCATGAGTACTCCTCGCTGGATGGCGTACAGGAAGATGTCGTCGACATGCTGCTGAATCTCAAGGGCGTTGTGTTCAAGCTGCATAACCGTGATGAAGTGACGTTGACCCTGAAGAAGGATGGCGAAGGCCCGGTATCGGCATCCGACATCGATTTGCCGCATGATGTCGAGCTGATTAACCCGGATCACGTCATTGCTCATTTGACTGCGGGTGGCAAGCTTGATATGCAGATCAAGGTGGAAAAGGGCCGCGGGTATGTTCCGGGCAACGTGCGCCGTCTGTCCGAAGATGCGAACAAGACTATTGGACGAATCATTCTCGATGCGTCGTTCTCGCCGGTTCGTCGTGTTTCCTATTCGGTCGAATCAGCTCGCGTGGAGCAGCGTACCGATCTTGATAAGCTGGTGATGAATATCGAGACCAATGGCGTGATTTCGCCTGAAGAAGCGATCCGTCAGTCAGCTCGAGTGCTGGTTGATCAACTCAATGTGTTTGCCGCGCTGGAAGGTACGGAAGCTGCTGCTGAGGCGCCATCCCGTGCTCCGGCGGTCGATCCGATTTTGTTGCGTCCGGTGGACGACCTCGAACTCACGGTTCGTTCCGCAAACTGCCTCAAGGCCGAAAACATCTATTATATCGGCGATCTGATCCAGCGCAGCGAAAACGAACTGCTCAAGACCCCGAACCTGGGGCGCAAGTCCCTGAACGAAATCAAGGAAGTGCTGGCATCTCGTGGCTTGACTCTGGGTATGAAGCTCGAGAACTGGCCGCCAGCTGGCCTGGAGAAGTAATTCGGCCGGGGGCTAGTTGCTTCCGGTTGTTCAATCCGTACTGTAATAACAATATTTACCGGCCCGCGCCAAGCTTCGGCTTAATCGATAGAAGAGCTGGATCTAAAACTTAACATTAGAAAGGAAATACCATGCGTCACCGTCACGGCCTCCGCAAACTGAACCGCACGTCTTCGCACCGTCTCGCGATGCTGCGCAACATGACTGTTTCCCTGCTGCGTCATGAAGCAATCAAGACCACATTGCCGAAGGCGAAGGAGTTGCGCCGCGTTGTCGAACCCATCATTACGCTGGGTAAGACTGATAACCTGTCGAACAAGCGCTTGGCTTTCAATCGCCTGCGCGACCGCGAAATCGTCGGCAAGCTATTTTCGGAGCTTGGTCCTCGTTATGCTGCCCGCAATGGTGGATATATTCGTATCCTGAAGATGGGTTTCCGTCAGGGGGACAATGCGCCGATGGCGTTCGTCGAACTGGTTGATCGTCCGGAAATCAGTGATGCCGCAGAAGTCCAGACTGCCGAGTAATTGGTTGGTTTGATCAAGCGTCTCAAAAAGCCAGGCATTGCCTGGCTTTTTTGTTTCTGGTCATGGTAAAGACGGGGCGGTTTGCACTTCGAGAATTCAGGGGGGGCAAGGCGTATTCGATATGCAGCGGCCGTTTATGGCAAGATGTTTACTTTTCAGTGCATACCTTCAGCATGACGCAAAGCAGCATTCTGTCAGTGGCTAATCTGCGCAAGTCCTATGGCAGTGGCACTTCCAAGGTGGTGGTCGTCAATGGGTTATCGTTCGAGTTGCGGCGTGGTGAATGCTATGGCTTGCTCGGGCCGAACGGTGCCGGGAAGACGACGACCTTGCGGCTTTGTTTGGGCTTGACTGTTCCGGACGATGGTGAAATTACGTTGGTGGGGCGCGGCATTCCACAAGATGCCCGGCCAGCGCGGTTGCGGGTCGGCGTAGTGCCTCAGGGCGACAATCTCGATCCAGATTTCACGGTTGCTGAGAACCTGCTTGTATTCGGCCGATATTTCGGCGAAAGCGATGCTGCTATCTATGCCAGAATTCCACGCTTGCTGGAGTTTGCCAACCTGACCGCGAAGAAGGATGCGCGTATCGGCGAACTTTCCGGTGGCATGAAGCGGCGATTGACTTTGGCACGTGCTCTGATCAACGATCCGGACTTGATTTTTATGGATGAGCCGACTACTGGTTTGGATCCGCAGGCGCGTCACATGATCTGGGACAGGTTGAAGACCTTGTTGGCCGAGGGGAAAACGATCGTGCTGACCACGCATTTCATGGATGAGGCGGAACGTTTGTGTGACCGGCTGGCGGTGATTGATCACGGCAAGATGATTGCCGAAGGACCGCCGCGCGATCTCATCGGGCAACATATCGAGGCCGAGGTGGTTGAAGTGTACGGCGATAATGCGCGTGCATGGGCGGAAGCGGAAGGGGGGCCTAATGTGGCGCGTCTCGAAATCAGTGGAGAGACTGTGTTCTGTTATACCAACGACGCTCGTTCGCTGTTGGCCAGCTTGCATACGACCAAGGGCGTGCGTTATCTGCACCGCCCCGCTAATCTGGAGGACTTGTTCCTGAAACTGACTGGAAGGGAAATGAGGGATTGACATGAGTGCCAGCATTTACACTCTGCCGGAATTGTCCCTGCGTTTTATTCCGATCTGGCGTCGCAACTTCCTTGTTTGGCAAAAACTCGCCGTCGCCAGTGTTTTGGGCAATATTGCCGAGCCGCTGATCACCTTGCTTGCATTCGGCTACGGACTCGGCAGCCTGCTGCAGACAATCAACGGTATTCCCTATATCCAGTTTCTTGCATCTGGTTCAGTCTGCATGTCTATCATGATGGCGGCTTCATTTGAGGCGCTGTACTCGGCGTTTTCACGCATGCATGTGCAGAAAACTTGGGATGCGCTGCTGAATGCGCCGCTCGCGCTAGATGATGTGGTGTTGGCGGAAATGCTGTGGGCTGCAACTAAAGCACTGTTTTCCGGACTCGCGATCCTGCTGGTGATCTTCATGCTTGGTATCGGTCTGCATCCGCAAGTGCTCGTGGTGCCGCCTTTGTTGTTTTTGGTCGGTATGACTTTCGCGTCGATTGGACTGATCGTCAATGCCGTGGCACGGGGCTATGATTTCTTTACTTACTATTTCACCTTGATATTGACGCCGATGATCTTTTTATCCGGCGTCTATTACCCGATTACTCAATTGCCGCAGTGGCTGCAGGCGGTATCGACGGTCTTGCCGCTCGGCGTGGCAGTTAACCTGATTAGGCCCTTGATTCTCGGGCAATGGCCGCAAACACCGGTAACCGATATTGTCATTCTGGCGATGTACAGCATGGCGGCTTTTTATGTTGCTACGGTCCTTACACGCCGGCGTCTGTTGAAGTAGAGGAAGTTCATCATGGAACAAGTACTACTGGTACTGACGAATGTGCCGGATGAGGCAGCTGCGTGTGCGCTTGCTCGTCGGCTGGTTGAGCAGAGTGTTGCCGCTTGTGTGAATATTTTGCCGAAGGTGCGGTCGGTGTACCGATGGCAAGGTGCGCTCGAGGAGGCTGAGGAGGTCACGTTGTTTATCAAGACTACACAACTACGTTACCTTGAACTGGAAGTCGCTATAAAGGATGCGCATCCCTATCTAGTGCCGGAAATCATTGCTGTGCCTGTCATGGCAGGCTTGCCAGCTTACTTGAAATGGGTAGAAGAAGAAACTGGGAGGGAGAGTGATGCTTAAGCCGCTTAGTTCGTATCGCGCCAAGTTATTTCTAAAGGCGGGCTTCCTCTGGCTGATGTTTGAATTTGCAGCCTTGTGCGTCTTGCTGCTCGGATCGGCACGCGCTGCGGATGACTTCCTTGAGCCTGGAAAGGCATTCCGCTTTTCAGCAAGAATGCTTGACGCGAAAACCGCGGAAGTGAGCTACGAGATTGCCGACGGCTACTACATGTATCGAGAGCGTTTCGCCTTCAAGGGGGACGGTGCGAAGCTGGGCGAACCCGTTTTACCGCCAGGGAAGGTCAAGTTCGACGAGACTTTCCAGAAGGATGTCGAAACATATCGCAAGTCGCTTGTCATCAAGGTGCCAGTTGAGGCGAATGGTTCTTTCACATTGCGCGTTACGGGGCAGGGCTGTGCGGATCAGGGCTTATGCTATGCACCTATGGAGTCGGAGGTAAGGCTTATGCCCGACAGTGGCTCGAAGGCGGTGCCTGCGAGCCCGGCCAGCATGACTTCCGATTCCAGAATGGGGCGTGTCGAAGCGTCTCTCAATAGTGGCCAGTTGCTCACCATCCTGCCGCTCTTCCTGCTTCTTGGCCTGGGACTTGCCTTCACGCCATGCGTCTTGCCGATGATGCCTATTCTTTCCTCGATCATTGTCGGTGAGGGTGTGCAGGTCAGCCGTAGACGAGGGGTTGCCTTGTCTGCTTCTTATTCCTTTGGTATGGCCATGGTCTATACCATTCTTGGTGTGGCAGCCGGTTTGATCGGCGAAGGACTGTCGGCAACGTTGCAGAAACCTTGGGTGCTGGGCGTATTTGCTCTCTTGATGGCTACATTGTCGTTGTCGATGTTTGGCGTCTATCAACTGCAGATGCCGGCAGCAATCCAGCAGAAGTTGATAATGGCATCCAACAAGCAGACCGCTGGCAAGTTGTTCGGGGTATTTCTGATGGGTGGGTTTTCTGCTCTGATCTTGAGCCCTTGCGTCGCCGCGCCGCTGGCGGGCACTTTGCTATACATCAGCCAGACGCGTGACGTCGTCATAGGTGGCAGCGCCTTATTTGCCATGGCAATGGGCATGAGTGTGCCGTTGCTCTTGATCGGTGTGTCGGCCGGCACATTGCTTCCAAGAGCAGGGGCTTGGATGGCAGGCGTGAAATATTTCTTCGGTGTGTTGATGCTGGGGATGGCGCTGTGGATTGTTGTCCCGGTTGTGCCGAACTGGGTGCCGATGATCGGTTGGGCTACGCTTGGTATCGGCTATGGCATCTATTTGCTGCAGGCCAAGCGATGGGGGCGCACGGCTAGGGCGATGGGCATTCTGTTTGCGGTATTAGGGTTTGTGCAACTGATCGGCGTCGCGAGTGGCGGACGTGATCTGCTTGCACCGCT
>Ga0207690_10000961_pt1 | contig 18419 bp, 16 predicted proteins | sample KBSC23metaG_FD_184315 | JGI IMG/M metagenome (GOLD analysis project Ga0207690, IMG submission 184315) | Corn rhizosphere microbial communities from Kellogg Biological Station, Michigan, USA - KBS C2-3 metaG (SPAdes) (version 2) | ecosystem: Host-associated > Plants > Roots > Rhizosphere > Soil ...
TGGATGAGCACAAGATTCCCCTGAAGCATGACGGCAGCAGTGACGTGTACGAACGCGCTGTGGCAACGGCCAAGTACTGCCCCTGAGGTTCCCTTCATTTCAAGAATGCGCCTCGACTCGGACTTATCGCCTCACTCGCTTAACGCCCAAGCCAACCCGAACTGCAGGAGACGACCCTTTGCTGTCATTGGGCTCGTTTGTCGGAGCGTCCGCTATCCGAAAGCGGGTACGGTTTCCTGAATAAGCAAACCGGGCTCGTCCGAGACGGGCTGGCATGGTTTGGATCGTCCCGCCGCGCTGCAATGCACCACTCCGGTCATTGCCAATCCCCGAACTATTCGAGCAGTGCCGGGAATATCGCAAGCGCGTCTTCGATCTTCGATGATGCGCTGAACGATGGTTTGCCTTACGTGCGCCAAAATCGGGCATACGGACCTGGTTGGCCAGTGCGAAACCCCGAATTTCACGCTCTCTCCCGTCAGTGAAATGGCAGCCTGGCGTGTTTTCCAAGGATGACGGTCGGCCGGTGGAACAGCGTATCGCTGGCATGCCGCGGCCAGTCGGCCGACTGTGTATTGCATTTGCGTATTAACACAATCTTTCCGCATACAGTCGTTTGTAACGTCACCGGTTGAACGGAACGTTCTTCTCCAGCCAATGCCCCTTGCGGCATCTCTCGGTTATTGATGGCTCACCTCAAAGGTTGGAATGCGACTCAAACCCGATCTTGTCACGGCGTCGATTGCCACAGGAAGACACACGAACCAGCACCCTTCCCGCTATGCACTGCAACGCACGTCGATGCGCGGTATTCGCGCTATGTCCGCTGGCGCACAGACTTCCTTCCCCCCGACCTCTTACATTGAAATCCGGTCGGGCAAGATGCACTCTCGTCGTGCAGACCGCATAACAAATGCGTTCACAAGGACGATCGTTGGGGCACGGATGCCCCGCCTTGGGAGGTTTTTGCATGAAACCCGCGCGCGTTTGCGCGAAGCGCCGGAAGTTCTGCGCGTCACGCCTCGCTTTCCACTCACCGGCAGTCGGTATTAACCGTGACACCCTGCTCGACCTGATCGATTTGCTTGACGAAGAGCGGCGGCGCAGCGAGAACCACGCCTTCTCGCCGCAAGACGCGGCCAGCAAGCGTAATCTCGAAATCGCTGCGCATCATTGCGCCACCACGCGGTCCAATCTGCGGGGCAGACTTTCGCCGGACCCTGGGAACATGCAGCCCGCACACATCAGCAAGCGCCAAATCGGCGCTTGCCTCGATATTCTGCTCGACACCTGTTGCGTGCCTGGGCGCGCGGAATCGGTACGTCGCGTGCCCGCTGGCGACATTCCCCCAGCACCACTATGTCACGCGGTTCAGGCTTGTGTTCGACCGCGGGTCGCCACCCGGACCGAGCCGGACCACCTTCATGCACGCTAGCTACTGCGGCGCCAGACCCCGCCCGCCCGTGCGGCGCAATGGGCGTCGCGATGAGGCTTCTCTCGCAACCCTTGCTTCCACCGGTGAACGGCGCAGAATCCGTGCAGAAGCGTTGCCTCTGTGTACGGAATCGTACACGGGGCCGGCTGCTCCACGATCGCGTGGAGACTTCGGTGAGATGTTGCCCATGAATGTTGCTCCTTACCTTAAAGACAACCAATTGTTGGCGGCGCTACCGGCAGAGGATTTGGAGCACCTGCAACCACTGCTGGAGCCAGTGGAACTGGCGCTTGGCGAGGTACTTTACGAATCAGGCAAACGTCAGGCACATGTCTATTTCCCCACCAGCAGCATCGTGTCGCTGGTGTACGTGATGGAAAACGGTGCTTCGGCCGAGGTGGCCATCGCGGGCCGCGAGGGCCTGGTCGGAATTTCCCTGTTCATGGGTGGCGACACCACCCCAAGCCGCGCGTTGGTACAAAGCGCCGGTTCAGGATTTCGCATCAAAGGTTCGCTGCTGCGCAAGGAATTTGACCGAGGTGTTGCGCTGCGGCAACTGTTGTTGCGTTACACCCAAGCGCTCCTGACGCAAATGGCGCAGACTGCCGTGTGCAACCGCCACCACTCGGTGGACCAGCAATTATGCCGTTGGTTGCTGATGAGCATCGATCGGTTGCCGTCCAACAAGTTGGTGATGACCCAGGAGCTGATTGCCAACATGCTGGGCGTGCGCCGAGAAGGTGTGACGGAGGCGGCGGGAAAGCTGCAAAAGGCCGGTGTAATCCTGTACCAGCGTGGCCGCATCGAAGTGATCGACCGGCTAAAATTGGAATACTTGGTTTGCGAATGCTATGAGGTTGTCCGCGACGAATACGCCAGGCTGTTGCCGTGGACCGCAACGGCGCGCGGGGCGCGGGCCACCGACTAGCGGACGCCGGGCGACTCGTGAACAGTAGGCACCGGACATTTGTTTCGAGAGTTTGCATCCGACATCGGGATTACATCCATCTCCATGCCGACCGTTGGGTTACCAACGTCACCAGGAGTTATTCCGATGTCCTCGCTTCCACGCCGCCGCACCGCTGCAGACCACGTGTCAACCGCCGCGCCGATCGACAATCGGCTGGTCGCCGCCCTGCCACGCGCCGAGCGTGCACGTCTGCTCGCATGCGGGAAGCTGGTGGAGCTCGTTTTCGCTGAGGTGTTGTACGAGCCCAACACGCGCATCCGCCATGTGTACTTTCCACTCGATGGTTTCATCTCCGACATCGCTGCTGTCGATGACCGCGCGGCACTGGAAGTCGGGTTGATTGGCCGCGAAGGCATGTGCGGCATCGCCGTGGCGCTGGGTGTCGACGTATCCGCAAACCGCGCGATGGTGCAGGGAACGGGATCCGCGCTGCGCATTGGCGTGGTCGCCTTCCGGCGCGAACTGCAACGCAGCCCCGCGTTGCAGCGGCTCCTCGGTCGCTACGCAGTCGTGCTATTGACACAGCTCGCGCAGACCGCTGGTTGCATTGCTTCGCACGTCGTTGAACAACGGCTGGCACGCTGGCTGTTGATGTCGCACGACCGCGCCCGCGACGACACCTTCAGCATCACCCATGCGTTCCTCGCTGACATGCTCGGTGTGCGCCGGGTCGGTGTCACCCAGGCTGCGGGAACGCTGCAAAAGCGAAGGCTGATCCGCTACGCGCGCGGCAGGGTCCATATCTCGAGCCGCCGCGGGCTCGAAGCCGCAGCGTGCCGCTGCTACGGTACCGATTGTGATACTTGGCAACGGTTGCTCGGCTGAGGCCAATCCCTCCTGGCACGGGCAATCCCAAGTGACGCGCGCCCAGCCGCAGTCGTGTGCGCCCCACAGGCTTTCATTCTCGGGCAGGAAGAATCGTGTAAGGGTGGCGGGTGGGTAGTCGACGCTCACCCCGCAAGTCCGCGCGCATGATCCACGCCGCCAATGTTCGCTTGCGCACAGACACGTCGCCAGCGTGACGTCACCCTGAACGTCCAGGAAACCTTTTAGCTTTGCATGCGACCCGCGACCGGGATGGCCGGCGTAAAGGCAGTATTGCCGCGCTATCGGTACGATGCGACACATGGACGCGATCATGGACCTTCTGACTCTGTACCACTTGCGGGACCACCTGGCTGACGAAAAATTTCGTCTCGAACTTGCGACGATGATGGAGGACGATCCAGCACACCAACACGAACTCGAGCAATGGACGCACCGGATCGACGTGCTCCTCGCCGATGTTCGCTGCGAAGTCGTGGCGCGGGAGGTGCCTGGTGCGCGGTCCACTGTCACAGTGCAGGCCTTCGAGATGCATGTGGACGGCGTGCTCAAAGCGTATGCTGCCTTGGATGCCATCCATACCCGTGAAGTACGGCGAACATGAACCGGTTCGGCAGCATCCAAAACAGAGGACGAGCGGTGAACCGTGAATCGATCCTCGTGCAACGCTCGGTAAGGACACTGGATGACTCACGATCGTTGTATGAGAAGGCGGTCGGCAACGTGGTGCACCCGCATCTCCGGGACCTGCTGGAATGCACCATCGGCGCGCACTGGTTGATTGCTGATGATCTCGCCAGGCACATTGGCGAGGCTGGCGACGAGGTGACGCGCCAAGGTAGCCGTCTCGGACCGCTGCGCAATTTCCTCACGCGAAGGTCCGCTCGGATCAGCCTCGACACCGACATGGCCTACGCGAATTTTGCCGCCAAGCGCGAGGCCGACATTCTGCGCGGCCTCCACGAAGCTGCAAGTTCCGTTCGCCATGCTCGCCTGCGCAATCGTTTGCAGATGCACTGCCGCAAGATCGAACGCGTGTCCACGGGGATCAGTCGCCTACGCACCAAGATGCAGCTTGGAATAGGACCTGCCGGCCTCGCCTTTCCTAAGCGCGTCACCGCACGGTAAATCCCACAGAAGCGGCATATACATGATCCTCAAACTCAAGAGAACGAATCCGATGAAGCATATTCTTTCCAAGCACGTGTTGGGTTTATTGATGGTGAGGACCACCTCGCCCAGGCCACGAGCGCCTGTGCTGCCGCCAGTGGCGAATTGCGGCGCCGTACAACGAGGACGAAGATTGCGCAAGCTCCAGCGGCGGGCCCTGCAGAAATACAGAGCAAGCCGTGTTCAGACTAAAGCAGGCACTCAGGCATCAGCCGGTATTCATACCTTGCTGTTTCGCAAGACACGATCGGCGCTTCCCCAAATAGTCTGCTGTGTGCGCTACCAGTCGAAGCTTGCGCTTCCGGCGCTGTAGCCTCTCAATGAGACCGAGCGCTGGACGCTGATATTCGAGTTTCGATGCGGGCATCGAGTTCTCCAGTGCATCAAGCAACACATGTGCAGCAGTTATTTTCGCGTCATCGCCATCGAGGTGGTACTGCGCCGTCGGTAACCGCCGGCGCAGTGGGTGGCTGCATGAATCACAAAGACGTTGGACAGACAAACTCACACTCGCAGTGACCACCCGCAGGAGTTTCATCATGGATAAAAATCGCATGGAAGGTGTCGAACACGGATCCAAGCTCACAATGAAGGAAATGATGGGCAAGGCGGCAACCGACGACAAGCGCAAAGGGACAGTGGTTCCCCTCTGGAAGACGACCGGCAAGGTGAAGAAAGGAAAGACGGGTCAGGCGACCGATGACATGCTTGACGTTGCGCGCATGGATGATGATCTTGACCACGGAACATGATGTTGCCTTCTTCGACTGCACGCGCTACCCATCCTGTATGACAACCCGCTCTTTCCGGTACTAAACCGCCTAACGAGGCCCTGCCGTCTGGCAAACCATACGGCCTTGCTCCGCATACGGCACGCGCGTTGGGCGAACAGGACCGTTTGCGTCTATAGGCGCCGCCCATTCAAGTGACTGGCGCGCATGGCGATAGCTGAAGCGTCACGCGGATCCTTCGGCGGAGCCCATCCATCATCGCCCACCTCCACTCGGATCGCGCCGCCATTGCCGCACAGTGCGCTCCCATTTCATGCAGCAGGAGATTCGTCATGCAACCTCTAAGACTGGTCCTTTCCACAGCGGCAACGCTTGGCATCGGTCTACTCTCACCAACTCCCGGCGCGCGGGCCGCCAACGACGCCGGCGGCGCAACCATAAACTGCCACATGGTTTTCACGCTCAGAGGCTGGTCTGCGATCTACAAGAATACGACCGGGATGGTGACTGTCGGGCAGTCACCCACGTCAAAACGTGCACCTCGTTTCCGCAAGACCACCACCGGTTCGGGCACAGTCACTTGTGCCAATGGCCAAACAATGCGTGTCAGCCTTACCGCCAGTGGCGGTCGCGGCAGTGTCGGCAAATACGAGCTCGGGAACGGATACGGCGCCTTCGACAACGTCACCAATATCAATCAGGTGCTCGGCACCTACAACCGTGCGGCAGCCCATACTGTTGTCGCGACAGACGCGCAGGCGTCGGCGATGGCCAAGGGCGGCATCGCTCTCGTCATCAGCGGCAGCGGTACCGGTTGGAATGTCGGTGCCGGTTTCCCGAGTTTTGCCATCGAAGCGCTGGAATAACGCGATTGCACCGTCGCCGCTAGACGATCAACGCTGGCGTTCGAGGTGCGCTGCAGGGACGTCTGCTGCTGCAACGCCATGCATGGCGGAAAAATCCAGCCGCTGCATGAACCTGCGTAGCCGTGCCCAGCAGGAAAGGCCCATGGAACGAGAACTCGTGATAGTGCAACGTCTCGCCAATGCACTGGACGACTCGCGATTGTGATGTGACAACGCAAAGCCAAAGTGACGCACCATCGAGCCGCAGTCCACGGCGCGGCGTTGCCAACCTCCGAACGCGTACCCCGAACAAAAGACACAAGCGCCATTCGCAGCGTGAATGGAGATACGCACGCTGCTGAGTGAAGGGTTTACCTTGACGCGAAGCGCGTCGCGACACGCGTGTACCTAGTTGAGCACATCCTATGCGGCCCGTTCCTAACGAAGCGGACGCGCTCGCCGAAGACTTGCTCGCTGAGAGGTTGATTGTTCAGACGCGGACCGCATCTTTGCCACTCTCCGCGGCGGGCGCAGCAGCAGGATGCGGGCGCCGGCATTTTTGCTGACATGCCCACTGCCCGCACGATGGCAACTCGAGATGCGGTCCTGGAGTCCTGGCAAGATGCGGCGCGCGAGGGCTCGAACATACGCGACCGGCTACATACCGAGGGAGTGGTGTGCAACACATCCAGCGGGTGGCGCACAATGCCTGGACAGGTGGCGGCGACTCGTGTCATCGCGTGCTTGCAGGACTGTCTTCTCATCGGATTGTCCATCGGGCGACAACTGAGTGTCGGCGGTTTGCCAAAAGCAATTAGGCGGGCATCGCCGCGCCGCATTTCGCAGGCCGTGAAATACACATTCCATGAGTTCGTCCGTACCGATAAAAGCAAGGTAGGTAATTCGCATGATTTCGACCGAGCTGGTCTTGGCGATGCTGCTGGCGGTGGTCGTCAGTGGCTTTGTGGTGCGTGTACTGCCGTTCTCGTTGCCGATACCCATCGTCCAGATTGCGCTTGGCTACGCCATCGCCGGCATACTTCATCACGGCGTAGTGCTGCAACCCACGGTCTTCTTCTTGCTGTTTCTGCCTCCGTTGCTGTTTCTGGCCGGCTGGACGATTCCCAAGGATGGCCTGTTGCGGGACAAATGGGCCGTTCTGCAACTGGCGCTGGGGCTGGTGGTATTTACGGTCCTTACCGCAGGGTATTTGATCCATTGGCTGATTCCGGTAATGCCGCTTGCCGTCGCGTTCGCGCTGGCGGCTATCGTGTCCCCGACTGATCCGGTGGCGATCTCCACAATCGCCGCACGCACCCCAGTGCCAAAGCGGTTGATGCACCTCCTTGAAGGCGAGTCGCTGCTCAACGACGCATCCGGTCTGGTGTGCTTCGAGTTCGCCGTGGCTGCAGCGATGACCGGTCGTTTCTCGCTGGGATCGGCGGCGCTGACGCTTTTGTGGGTCGCGCTGGTTGGCGTGGCATGCGGCGTGGCTTTCACCGTTGCGATCGCTGCCGCGCAGCAATGGTTGTCTCGCCAGTTCGGCGAAGAGGGCGGCTCACCAATCCTGATCAGCCTGCTGATTCCATTTGGCGCTTACCTGCTGAGCGAGGCACTCCATGCGTCCGGGATCCTTGCAGCCGTTGCAGCCGGCATCACCATGAGCTATGTCGAGCGCACCGTTACCAGCATGGCCACCACCCGCCTGCAGCGGCGCGCTGTGTGGAGCACCATCCAGTTCGCATTGAATGGCATCGTGTTCGTGGTGCTGGGTGAACAGCTGCCGGGCATCGTGCGTCGTGCAGTCGCGTCGATGTACACAGGTGGCGGCCACGGTCCGTGGTGGCTCGGCATGTACGCAGTCGGCGTCACTGCCGGTTTGGCATTGCTGCGCCTGCTATGGGTGTGGGTGTCGCTCAGGGCCAATCTGTATCGCCGCCGCAGGACAGACGCCGCCGCGAAAAAAGTAAGTTGGCGACTGGTTCTTGCAACCTCACTTGCCGGCGTTCGCGGGGCCATTACGCTGGCGGGCATCCTCACGTTGCCCTTGCTGATGCCAGATGGCAGCCCGTTTCCCGCGCGGGACTTGGCGGTGTTTCTCGCCGCCGCCGTGATCGTGTTGTCACTCATCGGCGCCAGTGTCAGCCTCCCACCACTCCTGCGTGGCCTGGACGTACCGCAGGAACCCGCGGCCGAGCAGGAAGAAGATCGAGCCCGCGCCGCCGCAGCTCGTGCCGCAATCGAGTCGATCAAGACGGCCCAAGGTAGCCTTTTGGAAAGCGCAGGCCTTGCCGATATCGAGGTTTACGCGAACGCTGCCAGCCGTGTCATCGCGATTTACCAACCCCACATACACGAACGCACGCGTGAAGAAACCGAAGCCCGACGATTGCGCAAGGCGGACGCCGCAGAACGGGCCCTCCGTCTGGCAGCCCTGCGGGGCGAACGCGCTGAAATCATCAACCTGCTGCGCCACCATGAGATAAGCGATGAAACGTCACGCAAGCTGGTACACGAAATCGACTTGCTGGAATCGCGGTACCGATGATGGAACCGGAACGGGATCGGGTTGCCTCTCAAGCGAAAACCGTGCTGCCGGTCGTTGGCCTGTGGTTTCAACTTGGTTGTCGCCGCCACGGGGGACAAAATTGCAATTCGTCGACCTGTTCCCTTGCTGCCGCTGAACAGAGAGCGGACGCTGGCTGACAGCATGTGTATGGTCGGCTGGTTATGCCGGCCAGCGACCGATGGTCGCCGTTCGCCGGTTCGTCGGCTGGTGGGTGTGTGACAGGGCAGGTCACAGCTTCGTCGCTGAGCGGCCAACGCCGGCCACTCGGTCTGCATGCCTACGGCAGCAGCTCTGCCACCCGTGCCGGCGCCGTCGGCGCAGTGACCGCGGGCTTGCCAAGCTGTCGCAGCAGACGGTAGTGCGAAGCAATGGCGGCAGCGAACGTGCGGTGCTCAAGGTAGGTAACGCCGAACTCGCGACAGGTGCTCTCCACCACGCGTGAAACCGTCGGATAGTGCACATGCGAGATGCGCGGGAACAGATGGTGTTCCACCTGAAAATTCATGCCACCAATCAACCAGCCAAGTGCCCGATTGCCGCGGGCGAAATCCACGGTAGTTTCCAACTGATGGATCGCCCACGGTGTGTCGATCCGCATGCTGCCTTCATGTGGCACTGGAAAAGCGGCCTCTTCCACCAGGTGTGCCATTTGGAATACGAGTGCCAGCAACAGGCCAGCGACGGCCGCAGTCACTGTGTAGAAAAGCACTACCGCGCCGATCGAGTGAAAGACCAGCGGTAATCCGAAGGCGAGGGTGAAAAACGCCAGCTTGCCGAGCACGAATGCGGTCAGATCCGCGCCACGCGGCCGCGTAAACGGACGCTCGCCGATGGTGCCGGTGATGATGTCGCGAAAATCGCCGTACAGGTGCCAACGAATCGCGGTGGCACCGTACAGCAGCCACAGGTAAAAGTGCTGCCAGCGATGCCACGGTCGCCACGGCTGCCGTGGCGACAGGCGAGCAAGTGCACCGAGGTCAATATCGCTGTCGTGGCCGTCGATATTGACCCAGGTATGGTGAAAGCGCCCATGCTGCCATTGCCAAATGTACGAACTGCCGCCGACCATATCCAGCGTCATCGCCATCAGCCCGTTGATCCAACGGTGCTTTGAACAGGCCTGGTGCCCGCCGTCGTGCATGATGTTGAAACCAATCCCCGCCGTCGCCGCCCCAAGCACAATGCTGAGTAGCAAAGCCTGCCATCCGCTGGGGGCAAAGAACACCAGCGTCGCATAGGTGAGCGCGAACGCGCCGAGAATGATGGCGGCTTTCAGATACATCCGCGCGCTATCGCGCTGGCCATGACCCGTGCGTCTGAACTCGGCGTCGACCCGTCGTCGCAATTCGTGATGGAACGCGTTGTCGCCGCTGAATTTAAGCGGCTTGTCATGGACACTGGACAATTCGGCGACTGGCCTCGGCAAAATGATGAATCGAGGAGCTTGGCAATGCCCGGCGAACGGCAAAGGTCGATCCAACTTTGTCGTGCTGCGCGCACCACTGAACAGGATCACCCGAAGCAGCCAACGCGGGACTGACCAAGTCCCTACGTGCAAGTAGACATTTTCCTGGTGCTCCGGTCCGTTCGCTAGCGCACGGATAAAAACGAGCGCGAGCGCGCGGTCGAAGAGGAGGTGGAGACGCGGGACCTTCGTCACGACCAATCGGTTCCGGGGACCCTTCGGTTCGCTATCGCACAGACATGGACACCTCAACCATGGAGGATGATGTTCGTCAAGAAACATGTTTCAGGGATCAGCCGAGGCACGAATGCCCCACATCCATCGATTCATGGATCGAGCCAGAACGAATAACAGAGCCAAGGTGGCGAGTGATGAGTGCACAAATCTCCATGTTGAAAAGTCTGGTCATGTCACTGGACGAGGCGCGGATGTTCTATTCGGATGCGGTTAGCAACGTGACGAATTCCCACCTCAAGCAGTGTTTTGAACGGATCATCCACACCCATTTCACCATCGCCGACGATCTGGCTGACCGGATTGATGGAATGGGTGGCAGTGTTGCGCGCGATGGCAGCTGCATGACGGCGCTGCACTTGCGCTGGGCCGCGTGGCGGATCCGGATTAGCCACGACGCTGAAACCGGTTATGCCATGGAAGCAAGAAAACGTGAGGCTCGGTTGCGGCGCGGCTTCCGTATCGCGGGGAGATGTACCCCAGACCCGGGGTTGCGGGATCGCATCAAGTGCCACCTTCGCGACATCGAGTATGCGGACAGGAGCATCGATAACCTTGCCGCCATGATGCGGGTGCAGACGATCCGGATGCCTGTCTGTCTAGACTGCGGATTAACTTCGCGGGGGGTTGCCGCAAGCCCCTTGATCGTTTGTTCTGGCTTCACGCGTTTCGGATGCAATTGACTTCACGGGAAAGTAGATGCAAATGGAAAAGACCACATTGCTGAATCTGATCGCCATCATCGATGGCGAGCGGCGTTTCCACCAAGTTGCAGCATTATTGTCCTTGAATCCCGAAGACCGCGCGCAATACGCGCATCACGCGCGTTGCGAGGCTACGGCCATTTCGAGGGTTAGGCGCGACATGGCGCGCACGGGCGCGCGCACTACGTCGCTGCCCCGGCGGCGATTCGACGACTACATCGACAGCCTGATCGATACGTATGTCGGCGGAACCCATGCTGGTTCCGGCGCACCCGACCGCGTCGTTGCCTGTCTATGAGTATCCGGGCCGTCAGCCGGAGAGCGCCGGATCGCCACATAGGATGGGCTTGCTGCTCGGGTGAGGGCGCGCGGAGCTGGTTCGGCTCCGGTCGGAATCTCCGAAGCACGCGCAACTGGCAGATCCCGAGCCTGCTTCGGCTGCGGGTCCGTCGATGGGCTTTCAGGTTCTTCACGTGCAGCGCTCGATGCCTGCAAGACGCTCGACCAGGCGCACGTTGGCAAGATCTCGCTCACGACAAACCGCCGACCTAACGCCGCCATCGAGGCCTGCTTGGATGCTGGCAGGATTTCTTTTGCCACAATACCACCGAGCCGAAGCGCTCGAAGATGATCGCTGAGCTTGGCAGCCCTGAAGACTGCGAGACATTTTTCGGTAAGTATTACATCCGGCACAGCGACAGGGGTAGTACCTCGCACTGGAGCACGGGATCATCGCGCACCTTCGCTCGCGCGGTACGCCGATACAGCATAAGTCCAGAGTGGCCGCTAACATGGGGAATGTTTGCCACGGCAGCAGCAACTGGAACGCGATGACCAGCCCCCGCCACCGAATCCATCTCTGAATTCATGGCTGCACAACCAGGCGAAGCAATAGATTGCGCACAGACGGCGGATCTTGCGGTCGCGACCTGGCGCAAGATCGATGACGCACTGTGGCCGATCATCGGCCATGCGGGCATGGCCGCGCTTTTCAAGCGCAGCTTGTATCTGGCGCGGGTGGATCAGCCCGCTCTGACCGCGCTGGTGGAGGCCGAGATCGCGCCGGGCAATTTCGCCTTGCTGCACGAGACCCTGGCGCAACAATCGAGCGCGGAAGTTGCGGCGGCCGCGCAGGCGGGCTTGCTCAAGACTTTCATCGACCTGTTGACAAGCCTCATCGGCCCCGCGCTCACCGAGCGGTTGCTGCGTTCCGTCTGGGACAACGAGCCATCAAGTGTCGAAACCAAGGACACCTTGTCATGAACAAAGCAACCATCAACCGACTGCAAACCGGCGTGCCCGGGCTGGACGAGGTGCTCGGCGGCGGCCTGCCTGAGTTCTCTTTCAATATCCTCGCAGGGCCACCAGGAAGCGGCAAGACCACGCTCGCGCACCAGTTGATGTTCGCACTGGCCACACCCGAGCGCCCCGCTCTCTATTTCACAGTGTTGGGCGAGCCGCCGTTGAAGATGCTGCGCTACCAGCAGCAGTTCGACTTCTTCGACAGTGAAAAAATCAATCATTCCATCCGCTTCATCAACCTGGCCGACGACACTGCCACCGGCGACCTCGGCAAGGTGTTGGCGCGGATCGTCGCCATGGTGAAAGCGCATGCACCGGCGCTGGTGTTCGTGGACTCGTTTCGCTCGGTGATTCTGGCCGCGCAAGGCAACGGCAACGCGTTCGTCAGCCTGCAGCAGTTCGTGCAGCAGTTGGGAATGTTGATGACCAGTTGGCAGGCCACCACTTTTCTGGTCGGCGAATACTTCCACGAACGTGACCCGAGCCCGATTTTCACCGTCGCCGATGGACTGATCTGGATGCGGCAGAGCGTGCAGGACAATTCCATTGTGCGGAAAATCGAGGTCATGAAGATGCGCGGGCAGCCGACCTCGCCGGGGCTGCACTCGTTCCGGATCAGCAACGCCGGCATCAATGTGTTCGCGCCGCCGCGGCTCAGCGCGCCCGACGCCAGCGGCCCGGAAGAACCGTTGAAGCATCGGGTATCTTTGGGCAATCCCAGACTGGATGAGATGTTGGGTGGCGGCCTGCCGAGCGGGTATTCGCTATTGATCGCCGGGCCGACCGGTTCGGGCAAGAGCATCCTGGCGGGCGAGTTTCTGGCCGAAGGCGCGCGCAACGGCGAGATCGGGATCATCGCCGCCTTCGAGCAGCGCCCCAATCGCTCGCGCGGCAAACTGCTGGCCGACCTGATCGAAAGCGGGAAGATCGGCGTCATCGATACCCAGGCAGCCACGCTGTCGGTGGACGAAATCTCGATGATGCTGATTGCCGAAATCAAGCGCCGCAAGGCTACCCGGGTGGTGCTCGACTCACTCTCAGGGTTCGAGGTGCTGCTTGCGCCGACCTTCCGCGACACGTTCCGCGAAGCGTTGTCGCGCATGGTGTCGGCACTGGCTGCCACCGGCGTGACCATGCTGATGACCTCGGAACTGGAAGACCGTTACGACGAGCTGCGCTTCAGCACGTACGGCAACGCCTTCATGACCGACGCGATCATCATGCAGCGCTACATCGAACTCGACAGCCGTCTGCAACGAATGATGGCCGTGGTGAAGGTGCGCGCAAGCATGCACTCCAACGAACTGCGGCTTTACCACATCGACGACGACGGCATCCAGATCGGCGACATGCTGGTGGATCAGGAAGGCCTGTTGGGTGGCCGCCCGAGCCGTCGCCCGGAGGTCGCGGAGGTCGCGAATGGAACCCATGGCCCCCGCGATGACTGAGCGCGCGCTGTTCGTTATTGGACGGACATGCCGCCGGGTGCAGGTGTCGGCGTGAGCGACTCCGGCCAGCATCGCAAGCTCGTCGCCGCGACGGACATGCTCGCGATGCTCGACGCCCAGGCGGATGTCCTGCGCGTGCATCTTGCCAAGTTGCGACAGGATTTGGTGGATGCCCAAAGAGACCTGGGTGCGGCCCGCGCGAACGAGTTGCGGGAAGCCAATGAAAAGCTGGTATTGGCGGTCCTGAAAGCCGATGCCATCGCCGCGATGGCGGTGAGTAGTCTCGGCGAACTCACCCGCGCGACCCAGCACGATCCGCTCACCGGTACGCCAAACCGCGCGCTGATGCGCGACAGGCTGGACACCGCGATTGCCGCCGCCCGGCGACGGGGCGGGCAACTGGCGCTGCTGTTTCTCGACCTGGATGATTTCAAGTCGATCAATGATGCCCTCGGCCATGGCCATGGCGACGTGATGTTGCAGTTGTTGGCCAAACGCCTGGTCGCAACCGTTCGCGATTCGGATACGGTCAGCCGGCATGGCGGCGACGAGTTCCTGATCCTGCTGCCGCAGATCGCCCATGCCGCGGACGCGGCGCTGATTGCCACCAAGTTGCTGGCAGCGGTCGCGGAGCCAGCACAGGTCGGCAGCCACGCGTTGCAATTGAATGCGAGTCTCGGCATTGCGGTGTATCCACAAGATGGCACCGACGCCGCGGTGCTCACGAAGCGCGCCGACGTCGCCATGTATTACTCCAAGCGGCGTTCGCGGGGCGGCTTCGCGTTCTATGCCGATTGCGTTGCAGGCGAACTCATAACGCTTCCGGAAAGCCATGAATTGCAGCCGGTGCCGGCAAGCCACGCCACGGGAGCGTCGGAGCATCCCGACCTTCGCCGCGTCAATGAGCAGTTGGTGATTTCCGCCTTGGGTGCACAGGCGTCGGCCGCGAAAGCCACCGCGGCGCACAGCCAGCAGGTTCGCTTCATGGGGTTGGTAGCGCATGAACTACGCAATCCGCTGGCGCCGATCCGGCTCGCCGCCGGCATGCTGACCGGCAGCGCTCGGCCGGCAGGGGAGGCGCTGACGCGCTTGGGCGCGGTCGTTGAAACCGAGGTCAAGCGCATGGCCCGGCTGATCGACGACCTGCTCGAGGGCTCGCGCGTCAGCACCGGCAAACTGCGGCTGGAATTGGGCCAGGTCGACCTGAAGGAAGTTCTCGCGCAGGCGGTGGAAGCCTGCCGGCCGCTGATGGAGTCCAAGCAGCAACAGCTCACCCTCGCGCTGCCGGCCGACCCCGTGAATTTGCGCGGTGATCCAGTGAGGCTGAGGCAGATCGTCAACAACCTGCTGGACAATGCCTCGAAATACACCGGCAATGGCGGGGCGATTTCCCTGACCATGGCGGTGCAGGAACAGACCGTCACTATCACGGTCGCCGACAACGGCGTGGGCATCGCACCCGAGGTGTTGCCGACCGTCTTCGACATGTTCGTGCAGGATACGCATGACCACGCGCTGTCCAATGGTGGCCTGGGCATCGGTCTCGCGGTGGTGCGCGATCTGGTGCAGGCGCACGGGGGTACTGTCAGCGCCACCAGCGCCGGCAAGCATCGCGGCAGCCAGTTCATCGTCAACTTCCCGCTGACGGGGCCCGCGGCTACGACCGAGGCGTGAAGGCCAGCGCGCGACCAGTACCAGCACATGCACCGCGGCGGAGCCCCATGACATCTGCTGGGATCAGCAACGGGATAACCCAACTGCCGCAAGGACGCGTACGTCTGTTATGTCATGTGCCGGCAACGCCGAGGCATCAACACGAGCTATGGGGATCTATGAATGATTCTTGGTTATCGGTGTCGTTCGCCGGTATCGGCCAACGATCAACGGCTGATTTTCGTATCTGATACCGGCGCTGCTCAATTGCGCTCGCCCTCCTTTCCCGAATCACCACCGTGGCGCCGCCGAGCGCGCTCACGTAGCACCGCAACGAGCCGGCGCACCCGGAACTTCTCGCTGGATTCGCCCAAGACCCGCGCGCTGTCGCCCAGGACGTCTTCCACGTAGAGCAACTGCACGACGATCGTGCTCGTCACCAGCAGCGGCGCCGCAATTAGCACCCCGAATACACCGGCAGCCAGGCCGCCGACCAACTCGGACAGAATCAACCAGCCGGGTGCCAGCCGCACCGTCCGCGATTGGACCAGCGGCGTGATCAAGTAGCCTTCCAGCGCGTGCGCAAACAGGTAAAGCAACAATACGTACACGACGGTGATCGGGCTGACCAACAGCGCAACGAGCAACGCGGGCATCATCGAGATGATCGTGCCGATGTACGGAATGAAGGTCATGACGGCCGCGATGATCGCGAGCAATCCGGCCAGCGGAACGTGCAGCAACGTCAGGCCGATGCCCGTCGCCATGCCCACGGCGAGCATGGAAATGAAAACACCAAGGAGCCAGCGCCTCAGTCCGTGACCCACTTCCCGTGCAACCACGGCGAGGCGTTCGCGTCGGCGCTGGGGCATCAGCTTGAGGAATGTGTCGACGTAGAAACGCGGGGTCGCCGCGAAGTAGATGCCGGCAACGATGACGATGAACAGATCGGCCATCATCTCGACCGAATTCGAGAGATAGCCTTGGACACGGCTGAAGATGGCGGAAAAAACAGGGCCCGCGCCTTTCGACAGTTGTTCGGAACCGGCCTTGCCCGAGCCGATACCGATGTCGTGCAGCCTGTGCTCGACGTCCATGCCGCGCAGCTCTTGCTGGATGCGTTGGACCGACTTCTGCAGGCTGCTGCGCAACGCAGGTGCCTCGCTCGCGACACGAAGGCCGCCGAAGGCGAAAATGCCGCCGATGCACGCAATGATGACCAGGATGGCGAGCGTCAATGCCAACGGACGCTGCAGGCGCAGCCAGCGCCTCGCCAGCCGGGTCATGCCATCCAGCAGGACCGCAAATAGGATCGCGACGAACAGCACCAGCAATGCTTGGCTGACCACCCAAGCAAACGCCGCCACGCCCGCCACCAGCACCGCGATCACAGCCACGATGGCTGCGCGCTTGGCGAATTCGGGGGTCATCGACGAGCGATCCGCACTGGCCATCCCGCACTTCCAAGGGTTCCCGATGGACTTGGAGTCAGACAGCGCGGACAGTGCCACTGGACAATGGCGGTGGTGGCGATGCTCGCAACCGGGACCCGCGGATCGAGCCAATGTGGCTTGAACAAAATGAAATCGGTGTGCTCATCCATGCCACTGCGCTTCCATTCACCGGCAGTCCTGTTGGCTACGTGCGCGCAGGAGAGCCCGATGCGAGTAGATCACAACCGCTCGTCGTACGGAGCATTTCCAGCATTCAAACGCGGTTTCGATTCAGGTTTCGCCGCGTTGTCCGCTCGCGGGGCACGCCACGGTGTCGTGGAAGAGGGCGACGAAGGCAGCACTTCTGCTGCGCTGTTGCCGAGCGATCATCTCGAGCAGCGATGCGGGCCCACTTGATGGCTAATCTTGCTGGCTACCGCAGAAGCCAAGCCCAATATACGGGCGCGAATAACTACCCGAACAAATGCTACCAGTTTCGATTTCACGACGGCGTCATGGAGTTGAGGACCGCTTACGACGGCTGGCATGCGTGCATGAGCCGGTTGACCGACCGCCCTGGTGCTGAATGCTGAATCATAAGCGGACATTTGCCGAGGCTACATGCACCACCGCTTTTGGCCCAACTGCGTCCGTTGCCCGCGATCGCTGCGCCGACCAACGCGAAACTCGCGCTCACGATCCACTCCGGTCCTTGACGACCGACCGGTTTGGGGACGTCTGGTTACGCGAGTGGGGTTGACCCCAGCGTACCGCGTCGGGATTGCGTACACTTGCCCCACAGGAGGCCGGCCCGTCGCCGGCGGGAAGTCGCGTAGCCGTGGCCGATCGTCCGACCTTCTTCGCCGAACTGAAGCGCCGCAACGTGCTGCGCGCGGGGGTGCTCTACGCCGGGGCGGTATGGGCGTTCGGGCAGGGGCTGTCGCAATTCAGCCCAGCGGTCGGGTTGCCTGATTGGGCGACGCGGTGGTTCCTGATCGCCGCGGCGACCGGCTTTCCATTCTGGATCGCGTTCGCCTGGTTCTATGAATTCACGCCGCAAGGTTTGAAACGCGAAAGCGAGATCGCACCGGACGATTCGATCGCGCGCTCCACCGGCCGCAGGCTGGACAAGTGGATCATCGCGGTGCTGGTGATCGCCGTCGTTTTGCTCCTGACGAACACCTTTGTATGGCGCAAGGGCGCAGGATTGGCGAGCGATTCCGCGCTCGCAAGCGCTCCCGCCAAGTCCATCGCGGTGCTGCCCTTCGAGAATCTGAGCGAGGACAAGGGCAACGCCTACTTCGCCGAAGGCATGCAGGACCTGATCCTCACCAAGCTCGCCGACATCGGCGACCTGAAAGTGATCTCCCGCACATCCACCGCGAAATACGAAAGCCATCCGGACAACCTGAAAACCGTCGCGAGGCAACTCGGCGTGGCGACGATCCTGGAAGGTAGCGTGCAGAAGGCCGGCAACCAGGTGCTGATCAACGTGCAGCTGATCGATGCGCACAGCGACAACCACTTGTGGGCCGAAAGCTACACGCGCACGCTGGACAACATCTTCGGCGTGGAAGGCGAAGTCGCGCAGAAGGTGGCTGACGCACTGAAGGCGAGGCTGACGAATGCCGAACA
>Ga0207690_10000967_pt1 | contig 18375 bp, 15 predicted proteins | sample KBSC23metaG_FD_184315 | JGI IMG/M metagenome (GOLD analysis project Ga0207690, IMG submission 184315) | Corn rhizosphere microbial communities from Kellogg Biological Station, Michigan, USA - KBS C2-3 metaG (SPAdes) (version 2) | ecosystem: Host-associated > Plants > Roots > Rhizosphere > Soil ...
CGGACGTGGTGGCGATGATCGGCACCTACGACCTGGTGTTCGGGGAGATCGATCGATGAAGGCCACCGGCAATTTCGACAAGGTGAAAGACGTCGACCCGATGCAGGCGTTGACGGCCGACACGCGCGCGCACATCGATCATTGGGCCGCGAAGTTCCCGCCCGACCGCAAACGCTCGGCGGTGATCCAGGGCCTGATGGCGGCGCAGGAGCAGAACGGCGGCTTCCTGACCGACGAGTTGACCACCGCGGTGGCCAGGTACCTCGGCATCCTGCCGGTGTTCGCCTACGAGGTAGCCTCGTTCTACTCGATGCTCGAGACCCGGCCGGTCGGGCGCAACAATGTGGCCATCTGCACCAACATCTCGTGCTGGCTCAATGGCGCCGACCGCATCGTCGAGCATTGCGAAAAGAAGCTCGGCGTGAAGCTGGGCGAAAGCACGCCCGACGGGCGCGTGTACCTGAAGAAGGAAGAAGAGTGCCTGGCGGCATGCTGCGGCGCGCCGATGATGGCGGTGAACGGGCATTACCACGAGCATCTGACGCCCGAGAGCGTCGATGAAATCCTTGACAAATTGACGTAGGAGCGCGCCGGCGCACGAGCAACCCGGTCGCAAGCAGGCAGGTTTCCGCAAAGAGCAATCCATGAGCTACGGTCCCGAACCCAAGGAACACCAGGTCGTCTACACCACGCTGCATTTCGATACGCCGTGGACGATCGACAACTATCGCAAGACCGGCGGCTGGCAGGCGTGGGAGAAAATTCTCGCCGAGCAGCCCGACCCGGCAACGATCGTGGACGAGCTGAAGAAAAGTGCGTTGCGCGGGCGCGGTGGCGCGGGGTTCCCGACCGGCATGAAGTGGTCGTTCATGCCGCGCAAGGCGCCGGGACAAAAATACATCCTGTGCAATTCCGACGAGTCCGAGCCCGGCACCTGCAAGGACCGCGACATCCTGCGCTTCAATCCGCACGCGGTGCTCGAAGGCATGGCGATCGCCTGCTACGCGACAGGTTCGACCGTGGCCTACAACTATCTGCGCGGCGAGTTCCACCACGAGCCGTTCGAACACATCGAACAGGCCCTGCACGAGGCGCAAGCGGCGGGCCTTTTGGGCACCAACATCCGCGGCACCGGCATCGACGTGACGATCCACAACACACTCGGCGCCGGCGCCTACATCTGCGGTGAGGAAACCGCGCTGATGGAGTCGCTGGAGGGCAAGAAGGGTTGGCCGCGCTACAAGCCGCCGTTCCCGGCCAACTTCGGCCTGTTCGGCCGCCCCAGCACCATCAACAACACCGAAACGTATGCGTCGGTGCCCGCGATCCTGCGCGGTGGTGCGGAATGGTTTTTGAATCTGGGCAAGCCCAACAACGGCGGCCCGAAGATCTTTTCCGTATCGGGCCACGTGAACAAGCCCGGCAATTACGAGGTGCGCCTCGGCACGCCGTTCGCGGATTTGCTGGAGATGGCCGGCGGCGTGCGCAACGGCCACAAGCTCAAGGCGGTGATTCCGGGCGGTTCGTCCATGAAAGTGCTGAAAGCCGACAAGATGATGGCCTGCACCATGGACTACGATTCGATCCGCGATGCAGGCTCCGGCCTCGGCTCGGGCGCGGTGATCGTGATGGACGAAACCACCTGCATGGTGCGTGCCTGCGAGCGCATCAGCCAGTTCTACCACATGGAATCGTGCGGGCAATGCACGCCATGCCGCGAAGGCACGGGCTGGATGCATCGCGTGCTGGCCCGCATCGTCGCGGGCGGCGGTACGCCGGAAGACCTGCATCGCCTGAAAGCCGTCGCCGGCCAGATCGAAGGCCACACCATCTGCGCGTTCGGCGAAGCCGCGGCGTGGCCGGTGCAGGCGTTCCTCGCGAATTTCTGGGACGAGTTCGAGTACTACTGCGAGAACGGGCGCTCGATGGTCGACGATCAAATGAAGGTGGCCGCATGAGCGCCCAGCCCAAAGACACCGCGCCACCGGTGGAAATGGTGGAGTTCGAGATCGACGGCCATCCGGTGAGCGCCCCGAAGGGGTCGACGATCATCCAGGCATCGGATGCCGCGGGCATTCCGATTCCGCGTTTCTGCTATCACGAGAAGCTGCCGATCGCCGCGGTTTGCCGCCAGTGCATGGTGGAAGTGGAGATGGGCGGCAAGCGGGTGCCCAAGCCGCAGGTGGCCTGCGCGACGCCGGTGGCGGCGGGCATGAAGGTGTTTACCAAGACGCCGCTTGCCATCCACGCGCAGCAGAACGCAATGGAGTTCGTGCTGATCAACCATCCGCTGGATTGCCCGATTTGCGACCAGGGCGGCGAATGCGAGCTCCAGGACCTGTCCATGGGCTATGGCCGCTCGCTGTCGCGTTTCACCGAGCGCAAGCGCACCATCAGCGACGAGAACGTGGGGCCGCTGGTCGCCACCGAGATGACCCGCTGCATCCATTGCACCCGTTGCGTGCGATTCCTGGGCGAAGTCGCCGGCAGCTACGAGTTCGGCGACTTCGATCGCGGGGATCGGCACGTGATCGGCACCTGGATCGGCCGCGGTATCGGTTCGGAACTGTCCGGCAACGTGATCGACGTGTGCCCGGTGGGTGCGCTGACCGACAAGGTGTTCCAGTTCAAGGCGCGCGCCTGGGAACTGATCGCAAAGCCGTCGATCGGCTACCACGACGCATTGGGTTCCAACCTGTGGCTGCACACCAAGCGCGGGCAGGTATTGCGTGCGGTGCCGCGCGAGAACGAAGCGATCAACGAATGCTGGCTGGCCGATCGCGACCGCTACAGTCATGAGGGCCTGTACGCACAGGACCGGGCACAGCGGCCGATGATCCGCAAGGGCGGAGAACTGGTGGAGGTCGAATGGGACGAAGCCATTGCGTTCGTCGCCGATGGCCTGAGGAAGGCCGGCAGCGACGTCGGCGCACTGGTCGCCCCGATGACTTCGTGCGAAGAAGGCGCGTTGCTCGCCGAGTTGCTGCGCGGTCTGGGCAGTGATCGCATCGATCATCGCCTGCGCGTGCAGGATTTCAGCGACGGCGGGCCGGCCGGGGAGGTGTTCGGCATGGCCGTGCAGGATGTCGCCGAGATTCGCGCGGGCCTCGTGATCGGCAGCAACGTGCGCCATGAAATGCCGTTGCTGAACCAGCGGCTGCGGCGTGCCACCCGGCACGACGCGTCCAAGCCGCACATTTCCAACATGGCGAACTACGACATCGCCAAAATCGATGGCGCGCGGATCTTCGCGTTGAATCCGGTGCATTTCGACTGGAGCTTCGAGCTGGCCGGCGAAAAGGTAATGCCACCGCAGGATCTGGTCGCGGCGTTGTTGCGCTTGGCCAGGGCTGCCGGTGTCGCCGGCGACGAGCCTGCCCTGGCCGATGCCATTGCCGGCGCCGCGGACGACGACGAGGCGCGCCAGTGGTGCCAGGCGTTGCGGGATGCCGGCTCGGCGGTGGTGATCCTGGGCGACGTGGCCACCCAGCATCCGCAGGCGTCGTGGTTGCGCGCGCTCGCGCGCGGCATCGCGAAGGCGACGAACAGTGCGTTCAACGAATTGCCTTCCGGGGCCAACGCGGTTGGCCTCGCGCGCGTGGGCGCGCAATCGAGTGACGGCGCGAAGGACATTCTGGAACGCGTGCCGAAAGCGTTGATTGCCTGGCAGGCGGGATCGCAGGACACGTTCGCACCGGCGGCTTATGACAAGGCGCGCGAAACCGCCGGGTTCTGCGTGTACGCAGGCGCTTATCTCTGCGAAGGCGTCAAGCGCACGGCCGATGCGGTGTTGCCGTTGGGGCTGCCGCCCGAGATCGATGGCACCTACGTGAATGTCGATGGCGTGGCGCAAACCGTCGCCGCTGGTTCGACGTTGGCTGGGCAGTCGCGGCCAGGCTGGAAGGTGCTGCGTGCGCTGGGCGGCGCGTTGGGCGTAGCCGGCTTCGACTTCGTCGATTTCGGTGACGTGCATGCGCGCGTCGCAGACCGCGTCAACCGATCTGCTTCCGCGGTGGCGACCCGACTGGCTTCGCGTGTCGACTCGGCGCAAGGTCAACTTGTTCGCGTCGGTACCGTGGGCATCTATCGCAGCGATGCCGTAGTGCGTCGTGCCAAGGCCTTGCAAGCGCATCCCTTGAACCGTGCGCCGGCGTTACGTATCTGCGCCGATGATGCGCGTGCACTTGCGCTGCTGGATGGCGTCAAGGCCGATGTCAATGGCGCGGTCTTGCCGGTCGTCATCGATGTCGCGGTGCCGAAAGGCTGCGCGTGGATCGAAGCCGGGCATGCCGCGACCGCCTCGCTGCCGCCGCACGGTGCGGTACTCACCATCAAGGCGGTGGCCGCATGAACGACGCACTCATCTTCGGGTGGACGCTCGGGAAGATCCTCGCGATCGCGGTGCCCGTGATCATCGCCGTGGCGATGTACGTGTGGTGGGAACGCAAGGTGATTGGCTGGATGCACGTGCGCATCGGGCCGAACAAGATCGGCCCGTTCGGCCTGCTGCAGGCGTTCGCGGACGTGGTGAAGCTGCTGATCAAGGAAGTGATCATCCCCACCAACGCCAACCGCTTTCTGTATTTCGCCGCGCCGTTGCTGTCGGTGATCCCGGCGCTGGCAGTGTGGGCGGTGATTCCGTTCAACGGCGGCGGGTTCGTGCTGGCCAACGTGAATGCGGGCGTGCTGTACGTGCTGGCGATGAGTTCGCTAGGCGTGTACGGCATCATCCTGGCCGGCTGGGCGTCGAACTCGCGCTACGCGTTGCTCGGTTCGATGCGTTCGGCCGCGCAGATGATCTCTTACGAAATCTGCATCGGCATGGCGCTGGTGACGGTGTTGATCCTGGCCGGCAGCCTCAACTTCACCGCAATCGTCGAGGCGCAGGCCGGCGGCAAGGGCCTGTTCGATTGGTTCTGGCTGCCACTGCTGCCGATGTTCCTGGTGTTCTACATCTCGGGCGTGGCTGAAACCAACCGCCTGCCGTTCGACGTGGCCGAGGGCGAATCGGAAATCGTGGCGGGCTTCCATGTGGAGTATTCGGGGTCGGCGTTCGCGCTGTTCTTCCTCGCCGAATACGCGAACATGATCCTGATGTCGTTCCTGGTGTCGATCCTGTTCATGGGCGGCTGGCTCAGCCCGTTCCAGGGCTGGCACCTGGGCTGGTTCTCGGAGCCGGGTTGGTGGTGGCTGTTCCTGAAGTTCTTCGTGTTCGCGACGTCGCTGTTGTGGTTGCGCGCGACCTTTCCGCGCTATCGCTACGACCAGATCATGCGGTTGGGCTGGAAGGTTTTCATTCCGATTTCGATCGCGTGGATTTTCGTGGCGGGTCTTTTCCGTTTCTTCGGCGTGGTGACGATAGGGCACTGAGATGAAAAAAGTTGTCGACTATCTCAAGAGCCTGCTGCTCCTGGAACTCGCGGCCGGCCTGTGGGTGACGCTGAAGTATCTCTTCAAGCACAAGTACACGCTGCGTTTCCCGATGGAAACCATTCCGCGTTCGGTACGTTTCCGCGGGCTGCACGCGCTGCGCCGCTACCCCAACGGCGAGGAGCGCTGCATCGCCTGCAAGCTGTGCGAAGCGGTGTGCCCGGCATTGGCGATCACCATCGATTCGGCTCCGCGTGCGTCGGACGGTCAGCGCCGCACCACGCGCTACGACATCGATCTATTCAAGTGCATTTATTGCGGCTTTTGCGAGGAAAGCTGCCCGGTCGATTCGATCGTGCTGACGGACATCCTGGAGTACCACATGGAACGCCGCGGCGAAAACATCATCACCAAGCCGCAACTGCTGGCGATGGGCGACCGTTTCGAGAAATCCATTGCGGCCAATCGCGCGCAAGACGCGGCGTACAGGTAATCGCGCATGAATCATTCGATCTTCCAGATGGTCTGCTTCATCGCCTTCGCCGTGGTCGCGGTGGGCGCAGCGCTGGCGGTGGTGTCGGTGAAGAACACCGTGCACGGCGTGCTGGCGCTGGTGCTGACGTTTTTCTCGACCGCCTGCCTGTGGATGCTGGCCGAGGCCGAATTCCTGGCGCTGGCCCTGGTGGTGGTGTACGTCGGCGCGGTGATGGTGCTGTTCCTGTTCGTGGTGATGATGCTGGACATCGAGTTCGAGCCGATCCGCGAGGGTTTCATCAAGTACCTGCCGATCGGTATCGGCGCGGCGGTGATCATGCTGGTCGAGATGCTGGGCATCATCGGCATCAAGGCCTTCGACGTGCCGGCCGGCCCGAATCCCGCGGGTGTTTCCAACATCGAGTGGCTGGGCACCGCGCTGTTCACACATTTCCTTCTGCCGTTCGAGATCGCGGCGTTGATCCTGACCGTTGGCCTGGTCGCGGCGGTGGTGCTGGCACTGCGCGTGCGCACGTTCTCCAAGCGCCAGAATCCAGCCGCGCAGTCGGCGGTGCGCGCGCCGGGTCGCGTGCGCATGGTCAAGATGGCCGCCGTGGAATCCGCGGCTGTCGAACCCGTCCGGGAGGAGCCGCGATCGTGAGTATTCCTCTTTCGTGGTACATCGTGTTCGCGACGGTGCTGTTCTGCATCTCGATCGCAGGACTGTTCATCAACCGCAAGAACGTGATCGTGCTGCTGATGTGCATCGAGCTGATGCTGCTCGCCGTCAACACCAATTTCGTCGCGTTCTCGCGCTTCCTCGGCAATCCGTCGGGACAGGTGTTCGTGTTCTTCATCCTGACGGTGGCGGCGGCCGAGTCGGCCATCGGGCTGGCCATCGTGGTGTTGATGTTCCGCAACCGTCGCACGATCAACGTCGACGAAATCGATTCGCTGCGCTACTAGGGAGACGCCAAATGCGCCCAGAACGCTACCGCGCTCCCTCAGGCGCGGCCAACAAGGGGATCATCGTGCTGCGTGAGGTGCAAGCGTGATCAGCCAGAATCTCCTGATAGTGCTGGCGATCGCGCCGCTGGCCGGCGCGTTGATCGCGGGGTTGTTGCGCAACCAGGTCGGCCGCGCGGGCGCGGCGGGCATCGCGATCGTGTCGGTGGCAATTTCGTTCGCGCTGTCGTGCGTGGTGTTCTATCAATTGGTATGGGGCGGGGCGCCGGTGTTCAACGCCGATGTCTACACCTGGCTCGAGGTCGGCAAGCTCACCATCGGCATCGGCTTCCTGGTCGACCGCCTGACCGCGCTGATGCTGGTGGTGGTGACCTTCGTGTCGCTGATGGTGCACATCTACACCATCGGCTACATGCGCGACGACCCGGGCTTTCAGCGCTTCTTCGCCTACATCGCGCTGTTCACCTTCTCGATGTTGACGCTGGTGCTGGCCAACAACTTCCTGCAGTTGTTCGTAGGCTGGGAGCTGGTGGGTCTGGTGTCGTACCTCTTGATCGGATTCTGGTTCGAGCGCCCGAGCGCGAGCTTCGCCGCGTTGAAGGCGTTCCTGGTGAATCGCGTGGGTGACTTCGGTTTCATCCTCGGCATCGCCTGCGTGCTGTACGCGTTCCACACGCTGGATTACGGCACGGTTTTCGCGAACGCCGATAACTTGTCCGGCCGCACCATCGAGGTGGTTGGTGGACATCCGTGGTCGCTGGCGACCGTGATCTGCCTGCTGCTGTTCGTCGGTGCCTGCGGCAAGTCGGCACAGGTGCCGTTGCACGTGTGGCTGCCGGATTCGATGGAAGGCCCGACCCCGATCTCGGCGCTGATCCATGCGGCGACCATGGTCACCGCCGGCATCTTCATGGTGGCGCGGATGTCGCCGCTGTACGAAATGTCGACGACCGCACTGTCGGTGGTGCTGATCGTCGGCGCGACCACCGCGTTTTTCATGGGCCTGGTCGGCATCGTGCAGAACGACATCAAGCGGGTGATCGCCTATTCCACGCTGTCGCAGCTGGGCTACATGGTCGTCGCGCTCGGTGTGTCTGCTTACGCGGCCGGCATCTTCCACCTGATGACGCACGCGTTCTTCAAGGCGTTGCTGTTCCTCGGCGCGGGCTCCGTGATCGTGGCCATGCACCACGAGCAGGACATGCGCTACATGGGCGGCTTGCGCAAATACATGCCGATCACCTGGATCACGATGTGGATCGGCTCATTGGCGCTGGTGGCGACACCCGGCTTCTCGGGATTCTTCTCCAAGGATCAGATCATCGAAGCGGTGGGCGATTCGCACATCTTCGGCGCGACCTATGCGTACTGGTGCGTGCTGCTGGGCGTGTTCGTGACCGCGCTGTACAGCTTCCGCCTGTTGTACATGACGTTCCACGGCAAGGAGCGCTTCAAGGTCGAGCACGGGGCACACGATTCGCACGACCATCATCAGGGCTTGCTGGCGCACGCGCCCAAGGAATCGCCGTGGGTGATCACCGTGCCGCTGGTGCTGCTGGCCATCCCGTCGGTGATGATCGGTTGGGTCGCGATCAAGCCGCTGTTGTATGGCGGCTGGTTCGGCAGCGCGATCAAGGTGCTGCCCGGCCACGACGTGCTGGCGCACATGGCCGAAGAATTCCATGGCACCGTGCCGATGTTCTGGCACGCGTTCCTGAGCGCGCCGTTCTGGATCGCGGTTGCGGGGTTCCTGGTGGCGACCTACGTGTATTTGTTCAATCCCGCCATCGCCGATCGCGCTGCGCGGATGTTCCTGCCGGTCTTCAAGATGCTCACCCGCAAGTACTGGGTGGACGAGATTTACTACAACCTGTTCGCGCGTGGCGGCGTGAAGCTGGGCCGCGCGTTCTGGAAGGGCGGTGACCGCGCGGTGCTGGATGGCGTGATGATCGACGGTTCGGCGTCGGTGGTCGAGCGCAGCTCGCGCGTGCTCCGCCGGCTGCAGACCGGGTTCCTGTACCACTACGCGTTTGCGATGATCGTGGGGTTGATCCTGCTGCTGGGCGGGTTGTGGTTCTGGGGGTTGCGATGATGGCCACGTGGATCCCGACAGGGGGAACAGGGAACAGGGAACAGGGATGTCTCTGGCGTTCCTTGTCTTGCCGTTCCCCGTTCCCCGTTCCCTTTTCCCGATTCAAGGATCAGGCATGAGCAACTGGCCCATCCTCAGTGTCCTGATCTGGTTTCCGTGCCTCGGCGCGATTGTCGTGCTGCTGGCGGGCAACGCACGTCCACGTGTCGCGCGCTGGCTGACGTTGGCGTTCACCGTCATCACCTTCGCGCTGAGCCTGGTGATGCTGACGCAGTACCAGATCGGTCCCGGCGGCTTCCAGTTGCAGGAAAACCTGCGCTGGATTCCCGGCATCAACACCAGCTACCACCTCGGCGTGGACGGCATCGCGGTTGCGTTGATCGTGCTGACCACGTTCACCTCGATCCTGGTGATCGGTGGCGCATGGCAGGTGATCAAGGACAAGGTGCACCAGTACATGGCCGCGATGCTGGTACTGGAAGGCCTGCTGATTGGCGTGTTCTGTGCGATGGATGCGCTGTTGTTCTACCTGTTCTTCGAGGCCATCCTGATCCCGATGTTTTTCCTGATCGGCATCTGGGGTGGTCCGCGGCGAGTCTACGCGACGCTGAAGTTCTTCATCTACACGTTCTTCGGCTCGATCTTCTTCCTGATCGGCCTGCTGTACATGTACCACCGCGCCGGCAGTTTCGACCTCGCGACGCTGTGGGCTTTCCCGTTCACGATGCGGGAACAGAGCTGGCTGTTCTTCTCGTTCCTGATCGCGTTCGCGGTGAAGACGCCGATGGTGCCGGTGCACACCTGGCTGCCGGACGCGCACGTCGAGGCGCCGACCGGCGGCTCGGTGATCCTGGCCGCGATCATGCTGAAGGTCGGCACCTACGGCTTCATCCGCTTCTCGCTGCCGATCGTTCCGGATGCCTCGCAGCACTTTGCGTGGCTGATCATCGTCTTGAGCCTCATCGCGATCATCTACATCGGCTACGTCGCGCTGGTGCAGCCCGACATGAAGAAGCTGGTCGCGTATTCGTCGATCGCGCACATGGGCTTCGTGACGCTGGGCCTGTTCATCGTGTACATGCTGGCGCGCGGCCAGAACGACGCCCAGATGGCCGAACTGGGCGTGCAGGGCGCGGTGGTGCAGATGATTTCGCACGGCTTCGTGTCGGGCGCGCTGTTCACCTGCATCGGCGTGATGTACGACCGCCTGCACACGCGCGAGATTGCGGCCTACGGCGGACTCGCCAAGGTGATGCCGTGGTTCGCCGCATTCTGGGTGTTGTTCGCGATGGCCAATTGCGGCCTGCCGGGGACGTCGGGTTTCGTGGGTGAATTCATGGTGATCCTGTCGAGCTTCACGGCGAACCCGTGGATCGCATTCTTCGCGGCGTATTCGTTGATCATCGGTGCGGGCTATACGCTGTGGCTGGTCAAGCGCATCGTGTGGGGCACCGCGCCCACGCCGGAAGCCGCCGCGATGCCGAGGATGAATGCGCGCGAGGCTTGGGTGCTGACGGCGTTCGCAGTCGCGGTGCTGGTGATGGGCGTGTATCCGTGGCCGCTGATGCACCTGATGGATTCCTCGGTGTCGCAACTCGTGACCCACTTGATGACCAGCAAGGTTTGAACTCGATGATCAGTCTCAACGACCTGTTGGTAATCGTGCCCGAGCTGTTCCTGACGGCCGCGGCGTGCCTGGTGCTGCTGTTCGACGTGTTCATCAAGGACGACCAGCGCGACGCCACCCACTGGATGGCGATCCTGATCATGCTGGTCACGATCTTCACCGTGATCCATGGCCAGCCGCCGCAAACGGTCACCGCGTTCGGTGGCATGTTCGTGCGCGATCACATGGCCGAGATCCTGAAGGTCACGGTGCTGATCGCCACCATCCTGATGTTCGTGATGGCGCGACCGTGGCTGAAGGACCGCAAGCTTTTCATGGGCGAGTTCTATTCCCTTTCCATGTTCTCGGTGCTCGGGGTCATGCTGCTGGTCTCGGCCGGCAGCCTGATCACCGTGTATTTGGGCCTCGAACTTTTTTCGCTGCCTGCTTTTGCACTGGTCGCGCTGAACCGCGAGTCAAAACTTTCATCCGAAGCCGCGGTGAAATTCTTCGTGCTGGGTTCGCTCGCGTCCGGCCTGCTGTTGTTCGGCATGTCGCTGATCTACGGTGCCACCGGCAGCCTCGACCTGCACACCATTTTTGCCTCGATCGGGACGACGCCGCACCTGCACCTTCTGCAGTTCGGACTGGTGTTTCTGGTGGTGGGCATTGGTTTCGAATTCGGCGCGGTACCGTTTCACATGTGGCTGCCCGACGTGTACGAGGGCGCGCCCACGCCGATTGCGATGTACATCAGTGCGGTGCCGAAACTGGCCGCGGTCGGCTTGGCTTATCGTTTGCTCGAAGTCGGCATGGGTCCGCTGGCAGGCGACTGGACGATGATGCTGGCGATCATGGCAGCGCTGTCGCTGGTGATCGGCAACGTGGTCGCGATCGCGCAGGCCAACCTGAAGCGGATGCTGGCGTATTCCACGATTTCGCACATGGGTTTCGTGTTCCTGGGTCTGGCCAACCCGACGCCGGAAGGCTACTCGTCTGCGTTGTTCTACGCGGTTTGCTTCGCGCTGATGGAGACCGTGGCCTTCGGCGTGATCCTGGCGCTGGCGCGCAAGGGCTTCGAGTGCGAGATGATCGACGACCTGAAGGGGCTGAACCGGCGCTCGCCGTGGTTCGCGGGCATGATGGCCATCTCGATGTTCTCGCTGGCAGGCATCCCGCCGCTGTGGGGCTTCGCCGCCAAGGTGCTGGTGCTGAAAGCCGCGATCGACGGCGGCATGCTGTGGCTGGCCATCGTTGCGATCATCTGCTCGATCATCGGATTGTTCTACTACCTGCGCGTGATCAAGGTGATGTACTTCGACGCGCCCGCCGAGGGCGTCGAGCCGCTGGCACCGAAGCCAGACCTCGCGATGCGCTGGCTGCTGTCGATCAACGCGCTGGGCCTGATCGCGATGATCGGCTTCTCCGGCGTGCTGTTCGCGTGGTGCCAGCACGCGTTCGGCGCGTAACGCAGCGGGTCGGCGTTACGGCGTGATCTGCGCGAGCTGTTTGTCCGTCAACTCTCCGCTGATCGCGGTGCGGGACCCGTCGGCGCGAATCACGATCGTGCGCGGCAACTCGCCGCCCCAGTTCGGATCGATCAGGAAATTGATGCGCGCGGGCGAAAGTTCGGCATAGGCGCGCGCGGGATAGCCCTGCATGCCGGCGGCTTCCAGTCTCGTGGCGATGCGTGTGCGTTGCGCGATGCTGTCGGTGGCGACGGTCACCAGCTCGATTTGCCGTGGGTGGGTACGCTGGAATTTCGCCAGCGCCTGCATGTTGGGTTCGCAATACACGCAATCCAGCGACCACAACATGATGATGCGCTCGCCGCGTGCGGGCGGCTTCAGCAAGGCTGCGACATCACCGGGGCCGAGCGGTTCGATGGCGCTTGCGCCCGCGAACGCGGTGGCGGCAACGGCCAGCAACAGGATCGTCAGCAGGCGGCGCATCATCGTTCCTTGATGGCAATCAGGCGAAATCCGTCGGAGGTATTCCAGGCGACATAGGCGGCATCGGCGCGTTCCAGCAATTGCGGTGATCCGACGGCCACCTTGGAAGATGCAATGGTGCGCGCCTCGCCAAAATGCGCACCGCCGTCGTGCGACACCCGCAGCATCAGCGAATAACCGTTGGCATTGACCTGGTTCCAGGCAACCCAGACCGTCTTTCCCGCCACCGCGACATCGGCATGGCTGGCGCCGGCGCCGCCGAGCTTCAATGCGTGGCGCGGCGCGTGGCCAGGGTCGAGCTGGCCGTACCAGATCGCCGGTCCGTGCGACGCTTCGAACCACACTGCGTGGCGCACGCCACGGGCGCCGATCGCGAGCCCCGGGCCCTGGTCGGGACAGGCCGCGACGCGCCAATTGCTGAACGTGGCGCGTTCGGGATGATTGGCTTGGCCGTCGGTGTGCAGCACGGCAAACGCGTGATCGCGGATGTTGCCTTCGTAGACGCCGCGAAAGAATGCCGCGACCTTGCCGTCCGGCTGGCGCGCCAGCGCGGTGCGGCAGCATTCGCAGCTATGGTCCATCAGCTTGCGTTCGGGTGCGAAGGTTTTGCCGCCATCGGTCGACCATGTGTAATAGAACGCGAAGCCCGCATAGGGCTTGCCGGCTGATTTTGCTCGCGCGGCGTCGCGTCCGTCGATCCACGCCACCACCACGTCGCCATTGCCGGCGATCGCCAGCGAGTCGAAGCCGCGGGTGACTTTCGCGGGATCATGATTCACGGTGATCGGCGCGGAAAAGTGCCTGCCGCCGTCGGTCGAACGGGCGAAACGGATGGTTCCCGTCCATCCCGGCGTGGGTTGTTCCGTCCATTGCACGTCGATTTGTCCCGCCGGTCCCGTCGCGACCTTGGGCCGATTTTCGCCTGAGGCATAAATGGTTTCCGCAACGGGATTGACCTGCACGGGATCGCTGAAAGTTTTGCCGAGGTCGCCGGAATGCTGCACCACGACGTGACCGTCGCGCACGGTGGCCAGCCACAGGCGGCCGTTCGCGTCGAATGCTGCGCTGGCGCCGAGCGCAGGTTCGTCGGCCATGTCCATGTGCCCGACGTGCGCGCTCGCGATCAGCGGAAGCAGCGCGAGACACAACAGCGGCACGAGGAGGCGCAATGCAATAGGCGATTGGTACGTCATCTCGAACGCTCCGCGATTTTCGAATGATGGGACCGTGACAATGGATGGACGCTGTCGGCGCGCAGCATCAGTAGCGCCAACGCACGCCGGCGTAAATCGAGCGTGGCGCACCCGGATTCAATACGGCATCGTCGGCGCCGGCCCGATTCAGCGCTTCCACCGTCACCGGATAACGGCGGTCGAACAGGTTTTCGATCTCGGCGAACCACTCCCAGCGGCCATGTTGAAAACCCGCGCGCAATCCCCCGAGGGCGTACCCGCCAACCCGATAAGTATTGTCGAAATCGGCGTAGCGCGATCCCACGACTTCGAACGTCGGGCCGGCAAAAAAACCGTGGGCGGTGCGGACCATCAATTGGCCGCGCAGGGCGTAGCGAGGGGCTGAGGGCAGGCGGTTGAAGGCGTAAGCGGAATCACCGTCGAAGTGGAAATCGTTCCATGTGAAAGAGACCAGCGGTTCGATGCGGCTGCTGCCATTTCCCAGCGGGAAGCTCGCGCGCAACAGCGCCTCGATACCGGCATGGATGGTGCGCGGGATGTTGGAAGTCAGACTGACGCCCGGGGCGTTCGGATCGTCGATCGAAAAAATCTCGTTGCGAATCCGCTCGTAGTAGACCGACACCTTCCAGTGCCAGCGCGGAATTGTCGCGGGCGCCGCACTCGCCCCGCGCAGGCCCGCTTCGTACGCGGTGCCGTGCATGGCTTCGAGATTGGCGTGCGGCCCCAGTTCCCTGCGCGCGTTGTCCAGATCAAAGTTGCTGGGCGACTGGTACAGGCGGCCGACGCTCACGTAGGCTTCGCTCTCCGGCGTCAGTGCATGGATCAGTCCGGCGCGCGGATTGAACGATGAAAATCGGTTCTTCTGGTTGCGCGGCTGCAGATGCCCGTGATCCACACCATCGATCTGGCGATCATCGAGTCGGGTGCTCACCCCTTGCACGCCGTACATCAGCCGCCAGCCTTGCGCGAATTGCCAGCGATCCACCGCGAAGACACGGGTGCTGCGGGCCAGCTTGTCGACGCGGTCCTGCAACGCGCCCCGGCGGCCGGTGTCATTGGCGTAGTTGGCGCCGCGATCCGTGGTGTAGGCGACGTCGAGGCCGGTGAGCAGGTCGTGCTGTCCGGCGTGGAGGTTGTAGCGGAGCATGCCGCCGGACGTGCGCTGATCGGTATTCACCAGCAGGCTGAAGACATCCAGCAGGGGCGCGTCGGGCCCGGGCCCGGCTGGCACGTAGACATCCACGATGGGATGGAACAGCCGCTGGCGTTCGTATGACACGCCGAATTCGAGCCCGCTGTCGGCGTCGATGTTCCAGGTTCCTTTCGCGGCGAGGCGATCGGTGCGCACGTTCAGCTGGTGGTTGCCGGCGGCGTAAGAAGGATTCGCCTGCCATGGGTCGGTGTCGAATTGCGTGCGAGTGAGCGCCCCCGGCAGTTGCTGGCGATTGTCGATGTGGGTGGCGAACACGCGCAGCGCAAAAGCGTCGGACGGCTGCCAACCGCCGTTCGCGTACAGGCTGTCGCGATTCTGCTGGCTGTGATCGCGATAGCCATCGAGATGCTTGCCATCCAGCGTGACCATGCCGTCGAAGGCGCCCGAGATGCCGCCGGCGCTCAAGGCCGCTTCGGATTGGCCCTGGTTGCCGCCGCTCAGGAATACTTCGCGCGGATCGGCGTTGCGCGCCGTGCGCGAAATGAAATCGAGGGCACCGCCGAGATCGCTGGCGCCATAGGTCAGGGCGTTGATGCCGTTGGCCACGATCACGTCGCGGGCCATCAGCGGATCGATCATGCGGTTGTGGTTGTTGCCGTCGGCGGTGGTGACCGGCAGACCGTCCTGGAACAGCGCGACACCGCTGTTGTCGTACGACAGCGCATTGAGGTTGGAACCGCGAATGGATAGCACCATGTCGTCGCCACCCGCGTTGCTCCCGGCCATCACGCCCGGCACGTACCGGAGCGCGTCGGCCAGGTTGTTGACCGCGCGTTCGTGCAAGGTCTGTCCGTCCACGGCGTAAATGCTGCCGGGCACCTGTGCCTGCGCCGCGAGGATGGATTCGGCACGCGTGCCGCGCACTTCGACGGTCGCCAGCGTGGTGGTGTGATCCGGTGGCGCCGCCGGTGTCGGTGCCTTGATGGGTGCATCGTCGCCCCGTTGCGGTGCGACGATCGCTGCCTGGATAGACTGGCCAGGCAATGGAGATGCGGCAAAAACAGGCGTGCCGGGCACTGCGAGCGCACACAGCAACCACGGCGTCACGCGTGCCAACTCGGGCTCCCGGCGAAAAAGATGTTCTCAGGATAAGTCCGACATCGCGTACGGCAACGCGGCAAATTGTCGCAGCGATCAGTGACAGGGCCGCTCGCGTACCGGGTGTTTCTCCAGCTTGCGCTGCAGGGTGCGCCGGTGCATGCCGAGCCGGCGCGCGGTTTCCGAGATGTTGCCGCGGCATTCGTGCAGGGTGCGCTGGATGTGTTCCCATTCCAGCCGGCGCAACGGCAGCATCGTTTCCGGTGCGTCGATCGGTTCCGGCGCCGCCTCGTCCGCGAGCAGCGCGCGCATCACGGTGTCGGCGTCCACTGGTTTGGCGAGGTAGTCGTGCGCGCCGCGCTTGATCGCTTCCACCGCGGTCGCGATCGAGGCGTAACCGGTCAGCAGCAGCACGCGCAGCGGCGGGACTTCGGTCAGCAAGGCGGGAATCAGTGCGAGGCCGCTGTCTTCGCCGAGCTTGAGATCGACCACGGCATAACGTGGCTGCACTTCGCGGGCGCGCTGCAGGGCGTCCGCCGCGGTTGCGGTGCAGACCACTTCGAAGCCGCGCCGCTGCAGGGCGCGCGACAGCACGCCCGCGAACACCGCGTCGTCCTCCACGAGCAGCAAACCGCCGCGTGGTTCCGGCGCCGTCATCGGGCAATTCCGTTCGGGAGCGGCAATCGCACGGTGATGCGGGTACCGTCGGCTGCGCGATGGGTTTCGAGATCGCCACGCATGCGTTCGATGGTGGACCGCGCCAGCGCGAGACCCATGCCGAGACCGTTCGCTTTGCTGCTGGCGACCGGCATGCCATCAAAATGGCCGTCGTCGAAGCCATCACCGCGGTCACCGATCACGAACTCGACGCGACCGTCACGCACGTCGACCTCCAGCGTCACCAACCGCAAAGCGTTCCGCGCGGAGGCATCGAAGGCGTTCTGCATCAGGTTGAGCAGTGCGTGTTCCAGACCGGGCTGCACTTCGATGGCTTGTTCGGACGCGGCGACGCGAACCGTCACCTCGGCTTCGGGGCACAACAAGCGAAAACGATCGACATTGGCGCCGACGTATTCACCCAGTGTGCTGATCCGCGCCACATTCGAGAGTTGCTGCCGTCCATAGTCGACCATGTTGCGCAGGATGTCGCGGCAACGCTCGACTTCGCCCACCATGATCCGGACGTCTTCGCGCAACGCCGCGTCGTCCGCGCGGCCGGCTTCGAGCTCGGGCAACAGCGTTCGCACCGTCGAGAGCGGGGTGTTGAGTTCGTGCGCGGCCTCGGCGGCTTGCGTCGCGATGGCAAGAATGCCCTCGTCGCGCAACAGCCGCTCGCGCAGGCGTTGCGTCGCGTCGCGTTGCGCGCGCAGCGAGGCGGTCATCCGGTTGATGAACACGGCGAGCAGCAACACCGCAATCGAAAAGTTGATCGCCATGCCGGTCAGGTGCAGCCGGAATCCGTTGCCGCCGTGCATCGGCATGTCCGGGAGGGGCACGTATCGGACGATCAGCGTCGCGTAGACGGCGGCGGCCAGCGCGACCACCGTGGCGGTGCCGCGCGCGGACAGCGCCGCGGCGGCCAGCGCCACCGGCACCAGCAGCAGCGTGATGAACGGGTTGCTGGCGCCGCCCGTGAAGTACAAGGCCCAGCCGAGCAACAACAGGTCGAACGTGACGTGGCCGACCGCCTCGACTTCGCCGACCGGGCGGCCGTGGCGCAAGCGCCAGAATGCGAGTGGTGTTGCCAGTGCCAAGACCGCGATGCCAGCCAGCAATGGGGCCACAGGCAACGCGACGTGCAGCCAGCCGACGGCGACGACGATCGCCAGGAGTTGCCCCAGCGCCGCGCACGGGCGCACCCACGCGATCGTGGAGGCAAGACCGTGGGCATCGAAAGGAACCGACGACGCCGCGCGTTGACGTAGGTGGAACACGGCGCATTCCCGGTAACGCGGCGCGGAGATTGTATCAGCCGGGGCGCGCATCGATATGCGCATTCCAATTGTGTGCACGAACAAAAACGGCGCGATCCTTGCGAGGATCACGCCGTCAGTGTCGATCTCGGTGGTAGCGGGGGCAGGATTTGAACCTGCGACCTTCGGGTTATGAGCCCGACGAGCTGCCAGACTGCTCCACCCCGCAACAGGGAACGCCCAGTATAAGAGTCGCGTCCAAAACACGCAAGCTACGTGCGCCAAGTGCTTGTCTGTCGCGGGTTTCCTGGAACCTTTCAAACCAGTTTCCGGCAACCCTGTCGATCGCCGCGTCAGGAGTCACTGAGATCAACGAACTTCGATTGCTTCTCATGGCCCACACGCGGCCCAAATCGAGCCCACGGTAGCCACCCCCGCAAGCTCGAACTGGATCAATTGACCGTCGGGCTATTCGTCAACGAGCGCCAGCAACTCTCCGCAGGTGCGACAGGCCAATCAATGTTGGCGACTCGAGCGTCTTCACCACCACTTATACCT
>Ga0207690_10000971_pt1 | contig 18363 bp, 19 predicted proteins | sample KBSC23metaG_FD_184315 | JGI IMG/M metagenome (GOLD analysis project Ga0207690, IMG submission 184315) | Corn rhizosphere microbial communities from Kellogg Biological Station, Michigan, USA - KBS C2-3 metaG (SPAdes) (version 2) | ecosystem: Host-associated > Plants > Roots > Rhizosphere > Soil ...
ACCATCATGGTCAACTGCAACCCGGAAACCGTCTCGACCGACTACGACACCTCCGACCGCCTCTACTTCGAGCCGCTGACATTGGAAGACGTGCTCGAAATCGTCGATAAGGAAAAACCCTATGGCGTGATCGTGCAATATGGTGGCCAGACTCCGCTCAAGCTCGCACTCGACCTCGAAGCCAACGGTGTGCCCATCGTCGGCACTTCCCCTGACATGATCGATGCTGCGGAAGACCGCGAGCGCTTCCAGAAGCTGCTGCATGACCTCGGCTTGCGCCAACCGCCCAATCGCACCGCGCGTACCGAAGAGGAAGCGCTCAGGCTGGCGCAGGAAATCGGTTATCCGCTCGTAGTGCGCCCTTCCTATGTGCTGGGCGGGCGCGCCATGGAAATCGTGCACGAACAACGCGACTTGGAACGCTACATGCGCGAAGCGGTGAAAGTATCGAATGATTCGCCGGTGCTGCTGGACCGCTTCTTGAACGATGCGATCGAAGTGGATGTGGACTGTCTGTCGGACGGCCAGCGTACTTTCATCGGCGGCGTGATGGAGCACATCGAACAGGCGGGCGTGCATTCAGGCGACTCCGCCTGCTCGCTGCCGCCGTATTCGCTATCACAGGAAACGATTGCCGAATTGAAGCGGCAAACGGCACTGATGGCCAAGGGCTTGAACGTGGTGGGGTTGATGAACGTGCAGTTCGCGATCCAGCAGCAGGAAATCGACGGCAAGTTGCAGGACATTGTCTACGTACTGGAGGTGAACCCGCGTGCTTCGCGCACGGTGCCGTATGTATCGAAAGCGACCGGCCTGCAGCTGGCGAAAATTGCCGCGCGCTGCATGGTAGGGCAATCGCTCGACGGCCAGGGTATTCAAGCCGAGGTAGTGCCACCTTACTACAGTGTCAAGGAAGCCGTCTTCCCGTTCAACAAGTTCCCTGGGGTGGACACGATTCTCGGACCAGAGATGAAATCGACCGGCGAAGTCATGGGCGTGGGCAAGACCTTCGGCGAAGCCTTCGTGAAGTCGCAATTGGGTGCAGGTGTCAAGCTGCCGAAGTCTGGCAAGGTTTTCCTCAGCGTGAAAAACAGTGACAAGCCACGCGCGGTGCAGGTGGCTCGCGACCTTGTCGAACTTGGCTTCACACTGGTGGCAACCAAGGGCACAGCTGCGGCCATCGGTGCTGCCGGCATCCCTGTGACGCCGGTCAACAAGGTGGTTGAGGGCCGTCCGCACGTTGTCGACATGATTAAGAATAGCGAGATTGTCATGGTGATCAATACAGTCGAAGAAAAGCGAACCGCGATCAACGATTCGCGTACCATCCGCACTTCGGCACTGTTGGCACGGGCAACGACCTATACTACGATCGCTGGCGCGGAAGCGGCAGTCGAAGGTATGCGTCATCTCGACCGCATCCACGTCTACGATTTACAAGGTCTGCATAAGTCTTTACACTAAGCGGATAACCTGAACCTAGCCACAGAGGTCACAAACGGTACCGGGCCTGCCCGGGGCTATTTGTGACCTCTGTGGTTTTCATTTTGTCTGTAAAAAACCATGAGCACAGTACCTATTACCAAACGCGGCGCGGAACTTCTGAAGGGGGAGTTGCACCGCTTGAAAACCAAGGACCGCCCTGCCGTCATCAATGCCATCGCGGAAGCACGTGCGCAAGGCGACTTGTCTGAAAATGCCGAGTACGATGCTGCAAAAGAACGCCAGGGCTTTATCGAGGGCCGTATCGCTGAGCTTGAAAGCAAGTTGAGCGCCGCACAGATCATCGATCCGGCTACGCTTGATGCGGAGGGGCGCATCGTGTTCGCCTCCACGGTCGATCTGGAGGACTTGGAATCCGGGCAAAAAGTCACTTACCAGATCGTCGGTGAAGACGAAGCTGACCTCAAGGAAATGAAGGTCTCGGTTACATCTCCGATAGCACGTGCGTTGATCGGCAAATATGCTGGTGACATCGTAGAAGTCAATGCGCCATCCGGCGTGCGTGAGTACGAAGTTCTCGAAGTGCGCTATATCTAATGATGGTGTTTGCGCGTGTCCGTCTGCTTGTTGTTACCTTCTGGGTCGGTAGTTTGTGGGCAATCGGCTATATCGTGGCACCGGCGCTGTTTGCTACGCTAGCCGACCGCGCTCTTGCAGGTACCATCGCCGGGCGATTGTTCCGGATCGAAGCTTGGATCAGCATTGTCAGCGTCGCAGTATTGCTTATATTGGTGCGGATCGCGCCGCAGCCGCAGGGTGACAAGGCGAGCAAGCGACAATCTTGGCTGATCGGTGGAATGCTTGTTTGCACGCTGATTGGCTATTTTGCGCTTCAGCCTTTCATGTCTGCTTTGCGTGATGCGGCCACTGCCTCGAGTGGCACGACGGGGGGCATCAAGATGCAATTCGGCCTGCTGCATGGCATCTCCAGCATGTTTTACCTAGCTGAAAGCTTGCTGGGTATCGCCCTTGTCTGGCAACAAGGCAGGTAGGGCAGGCCGGGTGGCCTGCATGAGTCAGCTTCCCAGCGCAGATTTCTTCTTGCTGCTCTGCCGCAGTTTGGCACGCTTGACGTTGCCGCCGGCAGTAACACGCTCGTTGCCCTTCAGGACAACTTTCTTGACTGTCGGCCGTTTGGTGCCGCTTGGACTTGGTTTAACGATGGTAACTTCGCGCAGACCCTTGCCACGTTTTTCGTTGCGTTCCTTCGGGGTTTCCTTTTGGGGGCGGTAGAGCACGAGCAGCTTGCCAATATGCTGAATAGGTGCGGCGTCCAACTCTTCACAAATGGTTTCATATATTTCGATGCGTGCCTCGCGGTCATCACCAAACACGCGGACCTTGATCAGCTCGTGGGCCTTTAGGCTGGTATCGATTTCTTTCATGACGCTCGGCGTCAAGCCGGCTTCGCCAATGATGACAACGGGATTGAGAGCATGTGCCTCGGAACGCAGAGCGCTTCGTTCGGCGGGAGTAAGTTTCAACATGGTCAGGCTTTCTTCAAAAACGGTATTCTACGCGATATGGCAAAGAACAAATTCAACAAGAGCTGGTTGAACGACCACATTAATGACCCTTACGTGAAGCTGGCTCAGAAAGAGGGCTATCGTGCCCGTGCAGCCTATAAACTGAAGGAGATCGACGAAAGCGAAAAGCTGATCAAGCCGGGACAAATTATTGTTGATCTCGGCTGTGCACCGGGCAGTTGGTCGCAATATGTGCGCAACAAGCTGGCAGGCAGGGAGGGGGGCGGTATCAACGGCACTATCATCGGGCTGGATATGTTGCCGATGGAGCCAATCGCTAACGTGCATTTCATACAAGGCGATTTTCGCGAGCCGGAGGTGTTGGAGCAACTGGAGGTCTTGGTCGGCGAGCGCAAGGTTGACCTGGTTTTGTCAGATATGGCACCTAATCTGTCAGGAGTGGCGGTGACAGATGCTGCGCGGGTCGAGCATATCATTGAACTGGCCATCGATTTTGCGCGGGCTCATATGAAACCTTCCGGGGCATTGCTCGTCAAATGTTTCAACGGAACAGGCTATTCTCAGTTGGTGGAAAAGTTTCGGCAAGAATTTAAAACGGTCGTGCCGAAAAAACCCAAAGCCAGTCGGGACAAGTCGTCTGAGGTATTTTTGCTCGGCAAAGTACTGAAAAATCCCGCTTGACCCCCATTATTTGTTTGATGATCCTTGATTTTTCAGGGAATTCCCCCCACATGCAGCCTAGCAAGCGCTGATTAATGCGGGTAGAATCATTTTTACAAGCTACGTGATAGGCGTTTTTCCGCCTAAGGAGTTCTAGTGAACAATATGTTTTCCAAGGCCGCCATTTGGGTGGTCATTGCCTTGGTTCTCTTCACCGTATTTAAGCAATTTGACGGACGCAGCATTGCAGGAGGCGCAACCCCGGTGCCGTATTCCGATTTTCTTGATGAAGTCAAATCCAAGCACATCAAGGAAGCCACGATTGAAGACCGTACTATTGTGGCTACGACCGTGGATGGCAAGAGGGTCAAGACAGCTGTCACCTACCTCGACCGCGGCCTGATTGGAGATCTGGTCAATAACGGGGTCAAGTTCGACGTCAAGCAGCCGGAGGAGCAGTCTTTTCTGTCGCAAGTTTTCATCTCCTGGTTTCCGATGTTGCTCCTGATAGGCGTCTGGATTTTCTTTATGCGTCAGATGCAGGGTGGTGGCAAGGGTGGAGCATTCTCATTCGGCCGTTCCAAGGCGCGTATGCTGGATGAGGCTAGCAATACTGTGACATTTGCAGATGTCGCCGGCTGCGATGAAGCAAAAGAGGAAGTCCAGGAGTTGGTGGATTTTCTGCGCGATCCGAGCAAATTTCAAAAACTCGGCGGTCGTATTCCGCGTGGCGTATTGATGGTGGGGCCGCCGGGTACCGGTAAGACCTTATTGGCTCGCGCCATCGCCGGTGAAGCCAAGGTGCCGTTCTTCACGATTTCTGGTTCGGACTTCGTTGAAATGTTTGTCGGTGTCGGTGCTTCCCGTGTGCGAGATATGTTCGAGAATGCCAAGAAACATTCGCCCTGCATCATCTTCATTGATGAAATCGACGCAGTTGGTCGCCATCGTGGAGCTGGCTTGGGGGGCGGTAATGACGAACGCGAGCAGACATTGAACCAGTTGCTGGTCGAGATGGACGGTTTCGAAGCCAATTCCGGTGTAATCGTGATCGCCGCCACTAACCGAGCCGATGTGCTGGACAAGGCATTACTGCGTCCAGGCCGTTTTGATCGTCAAGTGATGGTTGGTCTGCCGGATATTCGCGGTCGCGAACAGATTCTGTACGTGCATATGCGCAAGGTGCCGATTGCGCCGGACGTCAAGGCCGATATCTTGGCTCGGGGTACGCCCGGTTTCTCCGGCGCTGATCTTGCCAATCTTGTCAATGAAGCTGCGTTATTCGCCGCACGTCGTAATAAGCGCTTGGTTGAAATGCAAGACTTCGAGGATGCCAAGGACAAGATCGTGATGGGACCGGAACGCAAGTCCGCTGTCATGCGTGAGGAGGAGCGCCGCAATACTGCTTATCACGAATCTGGTCATGCGGTCGTGGCCAAGCTTTTGCCCAAAGCCGATCCAGTGCACAAGGTCACGATCATGCCCCGCGGTTATGCGCTTGGCCTGACTTGGCAATTGCCAGAGCATGACCGCGTGAATATGTACAAGGACAAGATGCTCGAGGAAATCGCCATCCTGTTTGGTGGTCGCATCGCAGAGGAGATCTTCATGCATCAGATGTCAACCGGTGCTTCGAACGATTTCGAGCGCGCCACCAAACTGGCACGTGCCATGGTGACACGCTATGGTATGTCTGAGACTCTAGGTACCATGGTCTATGAGGACAGCGAACAGGATGCTTATTTCGGTCGTATGACGGCTAAAACGGTGTCTGAGGCGACGCAGCAGAAGGTGGACATCGAGATTCGCACTATCCTCGATACGCAGTACGCGTTGTCGCGCAAGCTGCTCGAGGAAAGCAAGGACAAGGTCGAGAAGATGGCGCAGGCACTGCTTGAGTGGGAGACCCTCGATGCAGATCAGATCAACGACATCATGGAAGGTCGCGATCCGCGCCCGCCGAAGACAGGCCTGCCGGCCAGACGTTCAGCGTCTGATACGACGTCAGGGGGAATGTCACCCAATGCGACAGCGCCGGCCTGATCCTGCTACAGGATTTGGGCATTACAAGGGTGAGGAGTGATCCTCGCCCTTTTTGTTTGTAATGTGTCGTCTCGGTGAGGTACCGAGATAATGATGTGATAAGAGCACCAGCATGACTCAGACTCAGTATTTGCAATGCGGGCGGTATCGGCTTCCAATCGGATGTGATGCTCGGCCGCTAGTAATGGGCATACTTAATGTCACTCCGGATTCGTTTTCTGATGGCGGGTATTTCAATTCGCTCGACCTCGCGTTGAGTCACGCGGAGCAGATGCTGGCCGAGGGCGTCGATATCATCGATATCGGTGGAGAGTCGAGTCGTCCTGGTGCTCAGTCTTTGCCTCTGGAGGAGGAGTTGCGGAGGGTCATGCCAGTTGTATTTGCCTTACGCGATTGCGGTAAACCGATCTCTGTTGATACTTACAAACCTGAGGTAATGCGAGAGGCGCTTGCTGCTGGTGCGGATATGATCAACGATATCAATGCATTTCGCGCGCCGGGGGCCTTGAGTATCGTCAAGGAAAGTGATTGCGCTCTTTGTATCATGCATATGCAGCGTGATCCGGCAACCATGCAGCAACAACCCGAATACGAGGACGTGACACGGGAAGTAAGCGAGTTTTTGCGGCAGCGCGCCGCAGACATGCATAAAACAGGGATTGATCGCGATCGTCTATGTATAGATCCGGGCTTTGGCTTTGGCAAGACACTGGAACATAATCTTGCTCTTTTGAGAAAACTTGGTGGGACCGCTGAGATTGTCGGCCTGCCTTTATTGGTAGGTCTGTCGCGCAAATCCATGATCGGCGTGATTACCGGAAAGCCGGTTGAGCAGCGTGTGGCCGGCAGCATTGCAGCCAACCTCATCGCTGTGGCAAATGGGGCCAGTATTTTACGCGTACACGACGTTGCACAGACCGTCGATGCCATCAATGTCTGGCATGCTGTGCAACAAAGCAATTAGGGAGGAATATGACACGCAAATATTTTGGTACAGATGGAGTGCGTGGGCGAGTCGGTGTGAAGCCTATCACTCCGGATTTCGTCATGCGTCTCGGGTATGCAGCCGGGAAGGTGTTGGCGCAAGGTGAGGCAAGCGCAGGGAAACCTGTTGTTTTGATCGGTAAGGACACTCGCATTTCGGGCTACATGCTGGAAGCCTCGTTGGAAGCGGGTTTTGCTGCGGCAGGTGTTGACGTTATGCTCGCCGGTCCGATGCCAACGCCAGCAATTGCCTATCTTACGCGCGCATTGCGCTTGTCGGCGGGAGTGGTGATTTCCGCTTCGCATAATCCTTATGACGATAACGGAATCAAATTTTTTTCGGCATCTGGCAATAAGCTGCCAGATGCGGTCGAAGCGGCGATCGAGGCTGCATTGGAGGCGCCTATTGATTGTGTACCGTCCGAAAAAATTGGCAAGGCCAAACGGCTGTTTGACGCCCAAGGACGTTATATCGAATTTTGCAAGAGCACTTTCCCAAATGAGCTTGACCTGCGCGGGCTGAAGATCGTTGTGGATTGCGCGCATGGTGCGGCCTATCACATTGCGCCCGATGTATTTCATGAATTGGGTGCAGAAGTCATTACTATCGGTAACAGACCCGACGGACTCAATATCAATGCCGGAGTGGGGGCCACCGCCCCGGCCGCGTTGTGCGAAGCAGTGAAAGAACATAGTGCTGACCTTGGTATCGCACTCGACGGTGATGCCGATCGCCTACTGATGGTGGATTCGGCAGGACGTCCCTATAACGGCGATGAACTGTTGTATGTGATGGCGCGGGACCGAATGGCGAACGGGCCGATTGAAGGTGTGGTTGGTACCTTGATGACCAATATGGCGCTTGAGGTCGCGCTGAAGGAAATGGGCATCGGTTTTGCACGCGCCAAGGTTGGCGACCGTTATGTGCTAGAGGTGCTGCAGGAGCGAGGTTGGTTGGTCGGTGGTGAAGGATCTGGTCATCTCCTGTTTCTCGACAAGCACACTACCGGGGACGGTATTGTGTCTGCACTGCAGGTTCTTTCCGCTCTTAAACGCAGCGGCAAAACACTTGCGGAGGCAACATCTGATCTGAAGCTCTATCCGCAGAGTCTGATTAATGTGAAGGTGCCGCCAGGATTCGATTGGCAGAAGAACTGTGCATTTGTCAGCGAGAAAGAGTGCGTCGAAGCTGAACTCGGAAATGAGGGGCGTGTGCTAATCCGTGCTTCGGGTACTGAGCCACTGATCCGCGTGATGGTTGAGGCGAAAGAGGCTGGGATGGCCCAGAACATGGCACGCCGGATTGCCGACAAATTGGCCGCTTAGACATTCTTTGATTGCAACGGAAGCGGCAGCTTGGCTGTTTCCGTTGCATTGGTATTACGTCAGCATAAACATTATGCCGTTCTCCTAGAGGATTTTCACATAGGTGTTGGTTGGAGATTGTATTCATTAACAGGGGAAATCACCTACCTGTCATTTCGATATGCTGCGGAACGGCACTATGAATTCCATTAAGGAGAAATTCGACTCAAGAGGAAAGCTGCTGCGGAAAAGAGTGGCCTGCCCAAGAGGATTCGAACCTCTGACCCTCAGCTTAGAAGGCTGATGCTCTATCCAACTGAGCTATGGGCAGCGCGTAGGATGAATTTGCAAGCGATTTTTGCAGGTCGGAAAAGAACTGGTCGGGGCGAGACGATTCGAACGTCCGACCACCTGATCCCAAATCAGGTGCGCTACCAGGCTGCGCTACGCCCCGAGAGCACGCATGATACCCTCGCAACTGGTGCTGGTCAAATAAATCTCGATTTTTAACAGTGTTGTGCCTGCTTTGCAGCAATTTTCATTCATGTCCGGCATTCAGCTTCAAAAATTTCCTCTGCCCGTCGCGCTTTGCGTTTGGCTTTCTCGGCAGATCTGATGTATGCAGTGGCTGCATCTTCTGAAGCCCACTTCTTGCGGCGTTCCAACGATGCGCACTTGCGCTGTTTTGCCGCTTGACGACTGGCAGCTTGCCTTCGGTCTTGCTCTTCCTTTAGCTCGGTCTTGTGCTGTTCGCTTTCCAGCCGGTTGAGCACCTGTTTTTCCTGCGCGGCGCGCTTACGCGCATCGGTTGCATCAGGAGCTGGCGAAATGTCAAGCTGTCTTCCTCCGGGGCACGGGGAGTCGCTATAGGTGACATGACCATTCGACTCACACTTGTAGACGGCGAATGCCGGTGCTGACAAGCACAGGATACAGGCCGAGATCAGGTATGCTGTTGTTCGCATCTTCATAGAATTTTCCCAGGATTCATCAATCCCGCTGGGTCTAGGGCTTGTTTCAGTGCACTCATCAGCTTGAGTTCAACCTCGGACTTGTATCGGCTGATCTCATTGCGTTTCAATGCGCCAATGCCGTGTTCGGCCGAGATGGAGCCGCCGAAGCGATGTACGCTGTCATGCACGATGCGGTTGATTTCGCGCTGGCATGCGATGAAGGCATCGGGTAATTCGCCTTTCGGTGGCGATACGTTGTAATGCAAGTTGCCGTCGCCGAGATGGCCGAATGTCACCATGCGGCAGTCCGGATAGGCTTGTTGTAGAAGTGCATCGGTTTCGCGGATAAAGTCGGCAATGTGGGAGATTGGCACCGAGACATCATGCTTGATGTTTTTCCCTTCTTCTGCCTGTGCCAGTGGAATATGTTCCCGCAGTTGCCATAATGCCTTTGATTGCGTCATTGACGACGCAAGTGATGCGTCGAGGACCACACCCTGTGCGAGTGCTTCGCCGAGTGCGCTTTCCAACATCGCATTGGCATGTTCTTCAGATTCGCTGTCGGACAGTTCGAGCAGGACATACAGCGGATAGACCTGTGGGAAGGGCAGGGGTATCTGCGGAAAATGCTTGGTGACGAGATGCAGGCAGAAGTCGGATATCAGCTCGAAGCCGGTTAGCGCCGGGCCGCAGCGGTCTTGAATGAGCGACAGTAGCACTAGCGCATCCTCCGGTGTTCGCATTGCTGCAAGGGCAGTGCATTGGGCCTTGGGCAGGGGATGGAGTTTGAGTACAGCCGCAGTGATGATCCCCAGGGTGCCTTCTGCACCGATGAAGAGATCGCGCAGATCGTAACCGGTATTGTCCTTGCGCAGTCCCCGCAATCCGTTCCAAATCTCTCCTTGCGCTGTTACTACTTCCAGTCCCAGGCACAAGTCGCGCATATTGCCATAACGCAAGACGGCAGTGCCGCCGGCATTGGTCGACAGATTGCCGCCAATGGTGCAGCTTCCTTCTGCAGCAAGTGATAATGGAAAGAGCCGGCTGGCATCGGCGGCTGCATTCTGAACTTGTTCGAGGATGCAGCCGGCTTCGACAGTCATCGTATTGTTGATCGTGTCGATAGCGCGCATGCGATTGAGTCGTGTCAGCGACAAGACGATCTGTGTGCCGCTCTCGTCAGGTACGCTGCCCAGTACCAGCCCGGTATTGCCGCCTTGCGGTACGATGGGTACGCGAAAGCGATTGCAAAGACGTACGACGGTGGCGACTTCCTCGCTCGAACCTGGTCGTACGACTGCAAGTGCACGCCCGGTAAAGCGGCGACGCCAGTCTGTGAGGTAAGCCGCTGTGTCATGGCCATCAGTGAGGACATTGCTGACGCCGATGGCAGCTTGGCATTGCTGCAGGAATTCGTTCATTTCGATGCTTTTTGAATGACTTGCTGCGCCAGCTTCTTTGCGGCCTGCTTGAACGGGCGCAGATAGAAAATCGTGCAAAGGAAGAAGATGCTGACGAGGCCGACTTCGACCCAGCCGAGTGTGGCCGACAAGCCTGTATCAGTGGTGGCGCGTACGATACCTTCGGTGAAGTAGATCAGGATCAGCATCGAGGCCCATTGCATTGTGTAGAGGTCGCGCTTGAGCATGCCGCGCAGCGGAAACAGCAGCGGTATGACCTTCAATACCAGCCAGGAACCGCCTGGCCGCAGTGGTGCGAGGATAAGTTCCCATGCAACACACAGAGCGATCAGTACCGTGAGACTGGTGACTGCGCTGGCATGAAGAACGTTTAGCATTCGTTTTGGCATGGTCATGTTCCCGTCAGACCAGAATGGGGAGGTCAGGTTGAATCATGCTTGGTATTATAGGATGTTTAACATCCAGCTCTTTGATAGGACTTACGTAAAACCCGCTCCAGCGGCGGTGCGCCGTCTTGCCGTACAGTTCGTACTATCTACGTCGGCGCGCCTTGCTGGAGCAATTTTGCGTAAGCCTTATTTAAGAACAATTGCTCCATCACTGACATATCGGACGCATGTTTTCCTTTAATCATCCGTTGTTTCACAGTGTTCCTTTCGATGAGGCACGCGGTCTGCTGCGTTTTGCACGTCGACGTCTGGACGAGGAGCGCTTGCCGCAGGTTGCCGCCAGCCTGACGTTCACCACGGTGCTCGCGTTGGTGCCGGTGCTAACCATTGCGCTTGCAGTGTTTACTACCTTCCCGACGTTCAATACCTTCCGTGCCTCGCTCGAAGCTTATTTCATCAAGAGCCTGATGCCAAAGGCCATTTCAGCGACGATTCTCGGCTACCTCAATCAGTTCGCGGCCAAGGCCACTCGTTTGTCGGCCGTTGGCGCGGCTGCATTGATCGCGACCACGGTGACGATGATGCTCACTATCGACCGTGCCTTCAACCAGATTTGGCGGACCAGGACTGCACCTCCGTTTACGCAGAGGCTGGTGGTGTACTGGGCCATCGTGACGTTGGGGCCGCTTTTGATTGGTGTGTCGATTACCGTCACTTCCTATGTGTTTACTGCGACCAGCGGCTACATCTCGAATTCTTCGATGTTTGGAGCACTGTTTTACACGCTGATATCGGTCTTGTTTACTACCGGTGCCTTCACGTTGCTTTATATCGCCGTGCCGAATCGCCTGGTGGATTGGCGTGATGCGGCATGCGGTGGTGTATTTGCAGCGACAATTTTCGAACTCGCCAAGCGCATCTTCGTGGTGTTCATTACACAGTTCCCGACTTATACGATGATCTATGGCGCGTTGGCGGCAATGCCGATCTTCCTGCTATGGGTGTATGTCTCGTGGCTGATCACTTTAATTGGCGCTGTACTGACGGCTGCATTGCCGGTGGTGAAGTACGAACGCTGGTGGCATGTGCACACTCCGGGCGGCGAGTTCGTGGATGCAATGGCGATTCTGAGAGTGCTTTATCTGGCACGTAGCCAAGGTGTCAATGCTGCTGTCGATGCGGGGACGATTCGTACTGAAACCCGCATAGGTTTCGACGAATCCGAGATGCTGCTGCAGAAAATGCTGGAAGCGGGTTGGGTCGGACGTATTAAATCAGGGACGGCCAAGCGCGCACAGTTCGGCAAACGGATCACCGAGGGGCGGGATGCATGGATGTTGCTGGTCAATCCACAGCAGTTGCATTTGGCGGATGTGTATCGGTTGTTCGTCTTTAACACCAGTGGCGATGCGGAGTTAATCGGTAAGGTAGAGGATGCAATCGAGCAGGGCCTGAATCAGACTTTGGCCGGTTATTTCATGTCGGATCGCATCGAAACTAGAACGACGCTTGTCCAGTCAGCATCTGCCAGTACATGACCCAATCGCCCATAAAGGAATACAGGGGATGCCTGAAAGTGCTCGGCTGATTCTTTTCGAAGAAGAAGTGGCCGATCCAGGCAAAACCATAGGAACATGCCAATGCTGCCAGGATCCACCAGGGATTGCCGGTCAGGAGCAGAAAGGCGAGGCAAAACAGGGCTATGGTCGAACCGGCAAAATGTAATTCGCGGCAGGTACGGTTGGAGTGTTCGCTGAGATAGACCGGGTAGAAGTCCTCGAAAGATGCGTATTCTCGTTCCGTGATGTTGGACATCGAAGCCTCCACTCCATATCACCGTTTGTATTCAGATTAGTCCGGGGTAGCGGCGGATGCAACTGAAACTATTCAGTCGATTCAGGAGAGCATGGGGTTGGGAGGGGAGATTACATTGCTGAAATGCAGGATGCCGAACTGAGCCGGGGCAGGTCGTTGTCGGTTTGCCCCGGTGGTCAGTCAGAATGGTATTTCATCATCCTCGAACTCGTACCGCGCTGGATGCGGTTGAGGTTTTTGCAATGTTGGTGCGGAAGCATCATTGTCAGCATCATGGCCGGGCGGTCGTGTGCCAAGCATGCGCATGTCGTCGGCGATGATTTCCGTCGTATAACGATCAACGTTATCCTTGCCGCTCCATTTGCGAGTCTGCAAGCGACCTTCGATATACACTAGCGATCCTTTTTTCAGATATTGGCCTGCGATCTCGGCAAGCTTGCGATACAGAACGACACGATGCCATTCTGTCGCTTCCTTCTTTTCTCCGCTCGCCTTGTCTTTCCAAGTTTCCGTCGTGGCGAGGGAGAGATGTGCGACTGCGTCGCCGCTGGTGGTTTCGCGCATTTCAGGGGCATGCCCCAAATAGCCGATCAGGGTAACTTTATTCAGTGTTGCCATAGAAATCTCCTGGCTGGATGGTTCAACGGATTTCAAGCCGCACGCCTTGTTCGCCGTGGGCTCCTGGCACCGATATGCCGGCTTTCAATGCATTTGCAATCGCTTTTTTGTTAGGCGTTGGCGGTGGTGCCTCATGATGGATCAGGTAATCCGGCGGCAATGCTGCTTCCTGGTCGATGACAACGAACGATGGATTTTTTTTGATCGCGAGTGAAAACAATGCTGTCGCGACCCGTTCGCGTCTTGCCGTCTGCATCAGATCGAGTATGAGCTTGCGTCCCCGCTCGGCGGAGCGTTCCAACGCAGCATGCCGCGCCTGCAAGCTTTCCATGGTTTTTTGCACGCCGTCGGCAGCGCTTTCGATATTGCGCACCATCTTCGCGAGATTCTCGAGCTGCTCGTCGAGTGGCCCGGAAAGACTTTCCAGCGTATCGGCAATCACTTGTTCGTCATCGTGTTTTTCGGCCAGTAATTCAGCGAGCTGTCGATACTGTGCTGCTAATTCGAACGCTTCGAATATCGGATTCATGCCGCAACTCCATAGGGGGAATCGTTGCGCACTTCAAGCAGCACCTTGCGCGCATCTTTCAGCCGTGTCAGCTCAGCCAGAGCATCGGGGTCAGGCAAAGCGGTAGCCGCACGATAGGCGATAGAGAATGCCTGGAACAACTCATCTAGTGTATGGGCACGAGAGATCGAGTCGATCAGTTCGGCTTTCTGTTCGTCCGACATCGCATTGCGCGTGGCCTCGGTGTCGGCGCCAGAGTTAAGCCAAGCGAGAAACTGGCGTCCAATTTCGGCGTCCGGCTTGAAGATTTGGCCGTCAAATAGGCGTGTGCGGTCTTTTCCGACGAATGCCATATGCTGTGCATCGAGTTCGAAAAAGGTCGTGAATTCGTACTCGATGCCGTCGCGCATGATGGGGGCAAGACCGATCTTGCGTACCACTTGCTTGCCGGTGCGTTCGTCTTTTTCCTGCATGTATTCGGTCTTCGCCCGCATCGTGGCTATGATGTGGCAGGGGCTTTGCAGCAAGGCCTCGACCAGCGCATTGTGCTCCGGCGTGACTTGCCGCCATGCTTGCCAGGTGTTGCCGGATTTGTCGGCGATCTTGCCTTGCCGATCAAGCGAGCCGCCTTCGCCGCTCCAGGCATGCGTCAAGCTGTCGACGATGATCGTCAATACACCGGATTGCTCCAGCATGTGAATTGCCTCGATATAGCGTGCCGGCATGTACGGAGGGGTGAGTGTCAGTACGTCGTAACCTTCTGGCAGCAAATCTGCATACAGGTCGCCGCTGCCATGCTCAGTATCGATCATGCCAATGCGTCCGCCCAGGCCACTGGCAATCAGCAGGGACGAAAAGGTCTTGCCGCTGCCGGCAGGGCCGGACATCCCGAGGCGCAGCTTGCTGCGACGTTTGGTGGCACGATGAATTTCCAATGCGCTCATGATTTTCTTCCTTTCCTATATCCTCTTGTTCCATTTGCTCCAGGCGGCCGATCTGCTCATACCATTGCAAGCCGCCATCATCCCAATCAGCCTGACAATCCATCGCCTGACCTCCACAAATCGGTTCGATTCGGTCAAATTTGCTGCCAAAAAGGTAGTTGTTTTGTCGACAGTGATTGTCGACAAAGTCGTGTTGTTCAATGCAGGTTTTTGATTCCTGCCTGCGCTGTCATTTCTTCTGCATCCGCCGATATGCGTGTTGAGGGTAGTAACTGGGCGACATGCGCGGGAGACAGGCGGCGCTTGTGCAACGCGTCGAGCAGCATGCGTTCGCGATCAGCAACATCTCTGCCGAGCGAAGGTGTCCAGCGCGGCGGATCGTGCCGGATGCGTGCTTCCAGTACTGCTTTATCATAGACTTCAAGAAAAGTCTTGCGCGCAGTGCCGGTGTCTCCGGCTTCCAGCAGCGGCATAACAATACCCCAGGCTTTGGCCATTTCATCGGTCCAGACTACTGAAGCCAATTCGTCTTGCGGCATCATCGCCCATGCCTCATCGGCGTCAGGGCGACCATCGCGGATGCGGGAAAGGATTTCGGAAATCCTCAACGGCCCTTGCAACTCCATCCGACAGCGTGCCAATGCGTCAAGGATGACAGCTTCGTCGAAATCGGCCAGATCGCCTGCCAATGTTTCGGCAGCTGCTGGTGACAATATCCGTCCGCATATTTCTGCCGTTACCAGAATCGCCTCGACCAGCTCACAGCCGTCGTGGTACACGCTACATTCCAGCCCGTCTTGGCTCGTCCATTGCGGATAGTGGATTTTCATCTTTTCCATTTCCATAAAGACCAAACGATGTGTATGCAAGATGTCTCACCGGTGCATATTCCATGCCTTCAGCGTCTGCATGGCATCGGGGAAGACTTGTGCGAACAATAAATACGCCCTATTTGGTTGCGTAAGTTCAACAATAAAATATCGTTCCGGGTTACACTTTCGGCCTTGCAATACTGCGAAATGTGAACATTCGGAACGGCAATGAATAGCGCTCAGATACGACACAAAAACTTCCTGAAACTGTTTTCCCAATTCATGAAACAGCATGCCGACTTGCCGCAACGAGGAATGCTCAAGCTGTTTGCGCAGCGGCTGAACCTGTCCGAGAGGTATCTCAGTCATATCAAGTGCAACCGTAAAAACATCGGCAACAACGTTGCTCGCACTATCGAAGAGCAGTTGAAGCTGCCGCATGGCTGGATGGATCGGGAGCACGATGTCTTCACCATGCCTGTCGATGACAAGGAAAGGCTGTTTGTCGAAACGGCCCTCACTCTGTTTCGCGCCCAACCTGAAGCTGCGCGCGAGATAATGATCGATCTGCTGCGCCAACGATTGGAAGCATCTCCCTGGCAAGCCGGTCTTTCGTCAGCCTGAAGTGGTCGCTCAATCAAGCCGTCCGATGCGGGAAGATTCGCTGCGAAAAAATAAGTCCGGTACATGTGACAGAGAGGGAATTCCACTAACGATAACTGTATAAATATACAGTCAATATAGGTAAGTCGACGGCTAAGTTCAATACTATATTGGTAGTTTTTTGTAAAAGCGTTCTTACTTCATCTTTAAGCTTTTCCACCACGACTTAATGTTAAGGCATTGTTTTTATTTTGAAAAATTTTGTCGTGAGGATAGTTATGCTCCGGTTTGCAACTGCTGATATGTAGCTTGTTTCATCATTTTCAAGCTAATAGAGCTACCATTTTGGGATTTGTTTTGTGGTGCATTCTGGAACTGCTCACCTTAAGACCGACTGTGGCAGCGCTGGATTTTTAAGGTGGCTTGAGCTACATTTGAAGCGAAATTACAACACTTCTCAGGATGGTTAATATGAAAGTATCCGAGATTCTGAAGGTCAAGGGAGATATCCTCTACACCGTCACTCCCGACAAACCGATGTCAGAAGCAGTTGATACCATGGCGGAGAAGGATATCGGTTCACTGGTGGTTATGGAATTCGGTGAGCTTGTTGGTATGCTGACTTTCCGGGAAGTGATGAAAACCTTGTACATCAACAAGGGGGCGATTGGAAACGATACCGTGCGCAAGCACATGGACGACCATCCCATCACGATTACGCCCGACACCGAAGTCAACGAGGTGCGTCGCCTGATGCTGGAGCGACATGCGCGTTATGTGCCTGTGGTGGAAGCGAAGACCTTGTTGGGTGTGATTTCCTTCTACGACGTCGCCAAGGCAGTGCTTGAAGCGCAAAGCTTCGAGAACAAAATGCTCAAAGCCTATATCCGGGACTGGCCGGCCGAAGGCGACGAATAATTCCCGTCGTATAAGATCACGATATTGCCAAAGCCGTTTCCGGTTTTTCCGGGAGCGGCTTTTTGTTTTCGGTACTTGTACTCTACACTTGCGCGTTGGCACATCGCATCGCCACACAACATGTTTTCGGAAACTACAAGATATGAGCCAATCCAGCCAGTTCACTCTGCTTGCGCAGCGCCGCTTCGGTCCGTTTTTCTGGACGCAATTTCTTGGAGCGTTCAATGACAACGTTTTCAAGACTGCGCTATTGACCATACTGACCTATGAAGCCTTGAGTTGGACTTCGCTCGATCCAGGGCTTTTGAACAACCTGATCCCCGGCCTGTTCATTTTGCCTTTCGTGCTGTTTTCCGCTACTGCCGGCCAACTTGCCGACAAGCTCGAAAAGTCGAAGCTGGCACGCTATGTCAAGCTGCTGGAAATTGCGATCATGACGGTCGCCGCTTTCGGATGGATGACTCATCAGCTCTGGCTGCTGGTTGCTGCTGTAGTGGGCATGGGATTGCATTCGACGCTATTTGGTCCGGTCAAGTATGCCTATCTGCCGCAGCAGCTCAAGCCGGAGGAGCTGATTGGCGGTAATGGCATCATCGAAATGGGGACTTTTGTCGGCATCCTGCTGGGTGAGGTATTGGGCGCGGTATTGGTGGTACACAAGCCTTGGGGTATTCAACTGGTCGCGTTCGGCACGATCGCAATCGCCGTGCTCGGATGGCTGTTCAGTCGCCGGATACCCTTGTCTCTGGCATCGGAACCGGAACTCAAGATCAACTGGAATCCTTTGACGGAAACCGTGCGCAACATCGGTTTTACCCGGCAGAACCGTCCTGTTTTCCTATCGGTGCTGGGCAATTCCTGGTTCTGGTTCTACGGCGCCGTGATTCTTGCCCAGTTTCCTGTTTATGCAAAGGATTACCTGCACGGCGATCATAGCGTGTTCGTGCTGCTGCTGACGGTCTTCTCGATGGGCATAGGCGCAGGTTCGCTTCTGTGCGAGCGGATGTCAGGTCACAAGATCGAAATCGGTCTCGTGCCTTTCGGTTCGATCGGATTGTCTCTGTTCGGGATCGACCTGTATTTCGCCAGCCTTGGTTATACCAATGCGTCGTCCGTCGACTGGACCGCGTTTTTCGCTCAACCAGGTGGCGTCCGCATTCTGCTTGACTGCATCATGATCGGTGTCTTCGGCGGCTTTTACATCGTGCCGCTGTTTGCGCTCATCCAGACACGCTGCGATGCCAAGCATATCTCGCGGACTATTGCCGGCATGAACATCATGAATGCTTTGTTCATGGTGGCCGCGGCATTGTTCGCGATGATGATGCTGAAAGCGGGGTTCACCATTCCGCAATTGTTCCTGGCGACTGCCTTGCTTAACGCTGTCGTCGCAATTTACA